>JGI25616J43925_10001233_pt1 | contig 10010 bp, 7 predicted proteins | sample GraSoi2013_100cm_FD_43925 | JGI IMG/M metagenome (IMG submission 43925) | reverse complement strand
AACATCCTGGTGACCCGAGCCGATAAGAAGATCTTTGCCGCCGTGAAGCGCGCCGGTGGAAAAGACGCGCGGAACGCAAAGTTTCACCAATTATCCGGCGTAATCTCTATCGAGCGCGACTCTGAGATCACCGGCAAAGGAACCATTCTCGTGATCTCCGCCGGTACCAGCGACATCCCCGTCGCGGAGGAAGCTCTTCTCACTTCGCGCATGATGGGCAACCGTGCCGAACCTCTCTACGACGTTGGCGTGGCAGGGATCCATCGTTTGCTCGAACACCGCGAGAGCAAGCTGGCTCAGGCTCGTGTGATTATTTGTGTGGCCGGAATGGAAGGCGCGCTTCCCAGCGTCGTAGGTGGTCTCGTTGCGGTGCCGGTGATCGCTGTTCCCACCAGCGTTGGGTACGGTGCAAGCTTTGGCGGCGTGGCCGCGCTGCTGGGCATGCTCAATTCCTGCGCCTCCAACGTTACCGTCGTCAACATCGACAACGGTTTCGGAGCCGCCTGCGTCGCTTCGTGCATCAACCGGCTTTGATTCGCGCAACGTCTCTGAGAGTCTTTCCGCTCTTTGCGTCTCAACGTTGTCTTTTTTCGCCGCCGCAGTGTTTGAACCAAGATCACGCCCTTAGCACCACTTTCATCACTCCTGGTTTCTGTGCGAACACGATGGCAGCTGGCGCGTCCGAAAGAGGAAATGTGCGCGTGACGAGCGGCGCGGGATCGATCTTCCCGGAACGAAGAAGCGCAATTGCTTTAGCGAAAGGCCCGCAGCGCGACCCGACGACGGTGATTTCCTTGACGACGATCGGCCAAGTTTCTACCGGCGCGGCGCCGTGAAACGTGGATTTCAGAACCAGCGTGCCGCGCGGCTCCGTCATCTGTTGTGCAAGCGCTAGACCCGTGGGGGAGCCCGTGGCTTCAACCACCAGGCGAAATTTTTCTCGAACCCGCTTCAAATCGCTCGCATCCCCACGGACTTTCTTTGTCGCGATCCCCGAGTCACGGCCGAGAGCCAACTTCGTTTNGTGTTTGCCATACATCACCACGCGTGGAACCGCGGAGTGCAACACCCGGGTGATGAGTTGAGCGAGCTTCCCGTCACCCAGCACCGCCGCCTCGCGAATTTTCCTTACATCTACTTGCTCGAATAATTCGCAAGCCGCGGCAAGCGGTTCGACGAACACTGCCTGCTGATCGCTGACAGCATCCGGAACGATATGGAGATTTTCCAGCGGCAGCGTCAAATATTCTGCGTAAGCTCCCGCATGGCCGATGATGCCGAGCACAGTGCGGTGCGTGCAATGCGTCTTGAGTCCTCGCCGGCAAAACTCGCAGACGGGACGGCGCCCGAGTGCCTTGCAGGAAATATTGATTTCCCCGCAAACCCGTCGCCCCAGCCATTTTTTCCTTTCCCCGGCCGATACTCCCTGCAATTGCTCCACCGTGCCCACAAATTCATGTCCCGGAACACCGCGAAAATTGTAATAGCCGTGCAACAATTCCACGTCGGTATTGCAGATGCCCGCGAGCCGCACGCGCATGAGAGCCCAACCCGGCCGCAGCTTCGGCACCGGCCTTTTCCCGGGGACAAGTCTGTGATTCCTCACCGCAAATGCGAGCATATTTCCTTGTCTTGTGAATCAGTGAAGCGCAGCGGCAAGAGTCTTGACGAGTAGAGATTCTTTTTCGGGAAAGACCGTCCGCAAGTCGAGAATGAGGCGATCATCTTCCACGCGCGCAATAACGGACACGCCGGCAGGAGCGCGGCGCAGCCGCTGTTCGAGTTTTGTCGCGGAGTAGCGCACACTGGCGATTCGAATGACTTTGGTAGGAAGAGATTGCGACGGCGTCGANCCGCCGCCCGCTANGGAAGCGCCATCCGCGATTTCGATCTCCACTTCGTCGAGAGGCAACTCGGGACGCAGCTCGCGGATGAAATTCTCCGCGCGCCGCCTCAGCTCCTGCGGCGTCATTCGAATCATGCGCATCGTCGGGATTTCGTCCCACGCCGCGCGAAGGTAGGCCCCGAGAGTGGCTTCGAGGGCGGCAATAGTCAGTTTGTCCACGCGCAGCGCGCGAAACAGCGGGTAGCGGCGTACGCGGGCAATGATCTCTTTCTTTCCCGCGATGATGCCGGCTTGCGGTCCGCCTAAAAGCTTGTCCCCGCTGAACATTACAATCGAAACGCCAGCCTCAACGCTTTGCTTCACCGTCGGTTCGCTGACTCCATGCTCGGAAAGATCGACCAGACAGCCCGAGCCGAGGTCTTCCACCAGCGGCAAGCCGCTGCGTTGGCTGAGGGCCACCAGCTCTTCGATCGAAGGCTTATCGGTAAAACCGGTAACTTTGAAATTCGAAGGATGCACGCGCAGCAACACACGAGTCTTTTCATTAATGGCGTTTTCGTAATCCGCAAGGCGCGTGCGGTTGGTAGTCCCGACTTCGCGCAGGAGCGCGCCGCTCTGCTCCATAATTTCCGGGATTCGAAAGCCGTCCCCGATTTCGATAAGCTCCCCGCGCGAGACGATCACCTCGCCGCCGCGANCNAGCGCCGCAAGCGTCACCAGCACCGCCGCCGCGCAGTTGTTCACGACTATCGCCGCTTCCGCCCCCGTCAAGCGCGTCAAGAGTTCAGAGGTGTGCACATCGCGTTTCCCGCGCGTCCCCGCTTCGAGATCGTATTCGAGGTTGCTGTACTGCGTGGCGCTGCGGCGAAATTCGTCCACCACTGTTTCCGGCAGCGGAGCGCGGCCCAAATTCGTGTGCAGAATCACTCCAGTGGCATTAATTACGGGCTGCAGCGATCGCGAAAGAAGGCGTTCCACTTCAGTGCTAATCAGCTCTTCGACGGACGCGGCGCTGAGGCCCAGCGCTGTCCAATTCGCATCGCCTGCGATCCGCGCACGCAAGTCCGCAAGTACCGCGCGCGCAACTTCAACAACCAGGTTGCGGTCTGCCCGTTTCGAGAGCGCCGCCAGCCGTGGCTGAGCGAGCAATTCGTCCACCGACGGAATCTGCCGCAACAATTCTGCCTGCTCCGCCGATACCGTTTTCTTTCCTCGCGCTTCCACTCGAACATTTCAGCACACTGCGGACCGNCGGGCAATGCCGGCACCCTCCNCTGGCCGCGATCTGCTTTGGCCTCCGCCGTAGTGCCGTACCAGATTCGAATCGTTGCCTATTCCTTCGGTTGACGGTTTTCCTCCACACTCTTAGCATTGTGGTTTGAGGTCTTTCCCCGCGCATGGCGACCATAGACGAAGAGTTGGCTACACTCGAAAAAGATATTCGGCAGCTTAAGGTGGAGTACGATCAGTACTTCGGCGGTGGCCGGAAACGTCCGCCCACGGAAATCGAATGGCGCATTGACATGATGGTCAAGCGTTATGCGGAACGCGGCGGCGAATTGAAATTCGCGCAGCGCTTCCGCTTCAACAATCTTTCGCAGACCTACGCAAAATACAAAGATATTTTCAGGAAAAAAACCGCGCAGAAAGAAGAGGGAAAAGTCCAGCGGCATTTTGGCGCCGCTGCCAAAGAGATCGAAGCGGGTCGCCAGAAAAAAGAAGCCGAAGAGGCATCTGCGGTTGCAGGCGGAGAATCCAAGGCATTTCGCATGACCTGTTCCGAGCCCGAGCGCGAAACGGAAAAGGTCGAGCAGTTGTACGAGGCGTTTCTGCAGGCGAAACAATTGGCCGGCGAACATACCGGAAGGCTGTCGCGCTCCAGCTTCAACGAATTTGTGCTGAAAAAAACGAAGGAGCTGCAAAAGCAGAAGAACTGCAAGGATGTTGAATACGTTGTGGAAGTGGTCGCAGGCCAGGTCAAACTGAAGGCACTCGTGAAATCGTAGTCTCCTCGCGGAGTTCCCCACAGCGTTTGTACTTTCCCTATTTGCGCGAGACGCTTACAATGTTGAGCTTTTCTTTTTGTGGAGGCATCCATGGCGGTGCAGCGCGCGCTTATCAGTGTGTTTGAGAAGACCGGGATTGTCGAATTTGCGAAGCGCCTGGCCGCGCTCAAGATCGAGATTCTTTCCACTGGCGGAACCGCCAAGCTGCTGCGCGAAGCAGGAATAGCAGTGCGCGACGTTTCCGATTTCACGGACTGGCCCGAGATGCTGGGTGGACGCGTGAAGACCCTGCACCCGAAAGTGCACGGCGGGCTGCTCTTCCGGCGAGGGCATGCGGAAGACCAGAAGCAGGCGGCGGAACATGGCATCGCTCCGATCGATCTCGTGGTGGTGAACCTGTACCCGTTTGAAGCGACGGCTGCGAAAGCNGGACTGACCGCCGAAGATCTCANCGAGAATATCGACATTGGCGGGCCGACCATGCTGCGTTCGGCGGCNAAGAATTTCGAGAGCGTGACAGTCGTGACGGACCCGGCGGATTTCGAACGAGTGGCGAGTGAAATCGAGCGTGCAGGCGAAACCACGTTGACGACCCGGCTGGAGCTGGCACGAAAAGTTTTCGCGACGACTTCTCGATACGACGGCATGATTACCACGGAATTGGAGCGTCTCTCGGCCGACTCCGGGCATATTGCCATCGAAGCGAAGCCGCTCTTGCCCGAGCGCGTGCATATCGTTCTGCGCCGCCAGCAGGAATTGCGCTACGGAGAAAATCCTCACCAGGCCGCTGCGCTTTACGTGCCGGGGGGCCGCGCGCCGGAAGGCTTGGCGGCGGCCAAGCAGCTCCAGGGAAAAGAACTTTCCTACAACAATCTCGTTGATCTGGAAGCGGCGCGGAGCCTGGCCGCGGAATTCAAGAATCCGGCGGCGGTCATCATCAAGCACAACAATCCTTGCGGCACGGCGGAGCAGGTGACGCNGCTGGACGCGTATTTGAAAGCGCTGGCGTGCGATCCTGTTTCGGCATTTGGCGGAGTGCTGGCGTTCAACCGCGCAGTCGATGCGGCCACGGCCGTAGAGGTCGCCAAGCTGTTTGTTGAGTGCATTGCAGCGCCCGGTTTTGCGGATCGCGCGAAAGAGATTTTCGCGCCGAAAAAAAACTTGCGGTTGCTCGAGTTGCCCCCCGGCGGTTTGGAGCCGGAACGCGAATTACAGCTCAAGCGCGTTCTCGGAGGAATACTGGTGCAGCGGCCCGACCTTGGCGAAATCAAGGACGATGATTTGCGCACGGTAACGAAGCGCGTGCCGGCTCCCGAGGAGATGCACACGATGCGCTTCGCGTGGAAAGTGGCGAAGCACGTGAAGTCCAATGCCATAGTGTTTGCGAAAGATGGCGCCACGCTGGGAGTCGGCGCAGGGCAGATGAGCCGCGTCGATTCCGTGAAAATTGCGGTGATGAAGGCGCAATCTTCTTTGGCCGGCACCGTGGTCGCTTCCGACGCCTTCTTTCCCTTTCCGGACGGAGTGGAAGAAGCCGCCAAAGCGGGTGCGACGGCGGTGATCCAGCCAGGCGGTTCGGTGCGCGATCCAGACGTCATAGCTGCCGCCGATCGGCTCGGCCTGGCCATGGTCTTCACCGGCATACGCCACTTCCTGCACTGAGGTAATTTGACCGTTTTCGTCAATCCACGTTGGTGAATTTGTTCCAAACGTCGCCTGTTGCGCCCAAATTGCAAACGTTTTACCTCCAACCCGCATCCTACTCTTCGGGGGCTACCCAAGCTCTGGAAACGTCTAGGATTTGGCTTTTGACCGCGTTTCGGCCGCATGGGATAATTTAAGTTTCTGGGGCTACGATGAACCTTCGACCGATTTGTCTTGCCGTTGTGTTGACATGCGTTTCGGGTGCCGCTGCCACGGCGCAGGGGCCCCAAGAGCAGCTTATCGACCCGAAAACCGTTCCTGGCGTACATGAATCCTCCCGCGCCGAGGCCTATTACAACTTCACGATGGGCCACATCTTCGAACAGCAGTACGAAGCGACTAGCAGCGCCGAATATGCCACCAAAGCGATCGAGGCCTACAAGAAAGCCTATGCCCTCGACCCCAAATCGCAGGTCATCGGCGAACGGCTGGCGGAAATGTACTGGAAGGCGCAGCGCATTCACGACGCTGTAGTCGAGGCGCAGGAAATTCTGAAGCGCGACCCCGACAACGTGCAATCGCGGCGGCTGCTCGGGCGGATCTATTTGCGAAGTCTGGGCGATGTCAGCGCCAGCAATGCCCAATCGGAAACCGTGGGCAAGGCCATCGAGCAATACCGCGAGATTAACCGTCTCGATCCTTCAGATACGGAATCGGCGCTCTGGCTGGCGCGTCTTTACCGGCTGAAGAACGACCACGACAAGGCTGAACAAGTTCTGCGGAGCATCCTGAAGACCGATCCCGAAAACGAACCGGCTGTCGAGCAACTGACGCAGCTGCTGATGGACGAGGGCAAGTCCGCTGAAGCCGTTACGCTGCTGGAAGCAATCACTGCACATTCTGCCTCTCCAGTGCTGCTGGATCTTCTGGGCGATGCGTACACTCAAGCGCATGATCTAGAGAAGGCGGAGAAGGCCTACCGCAAGGCCGTGGAACTTGATCCTTCGGAGCTGAGCCATCAGCGCGGGCTAGGGCAGACCCTGCTGGCCGAAGAAAAATATGCCGAAGCGTTGAAGGTATACGAAAAGCTTTCCGATGTGATGCCCGACGATTCGGATGTGTACCTGCGAATCGCCCAGATTTACCGCGAACTGCGCCAGCTCGATAAAGCGGAACAGAATCTGGTGAAGGCCCGGCAGTACGCACCCGGCAGCCTGGAAGTCATGTACAACGAAGCCATGCTTTACCAGGCGCAGGGGCGCTACGAGGATGCCATCCGTGTTTTGTCGGATGCGGTGACCGGCATCAAGGGGCAATCGCCCGCTCTTTCCACGCGGCGTCGCTCCCTGGCCATCCTCTACCAGCAACTCGGACAGCTTTATCGCGACACCCAGAATTATCCCGCATCGATTTATACCTTCGAAGAGTTGGGACATCTTGGCGAGGAAGAAGACCGCCGCGCGCGGATGATGATCATGGACACCTACCGCGCCGCAAAGGATTTGCCTAAAGCGTTGCAGACCGGCAAGGAAGCGCTGGCGAAATATCCTGCCGATCCCGCGATTCGAACCAGCCATGCGCTCTTGCTTGGCGAGAACGGACAGACCGAAGACGCCGTCAAGATGTTGCGGGCGCAACTCCACGGTGATACGCGCGATCGCGAGACGTATCTGAACATCGCCCAGGTTTACGAGCGCGGGCGGCGTTACAAGGAAGCCGAGGAAGCGGCCCGAGCCGCGGAAGTGCTGCCGGGGCAGCCGCGCGAAAACGAAATGGTGTGGTTCCTGCTGGGAGCGATCTACGAGCGGCAAAAGTTTTTCGACAAAGCCGAGGAGCAGTTCAAGAAAGTTCTTGCCGTGAATCCGAAAAACGCTCCGGTGTTGAATTACTACGGCTATATGTTGGGCGACCTGGGGATTCGACTGGATGAAGCTGAAGCGTTGGTACAAAGGGCGTTGAAGGAAGATCCTTACAACGGCGCATACCTGGACAGCCTTGGCTGGATTTATTTCAAGGAAAACAAGCTTAGCGCTTCAGAGACCACCCTGCGCAAGGCCGTGGAACGCGAACGCCATGACGCGACCATTCATTCACACCTTGGCGATCTCTACGCCAAGATGGGACGGAGCGAACTGGCCGCCGCGGAATGGGAAAAGTCGCTGGGGGAATGGCGGCGCTCGCTGCCCGCGGACATGGAAGCCGACAAGGTCGCCGAACTCGAGAAGAAGCTTTCGCAATCGAAGCATCGCGTGGCGCAAAAATCCACCACCAGCGTCGCGAAGCCGTAATTAGCGCATGCCCGAAGTTCGCATTCCCGCATTCGCAAAAATCAATCTCCGCCTTGATATCCTCGGGAAACGCGCCGATGGATTTCACGAATTGCGGACAATTTTTCAGGCCATTTCTTTGCACGACGAATTGTGGTTGCGCGCGTCACCCCGGCCAGGAATTGCGCTGAGAGTCGAAGGGAACCAGCCGCTCTCCGCGGAACCGGCCGGGGAAAATCTTGCCTATCGCGCCGTGGATGCGCTGCGCCGCGAATTGAAAATCGGCAACGGCGTGGAAATCAACTTAAAAAAAACGATTCCTGCGGGCCGCGGGCTGGGTGGAGGATCGAGTGACGCCGCCGCGGCGCTGCTGGGGTATCTGCGGCTCACCAAGAAGAAATTAGCGCCCGCGCGATTGCTGGAAATCGCTTCTTCCCTCGGCGCGGATGTCCCGTTTTTTCTGTTAGGCGGGCGCGCGCTTGGCGTGAACAAAGGCGACGAAATCTATCCTTTGCCGGACATCCCCAAGCTGCACTTTCTGGTGGTTTCTCCCCAAGAGATTCATGTCCCGACGCCGGACGCCTATCGCTGGCTGGAGGCCAAGCCGCTCGAATTGACAAACTCCGCCGTAACCTCTAAACTCTTTGAGTTCTGTGCTCTATGCTGGAGCGCGCAGGGAAGCGGCCTTTCGAACGATTTCGAGGGTCCGGTTTTCCGGCGGCATCCCCGGCTTGGTCAAATCAAGCGGGAGTTGCTCCAAAGAGGAGCTGCAGAGGCCTCGCTGGCGGGTAGCGGTTCGGCGGTGTTTGGAGTTTTCCCGAGCCCAGCGATGGCGCGCCGAGCCGCTGTTGGGTTTCCGCACGATCAGGCCTTCGTTTGCGAGAGCGTCTCGCGCGACAGGTACGCTCGTTTGATGCGCACCGCAGAGTAGTCTGCAAGCGTGTCGTGGATTCTGCCTCAGCGTCTCCCAAGAAGTTAACAGTCGATAGGTAAGAAATTCAAAATGGGGACAAGTACGATGCTCGTTAAACCTTTCCCCATTTGTGTTCTTTACTGTTAACTTTCAACTGTCAACTTTCAACTAGGTCCAGGCAGGAATTGCAAAAGTTCAGGTTCAGGGAGCGCCAGCGTCGTGGACGACGACCGATTTAAGATTTTCTCAGGGACCGCGAATCCAGTCCTGGCGGAAAGCATCTGCCGTCACTTGGATGTGCCGTTGGGCAAGGCGCTGCTTGGGCGCTTCAGCGACGGCGAAATTTATTTTCAGGTTCTGGAAAATGTTCGCGGAGCGGACGTATTCGTCGTGCAGCCGTGCCATGCTCCAGTCGACAGCCACCTCCTGGAATTGCTGTTGATGATCGACGCGTTCAAGAGAGCGTCAGCATGGCGGATTACGGCAGTGCTGCCATATTACTGCTATGCGCGGCAGGACCGCAAAGACAAACCGCGAGTTCCGATCTCCGCGAAACTGGTCGCGGACTTGCTGGAAACCGCGGGCGCCAGCCGGGCGCTCACATTGGATTTGCATGCGCCGCAGATTCAGGGCTATTTCGACGTGCCGGTGGATCATCTCTATGGCTCGCCAGTGCTGGTGGAACATTTCCGACAATTGAATTTGCCGAATTTGACGGTGGTTTCGCCGGATGCCGGGGGCGTCGAGCGCGCCCGGTTTTTCGCGAAGAAGCTGGATGCGCCGCTGGCCATCGTGGACAAGCGCCGCGTGGACGTGGACGTCAGTGAAGTGATGAACTTGATCGGAGACGTGCGTGGACGCAGCACGCTCGTCGTTGACGACATCATTGATACGGCGGGAACTCTGGTCAAGACGGCGGACGCGCTGCTCCGGGAAGGCGCGACCCAGGTGTTTGCGGCGTGCACCCACGCGGTGCTCTCCGGTCCGGCCATTGAACGAATCCACAAGTCAAACATCACGGAGATTGTGGCAACCGACTCCGTGCCGCTGAGCGAAGCGGCGAAAAAAATGGGGAAAATCAAGATACTTAGCGTCGCGGATTTGCTGGCGCGCGGAATTCGCTCGATTCACGAAGAGACTTCGATCAGTGAGCTGTTTATTTGATTTTGTAGGACAGACATTCCTGTCTGTCCCCTGAGAACTAGCTAGAAGACAGGCAGGAATGTTTATCCTGCAGGGAAGGGAAGAAGGACATGGCACAGAAGGCAGAAAAGGCAGAGAAGATTGTAGTGCAAGGTTCCCCGCGCGCGACGCGCGGGAAGAATGAAGCGCGG
>JGI25616J43925_10001231_pt1 | contig 10018 bp, 5 predicted proteins | sample GraSoi2013_100cm_FD_43925 | JGI IMG/M metagenome (IMG submission 43925) | reverse complement strand
CCCTGCAGTAAGAATTATAGAGGATCAGCCCTTCCATCTCACCCCCTTTCCCCAAATTATCCTTCACCTCATCGGGTGTTTTTATATAAGACCGGGATTTCCTCTTTTCCATGTCAGCTAACTGCGCCTCCCCGAACTGATCCTTATCTCCTTTATACATCACCCGCCAGATCCTCCCCTTATTCGATTCGGAAATATACAGCGATCCATCGGGCCCCATGGCAAGCCCCATCGGCCTGAAAACCGCATCACTCGTATTGACAACCGTGTCCACCCTTGTAAACCCATCGGCAAAGACTTCCCATTTCCCCGTCGGGGCTCCGTTCTCAAACGGTACAAAACATACGATATATCCTGCCTGGGGATAGGGCGACCGGTCCGTCGACCCATGAAAAGCGACAAAAGCCCCTTTTTTATACCTCCCGGGAAATTGATCGCCCTGGTAGAACAACAGGTCCATCGGAGCCCAATGCCCGGGGAAAGCCATCACTGGCGTATCGAACCTGCTGGCCCTGCCTACGATCTTACCATCGCCGCCATACCCCGGCTGCAATATGTTTTTCCCTTGCAGCTGGTCATAATAAGCATAAGGCCAGCCGAAATCCGATTTTTCCGTCACCTTTAACAAAGGCTCTGCCGGAAGCATGGCCGCCTGCCACGGGGAATAAATTTTGGGATACCGGGTATGGAAATTATCCATGCCGTTCATCACGACATACAGACTATTATCCATCGGGCTCCAGGCAATACCGAGCACGCTCCTTATACCCGTAGCATATTTATACCCGTCTTTCTGGGTCTGCCCTATCTTGTTGGCGTCAAATCGCCAGATGCCTCCATAGTTTTCCAGGTCCGGAGAAGGATCCAGTCCCTTGCCGCCAGGCATCCCGGCCGGACCCGCCGTCATAATGTCCTGACCTGCATCGTCCGGGGCCCCGAAAGGGACATACATATTTCCCTCCCTGTCAAAAGCCAGCGGCTTGGTCGTATGCCAGTGCTTATACAGATCTTTATCTTCATCCGTGAGGATCACTTCCGTCTTGCTGTCCGGGATTAATTGGCCGGGCGTCAATTTATTNCGGAGAACGTTTTTGACAGTAGAAGTATACAGGTAGCCATCATGTATGGTGACCCCGCGGTTGGCAGGCCCCCGATATCCTTATAATCTCCGAAGTAGGCGATGATATCCGCTTTACCATCATTATTGAGATCCCGGAGGGCGACCGTCCCCCCTTTCCCGTTCATAGGGTCATTATAGGTTAACTTAACATAGATATCCCCGTTATCATTGACGGTAATATGCCTGGCGCTTCCGATGCTGTCGGCGACCACCACCGCTTCAAAGTGACCGGGCAGGAAAAGCCCCCCATTATTCCGGTCGCCGGGTGGCAGGCCCACCCGCTCCTTGCTTTTGCATTGGATAAGGAATACCAGGATGAAGGTAAATAACAGGAACCTGAACATACGCGGATGTTTCCTGTAAAATAATCGTTTTCCAACACATACGTAAATGTTCTTTCCCACTATAAAACAATATTAGATTCTTTTTTTATAACTTTACTGGTACACGGAATCGCTGCACCCCGATGACTCTATATACGACATACCAGGACGAGCAACTGCTGCCATTGTTGAAAGACAGCAATGACGCTGCTTTTACCGAAATATATCGCCGTTACTGGGACCGGTTATTTGTAATGGCCATGCATCGCCTGGATAATACGGAGGAAGCCAGGGAACTCGTACAGGATATATTCTATAATCTATGGAAAAAAAGACAGGTCCTGCAGCTTACCTATACCTTGAACACTTACCTGGCAACGGCTGTAAAATACGAGGTGCTCAACCGGCTCGCCTCTAAAAACCGGCAGCAACGTTACCGGAAATATGCCTCCCTTGATTGGCATGAAGCCGTAATCGACACAGAGAATCAACTTCAATTTAATGAATTACAGGAGCAACTGGCTACCCTGGTAAAAGCCCTGCCCGAGAAATGCCGTATCGTATTCCAGCTGAGCCGTAACAAGGGATATTCCCAGAGAAGAATTGCGGCAGAATTAGGAATCGCGGAAAAGACCGTGGAAGCGCATTTGTCTGCGGCGATCCGCAAGTTGAAGACCGGACTCAGCCACTTGTTTACCCTGTTGCCCACTCTCTTTACCATCCTCTTCTCCACCGGCTTACTGCTCTCTTTCCCCGCATAAAGGAATGTCCTCCCGGAAATATTTTTTACCCGACTAAGGGATCGGCTCTTCTCGTTTGGCTATTAAGGAAATTAGCCTCATGTCCAATTTGCCTTATTCGCAGAAAATGCTCGAACTGGCCGAAAAATGGTTAAATGGTTCCATTACAGACCCGCAGAAAAAGGAATTTATAGACTGGTATAATCATTTTAATGACGAAGAATTGCTGTTGCCCCCTGAATATCAGCCCGTGATAAAGCAGCTGGAGGAGGAAATGCTGGTCAGTATCCGGGAAAGAATAGCGTTGGATGCTTCACCGCCTGCCAGAATAAAATGGTTCAGGGTATCAGCCGCAGCTGCCCTTATAACAGTCCTTGCTACCGGAGCCTGGTTCTTTATATTGCGCAAAAACTCCGGCCAGCCCCCCATCGCCGCTCAAAAATCCGCGCCGCCGGCCCAGGCCGATGTCCTGCCGGGCAGCAATAAAGCCCTGCTCACCCTGGACGATGGTTCGACCATTGTCCTGGATAGTGCAAAATCAGGCAATCTGGCCCGCCAGGGGAACACCCGGGTGCTGAAATCGGGAGACGGACAATTGAAGTATGAGCCTGTTACAGGCGACCCTATCGCTGGCATAAGTTATAATATCCTTTCCACGCCCAAGGGAGGCCAGTACAGGCTCGTTTTGCCGGATGGGAGCCAGGTATGGCTCAACGCAGCCTCTTCGATCCGCTATCCGACGGCTTTTTCAGGTAAGGAACGGAAAGTGGAGGTTTCCGGCGAAGCTTATTTCGAAATCACAAAAAATGCATCGATGCCCTTCAGGGTCCTGGCAGATCACCAACTGAAGGCTGCACATCCTATGGAAATCGAAGTGCTGGGCACCCGCTTCAATGTCAATGCCTATGCTGATGAAGCCGCTATCAGGACCACTCTCCTGGAAGGATCGGTAAAAGTGAGTAAAGGTGCCTCCTCCGGCCTGCTAAGGCCCGGACAACAGGCGCAGTTGCAGGATAATGGGGAAATACGATGGATCCCGGATGCGGACACCGAAAATGCAGTGGCCTGGAAGAATGGCGTATTCGAATTCGGGGATGAGAGTCTGCAAACGGTGATGCGCCAGATCTCCCGGTGGTATGATGTCGAAGTGGTCTATGAAGGCAATATTCCGGCAGACAAATTCACAGGCCGTGTCTCCCGTAATACCAGCCTGTCGGGCGTATTGAAGATTTTAAAATTGAGCGATATCCGGCTTACGATAGAAAATAAAAAGATCATTGTAAGATCCTGAGAAGCGGGCATCAAAGCTTTTCAGGACAAACATCAGGGCTTTCGTTGACAAAAGCAAAAAACCGGGAACGTTGGAGGCGTTCCCGGCGAATAGCTGAGTTAACTGTTACTATAAACAATTATTTGAGGAACTGCTTATTGTTAACCCAAATCAAAACAAAATTATGATTCCGACTGCTTATTGCAAAATCGGGCTGGGATTGCCTGCCTTGTCGCTTGCTTTCCCCCCCCGGCTGCAAACCAAAACCTGGCTGGTTATGAAAATGACTGCTTTTTTACTGATTGTTGCCTGCCTGCAGGTCTCTGCCAATGGGTTCTCACAAAAGATCAACCTGTCTATCCGGGAAGCCCCGCTGGAGAAAGTGTTCAAAGAAATTCAAAAACAGAGCGGCTATTCTTTCTGGTACAAGACCCGCCAGCTCGATAAGGCGGCGAAAGTGACCCTGGACCTGAAAAATGTCAGCCTGGACGAAGCGCTGAAAAAATGCTTCGAGAACCAGCCTCTCGACTATTTCATCGTTGAACAAACGATCGTAATCAAGCCCCGGGAACTATCCCCGCCCGCTGCCGTGCCGGCATCCATTATCAAAGGCAAAGTTACCACGGCTGCCGGTAAACCGTTGGGAGGGGTCACCATTACCATAAAAGCCACCCAAAAGGGTACGACTACCAACGAGAGCGGGGAATATACCCTCTCTGTTACCAAAGAAGATATCCTCCTCTTTTCCTATGTGGGCTATGATCCCAGGGAAGTAAAGGTCGGCGACCGGACAACGATCGACATCAGTTTGACGGAAAGCAATACGGCATTGAATGATGTGGTCGTCGTGGGTTATGGCCGGGCCAGCCGGAAGAACCTGTCAAGCGCCGTGAGTACGGTTAAATCGGAAGACCTGAACGTAGGCGCCATTACGGATGTTGGTCAATTGCTGCAGGGCAAGGCGCCCGGCCTGAACATATCGGCGAGCGGCGACCCCAATACACCTGCTGCTGTCGTTTTACGCGGCGCTTCTACCATCAATAGCTCCCAATCGCCCTTCTATGTCATCGATGGCGTTCCCGGGGCCGATATATCCATCATTGCGCCGGACGATATCGCTTCTATAGATATCCTGAAGGATGCCGCCGCGACCGCCATTTATGGCAACAGGGCCGCCAATGGCGTGATCATGGTCACGACTAAAAGAGGAAGTAAAAAGGGCCAGCTACAGGTAGCATACAGCGGGTATGCCGGCCTGGAAAAAGTATCCAGCAGCCTGAAAATGATGAATGCGGCCCAGTCGAGAGCCTTTGTTACCAAAAATAGCCTGGCCTACTCTCCCAATGACGATAAAGGCGCGAATACCGATTGGCAAAAAGCCATCGAAAGAAGCTCCGCTTTTTCGCATAATCAGAATATTTCCTTTACCGGAGGCGGCGATCATGGTAATTATGTCGCCAGCCTCAACTATGCGAATAAAGAAGGGATCCTGTCGCATAGTTCCCTGGAGCGTGTCATCGCCCGCCTGGCCATCGAGCAGTATGCTTTGAAGGATAAAGTCAAATTCGGAGTGAATATCACGAATTCCAACAGCAGCGCCAATGACATCCCTTACCGGAGTGTCGTGCTGCTGCAATCGGCCCTCCACCTGCCGGTATCGCCCGTAAAAAATGCCAACGGCACTTATTTCGAGAATTTCAATACAGCCGGCTATTACAACCCCGTGGCGATGATGAATCATAGCCAGCAGAACACCAAGTATAATACCCTGGTGGGCAGTTTTACCACACAGGTAAAATTACCGTTCGGGCTGACCTACGACCTGAACCTGTCTTACCAGAGCGCCACCTCCCTGCAAGGACGATACCTGGACAGTTATTTTACCGCGAACTATAATAACATGTACGATAATCCCGATCCGGGCCTGACCTACCATACCCAGCAATCTTTCGGCTCTAACGGCCAGGCTACCCGTAGTTCCTACCAGAGCACCAGTAAATTGCTGGAAACCTATTTTACCTGGGATAGAAAGTTCGGCTCCCATACTATCAATGCCGTTCTGGGATATTCCTGGCAGAACTTTATCATCGGGGATGGCTTCCAGGCCACCACCTCGAATTTCCCGGTGGATAATATCGGGTATAACAACTTAGCCTTAAGCAATCCCTATGGTCTGAGCGGTTATACGATCGGGTTGGGAGCGGACGGCGTTTACCAGGAGACCCGCCTGATCTCCGATTTCGCCCGGGTCAATTATAATTATAAAGACAAGTATTTACTCCAGGGCTCCGTAAGAAGGGATGGTAGCTCGGTATTCGGCGCCAACCATCAATGGGGATATTTTCCTTCCGTGGGCGCAGCCTGGCGGATCAGCCAGGAGAGCTTTATGAATAACCAGGCTCTTTTCAACGAACTGAAAATCAGGGGAAGCTATGGCGTCACGGGGAATTCAACGGGCTTTAACGCCTATACCGCCCAATCTTTATCCGGCAGCAATGGAACTTTTTATTACAATGGGTCCAATGTTGGCGCTTATGGGACCACCCAGGCGTCCAATGTCAATCTGCAATGGGAAAAGACGGCTACGACGGATATCGGGCTGGATTTTTCGATCCTGAAGGGTAAACTCAGCGGCGCCCTGGATTGGTATAACAAGAATACGACCGGCATGATCTACCCCTATAAAGTGGATCCCATCCTCGTTCAGACCGGGACTATTACGGCCAATGGCGGCAGCATGAATAATAAAGGGATTGAATTGAGCCTTGCAGCCAACCTGGTGAAAAAAGCTGATTTCAGCTGGACGAGTTCCCTCAACCTGTCGCATAATACGAATAAGATCACCAGTCTGACCAATCCCTTGTTTACCGGTGGCGACTCCGTCCTGCTTGCCGACCCCGAAGGCGGCGGACAATCCGGCAGCACCCTGCAGATCCTGAAGGCTGGCAAACCCATGGGACAATTCTTCTCCCTGCAGTATGCCGGTAAGAATGCCAGCGGCGTCTCTCAATACGTGGGTGGCAATGGCAAATTGACGACCAATCCTTCCATCGGAACGGATTATCATTATCTGGGCAGCGCACAGCCGAAATTACTGGTAGGATGGGCTAATACCTTCCATTATAAGGCATTTGACCTGAATATATTCCTGCGGGCCGTATTCGGCAATAAAATTTTCGATGCCACCCGCGCCGACCTCTTCAGGCCCTCTACGGCAGCGACTACGAATATCCTGGTGGATGCGGCCGGTGAGTCCCCCAGCGACGGGAATGCCTACAAATATTCTTCCCGCTTCATCGAAAGCGGAAGCTACCTGCGATTTGACAATGCCTCCCTGGGATATAATTTCAAATACCTGGGTGAGTCTATCAAATCTCTTCGGGTATATGTCTCCGTCAATAACCTGTTCGTGATCACCGGCTATAAAGGAGTAGACCCGGAAGTGACCCAGGGTGGTATAGCGCCTGGCGTGGATTATAACAATTTCTATCCCAAGACCCGGCAATTCTTATTGGGCGCAAAAGTCTCCTTCTAACCAGTAAAAATCATCAATATGCAAAACGTATTTAAATATATAATTTTCCCGGTGCTGCTATTTGGAACATTGGCNTCCTGCCATAAGCTCGATGTGCCGGTAAAAACGGAACTGACACCCGCTGTCTTCCCCCAGGATTCTGCTCAATACGTCCAGGCCGCCGGCGCGGTATATGTTGTTTTGAGAGGGAATTACGCAGTAGAATACTTTTTTCAGCAGACCTATAGCACCAATGAAGGGATCGAACCTGCCCGCGGAGGCAACTGGTATGATGGCGGGCAAAATATGACCCTGCATTATCATAGCTGGACAAAGGACAATGGATATATCAACGGCAACTGGACCTGGCTGTCTACCATTATCGGGACCAGCAACCAGACGCTTTCCGTCCTGAACCAGACCGTCCCCGCAGGATCTTTTAAGCAGACTCTTCTTTCAGAAGTAAAGATGGTGCGTGCGTTCGCCTATTTCATGATGATGGATAATTACGGCAATGTCCCTATCGACACGGCATACGGGGATTTTACGCCGAAACCCAATACGGCAAGGGCGCAGGTGTTCAGTTTTATCGAGAGCGAGGTAAAAGCCTGCCTGCCTTACCTCAACACCGCTTCAGGGGCAACCACGTACGGTAGACCCAATAAATACACAGCCTATGCCTTATTGGCAAAAATGTGCCTGAATGCGGAGTATTACACGAAGACGGCACGCTATGATGATTGCATAGCGGCCTGTGATAGCGTGATCAACTCCGGCCTCTATGCTTTGGAGCCCCAGAGCAGTTATCTCAAGATGTTCTATCCTACGAACGGTCCGTCCATGAAGGAGTTTATCTTTGCGATACCTTATGATCCCGCATTTAGTAACGGGAGCTGGCCTTTCCGCTGCGTAAACATACATGCCCGTTACGATGTTCCCCGGAGCGAGAAGGCCAAGTTCAGCCTGCCTTTTACACCCAGCGCCCCGGCCAGTACCCTGCCGGAGTTCTATGCCAATTTCAACGATCCGAATGACGTGCGGAACGGTCAATGGCTGACCGGCCTGCAGTTCCTGAATGACGGCGTTACCCCGGTAACGGTGACGACCACCAAGGCGGGATATGATGGCATTTTATACGCGGGTGATAATACCCCCTACACTTACCAGGTGAACCTTACCCCCAATGTCGTGCTCAGGAACACTACACAGCCATTTGATGTCAATGACGACGAAGTAGGCTGGAATATGGGCTATCGCAATATCAAGTTCTATCCCGATGCCAATTCCCCGAACAGGAACCAGAACAATGACGTGCCGGTATTTCGTTATTCGGACATTCTCCTGATGAAGGCCGAAGCCATATTGCGCGGGGGAGCGGCTACCCTTGGACAGACGGCGCTGACCCTGGCCAACCAGTTGCGTGCCGAACGTACTACCTCCGCGGCCTGGAGCAATATTACCCTGGATTCTATTTACAATGAAAGAAGCCGGGAATTTGCCTGGGAAGGCTGGCACCGGAACGATATGATCCGCTTCGGGAAATTTGAAGATTCCTGGGGCTTTAAGACAGATGCGGATGTAAATCACCGGATCTACCCGATACCGACGGTCGCCCTGCAATTAAACCCGGCCTTAAAACAGAATACCGGCTATTGAGTACTCCGACCAACCAACAATATGAAGATCCCTTTTTTCTTTGCTTGTTTATTATTGATCGGCCGGCCGGCCTCCTTTTCACAGGAGCCCAATAATCCTTCGTTAGAGCGAGCCGGAACTTCGTCCCTCGTTCCAGCCCGCTCGCAACCGATCCGGGGCCCCGTGGCGTCTTATGCACTGATCCGGCGTTTGCTGCCCGACAGGGCGACCGGATTTATAATAGAGTCCTTACCGGCCGCCGCCGGTAAGGACTCCTTCGAACTGGAAAGCCGCGGTGACCGGATCCTGCTCCGGGGCAATAACGGAATAGCGATCGCCTCCGGCCTGTACTATTACCTCCAAACCTACTGCCATTGCCAGATTACCTGGAACGGCAGCAACCTGCGGCTACCCGCAAGACTACCACCCGTTCATGGAAAAATACATAGAGCTTCCCCATACAACTATCGCTACTATCTCAACTATTGCACGTTTAATTACAGCATGAGCTGGTGGGACTGGCCACGCTGGGAGAAAGAGATTGATTGGATGGCCCTGCATGGCATCAATATGCCGCTAGCCATCACCGGGGAAGAATATACCTGGTATACAGTATATAAAGGAATGGGTTTTTCGGATGAAGAGCTGGCTTCCTTCTTCAGCGGCCCCGCCTGGTTCGCCTGGTTCTGGATGGGCAACCTTGACGGATGGGGCGGCCCTCTTTCCCGGCATTGGATGGAAAGCCACCGGGACCTGCAAACGAAGATCCTGCAAAGAGAAAGGGCATTGGGTATGAAACCCGTATTACCTGCCTTCACCGGCCATGTACCGGCCAGCTTCAAAGATCATTTTCCTTCGGCTAAGCTCAAACAGACCAATTGGAAGAATGGCTTTGCCGATACCTATATCCTTGATTCGGAAGATACCTTATTCGCATCGGTCGGTAAGAAATTCCTGGAGGTGCAGACCCGCCTCTTCGGCACCGATCATTTCTACTCCGCAGATACCTTCAATGAGAACGAGCCGCCTTCCGACGATCCCGCTTTCCTCGCCGGACTGAGCCGGAGACTGTACGAAGGCATGCAGCAGGCTGACACAGCCGCCATATGGGTGATGCAGGGATGGTTGTTCTATAGCGACCGCGCTTTCTGGAAGGCACCGCAGATAAAGGCCTTACTGGATGCCGTACCCGATAACCACCTACTCCTGCTGGACCTGGCCGCGGAAATAGAACCCGTCTGGAAAAGAACACAAGCTTTTTATGGCAAGCCCTGGATCTGGAATATGCTCAACAATTTTGGCGGTAACGTAAACCTGTTCGGCCGAATGGAAGGAGTGGCTTCCGGACCCGCGCTGGCGCTTAACGATACCGCTTCCGGCAGGATGGCGGGTATTGGCCTGACCATGGAAGCCATC
>JGI25616J43925_10001226_pt1 | contig 10027 bp, 11 predicted proteins | sample GraSoi2013_100cm_FD_43925 | JGI IMG/M metagenome (IMG submission 43925) | reverse complement strand
AGCCGGATCCGCTAGCGCGCAGCTCCCTCCAAAAGTACCGCGATTGCGAATCGCAGGATGCCCGATATGCGGGATCGCCGAAGCGACGAGCGGCAGATGTTCGGCTACGTCGGTGGAGCGCTCGAGATCGACATGGCGCGTGAGCGCTCCGATGCGCACGAAACTCTTCGTGACCTTGATACCGGCTAGGGATTCGATGCGGCTGATGTCGACGAGAACCTTCGGTGCGGCGAGCCTGAAATTCAGCATCGGCACGAGGCTCTGGCCGCCTGCGAGCACCCGCGCGTCATCTCCGTGTTTCTGCAGCAGCGCCATGGCTTCGGCGATGCTCGCCGGTCGCGCATAGGCAAAGCGCGGTGCTTTCATGCCTCCTCCTCCAGGAGTTATTATGCAGCATCAGGTAGGAGGCAATCATGGAATACAAAGAGACGCTGCCGCGCCGGGGCATATCGCGCAAGGCGATGATGAAGCGCGTCGCGCGCTTCAAGAAATTGAAAGGCACGGACGGCGGGCTGCCCGATTCGAAAATGCCCGGCTGCGAACGCATCCTCTACAACGTCATCGGCTTCCAGCCGCCAAGGGTGGAGAAGAACGGCAAGCAGTCACCGGTAGGCGACGTTGCCGCGCGCCTCGCGCGATCAAGATCTCCGAAGGTTTCAACCTGGGCTATTGCCGCGCGCTGCCGGGCAAGGGCCCGATGCTGCACAACCACGATACCAACGAGACTTTCATCGCCATGACCGGCACCTGGCGCGCGAGCTGGGAGAACGAACGGGGCAGGCTCGAGCATGTGGACCTGAAGCCGCTCGACTTGATCTCGTTTCCGCCCGGCGCTTCGCGCCGCTTCATGAACGTGACCAAGGGCCCGAAGAACAAGCCCTCGATCCTGATGTTCGTGATCGGCGGCGACGCGCCGAGCGCCGAGTTCACGAGCGAATCGATGCGCAGAATCGAGGCAGCGGGCGCGATGCCGCGGCAACGGAAAACGGCGCAGTAAGCGGTTTCCCCTCCTTGGACAAGGAGGGGTGGCGCGAAGCGCCGGGGTGGTTCGATGTTTGCCGCATTACCACCCCGCCGCCTTCGGCGGCACCCCTCCTCGAAGAGGAGGGGAAAAAGACAAGGATCACTATGGAGTTCGGCGTCTTCGATCACCTCGACTTGAGCGATCGTCCGCACGAGCGTTTCTACCGCGAGCGGTTCGAGGTCATCGAGGCCTACGAGCGGGCGGGCTTTTACTCCTATCACGTCGCCGAGCACCATCTCACGCCTCTGGGCATGGCGCCTTCGCCCTCCGTGTTTCTCGCAGCGGTAGCGCAGCGCACGAAGCGCCTGCGCTTCGGGCCCATGGTGACCGTCGCGCCCCTCTACCACCGCCTTAGACTGCTCGAGGAGATCTGCATGCTCGACCAGATGAGCGGCGGCCGGCTGGAAATCGCTTTCGGACGCGGCGCGCTGCCCGCCGAGGTCCGCTTCTTCGACGTCGATCCGGCGCAGACGGAGAAGATGCACCAGGAAATGGTCGGTTTCATCCTCGAAGGGTTGAGCGAAGGTGCGGTCACCGTGAGCGAAGAGGGAGGAAAAAAGCGGCGCCTGCCGCTCGCCATTCCGCCGCTGCAGAAACCGCATCCGCCGCTGTGGTACGGCGTGCATTCGCCGGAGGCCGCCGAGCGCGCCGCGCGGCGCGGCATGAACGTGGTCGGCCTCGATACGGTCGCCGAGCTCAAGCCCTGCTTCGAGCGGTTTCGTGCGGTCTGGAGAGAGACGCGCGGTGAATCCCCTCTGCCGAGGATGGGGCTCGGGCGGTTTATCGTCGTCGGAGCAAACGCAAGCGAGACTCGCACGGTTGCGCGCAGGGCGTATCGCCGCTGGCACGAGAGCTTCACTTATCTTTCCTCGCTCCTGGGGGTCGGCCACCGGCACTTGCGCCCGCCGGAATTCGACGCCATCGCCGAGGACGGGCGCGCGTTCGCCGGCACGCCCGAGAGCGTGGCGGAATACGTGGAGAGGCAGATGACCGAGGCGGCGGCGAATTACTTCGTCGGGCAATTCGCCTTCGGCAATCTCACGCAGGAAGAGACGCTGCGCTCGATCGGCCTTTTCGCGAGCGAGGTGATGCCGATGTTGCGGCGCGCTCCCGTGCGCGCGGCTTCGGCCTGAGGGAGGAGCCGATGCGCCATTTCATTCTCATCTGGGCGCTCGCCGCGCTGGCCCCGTTTCCCGCGCCCGCGCAGAGCTATCCCGCGAAGCCGGTGAAAATCATCGTCGGCACTTCCCCCGGGGGCTCGCCCGACGTATTCGGGCGCCTGATCGCGCAGAAGATGAGCGAGTCCTGGGGCCCCGTGGTGATCGAGAATCGCATCGGCGCGAACGGGAACATCGCGGCGGAAATGGTCTCCAAGTCCGCGCCCGACGGCTACACCGCCTATGTCTGCGACAGCGCGATCTGGGCGATCAACCCGCACCTGTACGCGAAAGTGCCNTACCGGCCGCTGGAGGATTTCGCGGGCGTCACCACGATCTCGACGCTGCCGACCTTTCTCACCATCCACCCATCGGTTCCGGTNACGACCTACGCGGAGTTCGTCGCCTACGCCAAGCGGAATCCCGGGAAGCTCTCCTACGCTTCGGCGGGCAACGGCTCGATCCATCACATCACCACGGAGCTCTTCAAGTCGCTCGCCGGAATCGAGATGGTGCACGTGCCCTACAAGGGAATGGGACAGGCGGGGCCGGCGCTGATCGCGGGCGACGTGCAGGTCGCGTTCTCCAGCTATACCGCGATGGCGCAATACGCCAGGGCGGGGAAGGTGCGCATCCTCGCGAGCGCCGACGGCAAGCGCACGCCCGCGCTCCCGGACATCGCGACGATCGCCGAGCTCGGCATTCCCGGTTTCGACATGGCTTCCATGCTGGGTGCGTTGGTGCCCGCGGGAACGCCGCGCGCGATCATCGAGAAGCTCAACGCCGGCGTCGCGGCGGCCGTGGCTTCGCCGGAGGTCCACGAGAAAATCGCCGGATTCGGCGTGAGAATCATCACCGGCACGCCCGAGCAGTTCGACGCGCTGATGCGCGAGGAGTACGAGAAGTACGCGCGGCTGGTGAAACTCTCCGGCGCGAAGTTGGACTAACGGCGCCGCGGCGCTTCATTCTCCGCGAATGCCGAGCTCGCGGATGATTTTTCCCCACCGGGCCACGTCGCCGCGCACGATCTCCCTGAACTGATCGCTCGCCATCGCGTGCACTTCCAGGCCTTGCTGCGCGAGTTTTTCTCCCAGCCCGGCTTCGGCGAGCGCCTTGTTGACGGCCGCGTTGAGCCGCGCGATCTGCTCTTTGGGCAGCGTGCCCGGGCCGAACATTCCATACCAGGGCGTGTATTCGTAACCGGGCACGCCCGCTTCAGCGATGGTCGGCACCTCCGGCAACGCCGGCGAGCGGCGCGAGCCGGAAGTGGCTATGGCTCGCACCTTGCCGCCTTTCACATAGGGCATCACCGACGGCATGGTGAGCAGACTTACCTGAATCTGTCCGCCGATGAGATCGGTGAGCACCGGCGCGTTGCCCTTGTAGGGCACGTGCGTGAGCCGGGTCCCGGTGAGCGACTGCAACAGCTCGACCGCGAGATGCCCGGCGCTGCCGACTCCCGCCGAGCCATAAGCGATGCGGCCCGGGTTGGCGCGCGCATAGGCGAGAAATTCCTGCACCGTCCTGACCGGCAGCAAATGGGTGACCACCAGCGCGTTGGGCGTCGCGCCCACGAAAGCGACCGGCGCCAGGTCGCGCAAGGTGTCGTAGGGCAGCTCGGGGTAGAGGCTCGCGCTGTAGGCGAGCGCCTGGCTCATCATCATCAGCGTGTAGCCGTCGCCGGGCGATTTCGCGAGCTGGGCGGCTGCGATGGTGCCGCCCGCGCCGGGCTTGTTCTCGACGAGGAACGGCTGACCGAGGTCCGACGCAAGCTTCGCGCCGACGATGCGCGCCACGATGTCCACCGTGCCGCCGGCGGAAAACGGGACGAGCACTCTCACCGGCCGCGCCGGATACCCTTGAGCGAATGCAGACCCGGCGGCGAGCATGCAGGCAACCGCGGCGAAGCCATGCCGGAAGCGGTGAGTCATCGAAGTCCTCTCTTTTACGAAAACCGGTAGCGTGCCAGTTTGGCCTCGTCGAGCGCGACGCCCAGGCCCGGACCGGGCGGAAGCGCGAGGACGCCCGAGCCGAGATCGAGTTTTTCGGTGGTGATGTCGTCCACGGTCTTGAGCGGCCCGACGCATTCCAGCCCGTCGATCACGTTCGCGCTGGTCGCGGCGAGCATGATCTCCGCCATGGTGTTCACGCCGAGCCCGAAACCGTGTCCGATCACGCAACGCAACCCCGCGGCTTCGGCGGTGGCGAGCATGGCGGCGGTGCGGTGGAATCCGCCTTGCTTCATGACTTTCAGTTTGACGATGTCGGCGGCGCCCGCCTTGATCACCTCGATCAGGCTCGCGTGGTCGAGGATCGATTCGTCCGCCATGATGGCAACCCCACCTGCTTCGCGGCGCACGCGCGCCATGCCGGCGAGATCGTCTGCGGGCACCGGCTGCTCGAAGAGCTGCAAGTCGTACGGCTGCACCAGGTGCGCAAGGCGTATCGCCGTGTCCGCGTCGTAGCCCGCGTTCGCGTCGATGCGCAGCGCCATCGTGCCGCCGACCGCCTCGCGCACCGCCTTGACGCGGTCGCGATCGGCCTCGATGCCGCCGCCGACCTTGATCTTTGCCGAGCGAAAGCCGCGCTCGAACCACTTGCGCGCCTCCGGCGCCGCTTCTCCGGGNGGCAAAATGCCGATCCACGCGTTGAAGCTCAGGCGCTCCCTTACCGCGCCGCCGAGATAGGTGTACACCGGCACGCCGAGGGCGCGAGCGGTGAGGTCCACGCAAGCCATTTCGATCGCGGCCTTGGCGTCGAGAAAACCGGGCGCCGCAGCGTCCAGGCGCGCGTTGAGAACGTGGATGTTCGCGGCATCCGCGCCGATCACGCCGGGTGCGAGCTTGCCGCGCAATGCTGCAAGCGATTCCTCGATGGTCTCGGTCGAATAGCCGGGGGAGGGATCGATGTTGCCCAGCCCGAGCGCGCCGCCGGCCGCGGTCACACGCACGACGGCGCTTTTTTGCACGGTCTTGGTGACGTAGGCGTTCTTGAACCCGCCGCCCGCGAGCGGCACGGCGACGCCGAATACTTCGACTCGCTCGATCGCGAGCTTCGGCCGGGTCTCGGAAGTCCGGCGCGGGGCGACTTGCGCGCTCATACGGGAATTCAGGCGCGCGGCCGATCCGCCTTGATCTGGGTGCGATGCATGAGGCGCCGCGCGTTCGGATCGAACGAATCGCGCCGGTGCAGCGTGCAGCGGTTGTCCCAGATCAGCACGTCGCCCACCCGCCATTGCTGGCGGAAAGTGAACTGGNCTCGCGTCGCGTGCGCCCACAACTGGTCGAGCAGCGCTTCGCTCTCGTCCAGCTCCATGCCGAGGATGTAGCTGTTGCGCCGCCGCCCGAGAAAGAGGCAGGGGCGCCCGGTCTCGGGATGCGCGCGGATGAGCGCGTGCTGCGCGCCAGGCGCCTTGCGCGGATCGGTCACCTCCTGGTAACCCTTGCGCATGACGCCGGCGCTGTTGTAGGTGGCGTCGTGCAAGGCTTTGCGGCCCTCGATGCGCTTTTTCAGATTCGCCGGCAGCCTCTCGTACGCAAGATACATGTTGGCCCAGTAGGTGTCGCCGCCCGAGGGGGGAACCTCCAGCGCGTGCAGGATCGCGCCCATCGGCGGCGTATCGACGTAGGTCATGTCGGCGTGCCAGATCGCCTCGCCGTCGCCCAGGCCGCCGATCGGCGCGCCCTCCATCTTGATATTGGAGATCACGTTCATTTCGGGATGGTCGGGCAGGAAGGGCTTGCCGTAGGGGTTCGGTCCGGGCGGGTCGAGCTCGCCGAAGAGCTTGCTGAACGCCATCAGCTGCGGATCGGAGAGCGTCTGTCCGCGGAAGCGCAGCACCAGGTGATCGAGCCAGGCGGCGCGGATCTCGGCGAAGACTTCCTCCGGCAACGGCCGCGACAGGTCGACGCCGCTCACCTCGGCGCCGAGTGCTTCCCCCAGCTTCCCGACCTGGATCGAGGCGCTCACCCGATGTGTTTCCTCAGAAACTCGAGCGTGCGCGAGCGCGCGAGCTTCGCGCTCTCGGCGTGGTACGACCCGCGCTGGTCGCAGTTGAAGCCGTGCCCCGCCGGGTAGATGAAGGACTGCGCCTCGGGATGCGCGGCGGCGACTTTCTTCGCGTCGGCGACCGGGATCGCGTGGTCGGTCTCGCCCCANTGGAACATCACCGGGCACTTCGGTTGTTCGTTCATCATCCCGGCGATGCCGCCGCCGTAGTAGCAGACCGAGCACGCAAGGCCGGCCAGGCGCACCGCGGCCACCCACGACACCGTCCCGCCCCAGCAGTAGCCGACGATGCCGACCTTGCCCGAGGATTTCACGTTGTCCCTCCCCGCGCCCGCGTCCAGCATCGCCTTGTCCCACTGCATCTTGGGGATGAAGGTGCGGCCGACTTCGATGTCGGCCTGCGTGTAGCCGATGTCCACGCCGCGCTGCACGCGGTCGAAGAACGCGGGCGCGATGGCGAGATAGCCGTCCGCGGCGTAGCCGTNGGCGACGCTCCGGATGTGGCTGTTCACCCCGAAGATCTCCTGCACCACGATCAGCCCGCCGCGGGGTTTTCCATTGGGTTCGGCGCGGTAGGCCGCCAATTTGTGGCCGTCGGCGGCGCTGAGTTCGATCATCTTGCCCACTTTGGTTTCTCCTCCGGTGTTTTTTGGGGAAGCGCAAAGTGTACTTCGTTCTTTGGCATAATGTGGCCGTGAGGCAGGGGGCGCCCGCCCCGCAGCGCTGCCGAGAGACTCTAGGAGCAGACACCATGCCGGTCACCGAACTGAACCACTATCTTATTCGCGCCAACAACCTCGAACGCACCAAGGATTTCTACTGCAAGGTGCTCGGATTCGAAGTGATGCCGCGACCGGATTTCCCGTTTCCCGGGTACTGGCTCGGCGTTGACGGCAAGATCCAGGTGCATATGGCGCAAGCGGGCGTGGCCCACTCGGAGCTCTACTACCTCGGCAGCCCGANGAACGCGGCCAAGGACAATTCCGGCGTGGTCGACCATATCGCTTTCCTCGCCACGGAACCCGACCGGTTCGTGAAGCACCTGAAGGAACTCAAGGTCGCCTGCCGTCCGCGCAACTTTCCCGAGTCGCAGCTCTACCAGCTCTTCATCAAGGACCCCGACGGCCTCACCATCGAGCTCAATTTCTTCGGCATCACCAAGGCTCCCGACTGGGGCGGCGAGGACTACTCCCAGATGCCGCGCGCCTCGTCTGTGAAAGCGTCGAAGAAGAAAACGACGAAAGCCAAGGTCGCCGCCTGATGAACGCCCCTCACCCGGGCGCGAGGAGCTTCGCCGGCGTTTCCTACGAGGAGGCGATCGGCCGCGCGCGGGCGATGGTGCCGGCGCTCCGCAGCCGCGCCGCGCAGGCCGAGAAAGACCGCGTGATGCCGCCCGAGACCCTCGCCGATCTGCACGCGAGCGGCATTCTTCGCACGCTCCAGCCCAGGCGCTGGGGCGGGATGGAGTTCGATTTCGTCGCCTACGTCGATTTCTGCTACGAGCTCGCGCTCGGCTGCGCTTCGACCGCCTGGAATTTCGGCAATCTCCAGGTGCACCACTGGATGCTGGCGATGTACGAGGAGCGCGCGCAGGAGGAGGTATGGGGCGCGGATCCCGAGGCGCTGATCGCATCCGGCATCGCCTTTCCACAGGGGCGCGCGAAAAAAGTCGAGCACGGCTACGTCGTCGGCGGAAAGTGGAATTTCTCGAGCTGCTCGAACGTCGCCGAATGGAACATGCTCGCGGTCACGGTGCGCGACGGCGATCGCCCGGTCGACTACCGCATGTGCCTGCTGCACAAGTCGCAGTACGAGGTCATCGACGATTGGCAGGTGCTCGGGATGCGCGCGACGGGCAGCATGACGGTCGTCGCCAAGGACGTCTTCGTTCCCGAGTACAAGGCGCTCTGCATGCTTGAAGCCCGCGGCGGCGACAAATTTCCCGGGTCGAAGATCAATCCCAACCCAGCCTACCGCGTGCCGCTCTCGGCGCTCGGCGGGCACGGCATCGGCGCATGCGCGGTCGGCAACGCGCAGGCCGCGCTGGAGCTCAGCATCGCCGCCGTGAAGGAGCGCAGCACCAACTACACCGGCGCGAAGATGCGCGACTTCCAGGCGGTGCAGCTGCGCGTCGGCGCGGCCGGAGCGAAGATCGACGCGGCGCGCCTGGTCCTGCGCAACGACTGCCTCGAGGCGCAGGAAATCGCGAACCGCCGGGTAATCGCGGATCCGCAAACGAAGCTGCGCTTCAAGCGCAATCTCGCCTACGCGGTCGGCCTCGCCACCGAGGCCGTGGACATGCTGCACGCCATGGCGGGCGCGAACGGCGTCTACGAGACCACTCCGCTGGAGCGCATCTTCCGCGACGCCCACTCCCTCGCGGGCCATATCAGCTTCAGCTTCGACGCGCAGGCCTCCGGCTGGGGCTTCGCCGTGCTCGGCGGCGAGATCAACAACCCTACTCTGTAAATATTTACGATGATGGGACACATCCCCTCATACTCCCCTAAATTTGAGGCGGTTTCGGGCTCCTGAATCAGGACTCCTGAAACAGCCTGTGGGAACGAAAAAAAGATGAAACTCTGCCGCTACGACAACAACCGCCTGGGCATCGTGGAAGGCGACGAGGTCCTGGACGTCAGCAAGGCGCTCGCCGTCATTCCGCAGCCGGGCTGGCCGATCGCGCAGGGCGATCCCCTGATCGCGAACTTCAAGCGCGTGCTCGCCGCGGCGAAGAAGCTCGCGCCCCGGGCGAAGAAAAAGCCGCTCGCGAAGGTGAGGCTGCGCTCGCCGGTGCCCAATCCCGGAAAGATCATCGGCGCGCCGATCAACTACGACGATCACATCGCCGAGTCGGTCAANGACCCGGGCATCGCGCACGGGCGCACCAACATCCAGAAGGGCATCGGCGACTGGGGCCTGTTCCTCAAGGCGAATTCCTCCCTGATCGGCTTCGGGGAGGAAATACGCCTGCGCTGGCCCGAGCGGCGCAACGACCACGAGGTCGAGCTCGCGCTCGTCATCGGCCGGCGCGGCAACAAGATCCCGAAGGAAAAAGCGCTGCAGTACGTGTGCGGNTATTCGATCGGCCTGGACATGACGGTGCGCGGCCCCGAGCTGCAGTGCTTCCGCAAGTCGATCGACACCTACAGCGTGCTCGGGCCCTGGCTCGTCACCGCCGACGAGATCGGCGATCCCGACAACCTCGATCTCTCGATCAGGGTGAACGGCGAGCTCAGGCAGAATTCGAACACGAAATATCTCGTCTACAACGTCGAGCGGCTGATCGAGTTCGCGTCGTCCATGTACACGCTGCATCCCGGGGACATCATCATGACNGGAACGCCCGCCGGCGTCTCCCCGGTGAAGCCGGGCGACTTGTTGCATGCGTACGTCCAGGGCATAGGTGAAAGTGATATTCGGATTGCGGCGACGTACGCCTGAGATAGGGGAGCACGAGGGGATGTGTCCCCTCGTGTCGTATAGTGCCTCCATGCTTACGTCCAGGGGATAGGTGAAAGTGACATCCGGATTGCGGCGGCGTACGCCTGAAGCGGCCCGTGCCTGATCGCCCGGCAGCGTTTGCTCGCGTCGAAGAGATCGGAGGGCCCATGCCCGTCACGGAAAAGGCCGTACTGACCGCCGAGCTGCGGCTCGACGTCCAGGAATTCTACGCGCGTTACGCCGAATGCCTCGACGGCGGCAGGCTCCAGCAGTGGCCGGAGTTCTTCGTGGACTCCTGCACCTACCGCGTCACGACGCGGCGCAACCTGCGCCTGGGCCCGGATGAGCATCTGGTGTCGCTTTCCACCCGCAGCACACTGCGCGACAGGATCGT
>JGI25616J43925_10001223_pt1 | contig 10033 bp, 5 predicted proteins | sample GraSoi2013_100cm_FD_43925 | JGI IMG/M metagenome (IMG submission 43925) | reverse complement strand
ATCGCTCGAACGAGCTAAGGGCTTTGAACTTTGCTTCTGGAAAAGCAGATGGAACCATTTCGCTTTGTGGAGTCGTCGCCATTTCTCAGCATCTAAAAACTGCCGATCCGGTTAGCTTTTCTCCCCCTCGCTGGATTCCCGGATAATGCCCCGTTCGAGCTGTGCCTGGTCCGTTAAATCCGGCGACCCGTGACCATTTCTCGATGCCCACGGCAAGCGTGAACGCAACGTAGTGAAGATTTCTTTGGCGAGCATTTTGCCTGGATCATCGTGGCTGATTTCGTTCCAGCCGCTTCTCCCTAAAACGACGGCCGCACCGACTGCGAACGACAACATCGTTCCAAGGATCATGATCGGCAGGCGATGGGGAAAGGATTTCTTGCCTGGAACGGTTGGGAAATCCAATACCGCTACGCTAGGCACTTCGCGCGCTTCTTCGACCTTAGCAATCTCATATTCTTTGGAGAGCAATTCAAATGCTGCTTCGTCGATTTTGCTGCGCCGGTACAGATCCAGATACTTGACGCCGAGGAGCGGCAGTTGCCGAATAGAGGGGTAAAGTTCGTCGCTTGACAGCTTGCCGCCGTCGGCTGGGGTTACGCCTTTGCCGCCGAATTTGTTCAGCTGGTTTCGCAGCTCGGCGACAAGGGCTTTCATCTGCCGCACATTTACGTTGTTGTCCGTATAAACCTGCTGCATCGACTTGAGCTGGGATTCAGCAGCGATCAACTGGCCTTGAAGATCGGCTGCGGCTGCGACCATGGCCTTGATCTGGTCGGGAATATTGATCGCCGTGTTCTGGCTTGCGAAGACGCTGAATTCCTTCGTCGCGGCGTCCAGTTCTTCCTTGATGGTCTGCAGCCGCTCTCCGATGAATACCCGCTCGCGGCGAGCTGCCGAGGTATTCACTTGGGCAAGCAAGTCATTCAGCGCATCGACCTGTTCCTGCGCCATCGCGGCGGCTTTGCGGGGGTCGCGATTTTCCACGGCGATAGTGATGATTCCTGTTTTCATGTCGGACTGGACGTCCGTTTGGGACTCAAGTTTTTTTCGGGCATCCTCGGGATACTTGGCGCCATATTCATTCATCAAATCAAACTTCTGAATTACGCGATCCTCCAGCGTCTGGCTCCGGAGAACTCCAACGATCAATTCGCCTGAAGTGTTAAGCCCCAAAAGGCGGCTGGCGAGCCCCATCAAGGGAGCGCCGCCCGTCGCACCACCTGAATCACCGCTCACGGCAGACATCGCCAACCCAGTGCTGATGGAAGACGTATAGTCCGGAGGCATCAGACGAGCCGTTGCCGTGTATCGTTTCGGCAAGAGAAAAGCGACGAGGGTGAACAAAATCAATCCTGCACCGATCATCCGGACGAGAAAACCCCGATAATTCCAGAGGAGCCGGACTCGCGCCGCGTTTCTCGCTTTTCTTGCAGTTCGCGCGGGAGCAAGATTCTTAGCATCTTCCTCGAACAGGACTGCTGGTTCGGGATTTACCTCAATGGTTGTTGTGTTCACTCGTTGCATCACCNTGACTGCGGTTTCTCTGTCCATCATCTCGTCTTGTTACCTGCTCCATCCGNGAGGCCGGAAAGTCACTTGCAGACTGCTAGCGACATTCGATTGTGCTTTCTGCGCCAAAACNGGGAAATTCCATTGTTCGACCTGAACGGACCCTGAAATGCCCAGGTCCGGACGAATCATGTACTCCGCGTTTATCCCTCCGTCCGTGACGGTTCCTCCGCCGTGAATAAACTCGTTGCTGACCTTTTCGTGCCTGAATTGGAACTGAATTTTGTTCCGCGGCGTAAACCAATACGTGCTCCACGCCTGCGCGCCTTGCCCCTGCCTGCCAATCCAACTGCCTATCAAATTTCCATCATTCCTGTATCCGCTGCGCCAGGTATCATTGAAATAGTAGAAGCCGTGGCCAAGAGCGCCCCCGAGCGGGTTATCCGTGTAAACTCCTTCGACTCGTAAATCCAACTTTTGAATCCTGGGGAAGTGAGAAAAATAGAGTCCCGCGCGCCAAGCCGAGCGATCGACATAACCAATCGGTGAAAACTCGTCGTCCGTGAAACCGTCAGCATAGAAACTGACCCAGTTCCTTAGACGGGGGACGCGGTAGCTGAAATCCACTCCCGAGCGCCGGTCACCTGGTTTCCGTTGAGTCCCGACCGTTCCCCTGTTCTCGGTGGAGATGATGCTGCGGATGAACGTGTGTAGCGTGAGAGGATAGCCCGGCCCCCCATATATCGTCGTTCGGGAGGCGCCGAATTCGAGGTTGCGCGTTGGTTTGAAGCTTACTTTCTGACCGTTGATGAACGGTTGGAGAGAGAGCGATTGGCCAAATTGTCCGACGAAACCCGTAGGACTTGAGATGAATTCATATCCATCCAACTGTCCCAGAAAGAATTCCATTCTCATTGGGCCCAGCCATCCCAGAATACTTGGCAGTTTGACCGGCTCAACGCGGTTCACTCGAAACATGTTGATTGGCACCGCGTTGTCGCTAAACATCATTGGCCCCCCCTCGCCGGGGCCCCACCAGAGACTCTGCTTACCGAAGGAGAATTCCCAATTCGACGTGGTAAGACCAACGTACGCATCGAGCAAACGGAACTGGTTCACAGCCGGCGTACCCGTATCGGGCGGCAAGTGATGGAGAAGATCCACTTTCTCGATCGTTTCCCGCGCCGTTAGAGGAAGTGCCGGCACGGCCGGAGCCGTCTGCCACTCGCCACGCACGTACGCCGTCCATCTTCCTGAAGTGCTGTAGGACGAAAACCCCGTTATCGTGTTCCAACCTTCTCCGTAAGGCCGGCCAAAATCGTTGATCTGTGTTTGCGCGAAATGGTAGCCGTCTTGCAGTGGCATTCCGGAAATGTTTTCCGTGCGCGAATAGACAGACTCCACCCGGAACGCGCTGTTGGCGCCGCCATTTGCACTTTCCGTTTCGAAGCGGAATTCGCGCTCCAGCGACGCGATGAGTTTGGCTGCTTCGGTGTTTTCCTTTTCGCCGTCAGCCAATTTCTCCTCAGCCTCGCCGAGCAATCGGGTGCATTCGCTCCGCGTCCAGGGGCGCATGCCGGCAAATCCGCTGTCGATCAAACCAAGCCCGGCTAGCCGGTCAAGCGCCGGATAGATCCAGCTATCGAGCGGGACATACGGCGAGCCTTGATTCCCTGGAGAGGAAGTTCCATCGCCGCGAAAGACGTGGCTGATCGATTCCCATACTGCGCCGCCGAGATCGGGACTGTGGTATTCGCTGTAAATGTGCTGCGCGACAAGATCCCCGATCATGCCACCAATGAAAGTATCCGAAGGAAAGTGCTGCCTCGCCCGCACGCGAGAAATGCTAACGGCGGACGCTAAACCATATGCCATCAGTTTGGTGAGCGGGCCAGGGTACTCATGCGCAAAGACGCCCGCGACAGACCAAGCGACCGCCGCGTGGACAGAAGGAAAAGAAGTGCCGCCGCTCTTAAAGAACGCTCCGCTGCCATCACCCTGGAAGGGGCGCTCACGCCGCAAGGCGTATTTCATCCCCTCGACAACGGCTAGGCTGTTTAACGCCGCCTCACCCGCTAGAAAACCTGTCTCGCTCCAGTGCTCGTTGTGTTTGGCGTGGCCCAACAGCCACATTCCGCCTGCACCACCGATGAGAGCTGCTACCCCGGCGTTCGAAAGATTGTTGTAGTGGCTGAGCCTCGCGGGATTCCGAGAGAGATGTTTGCTAAATCCGTTGTCTGTAACGAATAAGCCGGCGGCAAATCCCCCGGCCGGTACCAGCCACTGCAAGTCCGCGAAGCGAAGCCGTGCGGGACTCGTCCAAATTTCTCCTTGATCTTTCACAAAACGCGCACCAACCTGCGCAATACTCCGGCTTTCTCCCAAGGGTTGTTCATTCTGCTGCCATGTGGGGATCGGCATGGACTTCTCTTCCACTTTCTTCGCTGAATCTTGCACGTCTGTTTTTTTTGCGAACAGTTCGGGCTCCCGGGAAAGCTCTTGCCCCCCCGCTCCGGCAGCGCCGCCAAAGGCCACAACTGCGCTAAGAATTGTTGTCGCCAAGCTTGCTCTCCTCTGCATCGTGCAGCCCGTTAACGCGTGGCCACGACTGCCGCCAGCGCCGCCGACTGGGTGAATTGCGAGATCGTCAGCGCGTTTTTCCAGAACGTGGAACCACCGATGGCTTTTTCGGGAACAACGATGGTGTCGCCTGGCATAACCTGCGCGGACATCACGTCCCCGCCCCACCAGCCATCCCCCTGGCCGCTGACCACGGCGCCATTCGCGCGAATGACAAAAGTTTTCTTATGGTTGGCCTGGTCCGTGGCTCCCCCCGCTTGTCTCAGGTACCAGGCAACATCCTTGCGCGGCTCAAAAGTTATGGCATTCGAGTTATAGACCTGCCCGACAACCAACACGAAGTCGGGCCGTTTGGGAATAAAGAGCGTGTCGCCAGCACGCACCTCGATGTTGTCCGATGTGTTTTTCCAGCGGGAAATTTCTGGCTTCAGCCGCACCACCATGCGGCCTGTCGAAGGTGTATTTTCGAGCGCCTCCACCTGGCGTTTGCGCTGTTCCAAACCCGCTTGTTGCATGGCCAATTGTTCTTGGGGATTCTCCTGGACAGCGACTTTCATCGTCGCGGTTTCTGATTCGATCCGTTCAATCAGCTCCTGCTTGCTCTTTTCCTGAAGTTTGCGGACCTCGATACGTTGAAAAATCGCTCCGGAAGGATAGGCTGTTGGGAGAAAACCACCTGCGCGCTGTAGAACCGAACTCAATCGCTCTCCGGGGCGAATTCCATAAGTGCCTGGGTGTTGCACTTCTCCCTTCACAACTACGGATGCGCCGATATCTTCCCAGCCGGCAAGTTCGCGAATTCCCAGCGTGTCGCCGTTGGAAAGCAAAGAGTTTGCGTCGGGATTTCCGGCCAGAGCGTCTGCCAAATGAACTTCGATGTGTTCCCCTGTCGCCTGCAAGGATCCTTTGACGAGGTAACGCGTCAGGTCGGCGTCTACAGGATAAGCGTTGTTTTTCAATCCGCCCGCGACGCGAATCAGGTCGGCGACACGCATGCCCTCAGTAAGCGGATACCGCCCGGGCTTGGCCACTTCTCCCTTGACGTAAACACTGACGGGATCAACAGCGGCCAGTTTTCGCTGCACCAACACACGGTCACGGGGATGCAAAACAATGTTTTCCAGGGGATTTCCTGAGAGCGCCTCTTGCAGGTTGATGCTGGATATCTTCATCTCGCCATTCGGAAGATATTGAAAAATCTGTGCCTGGTCCGTCATCGCGTCGGGTTTGAGTCCTCCCGCTAGTTGAATGGCGTTGCTCAGGTGGACTTCTCCCGAGGTCTGATACGTACCGGGTGCGCGAACCTCGCCCAAAACAGAAACGGAAGGCGCATTCTCGAAGTCATAGCGGCTATAAATGCGCACTGTGTCCAAGGCATGGAGGGCGGGCGCGTTCGCGGGATTTGCCAGCGCGGCGCTCAGATTGAAACTTTCCACGCTCGGGCGAAAGTCCGGCGGGTTAAGGCGAATGATTTCCCCGTATTGGGCGGAAGGTTCCGGCAACAAATCGTTGTATGAGGAGATTAAATCGGTGAGTTTCATTTCTTTCTTATACGAGTAACGCCCCGGGCGAAGTACATGCCCTTGTAAATAAACGGCGTCATCGTTGTAAGGAGCAATGGGGAAAACGTGAATGACATCACCATCTTGGATCTGAAAGGAATCGAACTGCGAGGAAACTGCCTTCGGGTCGTCACCTTTCGGCAAGTCAATGTCCAGCATGGTGCGTTTCTCGTGAGCCACGACCCGCTGTACCTCAATGTGCCGCAATGCCGCAGTCGGAAGTATTCCTCCCGCCAGTTCGAGTGCCTCGGTAAGGTTCTTCTCCCCCTTTAATTCATAATGTGCCGGCCGCCGGACCATACCTTCTACCGTCACTTGCGAACCAATCGGAGGAACCTGCACCGTGTCACCACTCTCCAGCCGCCGCACATCCGAGCGCACACCGCGAAGCAGCAGCTCGTAGAGATCAACCTCTTGGATAAGCTGTTTGCCGCGATAGTGGCGCACGGTGCGCAGAGATCCCTGGCTCGTAGGCCCATTCGCGGAGAGCAGCGCGTTTAGCGGCGTCGAGAGCGAACTGATGTCATAAGCGCCGGGATTCTGCACGTCGCCTACGACGTAGACCCGCACGGTGCGCAGGCGCGTCAGAGAAACATCCGCGGAAACATCGCGAAACTGGGTGCGTAGGGCTTGCTGCACAGTTTGCTGGACTTCGGCCAGGGATTTTCCGCTCACGAGAACTGGACCAATTTCCGGCAAAGGGACTCTTCCCTCACGGTCGACATTCCGGCTCAGCCGCTGTGAAACGCTTCCCCAGAGACTGATGGTCAAACCGTCGCCGGGACCCACGACATAATCCGGGCCGGCAGGAAGATCCATGGGAAGCAGGTCCGCGTCGTAGACGCTGTTGTCAAACACGCTCTGGCCAAAGCGTTGTAAATCCGGCGACTTGGGAGACACTTGCGCGTAAATATCGTAGAGGGAAGGTACGTCGGCGTAAGGATTTGCGACTCGTGTTATCCGAGGCCGGCCGGCATCTTCTTTAGGTTCCCGAGGTCTAACTTGGCCAGACGAAGAAGATGCCGACAGTGGAGGGGCTGCCTGCACGGTCATGTCAGTTAGACCATTACCTCCTGAAACGCGATCGCGCAGAGCCTGTAGATCCAAGCCGGAGAGGGGAGAAAGCATTCCCGAACTCCCCGGCATCCCGTTGAGGCCCATCCCACCGAGGCGGCGGCTCGACTGTTCATCTGTCTCCCTGTCCGAACCGTTCAGAGAAGATAGGAGGGATCCGTTCTGACTGGAAAGAGTGGCAAGGCCCGTGCCGGCAGCACCGCTGCGTGTCTGGAGGACTTGTGCGGACCCAGGTGCCTGCAAGAGCGGGGGAACTTGGGGAAGAGCTGGAGAACCATTTGGACCACTAGGCGGATTCGAATAAGGGGACGGATAAGGTCCGTAACTCGGATTATTGTACGGAGCATTGGGATATTGCCCATTCGACGGGTACGCACATGCAGAGTTCTGCGCCGCAACGCGGCACGGCGCCGTAGGAGAAATTTGCTGGTCGCCGGTTTGCATCTGCTGCTCGGAGTGGAGCGGCGTCACTCGAGGTTGTTCCTCCGAACATCCCGCATCTAGATCCGGATCACACGGTTGCCCCGGCAGCAAGCCCGTTCCCACGGCCGTTCCACTCTGCCCCGTTTGCATCAATTGACCGGCCCGCGCTTGGAGAAGCAGGTCCTGCTGCTTCGCCACATCCGAATCGGGGTTCAACGTGGGCCTGAGGTAGCCGTAACGCTGAAGGAGGCGCGTCGCAATGGAGCGAAATTTCACATCCTGTTCCAAGCGATCGAAAACGGCCTGATCGGTGAGATCTTCATCGGTAACCATCTGCCCGTGGTCCGTGGCATCTTTCGCCACCCATCGCTTCAATTCCACGATCAAGCCGGGATTCTTAATCAGCACGGCATGAATCTGCTGCGGAGAAGCGGCTACGCGTCTCAGGTTTTCCTGTGCTAGGTCGGACCTGGGCATAACAATGGCCTCTTGGCTTTGAGCCGTGACTGCTGGACAAGGGACGAGAGAAGCAAGCAAGAGAGGCCACATAGCGGAATTCAAACGGACAACCCGAAGTATCGAAAGTCTTGGTCGATTATCTATGCGGCTATTCACATGGTCCTCCCAAACTCCCGCATTCCACCCCGGAGGGCATCCAGAATTGCCGCTTCCGAGGTTTCCAGGTGAGTGGATCGAATATCGAGCTTTGCCCAGTAGAAAACGCTGCTTTCATTATTCTCGGCGACAGCCAGGATTTTCATTTCTGGATGCCTTCGGAGCAGGGTGTCACACAGGGGAGGCCGCTTTTCGGGCTTATCCAAGCCGAGGATGAGAAATTCTGGCTGAGTCTCATCNACGGCGCGAACAATGTTTTCATAACTCCCTTCGCGTACTTCCCCGACAATTTCAATATCCGGCTGCTCTTCAAANANTCCNAGGATCAGCTCGCGGATAAGTCGGGGACGATTCGCGACGAGGACCCGGATCCGCTTCTCCATCAGCCACCTCTCAGTTGGCCAAGTATCGAGGAATCAATAAGAAATGACAGATTCAAATCGGATCCACCGCGATTGTCCAAAGGGGTACCAACCAGTACCAAGCCTCCTCGGGGAGAGACTTGGTACTTCTTGGTACCAAGCGCTGGCTCTATGTGCTTAGAAATCAGTAAGATTCGAAGAAGACAGCCAACAGCGGTGCTCAATACTTCCGCAGGCGCCGTCCTTTCAGTCTCTCTGGGTCATATATAAGGTAAGTGTCGCGGATGCATGTAGTTAAGCTTTTCTGTTGACAGAGTCGGTCAATACAGGGTAAAACGCACCAATCTAAGCTGTGCCATATTGAAACATGGTCCTAGAGTTTCCCCTTTAATTAGAATTGTAGTTTTGAAATCGACGCTGGAGTGGCTCCGAAAGACCCGAGGACGCAGTAAGAAGGGAAGCCATGAAAGAAGCAAGCACAATTTTCCTACTGGCGGAAAATCGTTTGCTTCGAGAGTCCCTGTCTCGTTTGCTGCGCAAAAAGTCAGATATTTCTGTTGCCGGAGAGTGCGGGGAGACGGCGGGAGCCATCCACCAAATTTCCAAATCTCGTTGTGACATCTTGCTGTTGGACGAGGCCACAAATTCCAGGACAAATCCAAATCTGGTATCACAGAGCTTGGACGCAGTTCCCGGCCTGAAAATCATCCTGATTGGCATGGATAACGACGAAGAGAGCTTCTTGCAAGCCGTGCGCAGTGGTGCCGTTGGCATTCTCGTACGAGAGGCCTCTGCCATGGATGTCCTCGCAGCGGTTCGCGCCGTGGCTCGCGGTGAAGCTGTTTGTCCAACGCAACTTACTCTTTGTCTGTTCCGGTACTTTGCAAAGCAGGGGCAAGGGGTTCCCTATTTCCGAACAAGAGCAGAGCTTGGTCTGACTCGCAGGCAGCAGGAGCTGGTCTCATTCGTCGCTAAGGGATGGACCAACAAGGAGATTGCCAGTGCTTTGCATCTTTCTGAGCAGACGGTCAAGAATCACATGCATCGCATCCTGCGGCAGGTGAATGCCGGAGACCGGTATGAAGCGGTCGAAGCCGTCCGGTCATGCGGACTCTTGTCGTAATGCTTCTTTCGAGGCGAATCGCTGATCTGGATTCGAGAAGCTCGCTGGTTTTTCCTGCTGGAAATCTCCGCATCAGTCGCAAAACAGGTGACTCCTTCGACCCGTTGTGAAAACAATTTCTCAGAAGGCCGCGTTGCACCGCAAAACTCCTTTGTTTCCATACAGTCGGTGGATTCGAATCCGATCCTCTCCCGTAGCTTTCCTTCTTCTATTCAATCTTTTAGCAAAACGTTCAAGGGGCACTAAGGGGCGCTAAGCCACCGCCATGCGTTTGGCAAACCCCGCATGTTCAGGATACTTCCGAGTGGCCGACAACGCGCCCGGAATGAGCCGAGCGCGAACGGCACCCGCCAGAAATCGACTTTGGACTGCCTTACTTCTGACAAAGGCCTGCGGGCTGCCAGTCGAGGAAAGTGTTAAAGGGTTTAGACGGGTATTTTCCGCATGAAGCACGTTTTCTATGCCGGGTTGCTCATGTTCATTCGAGTGGGTTTGCGAACGGAATGTCGGGAGTAGGCGTTCAATTTCTGTATTATGAAATCGTAAAGACCAGGTAGGGAATCCTGCTTCGAGCAAACCTCGCGCGGCTGGACTGCCAACGACAGTTGGGATTCAACACGCCTCCGTCCTCCGCAATCAATGCGAAAGCGCCGCATCCGGGCTGGAGTGGCTAGACGCCGGGGCCGACCGCAGGCGCTTTACCACGGCCCGGCCCAACGCCTTCGTCTTTTCGAGCCTCGCAGATTCCGCGCGAACGCCTCCAATGCTGATGCGCGCGNAGG
>JGI25616J43925_10001222_pt1 | contig 10033 bp, 8 predicted proteins | sample GraSoi2013_100cm_FD_43925 | JGI IMG/M metagenome (IMG submission 43925) | reverse complement strand
CTCGTCCTCGATTGCGGGCTGGGTGTTACAACGTTCATGCGTGTCTCGCCACCCTTCCCGGAGGCGCCATGTGGAGTCTGGACTGCGCCGAACCACTGTCACTGTACGAAAAAGCTGGAGCGCCGGGCAATCCTGGGTTCCTGGAACGCGTTACAATCGAGGACGAGGACGACGACGAGAACGAGGACGATTGTCTTGGGCCTTGCGACTGTTACAACCGATGTCCAGATGAAACGGCGCTGAACGTGCTGGGGGATTCATGCCAGGGGGGAGAGTTGAACTCCCGACCAAGGGCTTATGAGTCCCCTGCTCTACCACTGAGCTACCCTGGCAAAATCTCGATTACCGAGGAGGCGAAAAGTAAAACAGTTGAACCCGGATTCAAGTCTCTTTGTTGGCCGACGATTGGGACGCCCAAAATGTTTGCGCATTTGTGAGTAAGGCACGCTACAAAGAGCAGCATGCAGATAGGGCTAATTCACTATACGTCATGGCCGACGGTTGGCGGGGTTGAGGTGATTCTCCGGGAACAGGCCGGGTTAATGGCGAAAGCGGGGCACCAGGTCGTAGTGATTTGTGGTAGTGGCCGCCAATTTAGCCCAAACATCAGCACCGTTGTTCTTCCCGACCTGAACATTTCCAGTCCACCGGTCGCCGCCGCTCAAGCTGAGATCTGGAGCGGCTATCCCGCAGCCGGCTATTTCGGTTTGGTACAAAAGCTACGGGATCAATTGGCACCTCTTTTGAAGAGAATGGACTGCGTTATTGCCCATAACTTAATGACCATGCCTTTTAATCTCGCCGCCACTCAAGTTCTCGCCGAACTAGCGGAATCCAGATTGAACATCGTGGCATGGACCCACGACCTGGCGGCAAGCAACCAGGATTATTCGCTCCCGCGAAATAGTATCGTGGATATGGTCCGCGAAAGACATTCGAATATTCGTTACGTCGCGGTCTCTCAAGCTAGAGCGAGTGAGTTTCAGGAATTAACCGGGAGCAATGTCGATGCGGTAATTCCTAACGGACTGGATCTGTCCACTGTCCTCGGATTGACCCCCGAAGTAGAAGCGTTGCTGAGCGAGATTGATACCCAGGCTATCCTACTTCTTTATCCAACTCGGATTTTGCCCAGAAAAAACCTGGGGTTTGCCATTCAAATTCTCAAGGCCCTAAACGATCTGGGCCACCCCTCTTACCTCCTCATTACCGGGGCAGCGAACGAATACAATCCAGGAGCAGAGGCCCATTTGTCCGGCCTGAAAAAGCAAGCGGAAGACCTGGGAATGACGGATCGCGTCATCTGGGTCAACGAACGGTTCCAGGTCGATGAACAACAGCTGCGGAGCCTTTATCTGGCGGCTGACGCTCTATTGTTCTCGACCCGGCAAGAAGGGTTTGGCCTGCCGCTCTTAGAGGCGGCTGCCTTTCGGTTACCAATCTTTTGCTCGGATATCGAACCTTTGCGATCGAACTTGCCTGATGATGTTGTAAAGTTTGACCTGAGGTCATCCCCTAGAAATATTGGCGAAACAATCTTCAACGCACTAAAAGCGGACACGGCCTTTGCCAGCAGGAAACGCCTGCTTATGAATCACTCTGCCAAGCGTCTTTATCGTGAAAGAATTGAGCCTCTGCTCCGCAGCTTACCATGAATGCTATGCTCTCTCCCCATGACCTAGATTTGTTACTCCGGGCGGATCACTCCGACCCATTCGGTGTCCTTGGGCTCCACTCGGTGAATGGCACCCAGGTGGTCCGAGCCTTTCGACCGGACGCAAAAACATTAGCGGTAGTCGACCGGGCCGACCCCAAAACCAAATTTGTGGCTCAGCGGATCGCTGACGAAGGGGTTTTCGAGGCCATCATAAACGGCAGACCCGACCGTTTTGATTACGTCCTCGAAGTGACCAACTGGGCCGGCGACACGATTCAGGTGGCTGACCCCTACTCCTTTGGACCCCTCCTGGGCGAGCTGGATATGCATCTCTATTGCGAAGGGACGCACTACGAGATCTATCGGAAACTCGGCGCTCATCTCATGGAGGTTAACGGCCACGCCGGCGTTCTGTTTTCGGTGTGGGCGCCAAACGCTCAGAGGGCATCCGTGGTTGGCGATTTCAACGGCTGGGATGGCCGGCTCCATCCCATGCGCAAAAGAGTCGAGGCAGGGATCTGGGAAATCTTTATCCCCGGTGTTGGCGAAGAAGCCCATTACAAATTTGAACTGCGAAATTGTTTTGGGCAGATCGTTCTGAAAGGTGACCCTTTCGCCTTCTATAGCCAGCACGGTCTGCAGACCGCGTCCTTGGTCTTCAATCTGGACCGGTTCACGTGGTCGGATCGGGAATGGATGGAGAGCCGCCGGACCCGCGAATGGCATAAGGAACCGGTGAGTGTCTATGAGGTTCATCTCGGCTCCTGGGCGCGCGTCCCGGAAGAGAATAACCGTTACCTGAGTTACCGAGAATTTTCGGATCGGTTGATCAAGTACGTGCTGGAAATGGGCTACACTCACATCGAGTTGATGCCGATCGCCGAGCACCCGTTCGATGGTTCTTGGGGTTATCAAGTAACCGGCTATTACTCGCCCACAAGTCGGTACGGCAATCCGGACGAATTCCGCGAGTTCGTCGACCGGTGTCATCAGGCCGGGATCGGGGTCATCCTCGACTGGGTCCCCGGACATTTCCCGAAGGATGCTTATGGATTGGCCCAATTCGACGGAACCCATCTCTATGAACACGCGGATCCACGCCAGGGCGAACATCAGGACTGGGGCACCCTCATCTTTAACTACGGCCGGAGCGAGGTCCGAAATTTCCTAATCGGAAATGCGTTGTTCTGGTTGGACGAATATCACATCGACGGGCTCCGCGTGGACGCCGTGGCATCAATGCTTTACCTCGACTATTCTCGCGCGCCAGGCGCCTGGGTTCCGAATGTGCACGGGGGCCGCGAAAATCTAGAAGCGATCTATTTCCTGAAGCGTTTCAACGAAGTCTCCTACGAACGCTTCCCCGGTATCATGACCATAGCCGAAGAATCGACCGCCTGGCCCGGCGTTTCCCGTCCCACTTTCCTCGGCGGGTTAGGGTTTGGGTTCAAATGGAACATGGGCTGGATGCACGACTTCCTGGTATACATGAGCCGGGAGCCAGTTCACCGGAAATATCATCAAGGCGATATCACGTTCTCCCTGCTCTATGCGTTCCAGGAACATTTCATCCTCGTGCTCAGTCATGACGAAGTCGTTCACGGTAAAGGATCGCTGATCAACAAAATGCCAGGTGACGCCTGGCAGAAATTCGCGAACCTGCGGATGTTTTACGCCTGGATGTATTCCTATCCCGGCAAGAAACTCGTGTTCATGGGCGGTGAATTCGGACAGTGGCAAGAATGGAATCACGACCGCAGCCTCGATTGGCATCTGCTGCAATTCCCGATGCATGCCGGTCTTCGACGGTTAGTTCAACACTTGAACTTTCTCTACCGAAACGAGCCCGCCTTGTGGCAATTGGATGATTCTTACGAAGGCTTTGAATGGATCGATTTCCATGATGCGGAGAGCAGCATTGTCGCTTATTTCCGTAAAGCTCATGATGGACCGACCCTGATTTTTGTGGTCAACGCCACGCCGGTTCCACGTCATTCCTATCGCCTCGGCGCCGTCGGCGAAGGTTGGTACGAAGAGATTTTGAACACGGACGCGGAAACCTACGGCGGCAGCAACGTCGGCAATTACGGCGGTGTGCATGCGGATGCCATTCCGTGGCAGGGACAGAGCCATTCTATCAGCATCAATCTGCCGCCGCTTGGGGTTGTTGCTTTTAAAAAGCATGCCTATCGAGCTTCTTAGGAGCGACATCTCTATAGCTATCGACGTCTAAATAGGCGAAAGCTCTCACCAGGCGCTTCGTTCTCGTCGTCGTCCTCGTCCTCGAATCCGGCCGCGCGGAGTATTGGAGTACTACCTCAAGTCCGAATTGCACCCGCGTAGCGGGTAGGGATGCTGAAGGGAGCGGCATATGATAACGATGCCTGCACGCGGATTTAGGTCGAATCGCTGAAGCGGTTAGACGTTCCGTTCGACCAAGCCGGCCCGCTCTAACCCAAATGCCGCGTCCTACCCCCTATACCGAGCTGAACGATGTATTGTCTGAGCTCGTCACCAGCGTCCGCTCCATTTTAGGCGATCATTTCTTAGGCGCTTATCTCCAAGGCTCATTTGCCGGTGGTGACTTCGATTGCTACAGCGATGCGGATTTCTTAGTGGTCATAAAGCACGACATTTCCGAAGCGGAGCTGTCGGCATTGCAAAACATGCACGCCAGGATTCATGATCTCGGGTCATACTGGGCAACCCACCTGGAACGATCTTACTTTCCGAAAGACGTTCTATCGGACAATAGCCGGCTATCAGAGCAGCTCTGGTTCCTGAATAACACAAGCCGAACCCTGATTCGATCGAATCACGATAACACGCTCGTTGTTCGTTGGGTGTTATGGGAGTACGGGATCAGTTTGGCAGGCCCTATTCCTCAAACTTTACTCACGCCGATGTCTACCAACGCATTGAAACAGGAAGTCCTGAACACCATGAGCGACTGGGGACAACAAATCCTCGCTAACCCTGAGCAAATCAACAAATGGTGGGCACAACCGCTCGCTGTCTTGAGCTATTGCCGGATGTTGCATACTCTTGAGACCGGACGAGTAACATCGAAACGAGCCGCGGCGCAATGGGCGCAGGCAAACTTGGACCAGACTTGGGCTGAGCTTGTCCGGCGCTCTTGGGATGAGCGCGAACAACACAAGACCAGGGCTGGACAACTGGCTCATCCTGTCGACCATATGCGAACAGTCGAGTTTATCAGATACGCGCTGGAAACGGCCAAAGCGTTCGGCACCCACTTGACCAGATCAAGTTGACCTAGTCTGATCAAGGGTTATTTTAGCTTCATGGACTCAGTCTTAATCTCGGAGTTTAAGGCGAAATGTATTCAGCTCTTGAAAATGGTTAACGAGACGGGCCGGCCGCTTTTGGTTACTCTGCGCGGTAAACCCATCGCCAGAGTAGAACCGGTTCGGACATCGCCCAAGGACCAGATTCAACTCGGTAAGATGAAGGACACCCTCCAGATCAAAGCTGATATTGTCCACTCGGATACCACAACCGATTGGGAGATGGAACACTAAAGCGTGCGGCTTCTCCTCGATACCCATGTGTGGCTCTGGGCTGCCACCCAAGCAGCTGCCCTTGGGAGAAAAACTCGGGCGGCACTCGTGGATCAGAAAAACGAGCGGCTGGTTAGTGCTACCTCAGTCCTTGAAATCGCCCGGCTAAGCGCAGGCGGCCAAATTATCTTGTCAATTTCAACCCAGAGATGGATCGACGAATCGACAAAAGACCTAATGCTAGGTCATCTGGCAGTTACAACCGATGTCGCGATCGAAGCTTACTCATTACCCATACCTTTCCATCGCGATCCAGCTGATCGCTTGCTCGTGGCGACCGCCAGAATACATAGCCTGGTATTAGTAACCGCCGACGAGAGAATTTTGGGATATCATTCTGTTCGCACAATGGATTGTCGAAGGTGACAACACACACCGGCTTTGTGACTCCGGCAGTCGGACAGAGCAAAGCTTCGCTGAGGCTTGAACCAAGCCTCAAACGCTGTGCCGAGCACACCCTTATTTCATCCGAGATTGATAATAGTCCGGCACGACTGTTCCCGGTTTCGTGAACCATTTTTTCACGTCGACTCCCGAATATAAGAGGATATTGCCCCAGGGATCGAACGCCCCGGTACGCACAATGAATTTTGCTTTGTGGGCCAGTGGTCCAAGAATATCCGCATGTGGGACCGTGCTGATTTCGGCTCCTGAAAAAATCTGATCTACTTTGTCTTTGAGGCGCGGATTGTTGTTCGCCATTTCTGCAGCATAAGCGACTTTCTCCGCGATAAACTCACCATGAATGGCGGTGAGCACAGTGGCGATATCCGGGAGATCGGGGATTACTGCCAGGTCGATTCGAACCACCTCGCTGGGTATCGGAAAACCGGCGTCGCAAACGATTAGGTAATCTCCGTGTCCCATGGCGGCGATTGCTTGGTTAAGACCTAGATTCAGAATGCCGTTTCGTTTCATTTCGTGGGTGTGGGGGTAAAATGTTGGTGAAAAAGTTGATCGACTTCGGTTCGGTGTCCCAACGAGGGGATCACTCCGAGCCGGGTACATGCGCAGGAACCGCTACAACTAGCAAATCGGATGGCCGTAGCCATATCTTTACCTTCGGCTAGCGCCACAGCCAGCGCGGCCGTGAACGCATCACCGGCCCCAGTCGTATCCACAACCTCGACTGGAACGGCGGGAAATCTTTGTGGTTCTCCTCGGCCGAGTAACAAGCTTCCCTCCTCTCCCCGCGTAACCACCACAGTTGTCCCATACTCTTTCTGTAACCGAGATGCTAATTCCACCGTTGGGGTCGAGTCATCCGGCTGCAACCCTAATAGAATCCGCAATTCGGTTTCGTTAGGAGTTAACACATCGATCGAATGAAATGCAGCTTTGGGGATCGGAGCTGCGGGCGCAGGATTCAAGACCGTCTTAACTCCATGTTTCCGACCCAACTCCATAGCGGTGCAGGCCGCATCCACTGGAATTTCTAGCACGGAAAGAACGACGTCACTCTCAGCAATCAGTGGTTCGGCTCGCTCCACAAAAGCCCGGTCGATCCATTTATTGGCGCCCATGTCCAGCAGGATTCCATTCTTTCCTTCAGGATTAACGATGATGAAACCTACTCCGGTTGGATGTTCTTTCGAAACCACCAGATGACTGCTGTCCACTCCTTCCGCGGCATATAGATCAGTTGCAATCCGCCCAAGAGCATCGTCCCCAATAAGACCGACAAACCGGGCTTTTGCGCCTAGTCGCGCAGCGGCTACGGCTTGATTAGAGCCTTTACCACCCGGCCCTAAATCAAAGTCCGATGCGATTAACGTTTCCCCAAAAATTGGCATCCGTTGAGCACGCAACGTCATGCCAACAGCAAAGCTGCCCACCACAGTGATTAACGGTAATTTCATGGCGCTAAAGAGGCGTTTTCAATTCCTTTTCGCATTGCCCAACCTCCAAGAGTTCATAGCGAGTTACGGCAGATTAGTTTTGTCGTGGCAGCGATTCTGGTCCGTTCTTTGTGTCCTTTGTACTACAACGAGAAGTCTTCAAACATTTTGACGAGGATTCACCTCCTCGCGAAGACAAAATAATTCACAACAAGCTCACAAAGCCACGAAGAGAAAATATTCAACAACAAGGCCACAAAGGTCGCAAAGACAGGCCCTTTGAATTTTTGAAATCAGTCTTTGCGGCCTTTGCGATCTTGCTGTGAACTAGTCCGTCTTTGTGTCCTTGCTGTGAGATTTCCGGTTCTTTGGTTGCGGCTTTGCCGCGGTGTCATCTTCTGTGAATCTCTTACCTGTTTTGTCCGAGCGCTGCTGCTAGTAGCCGATGTTCATCGAAATCTTCTTTTTCAAAAAGTCCGGCAATTCTTCCGCGGCAGAGGGTTAGAATACGATCACACTGTCCGATCAATTCAGGCAGTTCCGAAGAGGCTATCAAAACCGCGAGTCCACGGCCGGCGAGTTCGTTGATGATATGATAAATCTCTGCTTTCGCTCCGACATCGATCCCTCGTGTCGGTTCGTGCAGCAGTAACACTTGAGGGTCAGTCGCCAGGTTACGCGCGAGAATTACTTTCTGCTGGTTACCGCCGCTTAGCGTCCCAACTTTCTGCCCGAGCGAGGCCGCCTTTATGCGGAATCGAGTCACATATTGTTGAGCCAGGTCACGCATGACCTCTCGCTGAAGAACTCCTAACCGGCTTACCTTACGCAAGCTGGCCGACACCATATTGTCTAAGACACTTAATACCTGAATCGCACCCGCGGTCCGGCGGTCAGCGGGTACGATGGCGACTCCATTCCGCAGGAGACCATGCGGTGACCGAATCATCCGCGGTTTACCATTTATAACGATTTGCCCGGTGAAAGATCGGAGACCAGTAAGGCAATCGATCAGTTCGTCTTTGCCAGAGCCAGGCAACCCGGCCACTCCTAGAATCTCGCCTTCCCTAAGCGAGAACGAGATGTCCTTAAGCAGTTTTCGATCACTCAAGTTGCGCACCGCGAACACCTCCCGGTCACCCTGCGACCCGACCGGTTCACGGTGGAACAAGTGGTCAATCTCCCGCCCCACCATCTTACGGATCAGGGAGTCAATCGAATAGGCGCTCTTCGGGCCGCTATCCACCACCACCCCGTCTCGCAAAACCGTAATCCGATCCGCCAATGCCAACACCTCTTCTAACCGATGCGACACGTAAACAATACCAACACCTCGATCACGTAATTCGCGTACTACTCGAAATAGTCGGGCTGAATCATCTGCCGTGAGCGCTGAGTTAGGTTCATCCAGAACGAGGACCCGGATATTAGTGGTCAGCGCTTTTGCGATATCCACCAATTGCCGGCGTCCGAGTGAAAGCCGGTGGACTGGTTTATCCAGATCCTCGTTGGGAAACCCAAAGCTTTTTAATAATAAGTCCGCATCCTCTCTCATCTGTTCTCGATCGACTAACTGCCACGCCCGGTTATTTGCCGCCCGAGCCAACCCGATGTTCTCCAGGACCGTTAAATTTAGGCACAGGGACAACTCCTGATGAACGACGCTGATACCGTTCATCGAGGAGTGATGCGGATCACGCCAGCGCACGCGCTTGCCGTCTACCAAGATCTCACCGTCGTCAGGTTGAATTTCGCCACCAAGAATATTGATGAGCGTGCTCTTACCCGCTCCATTCTCGCCCACGAGCGCATGGATCTCCCCGGGCTGGACATCCAAAGACACGCGGCTCAAAGCTTGGTTTGAACCAAAACGCTTCGATACCGCGCGCAAAGCAATCGCTGGCTCTCGGTGTACCACGGAGATCTCGGATTCGACCGACAAAGTAACTACTCTTTTTTCCCTTTAGCGGCTACGACATAGTCGCCAATGTTCTTGCTATTGTAGACTGCAGCCCCCGTATCTACGGTGTGTACCGCCTTACCTTTTAGCGTATCGAGCAGCAAATGGACTGCTTCATAGCTCTGTTTGTCCGGCGCCTGATCAATCGTGGCGGAGATGACATCACCTTGTACCAGCTTGATGGTCTCCGGCAGCATATCGAACCCAACAATCTTCACTTTCCCAACTAAATTGTTCCTCTGCGCATATTGTCCGGCAGCGGGAGTAGAACAGCATTCCAACGACAAAATGCCATCAACGTTCGGATGCGCTTGCATGGCATTCTCTACTGAGCCGTAGATCTGTTGAGGCTCAGTACCAGTGGTAACTGTGGTTAGGATTTTGATGCCGGGATATTGGCCTAAGGCCTCACGAGCACCCTTTTCGCGGTCAATTGACCATTGGGCAGCGGCGTCCAAAGTCGTGATGATAACGTTTCCCTTTCCACCCAGCGTCTCCGCTAACAATTTGCCCGCTATACGGCCTGATTGAACCAAGTCCTGTCCAACAAAGGCCAGCCGCTTACTATTTGGATTGTCCGTGTTAAACGTGACTACCGGGATTCCCTGGGCCAGGGCTCGATCAATGATTGGCGCCAGGGCATCTGTGCTAACNGACGAGATGGCGAGNCCATCAACCCCTTTCTGGATGAGACTTTCGATCTCGGCGACCTGTTTCTCGGCATCGGCTCCAACCGGGCCGACCAGCTTGGCATCGACGTTGAAATCTTTGTCCGCCTTTTCTACACCCGATTTGATAAAGGGGGCGAACTCGTTCGAAACATCATGATAGGAAACATAAATGACCGGTTTATCGCCCTTGGCCACTCTATCCTGAATCGCCTGTGATAGCGTAAAGTTCGAGTTGCTTTGACCTAGTAAAACAGCGGGTAACAACGCAAAAGCGGCAATGGTTGCCGCCTGAAGACGAGCATAGCTACGGTGGATCATAGTTCGTT
>JGI25616J43925_10001217_pt1 | contig 10048 bp, 9 predicted proteins | sample GraSoi2013_100cm_FD_43925 | JGI IMG/M metagenome (IMG submission 43925) | reverse complement strand
AAATTCGCGGATCTGGCTCCCATGGCGATATCGCCCGACCGCAAATGGCTCGCCTTTAGTATCAGGGACAACCAAAGAGCGAGGACCGTTGATGACAAGGCATGGGCTTTGACTGGAGTTCGGGACATTTTTACTGGCACCGACATCTACGTTTTAAATTTGGAGTCAGGTGCGATGACGAATGTGACAGGAGGCATGCACGACAACTTTCAAACCGTTTGGTCACCTGACAGCCAATATTTGGCATTCATTTCCGATCGAGACGGTTCGAATCAGGCCAAATTATGGCTTTGGGACACTCTCCGAGATAAAGTGAGGAAAGTTTCGGACCTGAGTGTCCGCCAATTAGGTCTCATCGAGTGGACGAGCGATAGCCGAAGAATTATTGCGCCCGTTCTACCCGAGGGCATGTCCCCGGAGAGCTATTCCCAGGAACTCAGATCGGGTTCGCAACAGAGGAACGATGACACAAACCAGACCCCAGGTTCGACCGTAACTGTTTTCCGGTCAAATGNGGACAGCGCTAAAAGGTCGTTGTCGGAAGCGTCGGGTCCCTGGAGCTTGCGGCTGTTCATGCGCGACTTGGCGGTAATTAATATCGCCGACGGAAAGACCACAATTCTCGTTCACGGGAGAGTAGCGGGCTATTCGATCTCTCCCGACGGATCCCGTATCGCGTATTCCATTCCCAAGAGATTCGAGAATCCAGGCTCGCAGCAAACATTGTTTGATCTATTCACCGCTACGCTAGATGGTGTTCGGAAGCAACTCCTCGTTGCCGATGCCAGGCTCGACTACGATGGCGCGTCCTTCACGTGGTCTCCCGATAGCAAACGCTTGGCCTATTACGCATTTCGCGAACACGGACTGGAAACCGACACGGCCGACTATTATCTGGTCGGTGCCGAAGGCGCTAACCTGAGAGACGTCACGGAATCAGTGCCCCAACAGACAGTTCCCGCGAAATCAACCACTCCCTTATGGGACGCTACCGGAGAACACATCTACTTCATACGAAACGGTGCACTGTGGATGGCGGGTGACCGGATGGACGCAAGGCAGGTAGCCATCGTACATGGCCGACAGATCCTCAAGCTCATTTCTCATTCACAAACCTCTGTATGGACGTCGCAGCCTGGGTCAATCGTTGTAGTTACACGCGACCCGCACAACAAACAGGATGGATTCTATCGAGTTGAGCTCACAACAGGACAGAGCACGAAATTACTCGAACAAGGACAGTGCTACGCGTGTGTCAACATGGATCAGCAATTCGAAGTGACCAGCGACGGCAAAAACATGGTGTATTTCGCGGAGGACGCGCAGCACGATACCGACTTGTGGCTCAGCGACTCAACTTTCAGCGTCCCTCGCCGGCTGACGCACCTGAATCCGCAGTTCGACAATTACAAGATGGGGTCCCCTCGCTTAGTTAGCTGGTTAAGCGATGACGGCGAACCCTTGCACGGAGCATTGTTACTGCCCTCCTCGTATACGGAGGGGAAACGCTATCCACTCGTCGTGTGGGTTTATGGTGGAACAAACCGTTCGGATCGTTTCGATCACTTTGGTTTCGAAGGCCAGGGCCCTTTCAATTTGCAGTTGCTCGCCACACGCGGCTACGCCGTTCTCCTTCCCGATGCTCCTCAACATCTCGGCACGCCCATGTTGGACCTGTTGAAAACAGTCATGCCTGGCGTGAACAGGGTCATCGAGATGGGAATTGCAGATCCGGAGAGATTGGGCGTAATGGGTCACAGCTATGGAGGATACAGCACACTCTGCCTGATCACGCAAACGAGACGATTCAGGGCGGCGTTGGAATCGGGTGGTGAAGCCGACTTGGTGAGTGGCTATGGCGAGATGGATGATCGCGGCGCTGCATATGGCATCGCGAACGACGAAGAAGGCCAGGGAGAGATGGGTGCCACGCCGTGGCAGTACCGCGACAGATACATAGAAAACTCGCCGATCTTTTATCTCGACAGGGTTGACACGCCGTTATTGATCATTCACGGTTCCGAAGATACAGCTATCCGGCCGTTCCTTGGCGACGAAGTTTTTGTCGATCTGCGCCGTCTGGGCAAGGAAGTGGAGTACGCCAAGTATGCTGATGAGGAGCATTCGCCTCTAGGTTGGAGCTATGCGAATCAGCTGGACTTCTGTAGCCGCATGATCGCCTGGTTCAACAGTCATCTCACGGCTGGCGATCATAGTCGAAAAACTCCGAAGTGAGCTGCATCTATGGGCGGAGCGATCGGCCGCTGATCCCTCCGCCGAGCTAACTATTCGTCAGCTTCGTATGCCATGGCAGTGGTCCTTGAGTTGCTGTCAACTATATTCGGATCTGGCTTGCGTGAAGTCTGTACTGAATCCAGTGCGCACGGGAGCGCAAAGATTTCAGGTTTCCTGTATTCCATTATTCTGGCCTCCTTTCTTTCTCGCTGTGACTCACAGATCAGATTCCTCGTAGGGAAAGCACGGCGGAGCGCCCCTAGGTGACGCTCCGTCAGGCTCTTACTCGTCGGCTTCGTATGCGGTTGCCGTCTCTCTTGAGTTGCTGTCAGCCTGCGCGGGTGCTGGCTTCTTGGAGCTCTGGACGGAATCCAGGGCTGCAGCGACTGCAAGAATCTCTGGCTTACTGTATTTCATGGCGATTACCTCCTTTCCTTGGTTATTGACGTACACGGCTAGCGCTAGCCGAACTCTGCAGAATTGCGGTTGGCGACAAAATCTCTGACTGGAGAGACGATTGATCCGTCAGTCTCCTACCCTTCGATTGGACACGGTTCTCGATTCCCCTTAGCCAAGCTTCGATGGTTAGGGTGCGCATCAAGGCAACTATTGGGACTTCCTTTCCCTCGCACACCAACTGCAGGGCCCGAGAGAACAAATCTGGATCGACAATCCCCAGGGAAGCAGCGAGCATGCCTCGCACGTTCAACTCCTTGCATTCAGCAGAGATTCCCGCCATCGGACCACGAACGATGTAGGCTTTCCTTCTCCTGTCGAGAATTTCGGTAGGCACAATTCCACGCAGAGCGCGGCGCTGAAGCGAGCGGCGCTGGCCGGGGCGAACGACCTGCTCCCGCGAAATAGCACAAACGAACTCCAGCAAGTCACGATCAAGATAGGGATATCGTTTCTCGTATGGAGGATTTGAACTTAGAGCAGCACACGCCAACTGTCTGCGCACTGCGTCAATTGTTGCCAGATTCTGCTGAAAGCTAGGGCGCGCGCCAAAAAACCTTAGCCGCGGTTCGTACCCGATTAATGCCAATCTGAACTTCTTCCCAAAATCCTTGCATAGCCACGAAACCGGTGTCTTGACTTGGTTAGTAGACCTGAGCACGGAAGGAGCAAACTCTTGGGTAGCCTCCCACAACAGGTAAAACCACGGTCGCCTCTGGATTAGCGCCCATGCTTTCAGCTGATGTGCCAGGCGTCGAAACCTGAGGCTCACAATCAGGTCTTGGAGCTCGGGATTCGGTGTCGGAACTCCTCCCACAACTTCGTCGCCGCCGAGGCCGGAAAGAAGCGTTCGATTTCCTTGGCCGATGAGGCAAGTAGCGAATTCACGTGCCGACTCGTCTTTTGATCCTGCTGCGCCCGGAACGGCAGCGAAGTTGTACTCAGTGCTGCTAGGGGCGTACGCCCGGGCTGAAACATCGATGTGGCAGCCTGTCCGAGCGAGCTTTTGCTCAACTGCGGTTATGTAGGGGAGCTCTTTCCAGTTGGGCTCAGAATTGTCGTAATAAGAAAGCGTGTCTAGCCTCGGTGTCTCCGCTAGTCCTCGCCCGATGATCTCGTCCGCCACACATACGACGGAAGACGAATCCATACCTCCGCTCAACTCTGAGAGCACAGCCTGGTCTGACCGTAGCCGTCGGCGTACGGAGTCCGAGAAAACGATCCGAAAATGTTCTTCGTACTCGGTATCCGTGCGATAACGGATGTTATTCTTCGGATCGAAATCCCAATACCGGCTGACCCTCTGCTGCTCCCGTGCCAGGCGAACGAATGAGGATGGTGGAACCGAATGAATGCCAACGTATGGCGTGAGGTGCGCAGCAGGAAAGAATGCCAGCCATCCGGCGATGTATTCTTCCTCAAGTTGGAAGGCGTGACCAGCGAACAAAACTAGAGGATCCAGAATCGTGCACCAGGCAGCCCGATCCTTTTCGACGGAGTAGTACAGATGACGTGTGCCGACGAAATCCTTCGCCAAAATGAGTGACTCATCTTTGGGATTCCAAACAGATAGGGCCCAGTCACCGATCAGCTTTCCTAAAGCAGTTGTTCCCCAACGTTCGTACGATGCAGCGACGATTTCCACATCCGTGCATTCGCGTGACAGCTCACTGGCCATCTGGCCGATGAGTTCTTCCCGATTGTCGAGTCGTCCGTCCCAGGTGATCGCAGCCCCAGATAACGAAATGTAGGGCTGTTGTTCTCTTCGGGATTCTTTGGTCGTGTGGCAGGAGCGATAGAGAATCGCAAAGTTGTCCTTGCAAATGAAGCCTTCCCCATCGGGCCCGTACGGCGCAAGTACAGGCCGCACCTCTTCTAGATCGTCGGGATCAACCGGTTTGCCATCGAAATTGCACTTACCGAACTGAACGCTCATGTTTACGAATCCTTCCAGCTAGACAAGCGTTTAACATTTGTCGAGCACGGCGTACATCTCGCGCATATAGGGCTTGTCATTAACCACCCGGCCATCGACTTCGACCCAGGCGTGTGCCTTGAAAGGCATCTGCTGAGCTCCAAGGATCATTTGAGCGGGCACTCCGTAGCGCTTCAGCAAACAAGTCGTCGCGGCGGATCGCTGGAGACAGAGCACTTCTTTCCAGTACCAGATACATGCCATGTCAACCGCCGGACAGATCTGTTCGGCCCTGTTGACCTGCGTCGGCGTTTTCCTGATTGGATAGCCGCTCACCTTGTCGTACAGCGCCTGGAAATTTCCTCGGGCTAAGTACAGATCGAACTGAATCAACCTCAGGTATGCTCGCAGCACGAGAAATGACATCGGAAGAACCTCCTCTTTACCCGGTCAAGTCCAACTGGTCACAGAGAAACGCCATCCGGTCCGTGAGGGATTCGATCCGCTGACTCAATGGCAAGACCGGGGAGTGCCCTCGATGCCGGCTGTAGTCGAGAAACATCGGGTATCTAGAAACGTTCGCGGCTTGCAGTCGGGCTGTCATCTTTCGCGCGTGCATCGCATTACAGTTTTGATCTGAATCCCCGGAGACGATCATCGTGGCCGGATAAGCCGTGCCATCGCGCACGTTGTGATAGGGCGAATAGCTCAGCAGCGCTGCCAGGTCTTCTGGGTCCTCAGCGGTTCCAAACTCGTCTTTCCACGCATGTGCGTTGTCAAAAAGGTGATACCGCAGCATGTCTAGCATGGGAACCATGCAGGCAACCGCACGAAACAGATCCGGCCTCTGCGTCATTGCGGCGCCAACCAGCAGCCCAGAATTTGAGCCGCCGAAGATGGCGAGCTTGTGAGGTTCCGTCCGTCCGGTTTCAATCAGCCATTCCGCCGCGGCGATGAAATCATCGAATGCCACCTGGCGCTTCCGTCGCTTGGCTGCGTTGTGCCACTCGACTCCGAATTCCGAGCCACCACGAATGCTTGGAAGTGCAAAGAGACAGCCTCGCTCGATGAGAAATGCCACGAATACGCTGAACTGTGGCGTCATGGGAACGCCAAAACCGCCGTACGAGGTCATGACAGTGGGATGGGCGCCTCCCTCGAGAACTTCGCGACGGCCCACAAGGAACACCGGAATTTGCGTCCCATCTTTTGCCGGGAACCAGACCTGGTTATGGCAGAAGCCCTTGGGGTCAAACGGAATCCTCCGCTCTGCCCAGAGCGTTGCCTCAGACTTGGCGGGCGAATAGGTACAGGTCTGAACGGGTTTCGTGAAGGACTCTTGTTCGAAGAACAGCTCGTCACCATCTTCGGAGATCCCTAGCAGGCATACTGTGTCGCACTTGTCAGCCGGCACGCAGCCAAGGGGCTTGCCGGATAGATCGAAAACCTCGATGACTGTTTGAAGTTTTCGAATGCGGGAGATAAAGACCCTGTCCTCGCATACTGTCCAGTTCTGGATGGGCTGGTCACCGCACGGGACGACGTCGACGAATTCCGGCTCCACGCCCCTACGCCGACGGATTTCAACGATCCTGAAGTTCGGCGCTTCCCGATTGGTGAGAGCCAGCAGACGGCCGTTTCTCGGCAGTAGCGGCCCTAACATGTATTCGGCATTCCGGATCACCGGCTCCGGGTCTTCCGTGCCCCCAAGCGACCAAAGATAAAAGTCGGTCAAAGTGCTTTCTTCAAACCGAACCACTAGAAAGCCGAGTTGTTGGCTGCCGGGAACGATGTGGAGTCGCAGCCGATCGCATTCGCCTGCAAAGAAGACTTCCTCGTCTTTGGTAAAACTCGTGCCCAAGACGTGTTTGTAAGCGGCGCGATAGGCCTGCTTTTTGGCTTCCAGGGCCTCGTGAACGTAGTAGAAGGCTCGAGAATCTGGCGCAAATGCGAAGCCGCGAAGATAGCCTCGGGGAAGCGCGTCCGGCAGCTTCTCTCGGGTTCCGACATCGAAAATTTCAAACGTTCCAGTACGCTCTCCGCCCTGTTTAACTTCATAGAGCAGCAAGCGGGCATTGGGTGAAGCTCGAATCGGTTTTACCGCGGTGTACGGTCCTGTGCCCCGACTCGCGGGATCGACGAGCATCTGATCTGGTCCGTCCCTACCTTCACGGAGGCATATGCAGGGCTGCTCTTGCCCCGCTAGACGTTTCCGAAAAAAGTACCGGGTACCGGCTTTTTGAAGAGAGTCGTAGGTCTCAACATCGAGAAGTTGGCGAATGCGCTCTCGGATGCGCTCTCGCCCTGGGATGGAATCGAGATAGGACCGCGCGTACAGCGTTTGGGCCGAAATCCACTCGCGAGTGCGCGGCGACTCCTGGTCTTCAAGCCAGCGGTAGGGATCAGTGACTGACACACCATGCACGACTTCGGTGACGTCTTCGACCTGGGAATATGGCGGATGTTCCATTAATGCAGGCATAGGGATCTCTGATCAGCCAGTTCAGTGGCCTCGCGATGCATCCGTCGTGTCAGGCTTCGAAAATATCCTGCAGTGGCCGGCTCTTGCGTTCTTTCCGCGTCCTCCGATGCATAGCTTCCGGCCGCATAGGCAAAGACGGCCAGGAGCGGAGCAAGCGCCAAAGCTTCGGCGACAGCGGCAGGCGGAACTGCCTGCTCCCATCGAGCGCAATACGATTCGACCAACTTTGTTTCGACAGCGGAATCCGTCCTATTCGTACGGCGTAGGTGTTCGCGCAGATACTCAAGGCTGAAAAAAGGATTCCCCACATACGCTTCTGCCCAATCGAGGAATACACAACGACTTGACGAAACAACGATATTTCCGGGGTTGAGATCGAGATGGCCGAGGGTCTCAGGAATTCCCAGAGCCTCCAGAGCATCAAGCGCACTCTGTATGCGGTCTCCCAGGAGAAGCAGTTCGTCGCGAACGAGAGTCGCCGGCGGCACTTTTGTCTGCCGTTCCATCAGTTGCGCCATGCTCTCCATGAAGGGCTGAATTAGTTTGGAAAGCGTCGCTGCGCCCAGATCGCGCGCACCGGCCCCGAGGATCCGGGCACCATGGGCGATAGAGTCGATCTGCAATTCCGCCAGAGCCGCCGCCGATCTTCGCCAGAGCGCGTCTTCCCATACTTCACAGAGAAGTTTTCCTGCGGCCTCCCGCGTAAGCCACCCATTCCAGTCTGGCCGGGCTGCCAGTACGCCCGGAAGGTAGCTTGGGAAGAGTTGCGCAAGCGTACAGGTAATGAGGAATTCCTTCTGGTTGGGCTCGCCCACGGCTTTGAACCACAGTGCCGGGCCGTCCGTTTCGAATCGAACCAGGCTGAACGATCGGCTGGCGTTCAACTGGCGGACATTCCCGTTGAGGTGGAAACCCAGTGGTTCGATCACCGTCTCGACCCACTCGCTCAGTTCCTTGAACCAGCCCAGTCGTGCGAATGGGCCAGACGGTGACTCCTTCCCTTCGGTACTACATAGCGCAATCGATTGCTGGATCGCCAGGTAGTCAGAAGGACCAGTCAATGAATCGTGGGATAAGGCTGAAACTGAAATCCACTGAGTGGGTAGCTTAGATTTGCCATTGGCACCCAAGTGTTCCGTTGCTTGATAGCGGATCCCGGTAGCATTCGTCGACGCCGAAACATCCGGCTCGATAAGACAGATGACTTCTTCTCCCCACTCTGTGTTTACCGCCGCGGTGAGACTCTCTGCCACTCGTTGCCAGCGCGGAATTTCCACGCAAGGAAGCGCGAATCGATCGCCCCCAGGGACCAAAAGAACCTCGATCCCGCTTCGACCGAACACGATGACGCGATAAGTCTCGCACTCGTTTTGTTTTGCAGTTGCCAATTTTCCCGACTCCAGTCAGGGCACGTTCCTTTGCTAGCGCTCTGCGACTAGTTTGTGCTTCCTCAGCGAGTCGAGGAATTCACGTAAATCGTTCTCGACGACTTCTCGGCTGGCGTTGAACTCGCGACTGATCACATTCACGATGTCCGCCTCTGCTGACCCCTTCTCAAGAAGTTCGAGAATTCGCGACCCGACGGGATTCAGGTTGAACATCTGTCCCTGCTGGACATCAAGCACGATTGCACCGTCCTGCCCGTGGGTACTTCGAACTCCATCAGAAACTCTGTGCATCGGCTTGCCCCACTCGGTGCGGCATATTTTTGAATCGCGTGTGGCCTACCTTGCCACCTGCAACAGTGGAATGGCCACTGATTTGTGAATTTGTTCGGGAAACAATCGGACGATTTGGAATTAGGTTGTCGCCTCAACGACATGCATCATTCCTGGCCGGCTTCGGCAGAATTGAATACGTTCGCCTTCTGATCTAATTTCTGGAGACACGCGCTCCCACCGCGATGATTTTCTTGAAAAGGATTAAGTGAGAGAAACTTCAACAAGAATGGCACCGCGCGGAACGTGTGCATCAGTCAGGCACAATGGCGTATTCTGGCCCGATGAGGAGAAACAAATGAACGAGTACTATCACGTCAACGGCAGGCGGTTTCTCCAGCCGACTGGTAAATGCGAGCCGATGCAATGACAAACGCCTCCGGGAGCAAGGACAAAGCCTCTGCGGGCGACCCGATTCCTCCCAAGTGCTCTGTCATCGAGGTGCATGTCGGCGAATTGAAGCAGTTATTCAATGCCATCGATCCTTCTCCGTTTCGCGACAAGGACCTAGACCCCAAAGCTGAGGAGTTCATTGTAGGTTGGGCCAAGGAGTTGCCCAGTGATGCGACTCTCGGCCTGGTGGTTGATCTTGACCGCGAGGCGGGTTTGCCCGATGAGGCTGCCGTGCTGCGCGACGCGATTCACGAGTTCTTCAGTCAACGCGCCCAAGCTTATCGGCGGCGTCTGCGCGAATTGTTTCGTGTTGGCCGGACCAGCCTTGTAATTGGTCTCTTTGCTCTAGCATCCGCGATTGCGTTGGGCGATTTTCTAGCTGGTTTGATGAAGGGCAGCCGTATTGGCGAGATCGTTCGCGAAAGCTTTACGATCGGCGGCTGGGTTTCCATGTGGCGCCCTCTTGAGATCTTCTTGTATGACTGGTGGCCGATTCGCGATGAGGCGACACTTTACGACCGGCTTGCGGCCATGCCAGTACGGATCAGGTACCTGAACGCCAAAGGTCCCGATGCATGGAGAGGAGACTGGCCGGCAGTATCTCCACGAGGTGAACGGGCGAGCAGCGAGGCCCAACCGCGAGCTCTAAATCAGGCAAGTTGACCTACGGTATGCATAAGCAGCCACCTCAGGATCTCGCATAGTGTCGTGTCCTTTAAAAGCTCCTTAGAGGGCGTGACAAAACCCGCAGCGCCCCGAACACTCGCGGAGAAACTCATGGCCGGGCTTTGACGGCTAATTTGTCGTCCACGGGGATAACCCCGACGGCAAACGGTGTTCCCTCATCGT
>JGI25616J43925_10001209_pt1 | contig 10090 bp, 8 predicted proteins | sample GraSoi2013_100cm_FD_43925 | JGI IMG/M metagenome (IMG submission 43925) | reverse complement strand
TGGGTAGAGGAGCGCAGGTAGGCGCACCTCCAGCGGTCTCCGTCACCTTCGTAGACTGTATGAGTAAAGGATTGACCGGGATTCTGGGATCAAGGTTGATGGTTTTGTTCTCGTGCAAGCTGAGCACGTGGACATACTCCGCCTCGATCACGGATTTGGAGCTGAGCGACCAGGTGTATCCGCCGTTCCACTCCTCAGTGACCGGGTTACGATAGTTCGGATCCATGATACGGCCCGTGGCGCCAGGGTTCAGGTTGTGGGTCGGAGGCGGGATAGTCGGCATGGGATCCACGCCGAACCGCCAGCTACTCAGAGGAATANCNGTGCCTGGGACGGTTTGGCTGCCGCTGATTGAGAACGCCGTCTGGAAGATGGTGTTGTTNGCCTGCTGTTCCATAAACAAAGGAATGTTCTGGAAGGTGTTGCCGTAGTACATTCCGAAGCCGGCACGGAGAATGTGGTTGCCGTGGCCGGTCAGGTCATAGGCAAAGCCNACGCGCGGGCTGAAGTTCTTGCTGTAATCGTTCGCCTTCTTGCTCACCAGGAAGGCTGCCACGGAGTTAAAGGGAGCAGCCGCCTGGAGCTCCTGGAAGGTGCGGCTGTTGGCAATATCCGAGCCGCCGACAAGATCGAAATCCTTGTCCCAACGGATTCCGAGGTTCACGGTCAGATGGTTGAACATTTTCCAGTCATCCTGGAAGTACAGTCCAATCTGCTTCGCGTCTTTGATAATGAAAGTTGGATCGCCAACTGCGATGCTCATCCCGTTTCCAGCATTGTTACCGGAAACCGCCCCNGGCGTTGCAAACCCATTCGGGAAGGTACCCGGACCACATCCAGCCTTACCTGCGTCAGCTCCCACGCCGAGAATGCAAGTGGGCGAAGCGCCAAAGTCGATTTCCAGAGTCGGATTGAACTCGAAGAAGCCGCCCATATACGGCGTCCAGACGTAATCGAACCCCGTCTTGAAGGTGTGCCTGCCCACCGTCTTGGTCAAGTCATCCTTGAACTGGAATTTGCGCTGGATCGATTGCTGGGGAACGTTGGTGTTGGTGCCAAATTGAACGGTTGAGCTGCCAAGCGGGAAGGTGATTAGCGGTTTGCGATTCGTGCTGTCAATCAAGTTGTTCCAATACTGCCATCCGACAGTAAATTGGTTGATCAGTGTGGGCGAGAACGCAGAGTTCAGGGTGAGGTTGGCAATCTGCATGTGATTGACGGTGAAGTTGCCCTCCGTCAGATCGAAGAAGCCGTTGCTCTGGTCGTTCAGGCTATTGTTGCCCTGAGTGGCAACCGATACATAGAGGCTGTGTTTGCTGTTGATTGACCAGTCCGCGCGCCCCGCGATGCGGTTCTCAAAGAACGGCGTCGGAACAACGGCTGCGGGCTGTGCCCCCAGCGCGGTTACCAATTGAAGTTGGGTGAGGGCGGCTGGCGATTCCGCCAGCGAGGTGTGCTCGCGCTGGCGCTCCATAGCGAAGAAGGCGAACAGCTTGTCTTTCTTGATGGGGCCGCCGATCGATCCGCCAAACCACTGCCGCGTATATGGCGGATTGGAGGGAGCATAACCTTTGGGAACAGTAGGATCGGCCACCTTCTGGTCCGCATTGAGCGACTGGTCGCGGAAAAATCCGAATGCCGAACCATGGTAATTATTCGAACCGGATTTCGTAATCACGTTAATGGCAGCGCCTTCGGAGCGGCCATTGACGGCGGAGAAACGCTGGGTGGAGATCTGAAACTCCTGCACGGCTTCGGCCGGAAGCTGCATTACGGGCCCGCCAACAGTGTTGTCCTTGTTGTCAACGCCATTGACGGTTACGTTCACATTGCGTCCGCCCTGGCCATTGACTGACAGAATCGCGAAGCGGCTTTTCGTGGGATCGTAGGAATCCGCCGCCTTCACACCCGGCGCCAGATATGCGAGATCGCCGATATCGCGGCCAATTAATGGCAACTGTGTCATCTGTTCAGGCGTGATGTTTGTGCTGACGTCGATTTTCGTTTGGTCCACCAGCGGCGCCGTGGTTGTTACCTCAACCGTCTCGGTGACAGCGCCGGGGTTCAGAGTGAAATTCTGCGTAGTGGTGGCGCCAACTAACGTTTCCACTTTTTTCGCTTCAGCTCCGGAAAAACCGGCGTTCTTTACCTTAAGGTTGTAGATGCCAGCCGCCAGCGAATCAAATCGATACCCACCGGAATTGTCGGTCTTTGTAGTGCGGACTGCGCCGGTTGCGTTGCTGGTAAGCGTTACTTCCGCGCCGCTGAGGACGGCTTGAGACTTGTCCATGACCGTGCCCTGAATACTGGATGTCGCGGTCGCCTGTCCGAATAAGTTAGTACAGCTCAGGATCAGCAGACAGCTCAAGACTGTGATCCAAAAATATCGCGCGCTCTTCATTTGATACCCTCCTGGGTTCATTTCAATTGGTTGTTGTCGCTCAAGCACTGACGGAGAAAACGCCACGCCTTGTGGCCCTCTCTGCTTGCTTTTTCTGAAAAGGTATAGCGAAGTGCCTAGAACAAACTCACTATGGAAGATCCCCCAAGACCCCCCACGTCTGAGAAGAACTTTGCACTCAAGTGGCCAACAGAGATGTTCCCCAAGCCATTGATAATAAATGGCTTGACCCAACTGACGGGCTAGAATAATACGTTATTTAGGAGATTCAGAAAGGGAAAATTCTAAATTCTGGATATTGTATCGGCGTCCCATTTCGGGCAATGAAAACCATCGAAAAAAAGGGCCGCAACTTTCGTAGCGGCCCTTCGGGGGATTGCTGAAGTGATTCCTACTTGCGGTCAGAGCCCTTGTCTTTTCTGGTGTGTTTGACACTTGCATCGGCGCTGGCTCCGGTGGAAACATCTGCCTGCCCGCTGGCGTTCCCGTGCTTTGCGTTTGCACGGGTGCTGCTGCTGGTTTGCGCACTCGCAGAACCGCCGCCAACACCAACGCTGGCGTTGCTGCCGGAATCAACCGCCATGCTGCCGCCGCGCGTGCCTTGTGCGCTGGAGCTAGTCCCGCTATTCACAGCAGAGGACGCATGATGCTTGCCGNCATCAACAGTTGCATCGGTACTCGAAAGCAATGAGCCCTGGGCTGAGCTGCCGGCCGAGGAGCCCTTGTCGCTCTTCCTTTTCTCCGCGCGCTGCGCGTTGGCCGTGGCCTGCGTAGTTGAGTTCAGGTCGCTGTTGATTCCGTTGTTCACGCTGCCGCCCAAACGCGAGTCAGAATTCAGGCCNCCGGTCACTGAGCCGGAGCGTCCGCCAACGCTGCCTGCGGAATTAGTGGATCCGCGGACCACTCCGCCGAGTAACTGCGCATTTGCAGGCAATGAGATGGCCGCAATCGTCAGCGCTGCCACAAAAAGTATCCTGGTGTATTTCATGATTTGATCTCCTGTCCTCAAAATCAATTCCACTCGTCTGTAATGCAATGGCCATGCCAAAGCTGCACAACGGGCGTAAGTAGCTCAATTCAGGAGAGTTGCTGGAGGGTCAATGCACCAGCGCTACGATGAAGAAATTACTTGAATGCGCCCGAAATTACCGTAAAGGGTAGTTGGCGTAAAGAACCGTAAAGCATTGTAATCAAGGGAGATACGCTATTCAAAGAAGGCCACGGACTGCACGCCCGCAACTTCAAAACGCTTTCGGCAGCGCATGTTTTTGCACATCACCATGTCATCGCGACGAACCATGTAGGACTGCGCTTTGGCGAACTTGGCGCGATCGCGTTCATCCGCCCGTCCGGAAAGTTGGCGCTTCTTGGTGCGCACCAGCCACGCCAGTTCATACTCGCCCGCCTGACGGCAATGCGGACATGTGAGCGTATGCGGCTTTTTGGATTCTTTCTCGTCAAAAAAATCGCGCTCATCCATTGGACACAACTATAAACCACAAAGGCGATTGGGCAATTGGGTATTTCGTAATTGGGCAATTGAAAGCNAAAGCGCGAAATTTGAGCAATTCGCTCTCTCAATTACCAAATTACTAAATTACCCAGTTACCCAATCCATTAAACTGAAGCGTGCCCAAAAAGAAAAAGCGCAAAACATTCTCGGCAACCGCTGCGGTGAAGGCCGCTTCCCGCGCCGTGCTGGGCACGCCTCCGCCGGTGCAACGCCAGACGAACAAGAAGCGCAACAAGCGAGACAAACATAAGCCCACCTTGGGTAAACTTCTGTCCAGTCCGGACTAGACGAAATTCCTGGCACGGTTGGCGAGCAGGCAGGTCATCGGCTATCATGCCGAAGACCATGAAAGCAGAATCTGCACCCCGGCTACCTAATCTGCGCGAAAAAGGCCGTATCATGTCCGCTTCTGAAGTCGAGCGGACGCTGGTCCGGCTGGCGCACCAAATCGTGGAAAAGAACAACGGAACGGACGATCTTGTCCTGGTGGGAATCAAGCGGCGTGGCGTGCCTCTGGCCAACCGCCTGGCCAAGCTTATCCAGCAGATTGAAAAGAAGCCGGTTGCCAATGGCACGCTGGACATTACTCTCTATCGCGACGACCTCTCGACCGTCGGGGCCACTCCGGTGATCCAAAAATCTACGCCCCTGGGAGTGGAGATCGGCGACAAGAGCGTGATCCTGGTGGACGACGTTCTCTATACCGGACGCACCACGCGCGCCGCCCTCGACGCCCTCTTCGATCACGGACGCCCGCGCCGCGTGCAGCTCTGCGTGCTCATCGATCGCGGACATCGCGAACTGCCGATTGAAGCCGCGTTCATCGGCCGCACCGTGCAAACCACGGCCAATGAGATCGTGGAAGTACGTCTCGACGAGATTGACCATGAAGAACAGGTCATGCTGGTGGAGCGTGCACTGTAGGTAGAATGGCGCGATTACGGTCCTTACTCGACCTGGAACATCTCAGCACGGAAGACATTTCTTTTATTCTCAAGCTGGCGCGGAAGATGCACACTCGTCCGCCGCGGCCGTCGCTTCGCGGGAAGCGGATCGCGCTGCTTTTCTACGAAGCCTCAACGCGTACGCGCGTCTCATTTGAATTTGCCGCCAAGCTCTTGGGCACCCATACTTCCGTGATCAGTGCCACAGCTTCGAGCATTGAAAAAGGCGAATCGCTTGTCGACACTGGCAAGACGCTGCAAGCCCTGGGCGCGGACTGCATTGTCGTGCGTCATCCATCGTCGGGCGCGCCGCACGTGCTGGCGCGAAACGTGCGCGTTCCCATCATCAATGCAGGCGATGGCATGCACGAGCATCCGTCTCAAGGCCTGCTTGACGCCTATACCATGCTGCGCCACAAAAAGACGTTGAAAGGTCTTAANGTCACGATGGTNGGCGACATCCAGCACAGCCGCGTGGCGCGCTCCAACATTCATCTGCTGTCGAAGTTCGGCGCACAAGTCGTGCTCTGCGGACCACCCGAGCTTCTGCCGGAAACCGCACTCACGCTGGCACCCGGCCTCAAGATCACGCGGCACATGGACGAAGCCGTCCGCAAAGCCGACGTTGTGATGATGTTGCGCGTGCAGAAAGAGCGCCTGGCCGGCCTAAAGTTGGACGCCGAAAAATATACAACCCAATTCCAACTCACGCTCGACCGCATGGCCCTGGCGAAGAAAGATGCCATTGTGATGCACCCAGGTCCAATGGTCCGCGGCATGGAGATTCAAACCGAAGTTGCCGATGCCCCCAGGACCGTAATTGAAGAACAAGTGCACAACGGCGTCTACGTTCGCATGGCGGTGATGAGCGTTTGTATGGGGGTAGCGTGAGCGTGCATTCGCGGCTAAAAAATAGCCTGGCCATCCGCAAAGGCCATCTCATTGATCCCGCCCAGAAGCTCGACGGCAAATATGATGTGCTGCTCGTGGATGGTCGTGTCGCTGAGATTGCGCCGCCGGGCAAGCTTCGCGGCAAAGCTGACGACACGCTGGACGCGCGCGGGCTGATCGTAGCACCGGGATTCATTGATATTCACGTTCATCTGCGCGAGCCGGGCCAGTCGACCAAAGAGACCATTGCTACGGGCACGGCCGCGGCTGCCGCGGGGGGCTTTACTTCCGTCTGCGCCATGCCCAATACCTACCCGGTCAATGACCTGCCCGCGATTACCCGATGGATGCAAGACCCCGAACGCGGCGCACGCGTTAACGTATTTCCAATCGCGGCAGCGACGGTCGGCAGCCTTGGCGAGACTCTGACCGACTACATCATGCTGAAGCGCGCTGGAGCGGTCGCGGTGACCGACGACGGCAAACCGGTCCTGCACGACAAGATCATGCGCGAAGCTCTGTACGCGGCTGCGCGGCTGGATCTTCCCGTTATTCAACACGCGGAAGATTCCCGGATGACGCATGGCGCCGTGATGCACCANGGCCCAACTGCTTTTCGTTTGGGCCTGCGCGGATGGCCCACGGAAGCAGAATCATCCATCGTGGAAAGAGACATTGCTTTGGCAGCGGAAACCAAAGGACACTACCACGTAGCCCACCTGTCAACTGCAGCNGCACTGAAGGCGGTCCGCAAAGCCAAGCGCGAGCATATCAACGTCACGTGCGAGGTTACGCCGCATCATTTCGTCCTGATTGATGAAGATGTCGGCGAGTACAACACCAACTACAAAATGAATCCGCCGCTTCGCTCGCGGGAAGACCGTGAAGCGTTGTTGGCCGGNCTGGCCGATGGCACGGTGGACTGCATTGCCACAGACCACGCTCCCCATCCGCAGAACGAGAAAAACGCCGAGTTTGACCAGGCGCCCTTTGGGATTACTGGGCTCGAAACTGCGCTTGGGCTGACGATTTCCATTCTGTACAAGCGGGNGAAGCTGCCGTTGCGACGAATCATTGAATTGCTGACAACGAATCCCGCGAAAGTCATGCGCCTGACCGGGCGCGGCACACTTGCCGTCGGTTCGCACGCCGACGTGACTATTTTCGATCCGGCAAAGAAGTGGACGTATCGCGCAACAGAGTCTTTTTCTAAATCGAAAAACTCGCCGTTCGATCAATGGCAGATGCAGGGCAAAGTCATCNCGACGATTGTTGGCGGTCAGATCGTTTTTCAGTCCAGGCCGTAATCCGACTAAGCCGCNACAATCCCCATTCGCTTGCCCACCTTCTTCAACACTTCGAGCGCCCGATCGAGTTGCTCTCTGGTATGCGTAGCGGTCATGATGGTTCGCAAGCGCGCTTTGCCTTCGGCCACCGTCGGGAACGCGATTCCCGGTGTGAAGACGCCTTCGTTGAACAACTCCCGGCTGAACTCCATGGCCAAGCGACCTTCGCCCACGATGATCGGCGTGATTGGCGTTTCGCTCACCGGCGTGTTTACGCCGCCGATGTTGAAGCCAAGCGTCCCCAATTCTTTTTTGAAGTAGCGTGTATTCTCCCAGAGTTTCTCGATCAGTTCGGGCTCTTGTTCAAGTACGTCAAACGCGGCAATGCAGGTCGCGGCCACCGATGGCGGATGCGAAGTGGAAAATAGAAAAGGCCGGGCGCGGTGGTAAAGAAAATCAATCAGCTCGCGTGACCCGCAGACNTAGCCGCCCAGCGCACCGATGGCTTTGGAGAGCGTGCCTACCTGAATATCCACGCGCCCGTGCATGTTGAAATGGTCCACGGTGCCGCGCCCGTTGCGGCCGAGCACGCCGGAGGAGTGGGCGTCGTCGATCATCATGATCGCGCCGTATTTGTCGGCGAGATCACACAACGCGGGCAGCGGGCCAATGTCGCCGTCCATGGAGAAGACGCCGTCGGTGATAATCAATTTGTGGCCCGGCTGTCCGGCAACGGACGCCAGNTGCTCTTCCGCGTGAGCAATGTCTTTGTGGCGGAACACTTTGATTGTTGCCCGNGAGAGCCGTGCGCCGTCAATGATACTGGCGTGGTTGAGCTCATCCGAGATGATGAAGTCTNCTTTACCTAGAATGGCGGAGACAGTTCCCGCATTCGCTGCAAAGCCTGACTGAAACACCACCGACGCTTCCGTATGTTTGAAGCGCGCGATCTTCTCTTCCAGCTCNATGTGGATCGTCATGGTGCCGCTCACGGTGCGCACCGCGCCCGAGCCCACGCCGAACTTTTTGATGGCGGCCAGAGCTGCTTCTTCCAGCTTGGGATGCGTCGTCAGCCCCAGATAATTGTTCGAAGCCAGGTTGATCACCCGCTTACCATCAAACGTACACTCCGGCGCCTGGGGATCTTCCAGCACGCGCAGCTTCATATGCGTGCCCTTCTTCTTGAGCGCGTTCATCTGGTCGGTCAGGTAGGAAAGTTGGGAACGGGTAGCGGTTGGCATTACTCACTCCTTAAAGTCTTTGCCGCTGATTTGCGCAGATAAACGCTGATCAGGAGGGAGAGCCGCGAGAGTACGCGAATGAACACGTCAAAGTTTTGTGCATGATTCGCGTTCATTCGCGTTAATTCGCGGCTAGTGTTTCTGCGTTCATCTGCGAAAATCCGCGGCTATTTCTTCGGCATTCCATTCGGGTACAACAAAATCTTACTCGACTCTCCACTCTTCAGCCGGTCCATGCCTTTGCTGAAATCGGTGAGCGCCATACGGTCTGTAATCACTGGATCGAGATCGAGTTTATGTGCTTTAAGCAGCGCGTTCATCTGGTACCAGGTCTTATACATGAGCCGTCCGTTAATCCCCTGGACAACTGCGCCTTTGAAGATGATGTCGTCTGCCAGATTCAGTTCCATGGGCTTGGACGGAATGCCAAGCAGAGACGCGCGTCCGCCGAGCCGCAGAATCTTGAAGCCGAGCCGGATCGCGTCGGGATGGCCGGACATTTCCAGGATCACGTCAACGCCGGTTCCCTCGGTGGCGTTCATCACGTACTCGTAGACGTTGTCTTTGGCGGGATTGAGTACGTGGTCGGCTTTCATCTTTTCCGCCAGCTTGCGGCGATGCTCATTGATCTCGAGCGCAAACACCTCGCTCGCTCCGCAGGCGCGCGCTACCGCGATGCAAAACAATCCAATCGGACCACACCCGATCACCGCTGCTGTCTTGGCGGCAATTTCTCCGGCCAGCACTGTGTGCACAGCATTTCCGAGAGGATCGAGGACGCTGGCGTAGTCGGCGGGAATCGCGGGATCGATCTTCCAGATGTTCGATTCAGGAATCTTCACATACTCGGCGAAGGCGCCGTTGGCGTCCACTCCGATGATCTTTACATGCTGGCAGATGTGGGCTTCGCCGGTGCGACATTGGTAACACTTGCCGCAGGCCACGTGCATCTCCGCCGAAACAAAGTCACCCTCTTTGACTGTAGTCACGTTCTTGCCCGTGGCGATCACGTGTCCACAGAATTCGTGTCCTGGAATCAGCGGCGGCTTGATTCGGTTCTGGGCCCACTGGTCCCAGTTGTATATGTGCAGGTCGGTGCCACAGACCGAGGCCACCTTCACTTTTACAAGAACGTCGTCCGGACCAATCTGGGGGACGGGCATCTGGCGCACGTCAGCTCCGGGCGCGGCCTCCGGTTTTACGACGGCAAGCATGGTCTCAGACATTCGGCTTCCTAGTGGGCTCAAGTGAGGTAGGCAAACTGGTTATTTTAACAAAGTTGGAGAGTGCCCTGAGCTTTCACATCCTGGAGACGATAGAGGGTATGTCGCGTGCGCCATGCAGAATGGTGACAATCTGCAATGGCGACGTCTCAAAGCGATATACGACCAGGTAGGCGCGTACTGGCCAAAATCGCACACCTTGCTTGGTCACATCGCGCCGCGTGTGGCCGCTCGATGGCCATTGAGCAAGATGATCAAAGGCCTCAAATAACTCTTCGATCACGCGGTCTGCCGCCTCGACATTGTCTGCGGCGATATAGCACCAGATGCTTTGCAGATCATCGAGGGCCTCAGGAGAGAGGACGTAGTTCGGCATAGCGATCTATTTGCTTCTGGTGCGACGCAGTCGCGAACGTGCTACATCTCCTGGAATTCCTTCGCCTCGGTCAAGTTGGGCAAGACCCTTGTCTATTTTACGGCCCACTTCGGCCAGTCGTTTCTGCCGGATTTGGTCCTGCTCTTCCAGAAGCCTCAAGGCTTCTCGAATCACTTCAGACGCGGAAGTGTAACGTCCGCTTTCGACTTTCTGGG
>JGI25616J43925_10001207_pt1 | contig 10101 bp, 10 predicted proteins | sample GraSoi2013_100cm_FD_43925 | JGI IMG/M metagenome (IMG submission 43925) | reverse complement strand
TGGAACGAGGTGCAGGAGGGGGCTCTCGCGAGCTGCGGATATTCCGTTCTCACCAGGTCGGCAGAGGCTGGCGTCGATTGCTTCGTCAAGCAGCAGAAGAAGAGCCTTTTCGTCCATTTCCAGGGCCATCCGGAATACGGCACCCAGAGCCTATTGGGCGAATACAGAAGGGACATGGGTCGTTTCCTNCGAGGAGAGAACGAAGTCTGTCCGACGATACCGAGAGGCTATTTCGACACCGAGGCGGAAGAGATCCTGACCGCCTTCCGGCGGAAAGCCCTTTCGGAAAGACGTCCGGATTTTCTNGCCGATTTCCCGGCCGATCAACTGGCGAAGGATCTGAGAAACGTCTGGCATCCGCCGGCCAGGTGCATATACCGCAACTGGCTGCTGTACATGGCGTCGCANCGAGCCGGACGCTCAAGGCCGTTGGCCCTCAATGAAAGCTGTCGAACGAAGCCGGATTCGGACTACGGCTCCTGCAGAAGCGGGCGAAGGATCCGTGCCTTGCGGTCAGCTCCGCGCTGGCCGGGACGCGGCCGCGGCTGAGACCGTGCGTCCGGGCACCATGGAGAACCGGTGGAGGCGCGAGAAGGGGCTCTTTCCGCAACCGGAATTCCGGCTCGTCACCATGGACGGCGATCCTCTCGCCCGCCGACCTGCTGACGAAGAAGCGGGATCGGATCCCATGACGGAGTTCGGAGCATGATCCGATGCCGCGAGATAGGAATAGCCGATCTTGATGCCGTAGCCGATCTTCTGGCGCGCGGCTTTGCGCGGCGCTCGCGCGACTACTGGATGAGCGGGCTCCGGCGCATGTCCCTGCGTGAGGTACCCGAAGGTTTCCCGCGCTTCGGCTACATGCTCGACCATGAGGGGACGCCCATCGGCGTTCTGCTGTTGATCTACACCGCACGGGACGATGGCGGCGGGACCTCGATCCGCTGCAATCTCTCGAGCTGGTATGTGAAACCTGCCTACCGCAACTACGCGCCGATGCTGACCAAGGTCGCGCAGCGTCACAAGTACGTCACCTACGTCAACATCAGCCCGGCGCACTGGACCTGGCGGACCATCGAAGCCCAGGGATTCCGCGCCTATTGCAGCGGCTTGTTCTTCTCCTTTCCGGCGCTGTCGCGTCCGGCGAAGGGCATGCGCGTCGAAGTCGTCCNGCAGGACAGGCAGACGGTCGACGGCTTGTCCGAAGCCGACGTCGCGCTNCTTGCGCGGCACGCGGCCTGCGGCTGCCTCAGCCTGGTATGCCGCGCGGGCGACGGCCGCCGCTTTCCCTTCGTCCTGCAGTCGATACGCATCCGCGACCGGATCGCGCCGCTGGCGATGCATCTGATCTACTGCCGCGACGTGGCCGATTATGTCGCCTGCGCCGGCGCCATCGGCCGCTTCCTGCTCAGGCGGGGCAAGGTCGCGGTCGCTCTCGACGCCAACGGCCGCATGAAGGACCTGATCGGCCTCTACAGGGAACGCCGCAAATACTTCAAGGGTCCGCAGTGCCCCCGGCTTGCCGATCTGTCGGATACCGAGCTGGTGATCTACGGACCGTAACTCAGTCGCCCACATGGAGGGTCGTCATGGTTCCCAACAGCAAGTCCGTCAGCCATTCGCAGACATGGACATTCTTCCAAGGCCAGTGGCACGAGGGCAATGTGCCGATCATGGGGCCACGCACCCATGGGCTCTGGCTCGGCTCGACCGTGTTCGATGGCGCACGTGCCTTCGAAGGCGTTACGCCCGACCTCGACCGCCATTGCGTCCGCGTCAATCAATCCGCGGTCAACTTCGGGCTCAAGCCGATCGTCGATCTCGACACGTGGCTGGGTCTGGCGCGCGAAGGCATCGCCCGCTTCCCGGGCAATGCCGAGCTCTACATCCGCCCGATGTATTGGCCGCAGAATGGCGTCGGCGGCGGCGTGCTCTACGATCCGGAAACGACGGACTGGTGCCTTTGCATCTACGAAGCGCCGATCCCGAAGCCTGTCGGCAGCGCGATCACGCTGTCGCCGTTCCGCAGACCGACCGCCGAATGCGCGCCGGTCGATGCAAAGGCCGCCTGTCTCTACCCGAACAATTCGCGTGCGCTGATCGAGGCCGTCTCGCGCGGCTTCCAGAACTGCCTGATGCTGGATATGCTCGGCAACGTCGCGGAGTTCGGCAATTCCAACGTGTTCATGGCGAAAGATGGTGCCGTCTACACGCCGGCGCCGAACGGCACCTTCCTGAACGGTATCACCCGGCAGCGGGTGATCGAACTCTTGCGCGGCGAGGGCGTCACCGTGGTAGAGGCCACGCTGCGCTATGCCGATTTCCTCGCCGCGGACGAGATCTTTTCGACCGGCAATTTCGCCAAGGTCGCGCCGGTGATCCGGATCGACGACCGGCAGCTCACGCCCGGGCCCTTCTATGCGCGTGCGCGGAAGCTGTATTGGGATTTCGCNCACGCGGTAAAGCTTGCGGCATGAGAAGGGACGGTGCGCTATCCTACCGGCGGAAGATCCTCAGCAGTAACCGAGATTGTGTCGCATGGCTTTTCGGGTTGCCGATCTAATCGTAGATACTCTGATCGCGCACGGCGTCGACCGGGCATTTAGCGTACCCGGCGAAAGCTTTCTTGCGCTCCTTGACGCTCTGTACGAANGCGACGAGATCGATCTCGTGACTTGCCGCCACGAGGGAAGCGCGAGTCTTGCCGCAGTTGCCGACGCCAAGCTCACCGGCCGGGCGGGCGTGATGATGGCAAGCCGCGGACCGGGCGCATTCAACGCGGCGCTTGGCCTGCANGTAGCTTCCCAGGAGGCCATACCCCTCGTATTGCTGGTTGGTCAGGTCGNCACGCCGAACCTGAATCGTGACGCAGTGCAGGAGATCGACACGGGGCGGGCGTTCAGTGGCCTTATTAAGTGGTCCACTAGAATCGATTCAGCGGCAGAGGTGCCCGAGATGATGGCGCGCGCATTTTCCGTGGCGCTTAGCGGCACGCCCGGGCCGGTTGTGATCGAGCTTCCTGAAGATGTGCTCGAGATGGAGGCCGGTCTGCTCTCCGCCAGGGTTCACGGCGTCGCGCGAGCCGAGCCCAGTCGAGCCGCCGTGGAACAGGCGGCCGCCTTGCTTGGCGAGGCGGNGAGGCCGATTCTGCTGGTCGGAGGAGAGTGTCGAACTGCGGAATTTCGCGAGGACTTGATCGCGCTGAGCGAGCACTGGAATGTACCGGTCGCAGTCACCAACAAGATGCAAGATCAGTTTCCGAACGATCACCGGCTCTGGATTGGGCAGCTTGGCTTCTTCACGTCGCCACCTCATGTTGGGCTCTTCGAGCGAGCGGATCTGATCGTTGCGATCGGAACGCGGCTCGGCGATTTGTCTTCTCTGGGATTTCGGTTTCCGCGACAATCGCCGACGTCTCAGCCTCTGGTTCACGTCTACCCCGATCCGAATGCGATCGGGACCCACTTCCATACGGATGTTCCGATCGTCGCGTCGGCGCATCCCTTCTTAAGATCCTGGCTCGACTTGCCGGTCGTCTCACGCGAGCGGGGTGGGTGGATCGAAGCCGTGGCGAAAGCTCGGGAAGCGGTGCACGCATGGCCTGAGCAAGGTATCCCCAGCGCTGATGTTTTGGGGCATGCGGTTGCGGCCGTCGCCAAACTTTTCCGAGCAGATGGTATCGTGACGACCGACTCCGGCAACTTCGCCGCCTGGGTACACCGTATATTCCGCTTCAAGCCGTCAGCACGACTGCTCGGCTCCGCCTGCGGCGCGATGGGCAGTGGTGTTCCTTCTGCATTGAGCGCGAGCCTTCGTCATCCGGATCGTCAGGTGATNGCGTTTTGCGGAGACGGCGGTTTCCTGATGACAGGGAACGAGTTGGCAACTGCCGTGGCCCGCCGGCTCGATGTAAAGATCGTGATCTCCAACAACCAATCTTACGGCACGATCCGCTCGCATCAGGAGAGAGCATTTCCGAACCGTCCTTGGGGTACGGACCTGTCCAACCCTGACTTTGCGGCCCTTGCCCGAGCATTCGGCGCGCAGGGCTATACGATCACGAACGCNGCGCAAGCGGCCGAGATCGTCCCGGAAGCAATGTCGGCGAAGGGCCCCGTGGTGGTCGAGGTTCGATCCGATGTACGCCAAACAATCGATCGATCCCTCCCTGCGGCGTCGGGCTGATGCCTCAGAGTGCTCTGATAGTCTGAATTTTCAAGGGTGAGGCAAGGAACGCGCCGGCAGTGTGTACCGAAAACTTAAATCCGGACGTAGTGGCGNTGAAGTCCGCCAAGGATCGGGTTTGAAGTGATGACTCCGNTCCGCTGAACCGGGCGAGTGACTGGTGCATCTTTATCCAGTGAACGATGTGTTCGCAAGATTCGGCGCAGATGCGCCTCGCCCAAGACGATGAAATGGTCAACACATTCGCGCCGGATCGATCCGATCAGCCGTTCGGCAAAGCCGTTCTGCCAGGGCGAGCTGGTGCAGTAGGCTTGTCCCGGATGCCCATGGCGCGTAATCGGCGTGTGACGATAGCACCATAGATTTGATCCCGATCGCGGATGAGGTAGTGCGGAGCTTCGTCCCAAGGAAATGCCTCGGTTAGCTGGCGCGCGATCCATTCTGCGGTGGGGTTTGTCGTGACGTTGATCCAGACGAGGCCTCTGCGATCGAGCCGCACGATGATGAAGGCATACAGCAGGTCGAAGCCGATGGTCGGGACAACAAACAGGTCCATCGCAGCAATATCTGGGGCATGGTTTTGCAGGAAGGTGCGCCACCCCTGGCTTGGCGGCCCGCGACGCTTCACCATGTATTTGGCGACGCTTGATTGAGCGACGGCAAAGCCGAGCTTGAGCAATTCGCCGTGAATGCGTGGCGACCCCCAAAGCGGGTTCTCGACGCTCATTCGCCGGATCAGCGTGCGAAGCTCCACTTCGATTTGCGGGCGCCCTCCCCGTCGCCGTGATTTCCACCGCCAGTAGCAGCGAAAGCCCGCCCGATGCCAACGCACCAGCGTTTCAGGCTGGATAATCCTCACAACCTTCAGCTACGCGCGAGCAAGCGATCACGGCATGTCCGGCGGCATGGGAACGGCACCGGTGATTGCCACATATCGGTCAATTTAGCCGATTGCGTGAGCTAGTGGCTTTGTCACCCGCATAATTAAAGACCGCAGAGGGTATCGCTGGCGCTCGAAAAGAAGGCCGAGAACAGCGCAGCAAATCAAGGTCGCGACTATGGTGACTATCGACCGCACCGGTCCATGCGGCCATTTGTTCAATACGGCGGATGCCATCGTCATGAGCGGGAAGTGAAACAGATAGATCGACAACGTCAATCCGGCCGTAAACTCAATGATATTCCGAAAACCGACAAGAACATGTTCGATGCGATCGTGCAGGCACCACGCGCCATAGAAATGGAGGGCGGATAAGAGACCCACCAAATAAGCCCACAGGAAGTTTTCGCACCAAATCCAATGTCCCAAGCTTCCGTCCTCGCCAATCAATTTTCCTCCGGCAGCGATCAACGCCTTGTTCAAATGGGCCAACATCATTGAGCCGATGATCAACGGAGGAAGAACGAAGCATGCCCATGCTACCGCCCCGCCGACAAGCCGACGCCGCCCCAGTTGATATACGGCCACCCCGAGAAGCCAAATCAGCAACAGCAGCAGGATGCGCGGGCCAGCTATCAACGCGACAACAGAGACGGCGATGTATCTCCACTTCCCCGGGGCGAAAATGATCACGCCGAAGAAGACGTAGTACCAAAATTCAAAACCAATCGACCATACCGGGATGTCAGACAAAGGGGCAACTGGATGGAACCACAGTTCATTCACAAAGAGGGCCGATGGTAGCAATAGCCAAGCAGAGCCGTCAGTCACGATCCAATTAGGCACCGGATTCATCCGCACACCAAAAAGATTGATCAAATAGGTAAGAGCAAGTGCAGGTATCAAAACTGACCACAGTCGTGCCAACCGGCTCGAAATGTATAATTGTGGACTGCTCTCTTTCGTGTCCACCACATAGGAAATCACCAGACCGGAGAGAACAAAGAACACGGTGACCGCGTCAGGGCCGATCGTCCCCGGGTGAAACCAGTCCCCACCATTTTGCTGAAAGGCGGCATGATACAATACAACGGCCAGCGCCGCGCTCACTCGCATAAGATCGAGATAGAGCGAAAATCCTCTGCTGAACCCGGCGCGCTTTGCTATGACCATAACACGCACCTCAGGGGACCATTATGGTCTCTATAGAGGGCGCTGCATAGGGCCTACCGGCAGCAACCGAACTGCGCTCAGTTGTTCGGCTGTGCAATGTCGCAGTTGAGTCGATGCTGTCGAAAAGTCCAAAACTGAGCGGCTCCGAAAATCTCGCGAAGATCAGTTTTTTGTTGTCTCCGCCGCCGCAAGCCACTGTAGGGCATGTACGAAGGTCTGCGATCGCTTTTGTGTGATTCGATGTGGTCCCTCACGTTGCCCCGCGCGGGACGCACCAGCGGCGCCAGAAAATTTCGTACGTCAGCCAGAAAAGACTTTTTCGACAGCATCGGTCAAACTGAGAAAAACTCTTCCGGGTTACTCCTGAAAGCGGACATTGCTCGATACAGTCGGCATGTCGCAAACGTGCCAACAGGGAGACGTCGCGCGGTCTGGCCACCGCCGCCACCGCGCGTGAGGTCGTCTCATCCGTCGTAATCATCGGTAATGTTCGGGCCGAAACCTTCCCAGCGCTCACCCTTAAATCGCATCATCTGAAGTTGTTTGTTGACGCGCTAGTCGGTCGGCGAGGTATTGACCACCATGCCGGGCAGCAACAGATCGACCTGAACATTCTTCAGGCTGGTCGCCTGTTTCATCACGTTCTCGCGGGTGAGGTTGTCGCCGCAATTGCGCAGCACCATCGCGAGCAGCTGGGCGGTGCTGTATCCGTAGGTATTGAAGCTCGAATTCTTATCTCCGTCAGGATAATACTTGTCCATGAAGGCGCGCCAATTCATCATGCCTGGATCGTTGTCCCAAGTTGGATCGCCCGGGTCCTTGCCGTAGTTCACACTGATAATGCCTTGCGAGGCGTCGAACCCGGCGGGCTTCAGCACTCCGCCGACCGAGGTGGCGTTGATGTCGAGGATATGGATCGGCTTCCAGCCGAGTTCGGCGATCTTGCGGATCGCCTGTGCAGCGAATTTCGGCGTAGAGATGTTGTACAAAACGTCGGCCCCGAGAGTTTTTAGCCTGACGATCTGGGAATCGACCGTCGGATCGGTCGGTTCGTAGGCGGCTTCGGCGACGATCATCGATGCCGCCTTGTCACCGAGAGCCCGCTTCAGGCCGGTGACGTAGTCTTTACCGAGATCGTCGTTCTGATAAAGAATCCCAATCTTGGCATCGGGGTGATTTGCAAGAATGTAGCGCCCGTAGATTCGGCCTTCGGTCTGGAAGTTAGGGTTGTAACTCATCGTCCACGGAAAATTTACCGGGTCGGAGAAGCGCGTTGCACNAGTTGCCACGAATAATTGCGGCATAACCGTCGTCATAAGCGATCAGGCTGATCTTACGGCCATTGATACCGCTGTCGATGTCGCAATGGGGTAGTCAAAAGGGAGTAGCTGTACCAATCGGCAATTAAGTAGATCACACGCGCATTTCGGTGGAACGTTCTTGACCCGTATATTCGTGCATGACTACGCTGCGGCATACACTTGAGCGAGCAGACTCAATCAATTCAGGCGCCTGTAAAGTTCCCACGAACTCNAGCAGTCGTTCTGAATCTTAGATNTGACTTTACAGACGTCGGATAGCTCCACGTAACGTCTGGACAGCTTTGCGCTTCGAAACGCCGCAAACCAGGTCGATTCAGAGCGAGACCATAAGACCGTAAGAAGTGAGAGAAAGGTNTTCTCATGGTCTGGGTGCTGATTGCCGTCTTTATCTACGCGATCATCTTCGTAGCCGGCCGTGCTCACAGCCGATATCTCGACAGGCTTGAAACCAGGCGACGGGTGGTCATGACGATACAGCTTTTCAATGTATCACCTGACATCGTATCACCTGACATCGCCAAAGACACCGAATTTACCGTCGATTTGACGTCCGAAGCGATTCACAACATTCCGATCGAGTCGCTCGAGTCATTTATCGAGTCGCTCGAGTCATTTTCTGTCCGGAATGAGAGCGAAACATGCGTGAGGCCGCCGGCGGCTGATAATCGAACGTTCAACCACGGAATTCGTCTGGTTCCCGGCGAAGGTGAATTGCATGAAGCCTACGCTGAGACGGCAGCTGAGGTGAGGGGAGTTGCCATCATCACAAATAGCAACGAAGAAAGAGGCGGACGGAAAATTGAACCAGCGTCTGCGCCTCTTGGCGAGAACATGGCTGTGCGATTGAACTGAGTTGGCAACCCCACGACGTAGGTTGCCTTGCTCCTAAACGGACGCCGCTATCATGCCGGGAATGCGTTGTCTTCCTTTGCGCGACCGTCGCGCTCGCGGGCCGCTATATGTCGGGAAACGGCCGCTACATGGTTATGGGGACGCCGATCGCTTGGAAACGGTCTGAGTTCAGCTCCAAGGAGACCGCCCGGGCCTACGACTATCTTCATGGCCAATTGTTTCGCGTGGCCTGATCCCGCAGCCCCCGATCTGGGCTACGGAGACACGGCCTTCGGGCGGTCTCTTGTTGGCAATGACTTTGTTTGTGGCTTTACCACTATCACTTAGTGGCTTTACCACTATCACTTAGTCGTCGGTGAAGAATTCCCAAGTGATTGATGTGGAATCTGGAAACGGCGCGTTTGGGGCAATCGAATTTGCCGGGAACCGGGTATGCGGAAGGGGATTGAACGAAGCCGCTTACGCGGCAATTGAGGAAGAGTCGCAACAGTAGCCTCCTGTCTGAGAGGATCGAGGGTTTTCGAAGCGCAACCCTTCAGANAGGAGATTTTCCGATGGCTGAGATCAGCCCTCTTCGCCGCCGCATGATCGAGGACATGACGGTCCGCAATCTGTCGCCGGCGACGCAACGATCCTATCTTGCCGCGGTATCGAAGTTGAGCCGGTATTTTGGTCGGTCTCCCGATCGTCTCGGCCTGGAGGATGTCCGCGCNTTCCAGGTTCATCTGGTGGCGATCGGGATGTCCTGGCCGGCGCTAAACCAGATCGTCTGTGCGCTGCGCTTTTTCTACGGCGTGACGCTCGGCCATGACGCCATTCCGGAGCGCATCGCCTATGCGCGAACCGCAGAAGCTACCGGTCGTGCTGAGCGCCGACGAGGTCGTGCGCTTCCTGGAGGCAGACGGTGCTCANGGCCGCGCAGGCGGTGTCCGGCGAAATTGTCTTTGGCAAACTCATCGAGACGCTCATGAGGATCGCGATCGAACACGCTGGCGCCGAGCGTGGCCTGCTCATCCTGTTCACGGGCGACGAGCCACGGATCGCGGCGGAAGCGACGACCGGCCGCGGCCAGGTTGAGGTCACGTTGCACCAGACCTCCGTGTCACCGGCCGAGCTTCCCGAATCCGTGCTCCATTACGTGATCCGGACACGGGAAAGCGTTGCCCTTGATGATGCTTCCGCCAAGAACTTGTATTCGCAGGACGAGTATGTGCGGCAGAAGCGCCCCAGATCTGTCCTATGCCTACCCCATCATCAAACAAACGAAGCTCGTAGGCGCGCTCTATCTCGAGAACAATTTAACCGGATCAAAGTAGATATTGGCTATTCCGCCGAGCGCTGATCAATCAGCCGAAGCTGCTTTTGCTCGACGAGGCGTCGGCCGGCATGACGCATGACGAGACCAAGGAATTAATGGACGATATCCTGCAGGTCCGCGATCTCGTCGAGCATGAGATGGGGGTCATCGAGCGCATCACCGAACGTTGCGTGGTACTCAATTTCGGCCGCAAAATCGCGAAAGGCCCGTACCGTCAGGTCGCCGTCGACCGGCAAGTGCAGGAAGCCTATCTGGGGGTGGAGTAGATGGCTGGCCTGCTGGAAATCGAGGGCGTCCACACCGCGTATGACAAGGCGGATGTGCTCGAAGGCGTCTCACTCAAGATAGAGCCAGGGCGCATTACATGCCTG
>JGI25616J43925_10001194_pt1 | contig 10156 bp, 13 predicted proteins | sample GraSoi2013_100cm_FD_43925 | JGI IMG/M metagenome (IMG submission 43925) | reverse complement strand
TCCGATCGAGAAAAACGCGCCGATGTCGACTGCAACGACGGCTATTGAACGGCGAGTGCATAGTGCCGGAGAAACGCGCGTCTTGGCAGGTGTTCTGGTGCCAGACACGCCTGTGATTGCGCGGTCTATCGAGTATGCACGCCATCACTCCGAACCCTACCTGTTCAATCACGTGATGAGGTCCTGGCTTTTTTCCGTGAGCCTAGCACGGCTGAAAAAGATGGCGCACGACGCTGACGTTCTGGCGGTAGCTACGCTCCTTCATGACATAGGGCTAGCCCAGGCCTTCGACGGGCCGTTGCGATTCGAAGTGGAGGGTGCGAATGCGGCACGGAAGTTTGGCCAAGACGCGGGGTTCGACGATCGCCGCTGCCAGCTCGTTTGGGACACCGTCGCCCTGAACTCCACGCCTTCCATCGCTCTGTACAAGGAGACGGAGGTGGCACTGTCTACTGCGGGCATTGCACTCGACTGGGGCGGCTGGGGTTACGAGTCACTGCCTCAGGCCCAGATTGCGGAAATTGTCGATGCGTTTCCGCGCCTGGGAATGAAGCAGCATTTCGCGCATGCCGTCTGCCGTATCGTCGAGACACGGCCCGCCTCGACTTACGATAATTTCGCGGGCGATTTCGGCGAACGCTTCGTGCCCGGCTACAAGCGCCCCTCGACTGTGGACTTCCTGACGAACTCACCCTTCAGGGAGTAGCGCGCAGTGGTCACACGCGAATCCGCCGCTCTCTCTGCGTGGTACAACTCTCGTCCCGAGATCCGCCGCTTGTGGGCACTCAGGGACACACAAGGTCTACGCGTGCTCGTCCACGTAGAGCGGGCGCTCGACAGCAACGAAATCCACCCCGCCTGGATGGCGAATCGCGATGTGTGGATCGATGAACTTCAGTTACGCACGGGCAGCCCGGTTCGGCTCGAGAACGCGGACGTACCCTTCGGCGACGAATTGGTGACTGACGCGCCAGGCGTCATCGTCGCTGCATTGTCCTGGCGCGGCCCCTCTTTCTCCTAACCATTAGTAAAGGTATAGCCATGTCAACCTTACGGATTCTTGGAGCGGCCCTAGTACTCTCATTCAGCGCACAGCTCACACAGCCTGCGCGTGCCTCAGAACCGCAGCCCGTTGTGGTCCCAGTCATGCTGAAGGATCTCGCCGATCTGCCCGGAAAGGAGATGTTGATGATCACCGTCACCTATCCCCCCGGAACTGTGGAACACGTCCATCGACACGATGCGCACGCCTTCGTCTACGTGCTGGAAGGGTCGATCGTCGAAGGGTTGAGGGGTGGCAAGGAGGTCACCCTGACGCCAGGACAGACTTTCTACGAAGGCCCCGGCGACGTGCACACGGTCGGGCGCAACGCGAGCATGACGAAGCCAGCAAAGTTCGTCGTGGTCTTGCTGAAGAAAAAAGGTGTGGACGTGGTCCTGCCCGCCGAATAACGCGCTTGCGCGGGCATGAAGTTGAAGTTCACTACCGCTGGCATGCGTTCTACAGGCGACGTGTACGAGCGCAATACAGCGAGCAGCGGGCCGGTGGCCGCGTTGTCCATGTTGAGATCGAGCCGGTGTTGTAACGGTATTGCCAGACTGGATGCTCGACGCCGGCATTTGTGCCGGTATGACCCTTGGAGCGCCGCGAGTTTCATTGGGTGTCCTGAGGGATCTGCATCGGTTACTCCTGCCGCGCGGATTTCGGTGAAGCTCTTGTGGCGACCCTCCGGTCGCAGTCGATCAGGAGAAGCAGGATGACCGAGCTGCAGAAGTCCCGCAAGTGAGTGTCGCTGCCGCCGGCGCAGTGCCGCCAGATCAGCACGGCGTTCGAATCGACCGGACTGATCGGCCTGACGAGTGGCTGCGGCGGACAAACGTCCGCGGCACCTTTGATGTTTGCCTCCGTCTCGGGCCGCGCGACAATGAGATCGAACATCGGACTTTTCCCGCGGAATGGTCCCGGCTTCCGGGAAGCGAGCAACTAACCGGCGACAAACGTGACCGTCTCGTCGAGCGGGGCGCGGCCCGTACGGGCGTAACTCACCGTGGGGTCCTCGTGACCGATCGACATGCCGCAGAAGAGGATGAGCCCGTCCGAGGGTGACAGGCACTCAGCGACTGTCTCGCGAACCTGCGACCACGCCATCTGTGGGCAACTGTGCAGCCCTTCGGCGCGGAGCAGCAGCATGACGGTCTGCAGATACATGCCGACGTCGGCCCATTGGGGCCGGCCCAGGTCGCGGTCGATGTAGCAGAACAGGGCGGCGGGCGCGCCGAAACAGTTCCAGTTGGCGATGGCCGCCCGCTGGCGCGCTTCCCAGTCCTCGCGCGCAACGCCGAGTGCGCTGTAGCGCTCCTTGCCGAAGGCGGATCGGCGCTCTCCGTACGGGGACTTCAGCGCGGGCGGGTACATCTCGTACTGCCGCTCGTCCCAGGGGTCGCCGTGGCACACGCGCTCGACGGCGCGCGTCTTGAGATCGGCCAGCGGCGCGCCGGTCAGCACGTAGATGTTCCACGGCTGGATGTTCGATCCGGACGGCGACCAAGCCGCGGCGGACAGCACGCGCTCCAGCACGACCCTCGACACAGGCTCGTCGGTGAACCCGCGCACCGCCCGTCGGCTTGTGACTGCCTCATATACGTCCATGATCGCCTACTTGCCGCCGGCCATCGCCATGCCGGTCATGAAGCATTCTGGCCCCGAAGGGTCGCCGGTGCGACCGAACCGGTCCGAAGTCGATCGGGAACTCCAGCACACCAGACCAAACACCACCGCGGTGCGCGCGAGCGCAATCGCATTGTTGACGAGCGTCTGACGATCCTCAGAGCTCACACCGAACGCGAGCCCTGCTTGGAGATCGACCAGCAGCAGCACGCATTCACCGGGCTGTATCAGAGGGATTTTATCTGGCATTTGGATTTCTCCTCGACCACTGATCCAAAAATTCGACCGCTGATCCAAAAATCATCCTGCGTCTGTCATCGCTCCAGAAATTGGTAATATCCACGTCCCTCGATGGGTCGCAATGACGCGCAACAAGGCGAGGAGCGCGTTCGATCACCAAGCCTGCTCGCGCATCCGGCAGCGCCGCAAGGATCGCTCGCCCCCACTTTCTCGGATCCGATGAGTCCGGTTCCGCCGATGACTACGACTGTCATGTGCGAGCTGTAGCGCTCTGTCCGACGGCGACATCCTGCGCGATGTCGGCGTGAGTTTTCTTGACTAGATCAGCGGGAACTTGAAGAAGATCGCGACGGCGTCGCAATGACGACTGCGGCGGACAAACGTCCGCGGCACCTTTGCAAGATGTACCCAATGCGCAGACTCATGCGCAGGCACAACATCGACCTGCACCCTCGTGAGCAGGTTAACGGCGGAGTCCGGGCGGACTCCGCCGTTCGTGCTCGAGCACTATCACGTACGGACAAGTCGAGTCGCCCGGGGGAGTCTCACCCCCAGGCGCTCACAGATCCGGACGTGAACGTCTCCGCTCATCCGGCTCTTCCCGTCCAGCCGTGACCCGCCAGCATCGACCAGTGGGCAAAGAGTGCCGGATCACGCAAGGAGACCTTGCGAACCCAGTGTTCGGCCTGCCGCCCGTGCCGTCTCAGGCGTTTGTATTTCGCCATTGCCCAGCGCGCTAGCAGCCGGTTCAGATAGCGAAGCGTAGGATAAAGTGCCGACTTGTAGTAACGACCGTAGTAGTTCATCCAACCCCGTATGACGGGATTGAACATCCTCACCAGATCGTCGATCCACCTGTCTATGCGACAACCGAGCTGCCAATCGCGGATTTTCCGTCGGATAGCTTTCGTAGCCCTATTGCTGACGCCGGGAGTGAAGTTGACGAAGTGCTTCCCCCACTTATTCTTCGACCGTCGGGCTCGAAAGGTGTAACCCAGATAGTCGAACTTCTCGTTGGGAAAGTGTCCTCGTCGATCATCATCCTTACAGTAGACGATGTGCGTCTTGTCCGGATGAAGCTCCAACCCACACTCAGCAAAGCGCCGCTCTAGCGTCTCCTTCAGGCCTCGCGCTTGTTGCTCGCTGCCGCAATGGCAGAGGATATCGTCAGCAAAACGCTCAAACGGTATGTCCGGATGGTGTTTGGCCATCCACCGGTCGAACGTATAATGAAGGAACAGATTAGCCAGCAAGGGTGAAACAACAGAACCCTGTGGACTGCCCTTCTCCCGAGGTTCGAGAGTACCGTCTTCCAACTGCACGGGAGCTTTGAGCCACCGCTCGATGTATAACAGCACCCAGGCACAGTCCGTGTGCTTCCTGACCGCCCGTAATAAAAGCTCGTGCGAAATTGAATCAAAGTAGGCTCGGATGTCCAAATCGAGCGCCCAGTCGTAGCGTCAGCATCGCTTGCGCGCCACACCCACAGCGTCCAACGCGGACTTTCCGGGCCGATATCCGTATGAGTCCGGATGAAAATGCTTTTCCAACTCAGGCTCCAGATACGCTTTGACGACCGCTTGCGCGATGCGGTCAGAAACAGTCGGTATTCCCAACGGCCTCTTTCCACCATCTCGTTTATCGATCTGCACTCGCTTCACCGGCGGCGGAAAATAGCTGCCAGAGGACATTCGATTCCAGAGCTTGTACAGATTGCTTTTCAAATCTGCCTCGAACTCGCCAATCGATTGATCGTCCACGCCGGCCGCTCCCCGGTTTGCCTTTACCCGTTCATACGCTTCCCAAACCCATCGTTTGGGAATACTCCACGACTTTGCTTTTTCCAAAAGACTCCTCCCGTTGCCGGTTGATCTTCCAGTCAAGCTGGACAGTGTCGCCACCTTCGCTCCAGTCCCATTACAGAACCTTCATCGCTACAACGGGCGACTCCGCCCCTGTGCTGCGCTTCGGTACTCAGGCTCTGATGGGTCCGCCACTTGAGCCGCTCCCTTCACATCGCCGCACAGGTTCCCACGTTCCACACAAGAGCCTGAGCTGAGTTCACGCCGCCTTCCCTGCCGGATGCCGTCTGGGCAGTAAACAGGTCTTCCCCCAGACTTCGTCCCAGGATAACGACTACCCCCTGGTTTCGGCATCGTTCCTACGCTTTCGACAGTTCATCAGCGGATCGCTTGCGCTCGTCTCCTCAACCCTCACCTGACAGGGTCTTGCCCTGCCTTTTCCGATCTCGCTCACCACCTCGATCATTGGACCGAAGCAGCAGTCGGTGGTTTGAACCCTGATCCTGTAATCCGAGTTCGAGGGACCTTCCCTCATCTCTTGTGCAGCAAGGCTGCTCAGAAGTTATTCAATGCATGAACACTCCCTCGCGCCGTCGTGGCGCACGGTCATCCGCATAGCAACTGCATCGGAGCGTCCATCCATTGGACCGCTAGGCTGTGCATCCCGCGACGCATGTCGGTTACTCCAGCCGCTAGCTGTCGGCGGCGGCCGTAATTGCACACATCTGGCGGACGAAAATGCGCAGTGCAGCTTGGAAGCTCCGTGAGCGATCGGGGAACCGCCCATGTACGCGCGGAAGCACCGAGTGCTGTTACGTCACTATCTGGAGCAGGGGCTGAGCAAGACCGCCATTGCGCGCACATTTCGCGTGAGCCGGCGCGCGGTATAGGGAGCTCGATGATGGCCCGGTGCAGTACACGCCGCGACCGCCCGTGGCGGGTCGTAGGAGAAGGTAGTTTGTCCACTCCCGTCCGCCGTCGGTCGCCGCAAACCCGCTTTGACGTGTGCTCCATGCGTGTGAACAAACAATCACCCGTGACTGCACAGGTGGAGCAGGACGATCAATGGCTCGATGCTCCGCGATATCCCTGCGCATGCTTTTCAAGCGCAAGGAGAGCCGACGTCCCCTGATTGCCTCAGACCATCCCCTCTGACGCGCGACTACCCGGCAGACAATGTCTGCGATTGTTTCTTTGACGCTCAGGCTCATCTGGGGTGGTCTAAGCAGCCATCCCCGCATCATTCAAGTAGCCGACGGTTTGTTCAAGAATGGCGGGATCTCGAAGTTGAAGATAAGCCACTCTGTAACCGGATGGCTCGCCAATACCGATCTGGATTTTCTTGAAGCAGAGGAATATCAGCCACCTGAACCTGATCGGTCTGTTGGCAAAGACTTGCACCGAAACAACTGAGGAGACGAACATGAGCTTGGACATCGCCTCACACCCCGGTAGAACGGGGACCGATGAGTTGGTTCCGTCGCGCTACGCGCTGCGGGTCGGCGAGATTGACGTGCTGGTGATCAGCGATGGGGTGTTTCCGTTGCCAGCCACGACGTTGGCCACCAATGCCGACCCGGCCGACCTAGCGGCCTGGCTGGACGACAGGATCCAGCCGGCCGACGTGTACAAGTGGCCGCTGAATGTGGTGGTGGTGCGTAGCGGCGGCCGGACCGTACTCATCGACTCTGGGGCAGGGTCGGAGTTCCCGGATTTCCCGGGGGTCGGGCAGTTGGCTACGCGACTGGACGCCGCCGGCATCGATCCCGCATCCGTGACCGACGTGGTGCTTACCCACCTGCACGTGGACCACGTTGGCGGCCTGCTGGCCGACGGGCTGAGGGGCCGGCTGCGTCCGGGCGTGCCGATTCACCTGGCGGCCGCCGAGGCCGGGTTCTGGTCGTCGCCCGATTTCTCCCGCAACACTTTTGGCGGGTTTCCGGACGTGCTTCGGTCGGCCGAAGAGCGGTTCGTCGACGTGTACCGCAGCCAGCTGCGGCCGTTCGAGAAGGAGTACGAGGTGGCGCCGGGGGTGGTCGTCTGTCGCACCGGCGGCCACACCCCCGGGCACAGCGTGGTCCGCCTGGCGTCCGGCGGCGACCGGCTGACGTTCCTCGGCGATGCCGTGTTCCCGGACCATTTCGACCACCCCGACTGGTACAACGCCTTCGACCACGACCCCGAGGAGGCGGTCCGCGTCCGGGTCCGTCTCTTGAAGGAGCTGGCAGCGACCCGCGAGCCGCTGGTGGCCGCTCACCTGCCGTTCCCGTCCGTCGGCCGGGTGGCGGTCGCCGGCAACGTCTTTCGTTTTGTACCGGCCGACTGGGAGTACTGACCCGCTTGTTGGGTTAGGGCCGAACCAAGCGCCGCACCAGACCGGGGTCGAAACGCCGGCCCCGCACGGGCGGCGCTTGCGCAGCAGGGAGGTGATAAAAGGCCCAGCAACCTTGTTGTATGGCGGCGGCGCGGCGGCCGGTGTGATGAGCGTGGTGGACGGTCGCTTACAACTCATCTCCAAGTTTGGTCACAGAAAGCCTGCGCATCGAGCGCACAGCATGCGGCGACCAGGAACCTCCTCAGCAAGTCTTGATGCTTCTAACTGTAAAGCGTGATGCAGTCCATTCTCGAGAATACGCTGATCGCTCCGAGAGGTGCTCGCTCGCCGCTAGGATCTGCTCGGCTATAAACTCCCGGTCAGTTCGAGCTGGCGGCATTCGATCCACGAATCTTCTGACCTCGGCGGTACTGGCGTGCTGCCCTTGTCGTTCCATCAGTTCAGCGAAGGCTGTCCAGCGACGCCCGACTTCCTCACGGGTTTGTCTCACGCGGGAGTACCCATCTTCAGGACGAACATCCCCTGAGCGCAGCTCGCGCGATGGCCTCGGCTCGCTCTCGCGTGAAAGTAGAGTCGCCGCGAGCTGCAGCCCGGTAGATGCCTGTTTTGCGATTGTGGTGCTGAGCGCCGCGGACAGCCCGCTCGGTGGCATTGGCTTCTACTCGGAGCTCACGCAGGTAGCGCGCGAAGTCTCGCCGCCAATCTCGGAGCGTCGCCTTGTAGATGTTCAGTCGTTCGCCGCGCTCGCTTATCGCTTTAACCACCATGTGCACGTGGGGGTGTCCCTGGTCGGTGTGCAGCGCCATCGCGTATCGATGCTGGGCTCCGAAGTTCTCCGTCGCGAACTTCCTCACCGCCTTATGGAGCTTGTCGGGCGGCGTACCCTTAGGCACCGAAAACACGATGTTGTGAACAAGCTTCGGTGTCTTGCGACCCGCCGCAATCCCTCGCTCCGTGTGATGCCGCCGCTCGTCGACCTCGAGGTCCCAGTCCTTCAGCAACTCGCGCCCACGGCCTTTCTCGGTCAGGATCGCCCCGTCATCGGTTTCAAGGTCGGCACGCTCTTCAAGATAGGCGAGATGCGTGGCGACCCAGACCCGAAGGACAACCCGAGAGCATGATCAACGGGTATAACTGGCCAGACGGATTGCCAACGGCGATTCATTCGTTCGAGTACCCGGTTCGTAGCCAGGTGATCGTCCTGAGCACTTTAATGGGTACAGTACGACTGCATTAGTTCTCGCATCCGGGGGACTACTGCAGCTGGCTCTAGGCTTTACAGATGGTGCGGGGCATCCATCCGCTCATGAAGCACTCGAATGATCGCGATACCGTAGTCCGTGATGCGAAAGTAAATCATATGCCGCTCGACATTACGGCGGCGGTACCCCGGACGAATATGGTCACAGGTTGGAGCCGATTTCGGTGATTCGGCCAGCACCTGGAATGCTGCCGTTAACAAGTCAGTGTACCGCTCGGCCTGTTCAATCCCCCACTCTGCGCGAGTGTATTTCCAAATGCCCTCCAGGTCGCGCTCGGCGGCGGGGGAGAGCCGGTACTCAGCCATGCGCGCGGCGGAGCCTGCGCTTGAAGGCGTTTGCATCGAAGCGCTTTGGCTTGCCGCTCTTTTCACCCTCGATCAATGCCGCGCGAACCACCTCGATCTCTGCACCGCGCTCTTGCTCTCGCCGAATGAGATCACGGATATATTCGCTATCGTTGGTGTAGTCGCCACCTTCCACCTGCGCCTTGATCCAATCATCTTGCTGGTCCGTCAACGTAATGGTCTTGCGGACAGTTGCCATGGCGAGCCTCCAAATATGCACCAATAGTGTGACTAGATCATACCATTGGTGCTGGCCATGGCACACGGCACGCCAAACCGGTCCTTAGATTTGCGCGCCGCAGTCACGCAAAATCCCGCAAAATGCCAAGCTTGGGCACTCGCAACTCGTTGATTTTGGTGGTGAGAGAGGGACTCGAACCCTCGACCTCGGCATTATGAGTGCCACGCTCTAACCAGCTGAGCTACCTCACCATCTTTCTCACTTTTCCGACTCATCTTGCCCCGGGGACCTGGCGTCCCCGAAGAGCGGCGGATTCTCCGCAGCGCCACCCTGCCTGTCAAGGCGCCCCGCGCCGCCCGTTCGGCCGGCCCCGCCGGCCTCCCGAATAGCTCAATAGTCCGCCCTAAACATTGAACCTAAAGTGCATCACATCGCCCTCCTTGACAATGTATTCCTTCCCCTCCAGCCGCAGCTTGCCCGCCTCCTTGGCCCCGGCCTCGCCCTTGAACGCGATAAAGTCATCGTACCCTATGACCTCAGCGCGGATGAACCCCCGCTCGAAGTCCGTATGAATGACCCCCGCCGCCTGCGGCGCAGTAGCCCCCGCGTGCACCGTCCAGGCCCGCACCTCTTTCACCCCGGCCGTGAAATAGGTCTGCAAGCCCAGCAAGGAATACCCACCCCGGATGACCCGATTGAGCCCCGGTTCATCCAACTTGAGCTCCGCCAGGAACTCGGTCCGGTCGGCCTCCTCGAGCTGCGCGATCTCGGCCTCGATCGCCGCGCAGATCGGCACCACGATGGCGCCCTCCGCCGCCGCGATTTCCCGCACGCGATCCAGCCGCGGATTCCCCGTGAACCCGCCCTCGTCGACATTGGCGACATACATCACGGGCTTGTCCGTAAGCAAGTGCAGATCGCGCAGCAGCGCGTGATCGTGAACGTCCAGCTTGAGCAGGCGCACCGGCTTCGCGAGGTTCAATTGAGCGCGTACTTTCTCCAGCAGGTCCCGTAATTTGACGGCATCCTTGTCCGCTGCCTTCGCCGCCTTCAGCGCCTTCTGATACGCCCGCTCCACGCTGTCGAGATCGGCCAGCGCGAGTTCCGTGTTGATCACTTCGATGTCGCTGGCGGGGTCGATCTTGCCGGCCACATGGATGATGTCGTCGTTCTCGAAGCACCGCACCACGTGCGCGATGGCGTCCACCTCGCGAATGTGCGCGAGAAATTTGTTGCCCAGCCCTTCGCCTTTCGACGCGCCCGCCACCAATCCCGCGATGTCCACGAATTCCACCGTGGTGGGCAGAATCCGTTCCGGGTGCAC
>JGI25616J43925_10001193_pt1 | contig 10156 bp, 7 predicted proteins | sample GraSoi2013_100cm_FD_43925 | JGI IMG/M metagenome (IMG submission 43925) | reverse complement strand
TTATTGACATCATCTGTAGGGTTCCACGAGGACTCCAGGGAAAAGATAACATTGACCACCTGGCCTTTAGGATAGGCAGCGAGTTGTGTGCCGCCGCGTAAGAGCTTCCCTTTGTATTGGAAATTGCCTTTTCCCAACAGGAGGCTCAATGTGCGCTGATCAGAACCACTTTGCCAGCTCCTCAACACGCGCATACGCTCTACTTTGAAGACGGGGTCAGGATTGGCAGCCCCGAAGGGGCTGAGTTCACGTATCTTGTTGTAAAGACTGTAATTAAGCCGTTCTAAACGCGTCAAAACAATATCAACCATATGTGTTGAGACGGGTGTGACTGTATTTTCCTGCTCCAATACCATGCCTGTCTCATCGACTACTTCTGTCTCTGGCGTGCTTATCACAGTAGGCAAGCCATCTTGTTCGCGCCAGTTCAATAGATGTGCGCGTAGTTCCTCAATGCGCTTATTGGCAATTGTGAAGCCCGCCGCCTGGGCGTGTCCGCCATAACGCTCCAGGATGTCGGCGCAACCGCGCAGGGCGGAGATGATATTCAGCCCCTTCTGACTGCGCGCTGAGCCACGACTGAATTCTGGGCCCTTGCTCAACACCAGCGCCGGGCGCTGGATCTCCTCCGAAAGTTTGCCTGCCACTAAACCAATAATGCCTTCAGGCCAGTTTTCTCCACTGACCAGCACAATTGCATCCGTTTGACGCTGCTGAGCCTCAATGCGCACGCTCTGCATAAGTTCTTCCGTTTGTCGTTGGCGTGCCTGGTTGAGTTGTTCTAACTCCTCAACGTACGCTTGCGCTGCGGCTGGCTCGTCGGTAGTGAGCAACTGGAAAGCGATGTCAGCGTCCTTCATACGCCCGGCAGCGTTGATGCGTGGCGCTAAAGCGTAGGCAATATCGCGTTCGCGGATCTTACCCTGCTGTAAACCTGCCCGGCGGATCAAAGCGGCCAGGCCCGGTTTCTGTGTTTGATTGAGCTTTTGCAGCCCCAGGCGTACCAGTGTATGGTTTTCACCCAACAAAGGCGCGACATCAGCAATCGTGCCTATCGCCACCAGGTCTAGCAGGTCCATTTCTTCATGTACCGGCCGTTGATAAGCGCGGTAGAGGGCCTGCGTAAGTTTAAACGCGATGCCGACACCACAGAGATAGCGCTCACTATAGGTACAATCTGCTCGCCACGGGTTGATCATGGCATAAGCAGCGGGCAACTGCTTTGGTGGTTGATGATGATCGGTAATGATCACATCGATGCCCAACTGCCTGGCATGCTCGACTTGCTCGACATCAGAACTGGCGCAATCAGTAGTGATAATCAGCGATGTACCCCGCGCGTGTAACATGTCGATTGCTCTGAGATTAAGGCCACAGCCATCATGTAAGCGACTGGGTATGTGGAAATCAAGCACAGCCTCTGACCGCTTGAGGGTCCGCAGCGCGCGAAAGAGCAGAGCTGATGACGTGACCCCATCTGCATCGTAGTCTCCGTAGACAGTAATATGCTCTCCTTGTTTAAGCGCTTGCTGGATGCGTGTCAATGCCTTGTCCATATCGATCAGGCTGAGCGGGTTGAGTGTGCTCTCATAACGCGCGTCCAGAAATGACCGCATGGCATCAGGCGTGATAATGCCGCGATTATGCAGTAATTGTGCGTGTAGGTCCTCGATTTTTGCTTGTTTGCATGCTTCAAAATCTTGAGCAGGAAGTATCTTATAAGCTTCCCATGGCACAACTGCTTGAAATGCTAGCTCCACAAGTCTATCCTTCGTCTTCTTCGGGAAGTAGTCTGAGAAAGACCTCGTTACCGAGCAGTCGCCCACGCTTGCTAAGACGCAGCCATTCGTGTTCCTGTTCCAGCAGTCCGGCCTTTTGCACAAATTGTAAACGATTACCTACAAATTGCGAGAATGGCACCGCGAAACGTTGCTCAAAGGTGGGTAGATGTAGACCCTGGGCGGTACGCAGAGCCAGGAATGCTGTCTCTGCCATCGCTTGCGCGCTATCGATATTCTCGCTCTCGACCTCGGGTCGCTGTCCTGCCTTCAGCAGACGTATATATGCCTGGGGGTCGCGCTCGTTGGAGAAACGCCTGTTGCCAAAGCTGGAATAAGCCCCGGCCCCCATACCGAAGTAGGGCAGGTTATGCCAGTAGGTCAGGTTATGACGCGCTTGATGTCCGGGTAGCGACCAGTTAGAGATTTCATAATTCGCATATCCTGCTGCCTGCAGGCGCTCGTCGGCATATTCATACATATCCGCGCACAGGTCTTCGTCTCCTGGTATAATCCGCCCCTCGTGTGCCCACGTGTAAAAGGGCGTGCCCTCTTCGACAATCAGCGAGTACAGCGAAAGATGCTCTGGACGCATGTCCAGGGCCCTATCCAGCGTCTCGCGCCAGTGGTGCATGGTCTGCCCGGGCAAGCCAAACATAAAATCAACATTGATGGAAGTGAAACCGGCAGCGCGTGCGTACCGTACGGCCTGCGTAATCTCTTTGGGTGAGTGAATGCGTCCAAGCGTTTTCAGCAGTTCGGCATCAAAGCTCTGGGCACCCATACTCAGGCGATTAACGCCAGCAGCTCGTAGCCCTGCCAGTTGTTCCTGGCTCAATGTGCCAGGATTTGCTTCCAGTGTGATCTCGGCTCCACTATCGACTGCAAAGTAGGTCGAGCAGGCCCCAAGCATGCGCGTAATCTGCTCCACGCTCAACAGACTAGGTGTGCCGCCGCCAAAGAAGATGGTGCGTGCGCGTCGTGGACTGCCGTCTGGCAATTGTGCGTACGCTCCTGTCAAAGCTATCTCACTCAGCAGAGCGCGTACATATGGCTCCCGTAGGGGAAGAATACCGGCATAGGTATTGAAATCGCAGTAGTGACAACGGGTATGGCAAAAAGGAATATGCAGGTAGAGAGAAGTGGTCTCCAGCAGCTGCTGAATCGGCTCTGTATCTACTTGGTTTGTGCTGGGTACCATGATGGTCATGAAAAAATCCTTTGTAAGCGCACACGCGTGAAAGTGTATCGTCACAACTTTCACGCTTCTGCGCTTACGGTTTAGCTCAGCCTATGGTTGGCCAGGAACACTTCCTGGCGCACCACTTGAGGCGGCAAGCGGGAGGTCTGGCGGCATATTCATGGAGTCAAGCAGTTTATTTTGATCAACGGGCGTAATCTTGGTTGTGGGCAGCGCATGCTGCTCCAGGATCCAATTTGACAGCGCGTTATCTTTTAATGACTGTAATGTTATGGCATCGACAGCATGAGCCGGGTCAATACTTAAGATTTGTACAATATGATATGCGCCATTTTCCAGCAGGGCCGGGCTCAACTGGTTCAAGGTGCGCCTGGGATCAAACATCCAGTTCTCTACCACTGCCGCTGTATAGTTCTGCGCGTACTGACCACGGGCCATCCAACCCAGCGAACCACCTTTGGTGTTGGTACCCGCATCGGATGAGTTCGTTTTAGCCAGCTTACCAAAATCACCGCCGTGCTGGAGTTGATTGAGGACCTTCTGCGCGTGTGCCTGCGTATCAATGGTCATTACTCGTGCTAGCACCTGGTATTGTGGTGTTTTTTCCTGCGAGGCCAGGTAATGCTGTATGTTATCACGACGAAGCTTGACCGTCATCATTGCCTGCATGTCCGCATCGCTCACATTATCTTTGCTCAGGAAGCTTGCGTAGGAGGTGCTATGCGGCATATTGGCCTGGAAATCTTTTATAGCGCGGGCAATCGCACTTGCCGTAGGATTAATTGCTGCCTGCACGCTGCTGGGCTGAGTGACCAGCCATTCGCGAATAAGCTCATCATCCTGCAGCCAGTTGACGCTATCATTACCCACTTGCGATTGGTTGAAGTTTGATTGCGCCTGGGGAAGCAAATTCTGGTTCAGGTTGGCATATTGCTGGTTTAAGGTCGCGTATTTTGTCTCCTCCGTTGTGAGCTGGGTATTTGCGGTTGCCAACTGTTTGTTCAATGCTGTGCGTTGAGCACTTGCGCCGGCGGGCAGCGCTTTGATCTGCTTATTCAAGCTGTCAATCTGCTTCTGTGTGGTCGTAATGCTCTGCTGCTCAGTGGCAACCTGCTTTCTCAGGCTGTCGCGCTGGGCTGTCAGGCCGTTTGGTCCATTGAGCTGGTTTTGGGCAGACTGCGCTTTGAATGCGACCATTTTGCGATAAAGCGATTGGGGAATTTGCTGACCATTGACGCTGGTGATTGGCAAGCCCGGGGTGATCACATTGATGTTGATCCAGAAGCCAACAAGAACTACAACGATTAAGAGTCCAATACTGATAGCGGCTGCCCAGGTGATACGACGCTGGAACTGTATCTTCTGGTTGTGGGAAAGATGACCTCCCCATCCCCAAATAATAGGTTTGCCATCACGTTTACCCTCGAAACGTGCTGTCTGCCTGGTATAGCGCCGTGCTTTGTTCGAACGGGGTGTGCGTTTATTATCAGGCCGACGCGCTGTTTGACTGTTCATGAGTGATACTACTCCCTTCTGCTCAATGCGCTGGTTGGCGTCTATATAGTCAACAAACATATGCAGTTAAGATGAACACATAGAAGAATATCTCGCATGTATCCATCTTAACCTGTGATGTGTGCATCTACCTCTACACGTGCATACCACGCATGTGTTCAGCAGTATAGGGAAGCAGGGCCATTTGCCTGGCCTCTTTGAGTGCCACGCTCAAGATACGTTGATGCTTGGCGCACGTCCCGGTCTTGCGGCGCGGCTCGATCTTTCCACGATCAGATATGTACCGTTTCATGAAACGGTTCGCATCTTTGTAGTCGATTTCGCGCACGTGATCGTGGCAGAATTGGCATATTTTACGGCGAGATGTACGCTCGCCTCGTCCGCCCTCGCGCCGTTCACGGCGCGGGGGGCCTTCAGATCGTCTTTGCACGGACTGTTCTCCTCAATACCGAGTTAGAAGGGATGTTCTTCTAAATCTCCAAGAGGGTCGGCGTCTGNATCACCTGCCAGGAAGGGTTCTGAGCTACCACTCTGAGTGGATTTAGGTGTAAGCATCTCCATNTCACTGGCGATAACATCAACCGCTGTGCGCTGATTACCCTCTTTATCGGTGTACTTGCGCTGTGTCAGTCGTCCTTCAATATAGACTTTGTTGCCTTTATGAAGGTACTGGTTACATGTCTCTGCAAGCTTGTCCCAAACTACGATATTAAACCACTCGGTCTCCTCGCGTTTTTCACCAGAACTTGTCTTATAAGACCGGCTGACGGCCAGTGAGAACTTGGTGAGCGCAGTACCATTCTGCGTATAGTTCATCTCTGGGTCTCTTCCAAGATTCCCGATTAACATAATTTTGTTAAGCATGGTTCAAGATCCTTTCGAGTGCTACTCACTGCCTCAACTCTTCACTTCCACAGAGATCAGACGGACCTACCCAAACGTGTTTAACTAACTAGCTTCGATGTTTTCCTCTTCCTCGATCGCAGGAGGAACATCCTCGATCTCCTCGGCAGATAAGCCAGGAGGAATTTCTCCCTCGTTCACGGCTTCAACGGCTTCGCCTTCACTAGCCGGCGAAACTAGCTCGTCTCTGCTTTCTGTATCTGCCTCCGGGGCTGGGGAAGCGGCTGTTGCCGCCGCCGCCGCTGCTGCTGCTGTTGCCGCGGCACGAGCTTCGCGTTCCTTCTGTACAGTCTTAGGATCGCGCCTCTTGACTATGTGCCGCAAAACCTCTTCGGAAACCTTGAGTGTACGTTCGAGTTCAATCACGGTCTCAGGGGTCAGAATCATGTCAANGAATGTATAGAAACCGTCGCGGTGGTGCTCAATGGGATACGCCAGGCGACGACGCCCCCATTGATTTACCCTGACAATTTGGCCGCCATAATTAGCGACGACCTGTTCGACACGGTCAAGAATTGCACGTGTCTGTTCTTCACTGACTTCGGGATTGAGAATGAATCCAAGTTCGTAATCTCGCTTCACGAAGCCACCTCCTTCCTTCGGGTATGCATCCGGCCAGATTTAACGCTGCGCTTATCGTGCAATAGGGTCGACTGTTGTCATGCCTATGCTCGCAGCAACTGCCGGTGCAGGTGGAACACCAGTCTATGTATGTACCGGTGTGTAATAAAACAGATGCCGCCCAAGTTATGCGGCCTTAGCATGTATTGTCCCACGATGGCACGGGGTATCCAAAACACCACGCCATTATAACATTCTTTGCTATGCCTGACAATAGAGCTAAGGTGAACTAACTTTAATGTCCTATTCTTTTTATACCCTTCATAACCGGAAAAGCGGAAAGNGTAGAACGTTATTTTAAAAAATAGCCCTAAAGGGTGTANGAGTGCAGGGGATGGCATCCCCCATAGGCGCGGAGTTTAGGAGGTATGGGCGGTGTTCCAGGGCGGGGGCAAGCCCCTATACACGAGCATGGTAAGCCGCTTCGTGTATAGTAGGGGCATCCCCTTGCGGGTGCCCTGGCCCACGTGGTCGCCCTGGCCCACGTGGTCGCCTTGGCCTTAAGTCCGCGCCAATGATGGCATCCCCTGACTGGGTTCCAGGGCTGTGCCCTGGTCGCTTTCCCGAAAGCAGGGGTGCAGGGGATGGCATCCCCTGACTGGGTTCCAGGGCTGTGCCCTGGTCTCTCTCCCCACCGGCCCGCGAAGCGGGCAACATTTCACATGAAATGTGAAAGAATAGTAGTAGTAGTAAGTGTCCATATGCGCCTGAATTGACAGTTCTCTATCTATGTTGAATACTATAGCAGAGATATCACGTTTTATTGCCTGGGGGAAACATATGCAGCAACTTCCTAAGCGAGGTCGGACGTATGCGATGCGCACGAAGAGAACGCAACCAGCTCTTCCTGGCGCCACCTTGCCCACTTCTCCTCTCGTGATCGCTGCCCAGGAATATCCGCTTCAAACATATGAGCCGCAGGTGCCGCTTAAAAAACGCCTCCATCAGCTTCGCCGCACGCTCTTGTTAGTAGTGGGTACCGGCATACTGCTGGAAGTGCTTTTTCTTGCCTGCTATCCCCTGCTGGCAGGTCTTGCTCCCCATAATGATCCTGCTAATCAGGCNTTNTTGGCTTTGTTCCCCTGGCTTACACGACTCTACTGGACCACGGCCTTGCCCATCCTTGCCCAACTGGTCTCCCGGCTTCCCATCTTTGATCTTGCCAGCACTACTGGTCAGGCAAACTTTCTGCTCTTTCTGCTGGCTGTCGCCTTCTTACTTGCACTTAGCGCCGGACGCGCGGGCAGCCGTATCGTCCGCGAAAAGCTTTCTCGTAGCGCGATACGTGCCTTGTTTGTAACGTTCCTCGTGTTTACGCTCGTCTTCGGGCTGACCTTTCTCTTTGCCCCGGGTGTTTTCAGCCAGGACATGTTTCTTTATGGCATGTATGGGCGCCTGATAACGGTCTATCATGTTAATCCTTACGTTGCTGCCTTGCAGGCATTCCCTCATGATATCCTTCACCCGGGTATAGCGCAGCCACAGCCAGGATCCATTCCTCCCGGCCCTGTCTGGCTTGATCTGAGTATCCCCGTGGTATTGTTTGCGCGCGAAAGCGTGGCTAATGTCCTGCTGGGATTTCGCCTGCTTGGCTTAGGTGCGCATCTTATCAATGCTGTGTTGCTCTGGGTTATTCTTGCCCAGTTGAAGCCCCAGGCGCGCATTTACGCCACCCTGCTCTACGCCTGGAATCCCCTGCTCCTGTTGCTGAGCGTTGCCGGAATGCACGTAGAGGTTGTGCTCACCCTCTTTATCCTGCTGGCTATCCTCTTTTTTCAACGCAACTCGCCTATATTAGGCTGGGTGCTCATATTGCTGGCAGCGCTTATGTCTGCCCTGTGCCTGCTCTTCTTGCCGCTCTTTTTCCGTCTCTTGCTCAGAGCTGCGCGCACCTTGCACGGTTTTCAGCTGGCCCTCTGGTGGCTCACGGTCCTCGGCCTGACTGCCCTTGTACTGGTTCTGGCTTACTTGCCTTACTGGTCAGGCTGGGGCATAACCGGGCTGCTCACTCATCTGCGCCATGTCTTTTTACAGGACACCGCTATCAATTCGCTGAATGCCGCTCTGCTCAGTCTACCTGTCAAGCTGCCCCCGGCCTTAGTCTGGCTGGTCATTCCCCATCATTGGACAGGCCTGGCCCTGGTGGTTGTGGGCTTTTTACTCTTGTTTGGTCTCTGGTTAGCCGATGACGCTGCCTTCATTGTGCTCTTTAGTAGCTGGGTCTCTCTGGCACTCCTGATCTTACTACCAACTTACTGGCCATGGTATGTCATTTTGCCGTTGGCCCTGGCCCTCTGTTCTACTCACAGTCGCACAATCTTGCTGACCCTTTTGCTCACGGCTGCTGCCCTGCTTAGCTGCTACTTCTGGCTCTTGCCGCCTGCATGGACCGGCCAGGCCCTGCTGACCGTAGGTATCCCCCTACTCATCTGGGGCTGGACTATATTCTTTGCATCAATCTGGGCCATGATCCACGCCAATAATACCGAACAACCCTCGCGACCAGCCAGGCGTGGCCTCTCCCGTCCCCCCTGGCCCCGCCGCCGCTAACCTCAGGATCCCCATCCTTGCGGGTGAAACGTAGGGGCCGATTATGTAGATGAACAAAATACTCCGGCCATCCGTAGGGGCCGATTTATCGGCCCTCGCCGGATGTTCCGATATCCGGATTATTTTGTTAAAGTTCTTTCATTGTTTCTGGGATAAGTGGTTTTCTGCCCAGGACCTCTTATTGGAAGTAGAAACCCCACACCAGGAGATTTCCGGTATGCGCATCAAAGACCGCATCCCCATACTTTGCCGTAGTCGGTACTTTGGCGTTTGGCCGGGGTGGTCCTCCGTGTACATTAGTGAGGAGAAATGGTCCCTCTACTTTGACATAGCAAACTAAAGCGTCATCAGGGCGGCCAACACTTTCTCCAACCATCAGTTGACTTGCTCGCCTGGCGGTCACAAACTGAATNGTCAAGATTTTTAAATGCGCCCCCGCAACGACAGGCCCTGCATAGAAACCGTATTTATTAAAAAAGGCAGCCACATCATCCTGTGTGAAAGCTGATCCTGCTCCCTTCTGCGATAAGCGCGGTTGTATGGCAGGATTGCCAGAAACATAGGTTTGAGAAACTTGAAAAGCACGATGTACAGGTGGAGGAGCTGGAGGTTTGACAGGTGTAGCCCCTGCCGAATTCGTGAAGAACTCAACTCCAACGATGACGAGGGCAAGGAAGACCGCAGCACCACATACTACTTTGAAGCGTGACATATGTTCACCATCATTTCTAAAACATCATCTGTTCTAATGACGATACTCTTCGCGTTGAAGTTCCCGACTTCAACTAATCATACGCCCTATTTCGGGAAGCTTGGCATTTTTGAGAGATCCGACAAGGGTGTTACTGAGGCCATTTGGGTGTTACAGCAAGCTCTCAAGAAAATTATGATAATATCAACATCACAAACTTTGATAACACTATGCTCATAAATCTTGCAATGTCGCACTCAAAATGTTATACTCTACATGAAAATAAAACAATCTACCTGAAGGAGGCCTGCTGATGAAAATTGAGCGATTTACTGATAAAGCCCGCGAAGCGATCAGTGATGCAGCAGAAATAGCTAAACAATACAACCATGGACAAATTGAAGTTGCCCACCTGCTTGATGGTCTACTCAAGCAGGAAGGAGGTGTCGTTCAGCAGATCATTCAAAAAGTGGGAGGCAATGAGGCTGCGGCAAGACGTATTGTTGAAAACGAGATTGAGCGCCTGCCTCGTGTGTATGGCGGTAGTGAACCGGGCATCTCTCCCCGCTTGCGCAAGGTACTGGAAAGTGCCTGGCGCGAGATGAGTAACTTTAAAGATGAGTACCTGAGCGTTGAACACCTCCTGCTGGCCATGTTTGATGCTGACGATGAAGTGATATCCCGCGCTTTAAAAGCGGCAGGACTGACCTACGATAACGTTCTAAAAGCCCTCAGTGCCATTCGCGGTTCGCAGCGTGTAACCGATCAAAATCCCGAAGGCAAATACCAGGCTCTGGAAAAGTACGGGCGCAATCTCACAGAACTGGCCGAGCAGGGCAAGCTGGACCCGGTTATTGGACGTGACGAGGAGATTCGCCGCGTTATCCAGGTCTTGAG
>JGI25616J43925_10001191_pt1 | contig 10163 bp, 10 predicted proteins | sample GraSoi2013_100cm_FD_43925 | JGI IMG/M metagenome (IMG submission 43925) | reverse complement strand
GTGCCTGCTCGCAGTTAGTAAAACGGGGAATACTTGCTGTGCACCCGGTACGGATAGCTGTGGCTGCAGTGAGTGTTGGCGTAGTTGGCGGTGAGATACTGCTCGACCTGTGTTATGAAGAAGATTCGCGTGCAGAAGTCGATTTTAACGTGGTAATGACTGCTGAACATGAGTTTATCGAAGTGCAGGGAACGGGCGAAGGCGGTGTTTTTAGCCGCACCACGATGGATGCTCTGACCGCACTCGCGGAGCAGGGTATTGGCGAACTATTGGAGATACAGAGGAAGTATATCTAACAGCGCGATCATAGAAATTTACAAAATCATCGGTTAAGCAATGCATTGCGGCCCGACAGATTTTTTTCGTTTACTTACTAATAAAGATATGAGGTACTTTGGTACCGCTGCTATGCTAGACCCAGCATCCTCTTCGTTTAAAATAGTTGAAAGGTAGGCAGACAAGCCAAATCCTGTCGGGATGGGGGATTACCCTTACCAGGCTATGGCACAGAACCTACCTGAATGACCTACAAAACTTGCTGATTATGAGGGGTTCGTGTTAGAATCCTCTACAGATATTTCAAAAGAAGACGACCTGTCGGACCAGCGGCAGAGTCGAGAGGAGCGCGAATTGAAAGCGAAAGCAGACCGAAATTGGTTCTGGCGCATTGTAGATTTCATCAATCCGTTACGTGATCCTAGCCTGACTGTAGCTGTTGTTCTGACATTTATCGAAGAGGCAGGCCAACATGACACATGGTATTGGATTGTGGTTGTCGCCCTCATCAACTGGCTGGCTGTACGAGGCGTAGTCTGGTTGGTAGTGAATTTTTCTTTTGCCAGTGTATTTATTTGGCGCCGTGCCTGGTGGGCGATCCAGCATCCTCGCCTGGCCTGGCGTATCCTGGATGCTGTTGGTCACGAAGAAATCGTGATTGGTGGACTGCCCTCTCTTTCTGAAGGCATATTGCTGCCGGATGGAACTACCGTTTTGAGTATGAGCTCGACGCTGGGAGCGAGCGGAATCCAGGTCATCGGTGAGCTACCCGCTGGAACTGAAATACCTATGTTGACTATGCCCAACGGGCAAATAGTGCCCAATCTTACAGCACTGGCAGGCGGTGCTGGCCTTTCAGGCGCAAATACTGGGGCATTTTCTGGTATGACTGGTCAACCTACCAGGGGATTTCCTCAAATGGGGGGTAATGGATTTGCCGGTCAACAGACCACCGATGGTTTCCCTCAAAGCTTCCCACAACGTTCCTCTGAGGAGGAAGAGCGTCTGCGACAACAGTTAGTAGCCTTTACACGCTTGTTGGATGACTGGACTCAATTCACGGAGGAGAAGTGGCGCACTGTCAGTGATAGCCAGCTTGGCTGGAAGCCCTTGCGCGGCAGGTGGGGGAGTTGGGAAGATATTTTCCAGGATGCCTTTGCTGCNAAAACGTCGGACCCCATGGCCCAGGCTGCGCAAGTTGCCGGTGAGGCAACTGCNAGGCGTTTTGATTTCTCCAAGGAGAAAGGTTCCGCGGCCTCCGCGGTCGCTTGCTTCCTGCGCGATATGATGACTCTGCGCCAGNGCATAGAAATGACGCAATCGATGCTTANCAACGCNCATGAGACACCTACTGTACAGCCAGCTGTACAACCCCGCCAGGCGCAGTCTTCTGGCAATACGATTTCCCTGCGCGGTGGTTTTGGCAGTTCCTCTGCTCGTAACTCGCTGATACGCCGCCCATCACCGACTTACGTAGATGCCGACTCTGATAACTAAATCAACGAGGAATTGCTATGAATACGTATCCTCCACGTATTACCCATGTGCGCCCCGAGTTGGAATGCATGGCTGAATATCACCCTGGCGAATCCCTGGAAAGCTTTAGTACACGTACTGGCATACCGATCGACCGTCTCATCAAGTTGAACAGTAATGAGAGTCCTTTCGGCCCGGTACCTTCTGTTTTGAACGCATTAGGCGATTACAGAAACTATAACGGCTACCCCGATACTAATGCGACCGCCCTACGTACAGCTCTTTCGGCTTATACCGAACTCGACAGTCGATATATCGTTTTGAGCCATGGCAGTAGTGAATTGATCAATCTGCTGTGGCATATTTTTCTCTCAGTGGGCGATACTATCATCTCTTGTACTCCCACCTTCTCCCTCTACACGTCAGTCACTACGTTCTGCGGTGCCTCGGTGATCGAAGTACCTCGTACAGTCGATTACGAGGTCGATGTAGAGAGCGTATTCGCTGCTCTTACCCCGTCAACGAAGTTGATTGTGCTCTGTTCGCCAAATAACCCCACCGGCAATCCCATTGCTAAGGACGATCTGCTGGCGTTGCTGGAATCGGGCCGCATCGTCGTGGTGGACGAAGCATATGTTGAATTTTCCTCGCGTCCAAAAGGGTTTGTGCACCTGGTACCACAATATCGTAACCTCGTCGTTTTACGTTCTTTCAGCAAATGGGCGGGGCTGGCAGGTCTGCGCATTGGCTATGGCGTGTTCCCCGAGTGGATGACCCATTACATGCTGCGCGCACAATGCCCTTTCGAGGTCAATGTCGCCGGTCATATCGCTGCGATTGAAACGCTTGCTCACCTGGAGTCCGTGCTTGCCAATGTGCAGCGCATCGTACAGGAGCGAGAACGACTCTTTGAGGTTTTGAACAGGCAACCCTACCTCGAACCATTTCCTTCAGAGGGTAACTTTATCCTGGCGCGTATCTGCGATGCAGATATGAAGATTGAACAGGTACGTGCAGTGGTCGAGGCACACGGAATACTGCTCCGCTACTTCCAGCAATCCTCTCTGCGCGATTTCCTGCGAGTGACCGTTGGTTTATCCGAACATACAGATAGATTAGCCGAGGCATTAGCAAGCGTCAAATCGTAGGATTATGCTTGCCCCTCCTGCTCTTTGCGAGGTACAATACGCCCGGGAGATATTAGTTAAGAGGGGGGCGCGATAAACGACAAAGAGCGTCCTTAGAGGGAGGATATTTGATGCCGGTCAATACAAACGAGATTACCATAATTGAGGATGTGGCTGCACGCGAGATACTTGATTCGCGGGGCAATCCGACTATTGAAGTCGAGGTATTGCTGATGAGCGGCGAGAGCGGTGTGGCAGCAGTTCCTTCTGGCGCATCAACAGGTGCACATGAAGCCGTAGAGTTGCGCGATGGCGACAAAAGCCGCTACGGCGGCAAGGGTGTGCTGACCGCTGTAAATAATGTGAATGAGGCTATCCGCGAGGCCATTGTCGGGCTTGACGCCACTGACCAGGTTACGCTGGACGAATTGATGATCGAACTGGATGGAACGCCAAATAAGGGTGCATTGGGCGCTAATGCAATTCTCGGAGTCTCGCTTGCCGTGGCGAAGGCGGCGGCTAATACACAGCAGCAGCCACTGTATCGCTATCTTGGCGGGGTTTCAGCACGCACACTACCGGTACCGATGATGAATATTTTGAACGGGGGCAAGCACGCCGACAACTCAACCGATATGCAGGAGTATATGATCTTGCCGGTAGGTGCTCTGAGCTTTCGCGAAGCGCTGCGTATGGGGGCCGAAGTTTACCAGAGCTTGAAGAAGGTGCTGCACGGCAAAAAACTCAACACCAATGTTGGCGATGAAGGAGGCTTTGCTCCAACGCTCAGTTCAAACCGCGAGGCGCTGGAAGTGGTTGTCGCGGCCATTGAGGAGGCGGGCTATAAACCCGGCGTTGATATTTTCCTGGGAATGGACCCTGCTTCCAGCGAGTTCTACGAAAACGGCAAGTACGTACTGGCACGTGAGGGCCGCACGCTCACTTCAAATGAGATGGTTGATCTGTATGAGCAGTGGATAAACGAGTACCCCATCATCAGTCTCGAAGATGGCCTGGCCGAAGATGACTGGGAGGGTTGGGCGCATTTGCGTCAACGCCTGGGCAACCGTGTGCAGCTTGTAGGGGATGACCTGTTCGTGACCAATACAGCTCGTCTCAAGCGCGGTATCCAGGAAAAGTCTGCCAATTCGATCTTAATCAAGCTAAATCAAATCGGTACGCTGACGGAGACGTTGGAAGCCATTGAGATGGCAAAACGCGCTTCCTTCACGGCCGTCGTTTCGCACCGTTCGGGTGAGACCGAGGATACAACCATTGCCGACCTGGTAGTTGCTACAAATGCCGGGCAGATTAAGACTGGTGCTCCAGCACGTAGCGAGCGCGTCGCCAAATACAACCGCCTGCTCACGATCGAGGATGAACTGGGCGAAAAGACAGCATGTTACGCCGGATTCAGCGCGTTTTATAACGTACCCGCGCTTTACGCGAAAGCGTAGATTTCGTTACACTATAGACCAGAGAGGCAGTATGTTGAAGCAAAGTTCAGAAAATACCACGAGCACACAGGAGCGGCGCTCGACACGTGTGATCTTCTACAACCTTAGCTACATTGTTCAGGGCGCTGAACATGGAACCGATGGAGCGATCGTGCTGCTCCATGATATTATTGGCGGAGCAACTGCCTGGAGAGACGTTCTCCCCCAGCTTGCAGCTACAAACAGGGCCGTCTATGCCATAGATATGCTGGCTATGGTCTTTCTGATCGTCCCTGGCCGGCCGATACCTCGATCTGGGGACATGCCGACGCCCTGGCATTCTTTTTCAACCAGATCAATCTCACCGATACTGTGCTGGTGGGGTGCGGCATCGGTGGAGGCGTTGCGCAAGTGTTGGCCACGCGCCTGGACCGTGAGCGTGTAGCGTCGCTAGTGCTGGTTGATAGCACCTGCTATGAATACTCAGTTGCGCCAGACTGGCCATTACCGGATATGAAGAAGAGCCAGGACCCCGACGCGGCTAAACAGGCTAAGGTCGAGGACATGATGCGCGAACTGCGCGAAACGGTGCCCACTGCCTCGCAAAATCCGGATCGTTTTAAAGAGATAATGGAAGAGTGGATTGAACCCTTGGATAGCGAATTGGGTAAAGAATTGCTTTACCAGCAAATCCGCTTGCTGCTTCCCAGCTATTCTAATTCGGTAGCCTCTGATCTAAAGGTCATGAGGAAACCCACGTTGATCATCTGGGGCGAAAATGATAGGCAGATTCCATTAAAATTGGCCCAGCGCCTGCATCACGACATACCCGAATCGCGCCTGGTGATTATCCCCGGTGCGGGTCACCTGATCCTATTTGACGCACCCGGCCAGGTAGCAAGCGCCCTCGCAGATTTTGTAGGAAGACTATAAAGAGGTGTGAAAGAGTGGTGTCGTGATGAATTGTGACAACATCACGACGCCACTCTTTCACACCTGGGGGCGGACTTCCAGCTGCCCTGCTGCTCCTGCTGGTACACCTCAGAGTACCGGTTATACTCTTCTGCCAGGAGAATATAGGTGTCATACATCTGCTCAAGCACTTCTAAGGATTGCCCTTGCTGCTCCGCCATGACCAGTTCGTGCCATTGTTGCTTCATAGATTTTTCAGCATGTTCAAGCTCTGCTAAGGTCATTGCATGTATCCCCAGATTCTGACTGCATACTTCCGCTTAAGAAGCTTTACGGCGCTGCTTTTGCTCATTGTACTCATGGCTGAGTTGCATAATCAGTTCTCTCGCACTCTGAGAGCTGATCGTCTCTAGATTTTCGGGTTCAGGCCTGCCCAGATGCTGGCAGAGTTTACGCAGGCTGGTTAATTGCTGTTCAGTGGCGGGTGTATCGGCAGCGCTCTCTTCTGTAGCTGCACCATTGGCCTTGCCATTACTGCTCACCGGGGTTGAACGGAAAGAAGCTAAAGGTTTACGCCCGTTGCCGTTGCTGTCGGATGATGGAGTACTTCTATCTACTGGAGCATCCACGATGCGGTGTTCCTCGTTCAACTCGTCGCCTGTGAACTGAGTACCATAACCCAGCATTGCTAACGCTCGCCCAACAGCGCCGGTTTCGGCTTTTTCGATGTAATCTGGGAAACTTGCGGCCTTCTCCGACTTTGTAGCTGTTGCGCTGCCACCTTTGCCATCTTTGATAGCAGCTCGGAAAACAACAAAGCCGTTCGCACGCTTGGTAGTTTTCTCACTACGCCGCGTCTCACTGTTCCAGGCATAGATTTCTTCCTCAGTTTCGCGGTTGAGATCAAGATGGACCATCTCGGTTTCGATTGTGCCTTCCGGGCACAAGGTGCGAAACCAAACTAATCTCCATTGAACTGGTAAGTAGTCGGCTGCGCCATTTTTGGATTTGAGTTGGATCAGGTGTTCATTTGGATTGAATGGCCGGGTACGCTGCTCTTCACGAACATTTTCGTTGTTGTAATTACTCATGCGATACTCCTATTCTCGCTGATTTTAGAAACTTTGTTCTAGTACATTATACAAGTGACAGTATTTTCTGTCAAGTTGGGTCATATATTTATTCTTTTTTGGAGAGGGAAAGGAGGAAATGGTGGGAAACGACATTGGAAGTTCGTAGTGCGGAATATCTGCCTTCCCTGATAATGTTGTATTATGTGTTATATCCTTACTACTCAATGATTGAGCATGGGTAACCAGAACATACAGACAGGTGAGATGCAATGAGCTCCACGATTATTTACAATGAAATACAGGCAAGCATAAAGCGAGGCGAACGAGTTGCGGTAGCTACCGTGGTTAAAACTATCGGCGCTGCGCCCTGTGGGGTTGGAACCAAGATGTTGGTTCGTGCCGATGGCACTACAAGCGGGAGTTTTTCTGGAGCAAAGGTAGATGCCCAGGTAGCAGAAAAATCGATGCAGGCACTGCGTGAGGGCAACTCCCAACTCATCCACGCGCACCTTGACCCTGACCAGGCTGTGGGTAGTTGTGGTGCTACGCTGGAGTTGTTCATTGAAGTACTTTATCCAGAGCCGCGCCTGATTATTGCCGGTGCGGGCAACGTGGCACAGGCGCTGGCGCGATTAGCAACACAGCTTGACTTTCGCATTGCGGTGGTGGATGATAGGCGCGACCTGGCAGACCCACAGGTCTTTGGAGATAAGGTGCAGTTGACATTCGGAGATATTCCTCAGACCATTCGCGAGCTGGAGCCTGACGAGGCAAGCTGGATAGTGATCGTTACTCGCGGTCATAATCTTGATAAGGATGCGCTAAGGGCAGCCCTTGAAACTAATGCNAGGTATGTAGGGATGATTGGCAGCCCTGGCAAGATCAAGAATATCTTTCGTGACCTGCTCAAAGAGGGCATGCCGCGCGAACGNGTGGCTCAAGTGCATTCTCCGATTGGTTTAGACCTGGGAGCGGAGACACCCGAAGAAATCGCTTTGAGTATTGCCGCNGAAATAGTGATGNTACGCAAGAATGGCAGCGGCGCGCCNCTCATGACTATGCATCATTTNATGGACGAGATTATCCCTGAAGCGGCNGAAAGCCGGTGATTCTCTTGCGGAAATGTAGATGGGCAGGTCCGCGTCCAACATGCAATGCTTTCCATAATGCCTGATTCCCCTACTATTCCTGCGACTGGTAACGTGCCCAAACGTTAATATAGGAGAACCTGGAATCTTTTTAAGACTTTAAGGCCTAAAATCTCCTGTAAGGGATTATCGAGGGGGATATCACATGTTCACCAAATATACCCGTATTGTATACACTTCTATTTTTTTATGCCTCGTTTTACTCACTTCCTGTACTAATTCACCTTCTCCAATTACCCAAACACCTACGCCTACCAGAAAAGTTGCTACTTCTCCTACGGCAGCGCCAGCTTTAACGGTGAGCAATACACCTGACACGACACCGGCTCATTACAATGCCCGCGTGGTACTGTCCGGTAGAGAGCGCCCTGACGACCTGGCTTTCGACACACAGGGGCACCTGTTGTTCAGCGATTTCTATCATGGTACAATCAGCCGTTTAAACGCAGATGGCTCTGTTACTGTTCTCATCGCTGGACTGGCGGGGCCGGAAGGCATAGTTGTTCTCTCTAATGGTACAATGATTATCGCAGAGCAACGTACCAATCGTATCCTGGCCCTGTCGTCCAATGACAAATCGCCGACCGTGCTGCGAACTCTGCCTGGTACGCCCAGTACAGCAGCCTGTAAAGATGGAGTGGACGGTATAGCTTTGGACCCAACCACAAATACATTGATTGTGCCGGACAGCCCTACAGGTGATGTATACCGGATGAGCCTGGACGGAACAACGCTATCAATACTGGCTTCTGGTATAGTGCGGCCGGTTGGCGCGGCGATCGATGCCCAAGGGATGATCTACGTTGCCGACGAATGTGGTGGAGCTGTTGCGCGTATCAGCCCTGATGGAAAGACGACGCGCATAGGTGGCTTCGGCATGCCTGATGATGTGGCATTTGATCATCACGGCAATATGCTCGTCATTGACCTGCGGCCCTCTATCCATGCGCTTATTCGCGTACGCCTGTCAACGGGCACGCACGAGATACTGGCAAGCAAGGGCTTCATTGAGCCACAGGGCGTGGTTATTGATAACAATGATGATATTTACGTATCGGATGATTATGCAGACAAGATTGTGGAGTTTATACCTGCATGAGCAAGCTGACTTCTATGGCAGAGGCAATAGCACGATTTGTGCCCGATGGCTCATCGGTTGCCCTGGGCCTGGCGCTGGAGCCACTCATTCCGTTTGCAGCAGGCCACGAGATTATCCGGCAGCAGCGGCGCAATCTGACTTTGATTGGTCCAATCTCTGACATCCTCTTCGATCAATTGATCGGGGCAGGCTGTGTCGAGAAGATCAAGGCAGCATGGGTGGGCAATGTCAGCGAGGGATTGGCTCACTGCTATCGTCGTGCTGCCGAGCAGTCGATTCCACGGGCTATCGTCATAGAGGAACACAGCAATTTCTCTATTGGCCTGGCTTTACTGGCTGCTAGNCTGGGCGCTCCCTACATTCCGACACGCTCGCTGCTGGGGAGTGATATCCCGCGCCAGAATCCCACGTTTCGCACGCAACCATCCCCGCTTGATGGCTCACCGGTGCTACTTGTGCCGGCAGTTCATCCTGACGTGACCATTATCCATGTGCAGCGCAGCGACGAGGAGGGGAACGCGCACATCTGGGGTAATGTGGGCATCAGCGAGGAAGCTATGCTGGCAGCGCGCGATGTTATCCTGGTAGCTGAAGAGATCGTGCCGCGTGAAGTTATTTTGAGCGATCCGAACCGCGTACTGGGACCATCTTTTAAAGTGAGAGCCGTGGTGCATGAGCCGTGGGGAGCGCATCCTTCCGCTGTGCAGGGCTACTCTAACCGCGATCACCAATTTTACCACGAATATCATGAGCGCACGCGCACGTTAGAGGGCTTTCAGGCCTGGCTGGATGAATGGGTACTGCAAGTGCCTGACCGGGCGGCTTATGTGGCAAAGCTGGGCGAGGAGCGTGTACGTGGCCTGAGAGTCAAAGAGCATCGCTATGCTGCTCCTGTAGATTATGGCTATTAGGAGGCACATCGTGGATTACACAGCCAGAGAATTGATGGTTGTCTGCGCAGCTCGGCAGATACGCGACGGCGAGAACGTTTTTGTGGGCATGCGCCTCCCTTTGATTGCGTTTGCCCTGGCGAAACGTACCCACGCGCCCAATTGTGTTGGGCTTTTCGAGGTTGGTATTGTGCGCGATGAGCCATCGAAGGAACTGCTCTATACGATGGGTGACGCTCCAAATATTTCTGGGGCAGCATGGGCAACGAGTACAATGAATGTGATGGGACTGCTGGCGTCAGGCGAGGTACACCTGGGTTTCATTGGTGGCGCTGAAGTTGACCGCTATGGCAACCTGAACACGTCTATGATTGGAGACTGGAAACATCCCACGGTGCGTTTGCCTGGGAGTGGGGGCGGGGCAGATATCGCCTCGTTGTCGCATAGGCTAGCGATGATTATGCAACATGACCGGCGCAGGTTACGTGAACGCGTAGACTTTGTGACGAGTCCTGGTTATGGCTATCCCGATGAAGAAGGCTCTGCTGGCGCGGCATGGCGCGAACGCGTGGGTTTGCCAAGAGGCGGTCCTGCTGCGCTGATTACGACACTAGGAGTTTTCAGCTTTGATGCTGAGAACGGAGAGGCACTGCTCCAGTCGTATCACCCGGGGACGACGATTGAGGAGGTACAGGAACAGACAGGCTGGAAGTTGAGGCTGGCGGA
>JGI25616J43925_10001189_pt1 | contig 10169 bp, 7 predicted proteins | sample GraSoi2013_100cm_FD_43925 | JGI IMG/M metagenome (IMG submission 43925) | reverse complement strand
ATTTTGTTTCTACCTCTATCGTAAAATCCAAAAATAATGTGTCTTTCGGAATAGGGATCTTTAGATTCATAATCATACATTACAAACTCTCTAAATCCTCCATTGACTTTAAAAACTTTTTCCATATTAATTATTTGAAAAACCATTATTGAGTTTTTGGGTTTAAGAAGTTTCGAAACTCTTTTGAGAATTTGGTCGTCCGTGTATATGACGTGGGGCAAGGCATTGCCGAGAAAAATCGCTGCGTCAAATCCTCCAGGCAATTCCGATATTAAATCTTCGTATTTCCCCGTCAAAAATTTAATCTTATCCTTAACTGCCGAAGATTGTTTTTCTTTTTTATTTTCGGCGATTTTGTGCATACCGCTGCTGGTATCGACACCAACTACTTCGAAGCCGTTTTTGGCCAAAGCAATCGCATGCTCTCCCGTACTAAAACCGACATCTATAACCTTCTTAACTTTTCTTTTTTTAAATTCTTTAGTTAGATCAGGAATTTCATTTGAAAGTCTTTTATTCCAATTAACAAATTTATCTAAATCTTTAGACTGCCAGTCGTAAAAACCTTCCTCCTCTTCAAATGGAATTTTACTGCCGACAACGCTTCGAAAAATATCTCCTTTGGAAAGAATTCCAATAAGATTGCCTTCCTCGTCTACAACCGGAAGCCGGCCTATTTTATTTGAAGACATTGTGGATTGTGCGCGAAGTAGTGGCGTATCCGAAGTAATTGTTATTGGATTTTTAGCCATTATTTTTTCAGCGCGAAATTTAAGAATTTCAGAAGCCTTCTCTTCCATCTTTTCGAAATCGGAAGTATTTATGGGATCTTCCATGTATTCCTGTATCGAAGGAAATAATTTTGAAATAACGTCTTTTTCCGTTATGAATCCAACAACTTTTCTGCCGTCAACAACAGGCACACCATTTATTCCCCTACCGAAGATTATCTGACACACTTCCTTAACAGAAGTGCTTCTCGTTACGTGGTCAACTTTTTTTGACATTACATCTCCAACTAGCATATGAATTCTTGGCATAACTCTAACACTAAGGTGTGAAAATATCAAGAGATTCTTACTTTTTTCTTGCCTTGTGGTAATTTGACACTGAAGCTGACAAGATATACAATACGCCAACAAAATCCTATACATTTCGTATAGGTTATTTACTATGACAGCAGCAGAAAGAGTTGGCGCAGAAGGAAATGGAGATGAACGAGGAAAGGAATCCGAAAAATTCTTGGTTGAACAGTGGAAACAAGCTAAAGCTTATCGAGAACCATACGAGGCCGGAGAGGCAGTTCTTTCAAACGGCGTATCGTATCCATTTAGGGAAGGAAAGAGATTAACTATTTTAGGAAAACAGGTAATGGATACTTCCGAATATCCTTGGGCTTCAGAGACCATAAACGTAGCTTTTAGAGAAATGGTTCATCCTAACTCCAGCCAACCCGTTAAGGTTTTGGAAATGGGTTTTGGTTTGGGTATTACTGCTAACCGCATCATAGAACAACTGGAAGGTAGAAGAATAAAAGGAGAATATCGCGTAGTCGAGCTCAATCACCAAATCTATTTAGATGCTTTGGAATGGAAAAAACGAAAGGAAGCAGAATTTGATCAAAAGGACCGAGAAATGGCCGGTTCAAAACCCGATATAAAGATAGAGATAGTTGGAGGGGAAGCAGGACAGGAGGCAAGAAGATTATTGAGAGAAATTGGCTCGAGCGAAAATCAGAAATTCGATATTATAATCTCCGATACATTTCCGTTAAGACCCGAAGATCAGGGTATTAATGACATTAAAGACTTGCCAATATTGGTAAAGCTACTTACATCAGGAGGAGTTTTTGCTTTCTATCCTTATGTTCCAGGTTCCATATCACAAGCTGATGCACAGGACGGATTAACAACAAAACAACGAACCATAGTAAAACCTTATTTTGATCATATAGTTTCCAGTTCTGCGATAATTTATCCCCCACCGGAATATAAATATCTTTTTAGAAAATCAGGCCCCGTAAGATCCTTACCGGTTGCAGTTGCAGTGGGCCCCAAAACTACTTAACTCCTAATGCTTCTAAGGTGTATTGAAGAGACTGATCGGCATTGTGGGAGAAACTATTGACGACTAAATCATAGTAAGTTCTGTCCCAATAAACCCAATTCTCATCTCCATTTGCGTACAATCTTCGCCATTTATCTAAGTTTCTTTCTTCTCTGACTTTTGCTTCCTTTTTTGCCTCCTCTACCGAAATTCCTTTTCTATTTACCAATCTATCGATTCTGACATCCAATTTATCTTCACCGTCATCCTCACAGACAACCAGAATTTTAAACACCCCTTCTATCCCTTGTGCATCAAATCCCGCCAAATGTGACTGGATTATCTGGTGACTATCTTCTTTTAACATTTTTTTAACCCTTTCTTCGTATTTACGATCAAAATCATCGGGCCGTGCATTTACTTCCAATTCGTCCTTGTGCATTTCTTTGTGGAATTTTTCAAAAATTGCTCCGCCTTCCAGAAGCTGCCAACCCAAAGCCTTAGACAGTCCCGAGGCCAAAGTTGTGGTTCCCGACCCAATGCGCCCGGAAACCGTAATATTTTTAATTCCCGGTAAATCTAAAGTTTTACCCATTTACTTTCCTTCCTACCATGAGCGTCTCTTCCACGAGTCTATTTGCATATCCGTATTCGTTATCATACCACGCCACAACTTTACATAGATTTCCTCCGACAACATTGGTCAGAGACAGATCAATTATTGCAGAGTGGGGATTTCCCACAATGTCGGAGGAAACAATTGGATCCTCTGTCACCTCTACTATACCTTTATATAAAGGGTCTGATGCCGCTTTTTTAAAAGCTTCGTTTATCTCCTCTTTTGTAGCATTTCTTTTAAGAACAAAGGTAAAATCCGAGAGTGATCCGACCGGAACCGGAACTCTTATCGCCAAACCGTCAAATATTCCTTCCAATTCCGGAATGGCAAGACTGGCCGCATCTGCCGCTCCTGTTGAAGTCGGAATTATGTTTAATGCCGCGGCTCTGGCACGTCTTAAATCCTTGTGGCCCCCGTCTTGCAAGCGCTGGTCGGAAGTGTATCCGTGTATCGTTGTCATCATAGCCTTCTCCACCCCAAATGATTGCATCATTATTTTTGCAACGGGAGTTATACAATTTGTAGTGCAGGAGGCATTGGAAATTGCTTTTTCTCCCTTGTAATCCATTGAGTTAACAGACAGAATATAAGTCGGAACGTCTCCGCCTTTAAGAGGAGCGGACAAAACAACACCCTTAGCCCCAGCTGTCAAATGGGCTTTTAAGCCTTCCTCGTCTCTAAATTCTCCCGTTGACTCCACAACAACGTCTACGTTTAGATCTTTCCAGGGAAGTTTACTTGGATCTTTTTGAGAAAAGACCGGGATCTCATTATTATCAACAACTATTGATCCTATTGAGCTTTTGGAATTTGGTACTTGTAATTTGGAGCTTACGGAGTTTTTTAAAACTCCGTACGAGGTGTCGTATTTTAAAAGATACGCCCAACCCTTAATATCTGTTGAGGATCCAGCATTTATTGCAACCAATTCAATCTCTTTTGAGTGGCTTTCCAAAATCACACGGTGGGCTATTCTTCCAATTCTGCCATATCCATTTATCGCAACTTTAATCATAGTCTTATGATGTAATACTGAGCGAAGTCGAAGTACCTAATCATGGAGTTAGTATAACAAAGATGAATTATATTGCATAATGTGCTAGAATCCCGCTGTGGAAAGATTACAGGTCTCTATCGCACACGAAGAAGCAGCTAAAAAGGCAGCCGGGATCAAGGAAAGTGTATCCCAATACGGTCCAAACGCCGGGTATGTAGAGTGGTGTGTGGATAGATTTTTGGCGACTGTTGCAGAATTTANNCCNGATACAAAACCTGAGTTCCACGTTTTAACTACTCCCAAACAACACGAAGAGACGAGAAATTACGCACACATTTTCCGGGATGCTAGCGAAGCGAAAAAAATACTCTGGGTAATTTGTAAAATTGGAAATAGTTTAAACATTTATACTTTCACGACTTTTTATGAAGACCACTTTAAACAGGAAAGGTTCAGTGAAGATTTTGACCAGTTCGGGATGAACCACATCCATCAGTCAGAATTTTTAAGGATTGCTCACGGAGGGCGCGTCGCCGTTGACCCACAAAACTTAGCTAGATTTAAAGAAGGACTGACTTAAAGCTTCTATTCCCGGAAGAGTTCCGTGGGCCAGAAAAGATAGCATCGCTCCGCCACCTGTTGAGACAAAAGAAAAATTCTCCATCATTCGTTCTTTTTTAAGAAATGCTATCGTATCCCCTCCCCCTACTATTGTATAAGCACTGGATCTTGAAATAATTTTTGCCAATTCCTTTGTCCCTTGTTCCGAAGGTAAGTCTTGATTTGTAACTTTTGAAGTGACTCCCATTGGCCCGTTCCAAACTATTGTTTTAGCTTCTTGGATTGCTTTTGAAAACTCTTCGATTGAACTTTGAAGTATGTCATCTTTTTTCTCGTTTACTTTTGCGACAATAAGTTTGGAACTCGGTTTTATTTTTTCGTGAGTAAGTTTTAAAAGTTCTTCATCGTGTTCGGCTATTTCTCCGCCGACTAAGACAAAATCCGCAAATTGGTGCATTTTTTCAACCAAAGGCAGCTTCGTTTCTATTTTCGCGCCTCCTATTATTACAACCAAGGGCCTATCGGGTTTTTCCAAAGCCTTAGAGAGTTCTTCAACCTCTTTTTCAAACCTAAACCCTGCAAAATGAGGCAAAAGTTTCGGAATGCCGACAATTGACGCGTGGATTCTGTGGGATGCGGCAAATGCTTCGTTAACATAAATATCCGATGTATCGGCAAGCTTCTTTGCGAATTCGGGATCGTTTATTTCTTCTCCTTTATTAAACCTTAAATTCTCCAGAAGTATTATTCTTTCTCCGATTTTAAAAGCATCCAAACCTTTGAGCTTTGTACGGGAAAAGCCACTGCTTGGTATGCCAAACTTCCCCCTTAGAAAAAACCCTACATTTTCAAGACTTAGACTCTTATCAAAGCCTTCCGGTCTGCCAAGATGTCCTGCCATTACAATATTTGCTCCTCTTCTAATTAAATACTCAATCGTTGGGACAGCTCCCTGGAGCCTTGTGTCATCCAAAATATTACCGTGGTCGGAGACCGGAACGTCCAAGTCCAGCCTTAGAAAAACGGTTTTTTTTCCTACTTCCGTATCTTTAAGAGTCTTTAGTCTCATTAGTTTGTAAACTCCTGGCAAAACATTTCTCCGTAGGATCCTCCGTCCACAACTCCAACTCCCACTCTTCCGAAGTCTTTTGATAGTATATTTTCCCTGTGTCCCGTGGACTGCATAAGTCCCTTCATCGCAAGCTCAACATTAGGAGCCAAAGCCAAATTCTCGCCGGCCGCGGCAAAGACAACTCCAGCGTTTATCATGCGGTCAAAAGGAGAAAGCCCCTCCGGTGTGTAATGGGAAAAGTAACCTCTTTCAAACATGTCTCTACAATGGTCTCTTGCAACAGTAACCAATGCCTGGGAGCCGGCCTCAAGCGGTTTTATGCCTCTGGAGACTCGCTCCGAATTTATAATCTCCCACATCTGTTTTTCTGCTTCTTTGTCAACGCTGACATTGCTTGTTTTAAAATTAAGGCTTACAGACTCGTTTCCTTTAGGCTCTACTGTTAAAAAAGACAACGTTTCATTTACTGCCCCTCCAAACACACTATTAATAGTAGCTGCTAGGTGTTGTGTGTTTGAGGTAAGGACTTTTGCAATTTTAGATGAGGATATGGATTTTTTTATAACCGGAGAAATAGGAAGGGTGACTATCATTGTTAATAGAAATGATGCAAGTAAAAGTCCGGATAAAACAGACATGGAAGCGCCCAAGGCCCTATCGATTGTCTTGGTGAAATCGCGCCTTACAAGAACTTTAGAGAGCACCTTTCCGATTAAACTTCTTAAAATAAAATTGGAAAAAACCTGGACTGAAAAAGCGGCAACAAAAAAACCTATTGCATTCGCAAACCCCTGGGGAATTGCAAAAGAGGAGTAAAAAAACTTACCGAAAAAGCTGTAAAAGGTAATTCCTGCGAAAAAAGAAATAATAAAACTTACAAAATCTAAGAAAGAATCTATGAATCCCGAGGCTGCTCCTTCGAATGCATAGAAAAGAAGTGCCAAAATTATTACAAGGTCTATGAAATTCATGTGGTTTTATTATATATTATTGTGGTAATATATACAGCCAATGACCGACCGAATTAATCAGGCAAAAAAAAGATTTAAAAAGATTTTCTTGAAACACAAGACGCGAAACCTAATTTTATTGGGGGCCTCACTTGTTCTTTTGGTTTTGCTTTACGCCCTAATTTTAAGAGACCTGCCTTCTCCCACCAGGCTTGGTTCTTCCGCAATCCCCCAATCGACTCAAATACTAGACCGAAACGACAAATTTCTTTTCACAATTTATAGAAACAAAGACCAAACCTTTATTCCCCTCTCCACAGTCCCCAAGTATATGCAGCAGGCAACGCTGGCAATTGAAGACAAGAATTTTTACTATCACGGTGCAATTGACCTCAAGGGAATAGTAAGAGCAATGGCTGCAATTGCGTTTCATAAAAGGATTGAAGGAGGATCGACTCTAACCCAGCAACTCGTAAAAAACAGTCTTTTGAGCCCGGAAAGAACGGTCCTTAGAAAAGTAAAGGAAGTGCTTTTGGCATTTGCAACGGAGGCTTTTTATTCCAAAAACCAAATCTTGGAAATGTATCTCAACCAAACCCCCTACGGAGGAACAGCATGGGGAGTTGAGGCGGCCAGCAAAACTTATTTTGGTAAACCGGCAAAGGATTTAACACTAGCGCAGGCGGCACTTTTAGCCGGCCTTCCGGAAGCACCGACTACAAATTCACCCTTTGGGGCCCACCCAGACCTTGCCAAAAAAAGACAGGAGACAGTCTTGGATGAAATGCAAAAAGAAGGATATATTACTGTGGAACAAAGAGACAGGGCAAAGAAAGAACCTTTAAATTACACAAAAATATCAAACGAAATAAAAGCTCCCCATTTTGTTTTGTACGTTAAAGAACTGCTCGTAAAAAAATATGGGCAACAAATGGTCGAAGAGGGAGGACTGCGGGTAAAAACAACTTTAGATTTGGATATTCAGGATTATGCCCAAGCCTCCGTTGCCGCAGAAGTAGCAGGACTTGGAGGCTACCACGTTACAAATGGAGCTGCAATGGTGGCAAATCCCGCAACAGGAGAGATTTTGGCAATGGTTGGAAGCCGGGATTATTTCGACTCAAAAATTGACGGCAATGTAAATGTTACTTTGTCGCAAAGACAGCCTGGTTCGTCGATAAAACCCATAAATTATACGGTCGGACTTCTTCATGGATATACCGCTGCTACTCCTTTTATTGATAACAAGATTTGTTTCCCAAACCAGGGTGGACAAAGCTATTGCCCCGTTAACTACGACGGCAAGTTCCACGGAATTTTGTCTATGAGATATGCTTTGGGAAATTCCATAAATATTCCCGCTGTTAAAATGTTGAAGTTAAACACCGTTCCCGCTATGATTTCTACCGCGTCGGCAATGGGAATAACCACGTTTACAAACCCCGATAGATACGGTTTGTCCTTAACTTTAGGAGGAGGAGAAGTAACAATGCTGGATATGACGCAGGCCTACGGCGTTTTGGCAAACGAAGGATACAAAGTAGACTTAACGTCAATTCTTAAGGTAACCGACTCCAAAGGGAAGATCTTGGAAGAGTACAAACCCCCGAAAAGCCCGATTTTCGGCAAAAAAGTTTTGCCGGAGTCTGCTGCATACATAATGTCCGACATCTTGGCAGACAACGGCGCCAGAGTTTTGGAATTTGGAGAGAATTCGCAGTTAAAAATACCAGGAAAAGTAGTTTCTGCAAAAACCGGAACCACAAATGATTTTAGAGACAACTGGACCTTCGGCTACACACCGTCCTACGTTGTTGCAGCTTGGGTTGGAAATAACGATAACAGCCCAATGGGCTATTTATCTTCGGGTATAACCGGGGCAGCTCCGATTTGGCATGACATAATGGCTCATCTTCTCAAAGACAAGCCGGCCGAATACTATTACAGACCGTCTAACGTAATACAAAAAGAGGTTTGCGATATGACAGGGCTTGCCCCTTCAACGAATAATCCTTGCAAAACCCGGCTTGAGTATTTTGTAATAGGGACAGAAAACACTCTGGCTAGGTACATGACGGAAAAACAAAATATATGGGTCAATAAAGACACCAAAGTTCCGCCTGCTGTGGGTGTCACCGACACAAATTTGGAACTCAAAGAATCAACCGTTGTTAAAGATGCAACAGGAGAAAATTTCTGCGTTTCTTGTCCTACACCGTCACCGTCTCCAAGTCCCTCTCCCTCGCCCCACTAAGTTAGCTTGCCTCACCAATCTAAATCTGCTTCTTGTATTCTTATAAAGCTATAGTATAATCGGCCTCATAAGCCCCTCTTTATGAGACTTTTAATTGATGTTGTTGTAGGCTTATTGTGGCTTTTAATAAAAATTGGCGATTCTGTGCTTTTCGCAGGGGACTTTATTGCCAAAAAATTCAGGAAAACTATCAAAAGAATCAAAAAATATAAACTTCCCACTCCCAATCTCAACTTTTCATTTCCGGAAATTGAATTTCCGCGCTTGAGGTTAAACTATTCTCTACCCAAGCGTAAAAAAAGAATAAAGGTAGTAAAATCAAAACAGATAAACATCTTTCCGGGCTCTATTCCCCAACTTTTAAAGTTTAAGTATTTTATTTTTGGGAGTATTTTTTCTCTTATTTTTATTTACCTTCCCCTTCTGGTTTTGATTTTTTTACAAAATCTTCCAAATCCGAAACTTTTGGAACTGCGTGATGTTTCTCAAACAACCAAGATTTACGATCGAAACAACACGCTTTTGTACCAAATTTATGCCAATCAAAATAGGACTCTTGTTACCCTTAATTCAATTCCGGAAAACTTAAGAAATGCAACAATTGCAATCGAAGATAAAGAATTTTACAAAAATCCGGGTTTTGACGTCGGGGCAATAGCCAGAGCCGCAATTGGAAATATTCAGGGCAAACCTTTACAGGGAGGCTCAACTATAACCCAACAGCTCATAAAATCCACTCTTCTTACACCCGAACAAAGCTTTAACCGGAAAATAAAAGAAGCAATTCTGGCTTTCTGGGCAGAAAAAATTTATACAAAAGACCAAATCTTAACAATGTACTTTAATCAGGTCTCATATGGAGGCACTTCTTGGGGAGTTGAGGCGGCCAGTAAAACTTATTTTGGGCAGGACGTAAAAGATTTGGATTTGGCACAGTCCGCTTTTTTGGCCGGGCTCACAAAAGCTCCTACAACTTACTATCCTTACGGAGAAAATCCCGATCTTTGGAGGGAAAGACAAAAAGAAGTCCTTCAAAGAATGGTAAACCTAGGATACATAAAGGCGGAAGATAAAGCACAGGCGGAGCAGGAAAACTTAACATTCCTGCCTCCCCAAAGCCCAATATACGCTCCCCACTTCGTTTTTTACTTAAAGGACTTACTCGTCAAAAAATATGGGCTTGAAATGGTCGAAAAAGGGGGTTTAAGTATCGTAACGAGCCTTGACCTTCCCCTTCAGAAAAAAGTAGAAAATATTGTAAGGACAGAAGTAGACAAAGATATAAATTATAACCTTACAAACGGCGCGGCGCTTGTTACCAATCCTAAAAATGGGGATATTCTGGCAATGGTTGGCAGCCGGGATTACGAAAATGAAGATTTTGGAAAGGTTAATATAACAACATCTCTTCGCCAGCCTGGCTCTTCTGTTAAAGTTATTACTTATTCTGCCGCACTTGCCAAAGGCTACACCGCAGCTACAATGATAAACGACTCTGCTACAGTCTTTGGTCTTCCGGGCCAGTCTTATGCGCCTGTTAACTATGACGGCGTATTCCATGGAAATGTGTCTTTGAGAATTGCTCTTGCGAATTCTATAAATGTTCCTGCAGTTAAAACCCTGCAGGTAGTAGGCATTGAAACAATGGTTAATCTTGCCAAAAACATGGG
>JGI25616J43925_10001187_pt1 | contig 10172 bp, 10 predicted proteins | sample GraSoi2013_100cm_FD_43925 | JGI IMG/M metagenome (IMG submission 43925) | reverse complement strand
CCGGCGTCAGGTAGCCGTCTTCCGCCATCGCCGAGGGCATGCGCGTGCTCGTCAGCACCGTTGCGTTCAGGATTGAGATGTTCGTCACCATTGCCGCCAGTGTCATCCAGAATCCCAGCCATGGCCCGCCGATTAACTGCGCCGCATCCGAAAAGTACCGTGTTTTCCACTCCTGCCAGTTGCCCAGTGCCGCCAGCGATAGCATCGTCGGCAAAAAATAAGTCGCGATGGATAGTGGCACCACGATGGCCAAAGCCAGCGGATAGCTCCGCTGCGGATTCTCCACCTCCTCCGCGACGCTAGACATCTGCTCGTAACCGGAGTAAAGCCAAAGCCCCAGCGCCAGTCCCACGCCGAACACCTGGAACGGCGGCACATGCGGCGGGATAAACGGTACAAAGGGATTGTGGTGCCATTTCGTTGCGGCGATCGCGCAAAGCGCCGCCACCGGAAGCAACGCGAGAATCTCCAGCACCGTCGCCACCGCCCCTACCATCTGGATGCCACGCACATTCACCCACGCCAGCAGCGCCACGATCCCCACGGCCACCGCGTAGTGTTTCCATCCCACCATCCACGGAAAGTAGAAGCTCAGATAATCGGTTCCCAGTACCGCATACGCGCCGCCCAGAAGAAACGACGCACTCCAGTTCCACCATCCCGCCAGGAACCCCCAGAAGTCGCCGTAGCTCGCGCGCACCCAGCGATACGTGCCTCCTTCCACCGGCAGCGCGGTCGTCAGCTCCGCCGTCACCAGCGACACCGGGATGCACCAGAAGAACGGGATCAACAGGTGATAAAGCAGCGTCAGTCCCGGCCCGCTCGTCGTGACCTGGTCTTCCAGCCCGAACGGTCCCGCTGTCGTGTAGGCGTACATCACGAAGACGAACGGCAGCAGCCCGGCCTTGTGCACGGCCGCCCGCGCCGCATCGGTCTTGCTCTTTATGCTGGGTATCGTCGTCAGGCTTGCCTCGCCTTAACGAGGAAATTTACTCTGCGGAGGGTAGTGTATTCTAACCCAGGAGTGCACCTAAATCTGAAATCCGAAGGTGCGGTGAAGGTGAGCGGTGTAAGGAGGATTCTGGGGCAGAACCTGTGCTTTTCCCTGGCTGGCTAGGCAGGACGCTGCTGCAACTTCACGCGGATGCCGTGTTTGGGCCGCAGCGTCACGGAAGCGAGAGGAACGACCGGATGCCCGGGATCAACGGCCAGCCGGTATTTTTGGGCAATCGTCGCGAGCAGCAGCGCTGCTTCCATCGAGGCAAACGACGCACCCACGCAAACGCGCGGGCCGCCGCCAAAGGGGAAATACGCAAATTTCGGCAACTGTTTTTCAAACTCCTCGGTCCAGCGCTCCGGCAGAAACTTTTCCGGCTGCTCGAAGTACCGCGGGTCCCGCTGCACCACCCACTGGCTGATGAACACGTTTGTGCCCGCGGGCACGCGATACTCGCCGAGTTGAATTTCGCGCAGCGTCTCCCGCCCGACGCCCCACGCCGGTGGAAAAAGCCGCAGCGATTCCTTGACCACCATCTGCGTGTAGCGCAGCCGCTGCAAATCTTCAAAGCGCGGCGAGCGCCCCCCCAGCGCTTCTTTAAGCTCCGCATGCAGCCGAGCCTCGGCCTTGGGATTCAGCGAGAGCAGGTACCACGTCCAGGCCAGCGCGTTCGCCGTCGTTTCATGCCCGGCCAGGAAAAGCGTCATCACTTCGTCGCGCAGCTGCTGGTCGGTCATCTGGCTGCCGTCCTCCGCCTGCGCCTTCAGCAGCATCGACAGGAGATCCCCCGGATCCCCGTTGCTTTCGCGGCGCGCGCGAATGATGCGGTAAATAATCGTATCCAGCCGGCGCAGCGTCCTGTGAAAGATCCAATTCCAGGGCGCCATCACGCTCGGCGGCAAAAATACGGCGAGCCACGCCAACGCCGAGTACCGTTCCATCGCAACTTCCAGCGCCTCGCCGACCTCCACCGCATCGGATGTCACGTCGGCATCGAAAAGCGTTTTGGCCACAATGTCGAGGGTGAGCTTCATCATGTCCTTGTGCGCGTCGCGCATCTCCGCGTCGCGCCACCCCGCAGTCATCCTTTCCGCATACCGCACCATCACCTGGCCGTACGCCGCGATTCGTTCACGATGGAATGCCGGCTGCACCAGCTTCCGCTGCCGCCGCCAAAACTCACCCTCGCTCGTGAGCAGGCCGTTCCCCATCAGGGTCTTGAGAGGCGCATAGTCCTTCGACTTCGCAAAATCGGATACGCCGGAAACCAACACGGACTCGATGTAATCCGGCCGGTTGACGAAGCAAATCGGAACGTTGAAGAGCCGGAAAAACGAGATGTCGCCGTATTCTCTCCCCAGGCGCCCCAGAAAACGCAGCCAGTTCTTCGGAGACCGGAGCAAAGAAAAATAAAACCGCGGCCCCGAAGGCCCCGGCGGGAGCCGTCTCTCCATTACTTTTTCGGGAACCCGTGCCGTTGCCGTGCCCATACGCTCTATGATGCAACATGGAACTACCAAGTAGCCACTCTTCAAATGGAGTCGGCCTCACCGGCTCGAGCGATAGCTCCCGGCTCTCATTCCCTAGTTGTCTCTTCTCCCGCTGTATAATCCTCGTCCACCATGAGCGAACCAATTGCTTCCGTTCCTATACCGTCAGGGCCCGACCGCGAACAGCAAATCTACACTCTCGGTCTCGTGGGCGGATCGCTGTCCGGCCCCGTTCCTCTTTTCCTTTTGGAGCAAAAGGCCAAGGAAACGCTTTCGCCGACTGCTTACGATTACGTCGCAGGCGGGGCCGGCGGCGAGGACACCATGCGCGCCAATCGCGAAGCCTTTTACCGCTGGCGCATCGTGCCGCGCATGCTCCGCGACGTCTCGCAGCGGGATCTCAGCGTCGAGCTTCTCGGTTCGCGTTTGCCTGCTCCCGTTATTCTCGGTCCTATAGGTGTGCAGGGCATCATTCACAGCGAAGCGGAAGTAGCCGCCGCGCGCGCTGCTGCTTCGCTCGGTCTGCCGTTCGCTCTCAGCACTGTTTCGAGCCGCTCCATCGAAGAGGTCGCGAATTCCGCGGGCAACGCGACGCGCTGGTTCCAGCTCTATTGGGGCAAAAATCCGGAGTTGACCGCGAGCATGCTGCAGCGCGCCGAACGCGCGGGCTACAAAGCCTTGGTGGTTACGCTCGATACGTCCATGCTGGCGTGGCGCGAGCGCGACCTCCAGCACGCCTATCTTCCGTTCATCCTCGGTCAAGGCCTCGCCAACTATTTCAGCGATCCCGTGTTTTGCGCGCTTCTACCCGAGCCTCCGGAACGCAATCCTATCCCGGCCATTCAGCTTTGGGGCAGCCTCTTTTCCAACACTGCGCTCACCTGGGGAGATATTCCTTTCCTGCGGCAGCACACGAGGCTTCCCATCCTCCTCAAGGGCATTCTGCATGCCGCGGATGCGGCCCGCGCCCTCGAGGCTGGGGTGGATGCCATCATTGTTTCCAATCACGGAGGCCGCCAGGTGGACGGAGCCGTTGCCGCACTCGATGCGCTCCCCGCCGTCGTCAAGGAGGTAAACGGCCGCATTCCCGTTTTGTTTGATAGCGGCATACGCCGTGGCGCCGACGTTTTCAAGGCGCTCGCCCTCGGCGCCAAAGCCGTCCTGCTCGGACGACCGTATATGTGGGGCCTCGCCGTTGCGGGCGAACAAGGTGTACGGGATGTAGTCCTTAATCTTCTCGCTGACCTCGACCTCACACTAGCCCTCAGCGGCTACGCCTCCTGCCAGACGCTCGACCGCTCCGCGCTTACCCCGGCTCCCTGACCGTTCCGCCGCCACATTTCTACAACACCCCAGAGGCTCGTCCAGGCGTATAATCCTTCGCCAGCACTGCAGGAGGTGCCGACATGGCCAAGACCAAGCAGTTCACAATCGCCGTTCAGAATCGACCTGGCGCAGTCGCCGAGATCGCGAGGACCCTTGGGAGCGCGAAAGTAAATATTCTCGCCCTTTTGGGAACAGCGCAGGGCACGACTGGCACGGTGGAGCTCGTCGTGGAAGATGCCCGGCGCGCGAAGAAGGCGCTGGATGCAGCCAAGCTCGCATACCAGGAAATTCCCGCGGAGGAGTACGAGTTGCCGAACAAGCCTGGCGCGCTGGCGCAATACCTGGAAAAGCTCGAAGCGAAAGGCGTCAATTTGAATTCGATCTGCGCCACGGCGGCGAAGGGCGGGAAAAAGGCGGTAGTGGTTTATACCGTCGCGGCTACGGAAAAAGCGGCAACGGCAACCGCATAGGGACGCGACTTCGGCTTATTGGATGCTTGAATCGCGATTTCGCTGGGTTCGGTCACGACAACCTCTTGGTGTGCTTGCATTCTGTTTGGGGAGCAAACATTTTGCAGTTTTCGCAGCGGGCGGGAGTTCGCGAGCGCCTTATATTGGGTTCGACTGAACAAAAAGATTTCGCCTCGGCTGGATTTCTCTTGATGACTCGAGGAAGGAGAGTCTGATGACCACGACTCGACGCGATTTCTTGTCGGCCGCAGTGACGGCTGCGGGGGCGGCAGCGACGGGCGACCTTTCCCACACAAACCAGCACGACCACGATCATGAACACCAGGCGGTCCCTTCGGACCTGACCCTGCGGGTCAAGGCGCTCGAATCATTGCTCGTGGAAAAGGGGCTGGTGGATCGGCCGGCACTCGATGCGTTGATCGACACCTACGAGCACAAGATCGGCCCGCGCAACGGTGCGCGGGTCGTGGCGCGAGCCTGGGTCGATCCCGCCTACAAGCAGCGGCTGGTGACCAACGGCTCCGCCGCGATCGCGGAGCTCGGCTATGGCAGCCAGCAAGCTGAGCGCGTTGTCGTGGTCGAGAACGCGCCCAAGCTGCACAACCTTGTTGTCTGCACGCTGTGCTCCTGCTATCCCTGGTCCGTGCTTGGTCTGCCGCCGGTGTGGTACAAGTCAGCACCCTATCGCTCGCGCGCGGTGATCGACCCGCGCGGCGTATTGCGCGAGTTTGGGCTCGAGCTGCCGGACGATACGGAGGTCCGCGTTTGGGATAGCACCGCGGAGCTGCGTTATCTTGTTCTTCCCGAGCGGCCTGCTGGCAGCGAGGGAATGAACGAGGAGGCGCTGGCTGCGCTGGTCACGCGGGATGCGATGGTCGGCGTGGCCAAGGTTACGCTCTCTCAGGCGGGAGGCCCCGCATGAACGGAATACATGATATGGGCGGCATGCACGGCATGGGCCCTGTCCAATACGAGAAAAACGAGCCCGTGTTCCATTCGGGCTGGGAGTCGCGAGTGTTCGCGCTGATGCTGGCGATGGGAGCCTGGGGCAAGTGGAATATTGACGCCTCGCGTCACTCCAGAGAGATCATCCCCCCGGACGAATATCTGCGCATGAGCTACTACGAGAAGTGGTACGCGGGGCTGATCGGGCTGCTGATCAATAGCAGCCTGGTCACGCGCACAGAGGTTGAGAGCGGCGTGCCCGCACCGGGATTGGCCAAGGCGACACCGCCACTCACTGCCGATAAGATACCTGCGATGCTCGCCACGCGCATCAATGCGAGCCGGGACGTAAAGGTTGCTCCGCGTTTTCAAGCAGGCCAGCGCGTACGCGCCCGCAATATGCATCCAGTGGGTCACACGCGCCTGCCACGCTACGCGCGCGGAAAAGTCGGTACGATCGAACGGGATCATGGCGTCTTCGTTTTTCCGGACACCAACGCTCATTTCCTCGGCGAGAAACCGCAACATGTATACTCGGTGCGCTTCGCCGCGCGTGAGCTGTGGGGAGAACAGGCTGCGCCGCGCGATTCTGTTTATCTCTCCATGTGGGATGACTACCTTGAGCCGGCCTGATCCCATTCCGGAGCCCGAAGACCTCGTTGCGCTGCCGAGCCTGCCGCGCGATGAAGGCGGGCCCGTGTTTGCCGAGCCCTGGGAGGCCCAGGCGTTCGCGCTCGCCGTCAAGCTCTCCGAGCAAGGGCATTTCACGTGGAAGGAATGGGCGGCTGCGCTCGCCGATGAACTCAAGGCCGCCGCAAACCGCGGCGAGCCCGACGACGGTTCGCGTTACTACCAACATTGGCTGGCGGCGCTCGAGCGCCTCGTCGCCGCCAAGGGCCTAAGCGATCCCGCCGCGCTGCTCGCGCGCAAGGAGGCCTGGGCCGAGGCTTACCGGCACACGCCGCACGGCAAGCCCGTCGAGTTGGGCGCGGCCGCGCAGGTGCCTTCACAGAGCGAGCAGTCCTGAGGTTCCGGCGAACGTTGCACGCAAAGTTGCGACACGCATCTGCGAGTGCCATAATTCCACTTTACAAACACGTGCTGATTGAGTGGCGTCCTGTACCGTATTTAGCGCTGAGGGGGTTTTATGGCAATGCGAGACGGATGGATTGAAAAAAGGGAAGCGGAATCAACCAAGATGAATGGGAATCGCAATATGTCGCAGATGCATCTGGCGCGGCAGGGCGTGATTACGGAAGAGATGCAGCACGTCGCGAAGCGAGAAAAACTGGATCCGGAGCTCGTGCGCAGCGAAGTCGCACGGGGGCGCGCGATTATTCCCGCCAACATAAATCACCGGAACCTCGAGCCGATGGGGATAGGCATCGCGTTTAAGTGCAAGATCAATGCAAACATCGGAAATTCCGCGACGACTTCGAACATCGACGAAGAGCTGAAGAAATTGCACCACGCCGTGCATTACGGTGCGGACACGGTAATGGATCTTTCCACCGGCGGAGAAATCCCGAAAATCCGTAAAGCCATCATCGAGTCTTCACCTGTTCCGATAGGGACGGTGCCGGTGTATGAAGCGATTTCGCGCGTGAGGCGGCCGGAAGACTTGACGATCGATCTGATGCTGGAGGTAATCGAAGAGCAGGCCGAGCAGGGCGTGGATTACATGACCATTCACGCCGGCGTGATGCGCGAACACGTGCCGTTCGTACGCAAGCGCATTACGGGAATCGTAAGCCGCGGCGGATCGCTGATGGCGCATTGGATGGAGCATCACAAGAAACAGAATTTCTTGTATGAGCGGTTCGACGATATCTGCAAGATTTTCAAGAAGCACGACGTGAGTTTTTCATTGGGCGACGGACTGAGGCCGGGGAGCATCGCGGACGCCAGCGACGAGGCGCAATTCGCGGAATTGAAAGTTTTGGGCGAGCTGACGAAGAAGGCGTGGGAACACGACGTACAGGTGATGATCGAAGGCCCGGGGCACATCCCGATGGACAAGATCAAGGAGCAGGTGGATAAAGAGATGGAGTGGTGCCACGAAGCGCCGTTCTACACGCTGGGGCCGCTGGTGATTGATATCGCGCCAGGGTACGACCACATCACGAGCGCGATCGGCGCGGCGATGATCGGGTGGCACGGGGCGTCGATGCTGTGCTACGTCACGCCGAAGGAGCACCTGGGGCTGCCGAATCCGGAAGACGTAAAGCAGGGAGTGATCGCGTACAAGATTGCAGCGCATGCCGCCGACGTGGCGCGGCATCGTCCCGGCGCGCGGGACCGCGATGACGCGCTTTCCTATGCGCGGTTTTTGTTTGACTGGAACAAGCAGTTTGAGCTTTCGCTCGATCCGCCGACAGCGAAAGCCATGCACGACGAGAATCTTCCCGACGACTTCTACAAAGAAGCAAANTTCTGCTCGATGTGCGGGCCGAAGTTNTGCTCGATGAACATCACACAGCTCGCCGAAGCGGAAGGCGGCCACGACCAGGCAGAACGAAAGCAGAAATTCGTTGAGCTCCTCGCTCGAATCGACAGCTANGCGGATTCGTGAAAGCTATCAGNGGATATATTCTTTAATTGAGGAGGCGGCAACCAAGTCAACGTCGAGTCTTGCTGAAGTATCTCCTTCCGAGTTTTGCCCTCCACTGAGTTTGTTCGCGCGCTGCGAACTATGCTATGAGTTCGTGGGCGTGTGTTCTTCCGAATGGATGAGCGATTCACGAAGATGGCATTTTTGAGCGACGGGATCGCGGTAGTGACCGGCGCGGGATCAGGGATTGGGCGCGCGCTGGCGAAGCAGCTATCCGCCGCTGGATGCGGACTGGCACTGGCGGACATTGACGAGAAGTCCTTGGTCGAGACTGCTGGTATGGTCCCGGGAAAAGGAGCAGCAGTCTCGACGCATGTCTTGGATGTTGCGGACGAGGCCGGCGTCCGCGCTTTCGCGGAAGATGTTCAGGACAGGCACGGCCGCGTGACGCTGCTGATCAACAACGCGGGAATGGCGCTGCACGGCACGTTTGAAGAGATTTCGCTGGATGATCTTCGCTGGCTGATGGCAATCAATTTCTGGGGAACCGTTTATGGCGTGAAATATTTTCTGCCGATTTTGGGGCAACAGCCGCGCGCGCACATTGTGAATCTTTCGAGTATATTCGGAATTGTTGCGCCTGCGGGACAGACGGCTTACTCCGCGAGCAAATTTGCAGTGCGGGGATTTACCGAGGCTCTCCGGCACGAATTGGAAGGCAGTTCCGTCTTTGTTTCCTGCGTGTATCCGGGAGGAATTCGCACGCCGATTGCGGAGCGGGGGAGGCTGGGGACGAACGCGCCGAAAGCGAGAAAAAACGAAAGTGTTTCGCGGTTGGCGCAACTCGCAAAAACCTTGCCCGAGGATGCAGCGGCACGCATACTTCGAGGCGTCGAGCGCCGCGAGCCGCGCATTCTCATCGGCTTCGATGCTCATCAGATCGACATCATGCAACGGCTTCGCCCAGCAACCTATTGGAAAGCGCTCTCTCGCAGAATTCAGGATCCATCCCACACCGGTGGATGACTTTGACGCGGTTTTCAACGCGGGATATACTCCGCGGCAGGAGCCGACAGATCGTTCACAAGGAGAAAGAATGGCGTTTGCGCGCGCGGCGAAGACGGCAGAAATTGCCCCTGGCACGATCAAGGAATTTCAGGTGGAGGGCAAGGCCGTTGCTGTAGCCAACGTCGGGGGAAACTTTTACGCGATCAACAATACCTGCCTGCATCGGGGCGGGCCCCTGGGACAAGGGCCGCTCGAGGGTAATATTGTTACCTGCCCGTGGCACGGTTGGGAGTACGACGTGACCACAGGCAAGATTAGCCAGAACCCGGCCGTGGGGGTCGATTGCTATCCGCTGGAGGTTCGGGGAGACGAAATTTTCGTGAATGCCGGGTGAAAGGTCGCCCAACCATAAGAAAATAGGTCAGTTACAGTACTCTTGGTCCCCCTCGATTCTTCGCCTAGATGGAGCGGAGAGGCATCCAAATCCCCCTAAGTCTCACATTTTGTTTCGCTTTTTCCTCGACGACGTGTATATTGCTGCCGACTCGAAGCCTCGATGGCGATTCCTACCGCGCAACGACACTACTTTATCTTTAGCGCCGACCCGCATCACTACCACTGGGATACGCTCTTTGTGAAGGGTAAGGAGATGTGGCACGGCGCCAGTGCAAAGCCCGACGCCATTCGTGCACTCAAGCAGGTACGAAGAGGCGACCGCGTGCTCTGCTATCACTCGGCGCCGGAGCGTTCGCTGTATTCCATCGCGGAAGTAACGCGAGACCCGTACCCAGATCCTCACAACCATAAGGGGAAGAATTTGGTGGCGGACCTGCGCGCGTTCGAACGGTTGCCGCGGCAGGTGACGCTGGCGGAGATGCGGAGCAATCCCGCGCTGCGAAAAATGAAGCTGTTGAAAAACGTACGATTGCTCGTTTCACCGATAACCGACATGGAATATCAGGAAATTCTGCGCATGGCCGGGATCGTGGCCACACCGGGGATTCCGCTGCCCTGACACGCCATTCGGCGGTGGGATGGCGCCGGAATGCTTGCGGCAGAGATTTTTACCGAGGTGAAAGATGGCTGTGACCGGCCGCTCCGGTATCATTGTCCTTTGTCTTACCGTATGTATGACACTCCATGCGCAAAATCCGCTGAAAGACGGTGTGCTTGAAGGCGTTCCTTCCGGCAAGACGCGCGTGATTGATTTGAGTTACGCGATCAATGACAAGCTGGTGCCGTGGCCGGGCGATACGCGGTGGTTCGAAGCCAAGGTCAACGCCACGGTGGAGAAGAACGGCTATTTCACGCGCAGCTTCTGGATGTTGGAGCACTACGGCACGCACCTGGATGCGCCGATCCATTTTCCGCCAGGAAAAATGACC
>JGI25616J43925_10001185_pt1 | contig 10180 bp, 9 predicted proteins | sample GraSoi2013_100cm_FD_43925 | JGI IMG/M metagenome (IMG submission 43925) | reverse complement strand
ATCGGCCACCACAGCGTCGCCGGGCACCGCCATCGTGGCCGCGCTCGAAGGCACCAGGCCCCTCCTGGTCGAGATCCAGAGCCTGGTCAACAAAACGGAAAACAGCATGGTGAGACGCATCGCCAACGGCATCGACGTCAACCGCCTGCACATGATCCTGGCGGTGCTGGAAAAGCGCCTCACCTACAAGTTCGGAACCTCAGACATCTTTGTCAGCGTCGCGGGCGGCATCCGGGTGACGGAGCCGGCCGCAGATCTCGGTCTCGCCCTGTCGATCGCCAGCAACCACAACAACGGGCCATTGCCAGACGGCCTGGTTGTGATCGGTGAGCTGGGATTGACGGGTGAGGTGCGCCGCGTGGGACAGCTCGAGCGCCGCCTCCAGGAGGCGGCCCGGCATGGCCTCACGCGCGCTTTGATTCCGGCCGGCGCGAAAGCCGGGCGGCATTCCGGCCTCGAGGTCATCGAGGTCCGGACACTGGCGGAGGCGGTCTCCGCCGCGTTTTCTAAACCGATGAGGTCTGGCGCATTCATCGCAGGAACCGAGGTATCGGTCTCCTGAGGAGGTAACCCGTGAAGCGTTCCGAGTTTCTCGCCCGCTGGGCCGGCGCGGGGCTCGGAGTGATCGGTGGTTTCGTGCTCGGTTATTTCTTGGTCCGCGGTGTGGGGAACCCACACCCCGGATACATCATCATCGGGCTGACCACGCTGGAAGGACTGATCTTCGCCTACCTCGGCACGCCTTANGTGCTCGGCGGCTGGCGGACGTTCAACTTCCGGCTTACGAGCACTCCGCTGCCTGACCTTTTGAGCGGCGTTCTTGGCATGGTCGTCGGTCTCGTCATCGCGGTTCTGATCGGCTTCTTCGTGCGCGACCTGCCNTACGGCTACGCCCTGTCGTTCGTGCTCGCGCTGCTGCTGGCGGCGCAAGGCGCCTCGGTCGGGCTCACCCGCCGCGCGGAGCTGACCTCGCTGCTGTTCGGCGGGGGCGCCGGCGCCCAGACAGACGGCCACCGGCTGCCGGCCGTGCTGCTGGACACCTCGGTCATCATCGACGGCCGGATCCAGGACATCGCCAAGACGGGCTTCCTGGACATGCCTCTCGTGATCTTGAGCTCNGTGCTGCGCGAGCTGCAGATGGTGGCGGATTCGGCGGATGTCACGCGCCGCCGCCGCGGCCGGCGCGGTCTCGACGTACTGACCGAGATGCAGAAGGACGCCTCGATCAACCTCCAGGTGAGAGAAGACGAAACCCCACCCGGCAACGAGATCGATGCGCACCTCGTCCGTACGGCCAAAGCCAAGCACTGGGCGATCATGACCAACGACTTCAACCTCAACCGCATCGCGCGCCTCGAAGGCATCGCGGTGCTGAACCTCAATGAGCTGGCGCAGGCGATGCGCCCCGTCGCGATCCCGGGCGAGGAGATCGTGGTGACGGTCGCGCGCGAGGGCAAGGAGCAGGGCCAGGGCGTCGGCAGTCTTGACGACGGCACCATGGTGGTGATCCAGAATGGCCGCCGCTTGCTGAACCAGACCATCACGGCAACCGTGACGTCGGTGATCCAGACCTCGGCCGGCCGGATGATCTTCGCCGAACCCGCTGGGACGGAAGGCCGGCGCTCGAACGGGCGGCCCAAACGCGAGGACCCCGCATGAAGGTCGGCGCCATCGTGGCGGCCGCGGGCTCCGGTTCGCGGCTCGGGCGCGGCAGCAAGGCGTTGGTCCAGCTCAACGGCCGGACCACGCTGGCCCGCGTGCTCGAACTGTTTCTCGCGCTGGACGAGGTGGACCGGATCGTCGTGGTCGGTCCGCCAAGCCGGCTCGAAAGCGCCGAACGCGAGGTGCAGTCGGTGCACCCGCGCAAACCGGTGATCGTCAAAGCAGGCGGCGAGAGCCGCCAGGAATCAGTGCGCGCGGGCCTGGCCGCGCTTGGCGAATGCGACTTCGTGCTCGTCCACGACGCCGCGCGTCCGCTGGCGACCGCGACGCTCGTGCGCCGGGTGCTGGCGGCGGCCATGGAGTCGGGGGCGGCGTTCCCCGCCATCGCACCTCGAGACGCCGTGAAGCGGGTGGAAGGCAATCGCCTGGTCGAGAGCCTGGACCGTTCGCGCATCGTGCTGGCCCAGACGCCGCAGGCGTTTGCCTACGAGCTGCTCGCGCGCGCTCATCGCGAGGCCGCGGACGCGGGGCTGGTGGGAGACGACGACGCGCAGCTGGTCGCCGCGACGGGCCACGCCGTCACCGTGGTTGAAGGCGAGCCGGCCAACATCAAGCTCACGACGCCTGAGGACCTCGGCGTCGTGGAAGCGCTGATCAAAGAGCAGGAAGCCGCCGCACATGCCTCCGCCGAATGAGGGTAGGCATCGGGTATGACGTCCACCCTCTGAAGTCGGGCCGCGATCTCATCCTCGGAGGAGTGCCGATCGGCCACCCGGTGGGGCTCGACGGTCACTCCGACGCGGATGTGCTCACGCACGCCGTGATCGACGCGCTGCTGGGCGCAGCGGGACTCGGCGACATTGGAAAGCTGTTTCCGTCGAGCGACCCCCGGTATAAGGACGCCTCTAGCCTCGCCTTGCTGTCGACGGCGGCGGGTGCGGTTCGTTCGGCCGGTTTTCGAATCGTCAACGTGGACAGCACCGTGGTCGCTGAGGAACCGCGCCTGCATCCCCACCTGCACCAGATGCGCGACAACATCGCGACGTCGCTGAAGCTCGGGGTCGCCCTGGTCAGCGTCAAGGCCACGTCTCCCGAAGGGCTTGGCGCGCTCGGTCGCAAGGACGGCATCGCCGCGCAGGCCATCGCTTTGATCGAAGAAACGTGACGCTCAAGCTTCACAACACGCTGACCGGCACCCGCGACGTGTTCGAACCGCTCAAGGCCGGCCACGCCGGCATGTACACGTGCGGACCGACGGTCTGGAACTACGCCCACGTCGGGAACCTGCGCGCGTTCCTCGTCTACGACCTGATCCGGCGCCACCTGCAGGTGAGCGGTTATGACGTGACGCACGTGATGAACCTGACCGACATCGACGACAGGATCCTCGACCAGGCGATGCACGCCGGGGTCACCATCCCTGAGTACGTCAAGCCTTACGTGGCCGCGTTCTTCGAGGACATGGCCGCATTGAGAGCGCAGCCCGCGACGCACTATCCGCGTCCGACCGAGCACATTCCCGAGATGGTCGAGATGATCAACGAGCTCATCGGAAGCGAGAACGCGTACGTGGCGGACGGCGACGTGTACTTCCGGATCGCGAGCTTTCCCGCCTACGGCGCGCTGTCCCACCTCGACCGCGCCGGCCTCAAGCCCGGCATACGCGTGGCGGCGGACAAATATGACAAAGAGTCGGTCAGCGACTTCGCCCTCTGGAAACACTCGCACCTGGAGGATGAGAAGCTCGGCGGAGCCTGGGATGCGCCGTTCGGCCGCGGACGCCCGGGCTGGCACATCGAGTGCTCGGCGATGAGCAAGCGCTACCTCGGTCCGACGCTCGACATCCATGCGGGCGGCGTCGACCTGATGTTTCCGCATCACGAAAACGAGATCGCGCAGTCGGAGGCGGCGAACCACAAGCCGTTCGTGCGCTACTGGCTTCATTCGGAGCACCTCGCCGACGCGACCGGCGAGAAGATGTCGAAGAGCGCGGGCGGCTTCACGATGTTGCGAGACCTCAGCGATGCGGGTCACGACCCGGTGGCCGTTCGCTTCTTCCTGCTGGCCGGCGCGCACTACAGGGCGCGCTTGCGACTCAGCACCGAGGCGCTGCACTCGGCGGCCGAGCAGGTGCGCCGCCTTCGGGAGTTTGCCGAGCGCGTCCGGCGTTCTGCGCCAGGCGAGANGGACGACCCGGATTTCCTGCGGCGGATCGATGAGGTCAGGACCGGCTACCGGGAGGCGCTGGACGACGATCTCAACCTGCCGCAGGGCATCGGCCTGGTGTTCGAGCTGGTGCGCGAGGCGAATGCGGCGCTCGATGCCGGAAATGTCGGCGAACAGGGTCACGAAAACCTGCTGCGGCTGATCGAGGAGTACGACGCGCACCTGGACGTGGTGCGTTCCGAGGAGCCGGGCCTGGCGCAAGAGGTCGAGCGGCTGATCGCGGAGCGAGAGGCGGCGCGCCAGGGTCGCGACTTCAGCCGGGCCGACCGAATCCGGGAAGAGCTGCGCGAGAAGGGAATCGCGCTCGAAGACTCCAAGGAGGGTGTGAGATGGCGTCGCGTCCGGTGAAGCGGCGGGCGCCCTACGGCGCCCGTCCAGGGAGTGAGCCGATGAAGGGCGGGGCGGCGCCGCTCATCCATGGGCGCAACGCGGTGCTCGAGGCGGCGCGCGCGGGGCGGGTGGTCAGGGTCTACCAGGCTTCCGGGCTCGGGCACGATCCGCGACTCGATGAGCTCGGCCGCCTGGTTCGTGTCGAGGTCGTCGCCCCCGAGCGCCTGGACGTGATCGCCCCGGGCGTGCACCAGGGCGTGGCCGCGGAGCTCAAGCCGCGCAGGGCCTGGACGTTGAAGGAGCTCCTCGCCACGGATCCGACTCTGCTCGTGGGACTCGATTCGATCATGGACCCGCAGAACCTGGGCGCCATCCTGCGCAGCGCGGAGGTCATGGGCGCGGACGGCGCGATCATCCCCGAGCATCGCAGCGCGCCACTTTCTCCGGCCGCGGCGAAGGCGAGCTCGGGCGCGAGCGAGCTGCTGCGTATCTGCCATGTCTCGGGCATGCCTTCGGCGATCGCCGAGGTGAAGCGGGCCGGGCTGTGGTGCGTGGCGCTCGACCCGCGAGGAGAGATGTACGCGTGGGAGTTCGATTTCACACAGCGCGTCTGCATCGTCGTCGGCAGCGAAGGGGAGGGCGTGCACCGGCTGGTCAAGGAAAGGTGCGACGCGCGCGTGCGATTGCCGGTGGTGGGCCACATCGCGAGCCTCAACGCGTCGGCCGCCGCGGCCGCGCTCCTCTATGAAGTCACCAGGCAGCGGACTACCGGCTCCTAGACTGGTTCGCTGTGCCTGATGCCACCGCAGAGCTCGATCTCGCCGCCGCGGACATACCGCTGACGCGCTCGGCGCGCGACATCCTCGACCACGCCGCGTCGGCGGCCAAGGCGCGCGGCGCGAGCGCGAGCCCGAACGATGTGCTGCAGGCGATCCTGTCCTCGCGGGGCAGCCTCGCTTACGAGGCGATCGGCGCGCTGGGAGTCGATCCTTCCGCGATCATCGCGCAGCTGCCTTCCGCGGACGGCGCGCAGCCCATCCCGATCCGTCAGCTGCTCGTCAACGCGAACCGCGAGGCCCAGGTGCTCGGTCACTACCAGGTGGACTCGATTCACCTCCTGCTCGCGATGCTCTACAGCGATTCACCCCAAACGTCGGGCCCGCTGCAGAAAGCGGGCCTCACCCTCTACGACCTGCGCCGGCACCTGCAGGCGGGAACGAAGGTGGATTTCCAGCCAGGGGAATCGGATCGCGTGTCGGGCAACCGGTCGCAGCAGCAGGTTGCTCGGACGAATCAGCCGGCGGCCGCGCCCAGGGCGCGGCCTGACGCTGCGCTGCGCCGGAAGCCCCTGCCTTCGATGCGTGGAGTTCTCCAGGTCAGCCCGGTGTTTTACGGCCTCGTCGCATTCACCGCCGCGGCGGGAGCGCTGCTGTGGTTCGGGATCCTGCCCACGTTGACCGGGGCGCTGACCATCGCCTTCGTGACCGCGGGCTGGATCACGTCGGTGTGCGTGCATGAGTTCGGGCACGCCATCGTGGCCTACCTCGGCGGCGACCGCAGCGTGCGCGCGTCCGGCTACCTCGACCTGAACCCGCTGCGCTACACGAATGTGCTGCTCAGCCTCGTCATGCCGGTGCTCTTCCTCTTGCTCGGCGGCATCGGGCTGCCGGGAGGTGCGGTGTACATCGACCGCGGCGCGCTGCGCAGCAGGGCTTGGGATTCGGCCGTGTCCGTCGCGGGCCCCGCCGGCACGCTGGTGTGCGGCCTGATCGTCGCGATCCCGTTCTTCATCCCTGGCAACGAGGGGTGGCTCAACCAGAGCAACGCCGGCTTCTTCGGCGCGCTCGCATTCCTGGGGTTCATCGAGGTCATCGCGCTCGTGTTGAACCTGCTGCCGGTGCCGGGGCTCGACGGGTACGGCATCATCCGGCCCTGGCTGCCTTACACGCTGCAGGGCCTCGCGAATCAATACGGGCAGCTCGGAATCCTCGCGGTGTTCGGTGTGCTGTGGTTCGTCACGCCGGTGAGCCATGCCTTCTTCCAGTCGATCTTCCAGATCACCACGACTCTTGGCATCGACCCGCGTTTGATCGACTTCGGCCGATCAAACATGCGCTTCTCTTAGTGGAACGGGTCATCGTCGACGGGTACAACGTGATCCATGCTTGGCCGCAGCTCAAGCGACTGATGGGTGAGGCGTCGCTCGAGGCCGCGCGCGACAAGCTGATCGATCGCCTCGCGGTGTTTGGGATGGTGGAAGGGGCGGACGTGACCGTCGTGTTCGACGCACACCACTCGACCGCGCGGAGCAACAGCGAGCAGGACGTCGAAGGCGTACATGTCCTGTTCACGCGCAAAGGGCATTCGGCCGACCACGCCATCGAACGGATCGCCTACGCGGCCGCGCAGGTGGGGGACGTGCTCACGGTGGCGACCTCGGACCGCTTTCAACGCGACCTCGTGCGAGGCATGGGCGGGGCGGTGATCAGCGCGCTCGAGCTCGAGCGCCGCGTCGTCGAGGCGGAGAGCGAGATGGGGCGCCGGGTGCAGAAATACTCGTGAACCACTTATGACTCAAGTTCGACGAACGCGGATCGTATGCACCCTTGGGCCCGCGAGCTCGGCGCCCGCCGTGCTCCGCACGATGATCTCCGCGGGCATGGACGTCGCGCGCCTGAACTTTTCGCACGGCGACCATGCGACGCACCGGCAGGTGGCGGCCGACGTGCGCGAGGCCGCCGAGGCGGCGGGACGGCCGATCGCGCTGCTCGGCGACCTGCAGGGACCGAAGATCCGCACAGGCCCGCTCGAGTCGGCGTTCATCCGGCTCGTGCGCGGGCGCACCGTGATCCTCACCGGCGAATCTCGTACCCGACGGTCGCAGGATTCGCATGGCCAGGCGCGCACCGCCCCTTCAACTGACGGCATGGTTCAAGCGGACAACCACATCGAGATCAGCCACCCGGAGCTGGTCGAAGCGCTCCAGCGGGGCGACCACGTTTTGCTGGATGACGGAAGGATCGAGCTCGTGGTGCGCAGTGTCGAGGGCCACCAGGCCGAGTGCTCGGTGTTGCGGGGAGGGCTGCTGGGCGAGCGCAAGGGGGTCAGCGTGCCCGGCCGCCCGCTGCCGCTGCCCGCGCTGACCGAGAAAGACCACGAGGACCTGAAGCTCGCGGTCGAGCTGCAGGTGGACTGGATCGCCCTATCGTTCGTGAGGCAGCCGGAAGACGTCCTGCTCTGCCAGAAGCACCTCGGAGACCTTGCCTGCAAGGTGCCGGTGATCGCCAAGCTCGAGAAGCTGGAGGCGATCCGCAACCTGAGCAGGATCCTCGAGGTCGCGGACGCCGTGATGGTCGCGCGCGGGGACCTCGGCGTGGAGCTGAAGCTGGGCGACCTGCCGGCCGTGCAGAAGGACGTGATCGACCGGGCAAACCGCGCGGGCGTCCCGGTCATCACCGCCACCGAGATGCTGGAATCGATGGTGACGTCCAACCGTCCGACGCGAGCCGAGACGTCGGACGTGGCGAACGCCATCTGGGACGGCACCGACGCCGTGATGCTGTCCCAGGAGACCTCGGTCGGCGCGCACCCGGTGGAGGCCGTGCGCGCGATGGCGCGGATCTGCCTGTCGGCGGAACGCCACCCCGACTACCAGCGAGCGCGCCAGCTGTGGCGGGAGCCCGGACAGGTCGGGAGCGCGATCGCCCACGCCGCGGCCACGGCGGCGGACGAGCTGGGCGCGCGGGCGATCATCGCTTTCACCGAGTCCGGGACGACCGCCCTCCGCTGCAGCAAGGCCAGGCCTCGCGTGCCGGTCGTGGCGGCGAGCCCCCACCCGGAGGTGCTGCGCAAGACGGCCCTTTACTCGGGCGTGATCCCGCTGCTGGTGAGCCCGGGCAGGGACACCGACCAGATGGTGGCGAACGCGACCCAGGCGGCCCGGGAGAGCGGTCTCGTGCGGGTGGGCGACACGGTCGTGGTGGTGGCCGGCGTGCCGGTGGGCCTGGCCGGCCAGACCAACCTGCTCAAGGTCGAGACTGTCTAAACCGGCCTTAAAGGACCCTCGGACAGCCAAAATTAGGGCCACCATGCCCGCCTCCCATGGACTCCTCGGCCGCATTCAGCGCGCCAACGATGACGCGTCGCGCCGGTTCGGACCGAACACCGCCGAGGTCGAGGCGTTCATCAACGCGGTGGGGCTGCTCACGCCCTGGCAGTGGCGGCAGGTCCTGGCCAGTCGGCGGCTCGTAGCTTCGGTGACCAAGGAGGGCGCCGGCGAGTCTTCTCGGGCGATCCAGGACGCGATTCGCGGCAGCGACAGCCGCATGTCCGAACCCATGTCGAAGGCGGGCGAGATCCTCTTCGACACCCTGATGAGGAAGAGCGAGGAGAAGCAGGTCGCGGCCTGGCAAGCGATGTCGGCCCTGGTTTCGCGGAACTCAATCCCCGCCTTGAAGTTCGCCGCCCACTACGCGCCGTTCGCGACGCTGATCCCCCTCTCAGGCTCGGACGTGCTCGAACCGCCGACGCGACGCTTCATGGTGGAGCTCGAAGGCCTGACCGCTGAGCAATGCGAGGCCCTTGGGCGCCGGTGGCGCCTCGAGCCCGAGGTCTCACGCGCTCTGCTTCAGGCGGTCGCCAATCACCGCGAGGCCAGGAGCGAGGAGTCGGTCGCCATGGCCGCGCTGACGTTGATCCCGGCCCAGGTCACAGGAGATTCGGGTTGGGCGGCCGTGCGGACGGCCGTCCACGGCGGTCGCGTGCTGGGATCCCTTTCGGACCTGTCGCCAGACCAGGTCGCGGAGTTGTGGGCTCCGATCGAGCAGGTGGTTCCTTTCGCATCGCTGACGGTGGAAAACCATGCGGCCGCCGAGGCGGTGAAGGCGGCGGTGAGCAGCGCGATCCGCACGATCAGGGCGCCCCGGAAGCGCCCTGCCGCGGCCGCTCCCGCGAAGGCCGCCGCACCTTATGGGTCCAACAGCGCCGAGGTCGCGGTGTTCATCAAAACGGTCGGAGAGCTCACGGCGATCCAGTGGCTTCGCGTGCTCGACCGCCGCGCCCTGGTGGCGAGCGTCACCCGCGACAGCACCGACGAGCCGGCCGGGGTGGTGCGGTCGATCCTGGCCTCGATCGAAGGCACTCGGGAGCTGGATACCTTCACGCGCTGCCGCGCCTTTGCCGCGGTCGAGCGGGCGGGCTACGCGATCGAGTCGGAAGGGCGCATGACGGGCGAGCAGGCGAAGGAGATGTACCGGCCGTTCGCGCATTCGATTCCGCTCGACTCGGTGAACGGCGGCGGCTTCGCTCACAAGCTGGCCTCGCTCAGCAAGCACGACTGGGAGCGGGTGGCGGCCGAAGCCCCGGCTGCGAACGAGGAAGCGGTCGCGCCGCTCGTCAATGCGGGGACGGCGCTGGTCGATTTCTTTGGTGGGCGTTCTGACGACGAGGCGGTGGCCGCGTGGCACGCGGTCTCGGCGCTGGTGCGCCGGCACCACCTGACGCCGATCAAGTTCGCGGCGTCGTACGCCCCGTTCGCGTCGGCGATCCCGGTCACGAATCCTCGCGCCATGGGCGCGATGGTTTCGCGCTACGTCACGGCGGTCGGCCGGCTTGGCGCGAGCCAGTGCTCGATTTTGGCGAAGCAGTGGCAGGTCGACGAGGAGGCCGCGAGCGCGCTCTCGAAGGCGACGCTTGACGGCAGCGCGCGGCCCGCCGAGGAGGCCGCGGCTCTGGCCGCGGTGGTGACGGTGCCCATGAGGATGGCGGGGAACGTGGGGTGGGCGGCGGTGAAGTCGGCGGCGTTCGGCGGGCGGGTGATCGCGTCGCGGGCGCGGCTGACACCGGCGCAGCTCGAGGCTTTGTGGAAGCCCNTCGAGGGTGCGATTCCGCTGGCGTCGCTGGGTGCACCTGCGCGGGCCAGGCGCTAGGCCGTCACGCCCCACCCGGCGCTTCGCGCCGACCT
>JGI25616J43925_10001180_pt1 | contig 10196 bp, 8 predicted proteins | sample GraSoi2013_100cm_FD_43925 | JGI IMG/M metagenome (IMG submission 43925) | reverse complement strand
ATATTTTTGGACGTGAGGGGAGAGTACGGCCCCGCAAGTCTGGCAGATAGGTTTTTCCTCCGCACTCATGGCCTTAGCCCGGATTTTTTCGTGTTCTGGTTGTGCCTACGACATTGTGATGTTGGGTGCGCAATCAGAACGACCGGAAAGGGAGCCGGTTGGAGATCAATTGCTAGCGGCGGCACCGACTAAAGCTTTGGCGTCGTCTCGCACCTGATCGGGGAAGTAATGGCGAACTGCCGCTCGTAGAGGAAATGGCTTTCCCACCAACCGAGTGAAAGGCATAAATAGGACTCATGCCCTCGTGCAACCCCGCTTTTGCCGCTCGCGGATGGCTCCGCAAGCTGAATCTCATTCTTACAGTCGCAGGGTTAGCGACTGCAATCTGCTTTCCATATCGGGTCCAATCCGAACCGTTAGGGCCGCCGTCTGCACCGCTCTGGCTGCGATACCCAGTTATTTCCCCAGACGGAAAGAGCATTGCTTTTAGCTTTGAAGGCCACCTTTTTATCGTTCCTTCTGCGGGCGGCGTCGCACAGCCGCTCACGGTAGGACCCGCGCACGATACCGCCCCCGTCTGCACCATTGTCTTTCATTGGCTACCAGACTTTTTATTCCAGCTGCTAATAGTTGTTGGGTATCATAGTCTCTGACTGGTGCCTCGTCCTCTAGCATTAGGTGTTCCGACTCAAACCACTCTTCATTGAATGGTGTCTGTCCAACGATATGAGCATAAGGCCGAGCGACCCTCCCTCCGAACAATGGTGTTATGATGAGGTTCTGACAGACGCTTTTACCAGAGTCTTTAGGACCAGCAAGGATTAGAGCCTGCCCCCGTTTGAGTTTCCCGTTGTAGAGAGGAACGACCGAGAGATGCATCCAACAGTGGAAGTAGATAGCTTGGTCTCTCAACATTCCATCGATGAATGCCCGAATGGTGGGAAAATCTCCTTTGACAGGTTCCAGTCGTTTCGGACCTCTGGTAATGAGAACCTTTCTGCCACCACCAACATCTATTATCCCTGGTTGATGCCCAGCTAATGCTATACACATATCAACAGAGTGTCTGTCGTGTATGGCCAGGATAGCTCGATCCAGTGGCGATGTGGTGTGAGTGTCCTTCTCTTGGGTAATCCCCAGATTTCGGAGGTAGGTAGACGCTACGTCTTTGTTTACTTCCTTGAAGGTCTCATCCGAGTTCTTGATAGCGTAGCCGGTACAATTGGCGTAAACCCTCTTGTACCATGGTTGAGACTCATCTGGAGTGGTTTCAGGTGGCTGGGACAGAAGAAGCTCTCTAACCTCTCTGAGTTTGGTTTCAATCTCCTTCTCAGTAGCTTCCTGGACGGCAATCTCTGAGTCTACTTCTTGAAGCTGCTTCGTCTTTGTCTCGGGGTCTGCCTTCTTGCCATTGGCAATAGCAGATCTCCTTTTCCTAAGTCGGCTTAGGCTGCTCTTAGTGTTTTTGAGTTCTTCCTTGAACTTGTCCTCCTTCTCTCGAAGGTTCTCCCTTCGAGACGCCCCAGGAATTAGCATTCCAAGGGAGTTTATGAAGTATCCTTCTGGCACCTCCACTTCTGCCGGTGTTGGAGACTCCTCTATTTCGTCTTGCTTGGTCCCATTGGAGCTGGTGGCGTTAGTAGACACTGATGGGTTTACCCCGAGTGGTGCTTGAGCCGGCGCTAANCAGTCAGATTCGCCCGTAGTGGCCTCTAGCTGCCTCTGTGGGGCGTTTTCAGTTTCGACCGTCTCAGTACTGGGCTCAGAGGCCCCTACGAGTGCCTGGGCTAGCTCCGTTGCAGGCTCAGGGGTTAAAACGTGGGCTGATCCCCCGGGCTGTAAATCCGGATGGTCCTTACCACCATCTTGGAACGAAAGAACGCTGTTGATGATGTCGATTTCATCCGCAGTCAACTCTCCCGGACCTTCGATTTTGAGATTCGAGAGAGCATCTCGATATTCATCCAAGTTGGTGTCGGCTGGGAGCAGGCCCTCGATTGACGCTAGGGCTTTCTCCACCCACACTTTTGGGTTGGTTTGTAGAGTAGTGCTCATTACGCCAGATCCCCTTCTAGTTTGGGCAAAGCCCAACTAACCTTGCCGTGGTCCTTACATAACTCGCGAATTCCGTCCAAGAGAAATTCTGCCGCCCCTTCTGTATCATCCAACCCTGGAAACAAGCCCTTAAACGCCTCTGCAACGTTCTCTTCAGTTAGTTTGATCCACTGATTCCCTAGCCTGAAGAATACGGTAGTAGGTTTGCCTGGTATACAGTGCACGACCGGCCCTAAGATTCGGTAGCACATTTCTGCATAGCTCTCATTCGCGGCGGGTTCTTGCTCCCACAATGCTTCGTCTAGCTCGACGAGTTTCTTTGCGGCTAATTTCATCTTCGATTGCAATTCATCCGCTTCCTGAGTAAACTCTCCCTCGAGTCGTTCGGGCTGTGCGGCTCTATCCATTTGGGGCTGCTGGAGATTTACTCTGGCAGCCTCTTTTTCATTAAGCAGTGACTTCTTGTTCATGGTTTCCCTTTTCCGTGATTCCCTTGTTTCCGTCTTTGGCTTCCTTGCCGAAAAGCTCTCGTTCGATGTTCCTTAGTTCTGTACTGACTATCACTTCGATTAGAACCCGTCGGTTTGATGGCAGCCAACTTGGGCGGTTCAGAGCTTTCTTGAGAGTCGTCATTACCTGCCTCCGATCGTCTTCTCTCTTTTGGGCCCGGTTCTTTATCGACGGGTACACCTTGACGAGTGTTAACCCCCTTAAAGCCGTCGAGTTTTTCTTTACGATCTTGGTTAGGATCGTCCCGTGATAAACCCTATAGTAGATTCCTTGGAGAGTCGTTTCCAAGATCGCACTGGCTGCGGAGATAGTAGCCCAGGCACGGCGTTGTTGTGCCTCGGGTAGTGCGGCGAACTCACTGGAGCTTTGAACTATGATGTTCTTCTGCCCGGTTTCTCCGTCTACTCCTAAATCTAAGTATTCTAAATAATCCTTCACCCTCATTTGATACTATCCTTTCTTTGCTACACGGAAGACGAGGGAGAGCTTCTCTTTTCTTGAAACACGAACGTGTTCCTCACCCTCAAACAGGCAGAGCCTAACTCAAGTTTAGCGAAGAGAGCTGATCTCCTCGAATTCCGTATTTAAGGGTGGNCGAATGTCGCGTATTTGAGACCACGTTTCAATCGAAATCTTCAAGAATTCCCGCGATGAAAAGATACCGGGAAGTGTTCCTTAGGGCCTCTTACCCTCGCGAGGTTTAGTTGGTAACTAGCTAGGTCAGAAAGGCATTTTTCCCGCACACTCTCACTTGTATTAGTGCAGGCATTGCATAAGTTAAGCCCTCTCCTAAAACTCATATTTCGTTGAGTGCTTGCCTCGTCTTCCTTCGAGGTAAATAAAAGAAAATAAAGAAGATAAAGGAAATCTTTATGAAACTTACCTTTAGTGAACTCCTGTATTTTCATCGCTCTCGTTTGGGCCTTTCCCAAGCTGCCGTGTCGAAGATGTTTGAGGTACCTCTTAGGACGTTATGGGCGTGGGAGGCTGGTGTTAACTCACCGCATCTTCTGACGCAACGCGTGGTGATATCCGCGTTAGAATCGTTGAAGGCAGAGAGACTGATGGTTAATGTTAGAGTGAGCGCCGGACGCAAGCCGCGCAAACAATCGTTCTCGGCACCGTCAGCCGCCATGGTGTCTCAAGAGGAGAGCCCTTTTTGCGCTTGATGACTAGCTTAATCTCTAAATGCTTCCTCGTGGAGTTTCCGGCATTAGCCCGGAGTCTACTGGGTCTGATTGCCGGTCAGTTAGGTCAGAACCTCGATCCTGGTTTTCTGGTGGCGCTCGAAAAATTCATTGCCCGACTTTACATGTGCACCCCAAATGAACTGGATAGTATCGTGCGAACAATAGTGGCAGAAATCGACACCCAAAATACTTGAACCTATGCGTCAAGCAGCTGCGGCTGAATTCGAAGCGATACAAAGCAGGTCATTAATCGCAGACCCCGGCCACCTTCGACGCGTTCAACACAATCTGGTGTGCCTGCGTGAAATGTGACTCCTTTTCGAAAGCGGACACCGCCTAAGTCGCAGGTCTGTTTTATAATCGCTCTTGTGCCCACTACACTCTTCAGACCGTCTTGAGGATCGGATCGAGGTCGAACGCAAGCAATGTCAATATCACATCGCGGTCTGCATCCTTTGGATGGGTGAGAACAAACCGAAAAGAGCTTGCTTCGCGGTTAACAAGAGATTTGAAGCAGGTATGATCCGTGAGGGTGCTTGCTATTTGTTCCAAAACCTTTGTGAATTTCCCTTTCTTGTTCAGAAGAACAATTGCCACTCGAGTGTCGCGCCACGATAAATAGCGGAAGAGTTGGTCAGTAGCGCGTGTTAGACTCTTCGGCCCCTGCCAGAATTTCAATTCGGCAATGAAAACTGACTTTCCCTGGTGAATGATCTGGATGTCTGTCTTTCCTTGGACGGAGAAAGTCTCTCCGGTAGCTGCGCCTTGATAGATGCTGTTTAAGGTGACTAGCAGAATGTCACGGATGTTAGTCTCTGTTGCCTTGGCGAAGAACGTTGGGTTCCTTTCCATAGTAACCGCCATGTTCTGGATCAACCCGAGAATGCCCTGATAGGTGCTCTCTTCGATGGTGAACTCGTGTGGCGTGGTAGGACTGGCGATTTGCCGTAGCGCACGCGGTGTAGTTTTCTTTAGCGGCACAGGGATCGACGTTGGAATTTTCTCGCGGCGACGGATCGGAACCTTCATCGCCTTAATGATTCGTCTCTTACGCTCGATCTGCGATCTCCGATCTAGCAACGCCCGCCCGCCCACACTGATCAAGTGCCTTCGTAGTACATCAAATTCTGCCGCTAACGACCCGAGAAACATGTTCACGGAATTTAAGAAACCGGCCAGTTCGCTATGAGCTTTCTCTTCGGAATCGGCAAGCAGAACGTAGACGACAAAAACTAATTCTCGTTCGGCGGATTGAAGTGTCGCTCGCGGAGTGATACATGGCGCTGACTTCGGCGTCAAAACGAAAGCGACCGGGTCGCCTGAGAACGGAATACAATAAACGAATTTTAGCGTGTTACGGTGAATCTCAACGACACCTTCAGTCGCTTTTTGCGCTATAACCTCTTGCGGCTCCCCACAAGAGTAAGCCTCTCCGAGTCTTGGAATCTCGGGGACATGGGTATCCATGAAATCCTGTACAAACTCTTCCCGGTCACCGGCGAGAATACTGTGTTCGTCGATTTTGTTCACCCAAGGATGAACTTTGTTCTGAAGATCCTCGAAGTATTTGCCTGTCGGTATCTCTGAAAAGAGCGCAGGATTGATATCGGGGATTCGCATGCTTCGCCGAAGTTTATCCACAAACTTCATGAAATCCTAGGGCTTTGGACATCTCTGGATCGAACGAGTACCGAAACTTTCCGAAGAACTGGCTAGAAGATTCTCATTTTAGCTGCCTAGTGTGATCTCCTGTCAGCATGGTCACGACCTTTCCAGATTTCGTGCCGCCGATGATGGCGAACAGCTAAAGGAGCCAGTCGACTCTCCGGATTTGGATTTTCGAAATTAAGCTGGACGGCTCCAGGCTATCGCTGTTTTCGATCCTGCCGGTAAGCCACTCATATAGTCATGAACGCCTTGATTCAAGCCAGCCGTTTGCAAGTACCATGGAATGTGGTAGTGAACCGGCCCCGGCAAGTCAGGGAGTTTGTTTATTCTTGATTCGTTCGTCAGATGAATGGCCCCATTTTAGATTCGCACCAGATTCACGAGATCATCCGTGGTCTTTCACCAGAGCACATATTACGGAAGAGCCCGCAGGGATATGTTGATGATTTTGTGAAGGCCGCCCTGGACGTGTACATCCCTGACCTTCTTCAGAAGAACCTTCAGCATAAGTTCTTCATCCCAGACGAGACCAATTACTCGGATGAAGCCTACTACCGGTGTGCCTCCGAACTGAGTGTTTCCTATTACCTCAAGCAGAAGGCTAAGGCAGGGCTTCTAACCAACTTCGAACTCGAAAAGAGACTGAACTTCAACCCTAACGACAATCCTCCCAACCTAAAAGACGTGGATAATTTCTTCCACGCAGGCCCAACCAAAGTCTCCCTTGAAGTGAAGTGCCCGCAGGAAGATAAGCAAGCGCCCTTCCCCGGAACCATCACTCTGAAATCGGCGGGAAGGCTACCAGACCCGAAGCAAATCGATCATCTGCGAGATGAATTGGAGTCTCACCCAACGGGGGCCTCGGGCACCAAGTTTGCCAAGGGCAAGAATCCGGACCTTCGAATGAAGGATTGTTTGGAGTCGGCCAACGGAAAGTTCAATTTCAAATCCGGAGTCGATGATTTGAATGTCTTGTTCCTATCGTGTGGCAGATACGACAAGATGAACGAGTGGTACAACTGCCTAAACGGAACCCAGGGACTTTTCACTGGCCATTCATTTGCCCCAGAAGCTAGATGTCCGAAGGTTGACCTAGTAATCATCTCAAACTTCAGATATCGGCACGAATACGCTCGGGCATACCCGGCCTGGACGTTGGACGACATCTTGCTTTTACCTGTCGTTAATCCCCATCGACGGTCTAACTGTACAACGGAGGCGACCAAAGAAGGGCTGAGTGTGTTCAACCATTATCTCAAAGCCTTTGCTTCGTTCGAGCCGAGCGGGCTAATTTGGAGCGAACATAGCGAGACTAAGGCCGATATTCAGAAGACACTCAAAGTAAACTACTTCGTGATGGAGTATCTGAAGCCCGGGGAATTCTCTCGTTTTTTCCCAACGATCGACCGGGCGAAAGCATTTGAACCTCCCGATTCATAACACATCGATATACGCCTGTGCACTCGACGAATGGAGCCATCGGTCAGGAGACAAGTCACCTTTCGAGAATCCGCCAAAGGTAAAAAGAAAAGATTCAATGGGTACAGCCGAAGCTGGTTTGCGAGGTGGCCTACGCAGAACTAACCGCCGACGAACAGCTTCGCCAGACAACATTTCTTGGCTGGGGCGATGACAAGAAGCCGACGGAAGTCGTGCTGGAGCAAAGCTGATCTGCTCAAGCGACGGCAAGTCTATAGGTGCTCGGCGTTCCGGCTTCACATTTTGTGCCGAGCCTGTTAAACAAGCCAGGTGTTGCGGTTGCGCGTTCTGTTTTTCTTTCTGCTCGTTTTATCTATCCAATCAATAGTTGCTGAAGACATTCCACCAATCCCTTCCGACTGGACACCAATTGAGCAAAGCGTATGGAAGGAAATTCTGGCAGGAAACACTGCGAAGTTAGGGTCCAACGTTGAGGGACCAATAACCAAACGGCAGTGGACAGACGATCAGAAACTGAGTGCTCGCTTCATTAAAACGATACTGACCGACCCTATACTAGCGCACCAAATACCTCTTCACGGGGCGCATATTGATGGCGCTTTGATCGTTGGAGGCATTTGGCTTTCTGGCCTAGAGATCCCTTGCGAAGTCTCATTTTCAGGCTGTCATTTTGAGAGAATCTTCTTCGATCAGGCAAAGTTTGCTAAGAGCTTATCGTTTAGAGATTCGTTGGTTGACCGTGATGTTTACGGTCCGCAGGTGCAGATCGGAGACTATGCGACCTTCGACGGCGTTTATTTAGGCGAGAACATTACCCTCGACGACGCACATGTGGCNGGCAGCCTCTGGGTCGTAAGCTGTAANATGGATTACCTATGGCTGGCGCGATCGCATGTCAGAGAGGTGGAGCTGTGGGAGCGCCCCGANGAGGATTTTAGCATTAAAATAATTCTTGATGGAGTTAAGGCAGAGAAGNTTAGATTCAACCGCTTTCACCTAGCCGACGGATCGAGTGCCAAGAATCTCGTGGTAAGCGATAGCCTCTCTCTTCTCGCACAAATTGACGGACTTCTAGAACTTAGCTTTTCTCAGATCGCGGCAGATCTGGATGTTTCCGAGGCATACCTTGCGGATCGCCTTGATCTGACCGGCGCAACGGTTGGGGGTTCTCTGATTCTATCTCAGGATAGCCATAGCGCCGGTTGGGGCCCAAATGCGAGCCTCGGGTTAAAAGATACCAGCGTCAACTTTCTGCGAGATCGCAGCACGGCGTGGCCGAGCACTCTTCAAATCGACGGTTTCTCTTACAAAAAATGGCGTGCCGCTGATTCGGCAGGTCAGCAGGAAGAATTCGGTCATCGTGACCTTGCCTGGTTTTTTCACTGGCTGAGATCGGAACGTACCTACTCGCCAGAGCCATACCGGCAACTCGCTTCGGCCTTTCGTGATGCCGGAATGGAAGACAAGGCAACCAGCATATTATTTGAAGGCAAGCAAAGAGAAAGACATACCTTATCATTCTTTCCAAAGATTCTGTCGACTTTGGCTCTAGTCTTTACGGGATATGGATACCATTACGAATACTCGGTAGGTTGGAGCGTTGGCTTTGTCGTATTGGGCGGGGCGGTCTTCGCATTTACCAGGGAGGGTAGGCTTTGTCGGGTGAAAGCGCGCTTCGGCATTTCTGATCTATTCCTCTACTCGCTTGACGCATTCTTACCGTTTGTGAAGTTGAGGAACAAGTTTGGGGATGTCGACTTCAACGGCTGGATTAGGTATTACTTCTACGCGCACCGGATCGCAGGCTACGTGATTGGATCCTTTGTTTTGGCGGCGCTAGCTGGACTAACAAAGTGACGCCAGGTAACGTTCCGCGATTGGCTATGCGATAATAAAACTGGAAGGGATAGTGGGAGAGCTTGAATCGACTCGCCTCTTACACGTGCGGGCCGAAGTCGCCCTTTCTTCTATCGGCCAATTTCTTGAATTCGTTCGCCTCGGATGAGGCACCTTGAAGAATCACGGTCAAAAATTCGCGATCGGAGCGAATTTCAGTCAGGTGCTTAGCCATTGTATCTAGAACCAATTCAAGGAATGCGGGTTTTTGCAGAATCACGGCAATCGCGCCCTGGCAGGCCCGTTCCCCTAAGGGCAATCACCTTGGCGCTTGGGACGCCCATGCCGCCTATAGCCCTAGCTATTCGCACGATTCATCTGCCCAAGTCTTTCTTATGTCTGCTCGTGAGTGATTATCCGGTTTGCATCGACCCTAAACCGGCAAACGCTGGAGTTATTCTTTTGGCGCAGCCTTTGCGCCAACACCACGATCTTTGGTTTATAAGAGAGTGGGTGTTCTGGGGTGGTTTTCCGCGAGACTGTTATTTCGCATTGCTATTTTCAGCCCGCTTTTAGCCCCAGGACACCTACTCTCTTATAGAGAAGACTCATTGGTGGATAGGGGTTCACTTGGACTTTCGTTCGAGCTTCTCCAGAGCCGCTTTGACCTTTGCTGGCTCGAACAACACCACACGGTTGACTTTGACGTAGGGAATTAGCCGGGTTGCCACCCAGCCTTTGAGTGTGCGCAAGCTAATCCCAAGCTCCGCTGCCATGTCAGGATATCTTAAGTACATAGTTTTGTTTCGTTCTGTCTGGGGTCCATCCCCAAAATGCGTGTAAGCACATTTATACACAAAAATGTGCATTGCAACACGGTGTTTTGCACATTAACATTGCGCAATGGCCAGGACCAAACCCATACGGAGTGTCGTGGAGGTATTGCGGAATAGACTTGGGCTTCTCCAGGGAGCGTTTGCAGATCGAGTTGGGTTATCTCGGAGAACAATCCAGGAGGTGGAGTATGGAGCGCCCTTGAGCTGGAAGAGTGCGAAAGCCATTTCCGACGCCTTTAACGTGAGCGAAGAATGGTTGATGGCGAACGACCAGAACGCCCCCTTGGTGGACGCAATCCACGGAAAACCATGGAGCCCGAAGGAAATGGGAAGAGTCCAAAGAGCCAAAATCACCGACGACCCCGAGCTGACAAAGGCAATAGAGCAAATGATCAGCGACCACGCTATCCAGCCATTACTGAGGGACTACATCCGAATGAGGAAATTCTTCATCGCAGCTGCGATCTCCGAGACATGGGTAATTGTCCGCTGGCAAAAAATCCAAGACAAGGCTTGGAAGGAATTTAAGGAAGAGATAGGCGTGTCAGAGGAATTGGATAAATCGTCGGAGACCAGGAAACCCCTTAACCGGGCAGATTTGGAGAGGATTAAAGATGACGTTGACCTGGTTATTCGCGAGATGCCGCCTCTGCCGGAAAAG
>JGI25616J43925_10001179_pt1 | contig 10197 bp, 6 predicted proteins | sample GraSoi2013_100cm_FD_43925 | JGI IMG/M metagenome (IMG submission 43925) | reverse complement strand
TCTGGTGGAAGCCGGAGTCCGCTACCCGGGGAGAAATTTTCTGGGTATCGAACGACTATTGGGCCGCGTACGCAAGACGAGGCGGAAAGCTTGCCAGCTTAAGCTGGCGAATGTCCGGGTACTGCGGGTAGAAATTGAGTACGCCGTTCGGTATCTCTTGTTGCCCAACTCGGTATCGCGATTTCACTTATCATTTCCGGATCCGTGGCCCAAACGACGCCACCATACTCGGCGATTAGTTGATGAAGAATTTCTCGGGGCGATCAACACGGCATTAGAGCCGAACGGCGAGCTTTGGATTAAGACCGATCACGTTGAATACTTTCGTTGGATCGAAAAAATCGTGACTCTGGCGGGGGCCACTTTGGCTGAGCTGCCTTGGGAGGACGAGTATCCCAACACGGACTTTGATGAAACGTTCGCGGCCGAGAATGCCCCTATCTACCGGCTACGGCTTCGCAAAGTCATTCGGTCACCCAGATAGCTGCTCAACTCCAATCGGTCAGCGGAAAGGGCTAACGTTACTGCCCCTTTCTCTCCAACAAACCAGGTAGGAATGGTAGATGGCTGTAGCGCGGTTGCCTTTCCTTGAAGGTATAGAATGGCCTGTGGATGGAACCGGTGGATCAACTCAAGGTAAGAACATTGGCGAGGGCTGGGAACCAACACGACGTCAACGACCTGAGTTGGCAGTCGCTCAATCTGCTGGCGGTTGATATTCAGGAGAAGGATTTCGAAGGAGCCGAGCTCACAGTCTAGAACTGGCTGGATCAGCGTCTTCGATTTAAGTCCCTCCCATACGATTCGGTCGTTTAAACTGATCTTTTCTTTCCCTGGGGCTGGGCGACTGCCAATAACCCCCGGGGATCGGCTCTTCGAGGAGAAGTCGTTTTGGGACAAGCCTGGCGCGATCTTGAAATGTTTCTCCAGCTCAGCTGCGGAACCGGAATGATCTGGATCCGATTTTGTCCAGTTGAGAAACGATAAATCATTCACGCCTTCTGTGCGCAGGAACGGTTCGGTGATTCGGCGATACTTAGATGCGCTGCCGGGATTGATTAAGCCGTTGGTCGAGCCGCGACAAAGGTAGAGCGTCTCTGATCGTCCGGCAGCGAGAACGACAATCTTGGCTTCGGTCGACCAGGGAAACGAACCAACATTCATGGCTTGGCCTGGACAAGATGCACTTCCGTTCACGATCAGGAGAAATAGATGAGCCAGCAGCCAGTTGGTGTTGTTCAGATAAATGCTGGCCCAAGAGGCAACAGGAGAGATCAGGATCGAAAGTAGAGCGGTGAAAAGAATCCAGGTTCCGACCGGAACGGCCAAGAAGTTCGCTAGAACGTTGGTGAAGGAGATTCGATGGAAGTACAGGACTGAGAATGGGAGCGAGGCAGCCCAGCAAATCGTACAGACGGCCAAGAGTTCCGCGCATCGGTGGATCAACCTTTGGTAAAGCCGGCGCGCAGGGGAAATTAGCTGACCCGGTATCCACGGGTCAGGACTAAAGGGATGAAGCAGCCACGAAGTTAAAGGCCGAGCCGCGATCACGATGAAGGCGACAATGGTGAACGACAATTGAAACCCTAGCTGGAATAACTCTTGTGGATTGTAGAGCAGGAGTATCAGACCCGCTCCGGACATGGCGTTTAACTGCAAAACCGGTCTTTCCAATGATACCCCGATCAGGACGAACAAAGCCATCAGCGTGGCGCGTAAGCCGGCTGCCGACAAACCGGTGGCGGCGCAATAAAGGACCAGAAGTGGAACGACCACGCCAGCGATCCATCGTCGCGGTAGGCAAAAGAACCGCGCCGCAATCCACGAAATTCCCGCCAGCAGGGTGACCTTGAGGCCGTCAATAACGAAGAGATGAAGTGTGCCGGTATCTTGGAGCAGGTCGAGCAAGTCGGGGTCAAACTCCGACCGGTCGCCGAAAGTCACGCCTTCAATTAGCGCTTTGGTCGGGCGATCGTTCTCGAGAGATCGAACGGGGATGTCTTGAACGGCTTTGCGGCAGTGCAAGGCAATGGCCAAAATCGGGTTTCCCCAACCATGCCGTATGATCGTAACGTCACGGCTATTTGCCGAGTCTAAGATCAGATAAATCCCTTGATGTTCCAAGTAAGTCCGTTCATCGAACTCCCCTGGATTTAAGGCGGGTTGAGGTATCGCCAGCCGCCCGGTCATTTGGCAAGAGTCACCGTAGTGAACGGGCTGGCCGGACAGCTCAGCCTGAACTCGAAAGTTCGAGCGATAACCGTCAACGGCTGTTACTCTGGCGATCAGCCGTTGCTTGATTTGGTTGCCCCAGTGAAACGGCTTCGAATCAGCATCCGCTTCGAAAGCGATTTGATGGATCCGGCTGGTGAACTCCGGCTTGATCCTTAGCTGATACCCTTGGTCTGAGGTTTTGCGGAAAGAACCCCAGAAGCCGAAAAAAAGGAGGGTCGCTGACAGAGCCAAGGCCGTTCGTTTCCAGGCGACGACTGCTAGCGCGAACAATCCAAACCCAATTGACCAATACAGAAGCAGGCCTGGAAAGATTTCGGCGATCTCCACTCCAAGACAGGCAGCGATGAATAAGCCGCCCAGGGGTGTACGTCGCATGCGGTATATAGTAACTTATATTAATTGCGTTATTCAATTTATAAATAACATAAAATTATCGTGGAATTTAATGAGGATGATTCGGTAACGCGTCTGACCCGGTAGGGCGAAAACTCGATCGTGGGCTCCGTTACGCCGTAGCGTCNTCGCCGATTCACTCGCAACGTTCGAAAGTAGGAGACAACGCAATAAAATCCTCACAATTCTGGAGGGTATATTGGGTTTTCCAACGGGCGCCTCGCGGAGGGTAGGGCCATCTGAAACGCTAGATAAACCGGCGCTGGCCGGTCATAATACCTTCAATGCGAGGGAGATAGAGAGGATGGAGTCCGTATGGNGACAAACAGGAGGGGGCTGGCAGGCGAATGGGGCCCAACATAGCCCCTGACCCGGTGGGGCGAAAAACTCGGCGCGCTCAGAATATGGTTGCTCCCTCGGGATACTCCGCGCCGGTTTTGAGCCGTTCCGTGCGTCGACCATCTCGACTAGGTTACATAAACGGCCGAAATGGTTGAGAGTATCGGGCGTTTGGACCTCATAGAGCTGCCATGTCCACGGAGCGGCTCAAAACCGGCGCGAGACGGTTTCGACGGCTAGCCGAACGATGGGCGCGCCGAGTTTTTCGCCCCACCGAGTCAGGGGTACCTAAACCAGGATGAGCCGGAGCTCATCCTTACCGGGCTACGGCTTTAGCTCTTGATTGGTTTGCGCGTCGAGGAGGACGAATTTTTCGTGATGGAAAGTCGGATCGGTTCGGAAAATGAGACGACCGGAATATTTTCGCTCGATCTCGACTAGCAGTTCTTCGTCCTCGGTCTTTAGGCGGTTGAGTACTTCGGGATTGACGATAACCCGGACGTCGTGGATGTCGGGTTTCTTACGCAGGATCGCGTGCAACGTGCGCTGGATCTCGACGCTCATCGTCATCGGGCTCTTCACGACCGCACGGCCGTTGCAATACGGACAGACAACAAACATTGAACCCGTGAGACTTTCTTGAGCTCGTTGCCGGGTCATTTCCATGAGGCCCAGAGGCGAGATGGGCAACACATGAGTCTTGGCTTTGTCCCGTTTCAATCGCTCTTTCATCCGGTTATAGACCATTTGCTGGTCTTTCCGGTTCTTCATATCGATGAAGTCGCCGATGATCAGACCCCCGATATTTCGCAGGCGCAATTGACGAGAGATTTCGTCAGCGGCCTCAAGATTGGTTTGCAGGATAGTCCGTTCGACGTCTTTGGTGCCTTTGTTGCGGCCGGTATTAACGTCGATGGCGATCATCGCTTCGGTCTCATCAATCACAATGTAGCCGCCGCATTTCAGCCAGACCTGACGATGAAAAGCATCGTCGATCTGCTTTTGCACGCCAAAACGTTCAAAGACTGGACTGGAATCGTTGTAAAACATCACGCGCCGTTTCGAGCGGCTGGAAATCTGTCCGACTAATTCCTGCATCCGCAGCACAGCCGCTTCATCGTCGCAATAAACCGCATCGATTTCGTCCGTAAGAAAATCGCGCACGGTGCGATCGATTAAGTCCGGCTCCTGGAAAAGAACGGCTGGCGCAGGCCTTGATTTGAACGCGGCTTCAATCTGACGCCACTGCTCCAGGAGCAGGCTCAAATCACGCACAAAGTAACGAGCGCGCTGTCCTTCTCCGATCGTGCGGATGATTACGCCCATACCCTCAGGGATATCGAGTTTTTGCAGAATTTGCCTTAGTCGTTCCCGCTCTTTGGGGTCCTCGATTTTTCGAGAGATACCGCTCTGATCGTTGTGCGGCATCAAAACTAAATAGCGGCCGGCCAAGCTGATATTGGTCGTGATTCTGGGTCCCTTATTACTAATCGGACCTTTGGTTACTTGGACCATCACGTCTGACCCCACCGGATAGATATCCGGTACATCCTTGGCCGTGATTTTCTTGCGGTGTTTGCGTTCGCTCGCGCGATTGACTTCCTCTACGCCACTGTCCAGGCCGGGGAGCGCGTCCCAGAAATGCAGGAACGCATTCTTCTCGAAGCCGATATCTACAAACATCGCCTTCAGGCCATGNTCAATATTCTTAACTTTNCCTTTGAAGATGCTGCCTACGATGTTGCGGTCAGTGTCGCGCTCGATGTTATATTCTTCGAGGATGCCGTCCTCCAGCAGAGCGACGCGACGTTCCAGTTTCTCGCAGCTGATAATGATTTGGTTTCCGACTTTCTTCGGATTCATACCAAACAGCTGCTTCACTTTTTCTAACATTGGTCGGAATAAAATTGGTTAAAAGCGGCAGTTGCTAAACAGATAGCAACCGTCGCTAACTAAAAGAATAAGAAGTGTTTCTTCTTTTCCGGGCTTTGTCCGGGCTGCGGGGTCCCGGCGTTGCTTTTTCTCCGGAAGAAATCAAAAAAGCTTCTTGGTTTACTAGGCGGTGGCGTCGGAGTTGCCCTGACTGTCCGGTGTTCATCCGCTTCCGGCCGAATGTCCGGCTCGTTCCCCTCATTTTTGGAGACCTTTTTAGAGTTCTCCTCTGCCGTCGGCTCATTGTCGGCCGTTTCCTCGTCATTACCCGTCAACTCCGCCGGGATATTATTGTCTTTAAAGTCGATGGTTTCGACGAATTTGAAATTGCCGACAGCCGGATCCAGCGGCTTGAGCCCTGGGTCATAACCTCTGTCAAGAGCCAGGATTTCCTCGATCAGTTTGGCTGCAATTGGCGCCGGAACTTGACCTCCCGCTTTGGCTCCCTGCACCAGCACTGCTAGTGCAATTTTAGGATTATCATATGGCGCAAAGGCAACAAACCAAGTGTGGTTGTCTTTTTGACCATCACGCCAAAATTGAGCTGTCCCCGTCTTTCCTGCTACCACGATGCCCGGGATTTTGGCTCGAGAACCGGTCCCACCCGGATCATTCACCACGCGCCACATCCCGCGACGGACGAGTTCGACGTCCTCTCTGGAAAGGTTGTTATCTTTTTTCAGATCGCCCCGAATCTTTGCCGGCCTGCGGATCATGGTCCCATCCGCTTCCTGAACTTGATAAATGATGCTGGGCCGATAGACCGTCCCGCCATTGGCCACGGTGGCGGCAACCATGGCCATCTGGAGCGGGCTGGCCAATACGTAACCTTGACCGATCGAGGTGTTCGCGGTCTGGCCCTGGCTCCATTTCTCGTTTCTGGTGACCCGCAGCCATTCCGGGGACGGTAATAGTCCAGGGTCTTCGCCGCTGAGTTCTACTCCGGACGTCTGACCTAAGCCCAGAGTAGCGCCGACCTTATCGATCGCATCGATTCCGGCCGCGTTTCCATACTGATAAAAATAGGCGTTGCACGAATTCTTGATCGCCTCGGTGAGGGTTTGGGTCCCGTGCGAGCCACCCTTATCGGCAATCCAACATTTCATATAGGTATTGCCGTAAGTGACACCCCCGTTGCACGTGAATTGGGCCTTGGCTAAACCTCTGGTAAGTCCGGCGAGCGAAACTGCGACCTTGTAAGAGGAGCCCGGAGCAAAAGCGCTGATGGCTCGATTGGTAAGGGGGTCAGCGTCAGCGTCCTTGATCGCAGCCCAATCGCGAGCTGAAATCGAGGGGATAAACTTATTAGGATCATAGGACGGCACCGAGGCCATGGCTAGGATCTGACCGTTGTTTGGATCCACGACGACACAAGCCGCCCGTCCGACTGACCGGAGCGTCCGTTCTACAATGTATTGGATTCGAGCATCGATGGTGAGATAGACGTTCGCACCGGGAGTCGGCTGAATGAGCTCTTTCTCACCTTCAATATGATTCTTGGCGTCTTTCTTTAGGATCCGCCGGCCCGGTTTACCGCGAAGTTCGTCATCGAGAAAATATTCGATGTTGGTACGCCCCTGAACATCCGGCTGATAAAAGTTGAAGTCTTTAATATCCGGAAGCTTGTTGATGTCCTTTGGCGCTCCGACGTAACCGAGGATCTGGCCGGCCATGGCGTTGTAAACGTATTTCCGGACCGGGCGAATGTTGACTTGGACCCCGGGAAGACCCAGGTCTTTNTCCGCGAACTTGGAGAGAGTCGAAAAATCGAGGTCTTCTCGATAGATAAAAGGCACCAGCGTATTATTGCGATAATGGGTACGCAAACGCTGNGAGTTATATGGTTCCGCGACCTTTAGCTGCTCGAGTCTGGGGATAATGGTTTGGTCAACAATCTGGACAATATCTTCTTCTTTGCGCGCCCGGAGCATTCCGTCCGAGCCTTTGCCCAGATAGTCGATCATGGGTGGCGCTCCGTATTGCTTACGGTAACCGCTCACCAGTTCCGGCAGATAGAAATCNACTTCGTAGCTCTGGCGATTGGTGACCAGAACCACGCCGTTCCGGTCTCGAATTTCCCCGCGTACAGAAGGNACCCGTACAGTTACCTCTGAGGAGCCCTGAATTTTGGCTTTGTAGTGGGCGTANAGTCGCACCTGGACCCACCAAAGCCGGAATCCNATAACGATTAACGCCAGGAGTATCAGTGCNGCTAAGGACAGAATCCGAAAATCTAAAGTCGCAGATGGTTTAGGGCGCGCCATAACNGTCAGCCTTGCCTCGGTCGCTCAAGTTGNGGTTCATACCGAAGGAGATCCGAGAGATAGGCGAGAACNAGGAATACACANGGGCTAATCACAATTGCAATCACTCCTGGACCCAAAATCCGCCACATTATCACGTCGTTGTAGAAAAACGCTCGCCTTTCAAAGCTTATAATACCGTATTGGGCCAGCAAAAGGAAAGGAGTCAAAATAGCGGCGAGTTCGGCTAGCATAAAATTTGTGAACCATCGCCCTCGGAGGAAGGTCGAGCTGAAACCGTGCATAATAAGGGCGGGGATGAGCAAAAGCAGTATCGAAGTTCCGATAGAGAAGTTGCTTTCCGGAGTGAGTGGCACCGTCAGAAGGTCATTTATGAGACCTGTGAAAAAGGTCAGGGCTAGCACCTGGGGAAACGGCAGGGTCAAACAACCATAGAACAGGATGGCTGGAGCGAGAAGAATGGCGGATCCCTTGAGCCAGATGATCGGGGGAATGTAGCGTTGAAGAACGGAAGCCAGGAAAATCAGCACTACCAAGACCAGTGTGAAGCGTATCATCGTGTCCCGGTAATTACAAAAAGGTCTTCGACGCGAGTCAGGTCGACGGCTGGTTCGACCGTAGCCACACCTTCGAGCTCTTTAATGGCGAACCCTTTTACGGTACCAACCAGTACTCCGGAAGGGAATACACCACCTGTGCCGGAGGTAAATACTTTCATACCCGGCTTTACTTCGGCGGTTTTGCTGATGAATCCAATACGCAGATCCGGTGCATAATTGGAAGAGGCCCGGGTGCCGCTGATGATCCCTTGTTCCTGGGTTCCTTCGATACTTACCGATACTTTGAGTCCTTCATCGGAAACCAGGAGCACGACGGCGGCATTCTTGGACACGTTCACGACCTTGCCGACCAATCCTGCCTCAGTCACGACAGCCATGTCGATGGCGACGCCATCTGCCGACCCGCGGTCGATCGTGCAGCTATTCCACCAAGCGGCGTTCTCCCTACTGATAACATGGGCCGGCAAGAGGTTAAACGGCGAGCGTTCCCGGAAACCCAAAGCTCGATTCAATCGGTTCACCTCGGACTGAAGGTTCTTCAGCAGGGAGTTTGAGGTCCGCAGTTCTGCGTTCTCCGTCCTGAGTTCGCGGTTTTCCTTCTCCAGTTCGTCGAGTCTTTTGAAACCTCCACTGACGCCGCCGATTCCGTGAGTCAGTGCCGAACTCGCCTGGAAAATCGGAGAGACGGTCTGAAGGAATGCTGCTTGCCATTGTTGTTTACAGCCTGCCGGCAAGACCAGCACAACAGCGACCAGAACCACAAACGTGATTAACGCTGCGATTGATGTGCCCCTCATGAAAGTGGCTTACTCGCGGGTCAACGGATGGGCTTATCGGAAGAGGCCACTTGCCGGAGGAATTTTATCTCGCTTAACGCGCGCCCGGTTCCCTCGGCCACGGCGCTAAGAGGATCCTCGGCGACATGAACGGGTAGACCGGTTTCTTCCTGGAGCAGCTTATCGAGTCCTCGCAGGAGCGCACCTCCGCCGGCCAGAACCAATCCGCGGTCGACGAGATCGGCTGATAATTCCGGCGGGCAACGCTCCAGGGTGACACGCACTGATTCCACGATCGTAGAGATCGGTTCCAGCAATGCTTCGCGAACTTCCTGTGATGTAATGGTTAAAGTTTTGGGAAGGCCGGCAACCAGGTCTCGCCCTTTGACCTCCATGCTGGTCTCCTTGTCCATGGGATAGGCGCTTCCAATTTTGATCTTAATTTCTTCTGCGGTGCGCTCACCGATCATCAAATTGTAGGCTCGTTTCATATACCCGGCCACGGCCTCATCCAGTTCGTCGCCCGCTACTCGAACGCTGCGGCTAAAGACAATCCCGGAAAGAGAGATCAGGGCTACTTCTGTTGTGCCGCCTCCGATATCGATGATCATGTTACCAGCGGCATCCTGAACCGGTAAGCCGACTCCGATAGCAGCCGCCATCGGTTCTTCAATGAGATAAACCTCCCTGGCCCCGGCGTGAGCGGCTGATTCCTTCACTGCTCGCTTCTCCACTTCGGTTATTCCTGAAGGTACTGCAATCACCACCCGAGGGCGGACCCATTTACTGCTGTGAACCTTGGTGATGAAATGCCGAAGCATCGCTTCTGTCATTTCGAAGTCGGCAATTACGCCGTCCTTCAATGGCCGCACCGCCACGATATTTCCTGGAGTTCGGCCCAACATCCGCTTGGCTTCATCGCCTACAGCTAAGACGTGGCTGCTTCCAGCGCGTACAGCGACCACCGACGGTTCACGCAGAACGATACCTTGGTCCTTAACGTATACGAGCGTGTTTGCCGTTCCGAGATCTATNCCAATNTCGTTCGAAAATAACCCGAAAACACCATTAAACATTAAAAGTCCACCTTCTATTCTTGCTTGTGGTTACATCAACGTTCNAACTGGTTAAGCACTCCCTTGTGATTAGGGCCAGTCTTCACGAGTGTAGGTGAGCCACAGTATCTAATTAAATCCAGAACCAAATTTATGATGGCTTGCCTGTATCTAGGTAGCGAGTGACGGGTCGTCAAGGAAACAATCTGACAAGGAAAAAAGTGAGGGAGCAAAGCAAATCGTGGAGTTGAGATTGGGCAAAGTAGAGTGGAACCTACTCACCTTCCTACGCCAAATCTATCTTTTGGAAGTCGTTGGGGGTGTCGGTATTACGTGTTTAGGCTGGGTGGCTTGTTACCTGACTGGCGGTTCATGGGTTCGGTCTGCACCTCTCTGGTTAGGCGGCTATTTGTTGGTATATAATCTAGATAGACTCCACTATGATCCCGCTGACCGAGAGAATACTCCGACTCGTTTTCTTTGTCGGGAATCGCTGCGGCCAAAAACGACTGATCTTAATCTGGCTAAGCGTCATCGTCCTGGTTGGTTGGTCGGCGTTGACTGGCCGATGGTGGCTGATTCCTCCACTCGCGCTCGTCATCGCAGCTTTGCAATTTTATTCACGTCCGTTGCCCTATATTCG
>JGI25616J43925_10001176_pt1 | contig 10202 bp, 9 predicted proteins | sample GraSoi2013_100cm_FD_43925 | JGI IMG/M metagenome (IMG submission 43925) | reverse complement strand
GCCGCCGCCGGCCCCCCAACGCGACGAAAGGGAATCGGCCACGCCGCGCGCGGCGAGTAGCAGCATCACCCCAAGGAAATATGCGAACGCCGTCAGCGTTGCTGCAAACTCTCGGCCGCCGTAGCCGAGCCAGGATGCGTACAGCGCACCGCCAAAGCACAGCGCGGCCCACAGGCCGAGCATCGCCAGCGGTCCGAGTTGGCGCGCGGCAGGCAAACGGACATTTTAGCTTATCGAGATGACAGACCAAATCCAGCCACAACCGCAGCCAGCGTCAAAGCGGCTTGCCTACATTGACTGGATGCGCGGCCTTGCCTGCGTCCTGATGTTTCAGACGCATTGCTACAACTCCTGGCTCAGCCCGGAGGCGCGCAAATCGTCTCTCTATCTCTGGTCCCAGCTCGGTGGAACATTGCCCGCGCCTCTCTTCATTTTTCTTTCGGGCATTTCGTTCGCGCTCGTCACCGAGCGCCTTCGCGAAAAAGGAGCTTCGCGCTCCGCCATCGCCAGAACAACTATTCTTCGCGGCGCGGAAATCTTTGGCCTGGGCATGCTTTTCCGCGTGCAGGAATTTGCGCTCGGCTACCGCTGGGTCCCGTGGACCGACCTGCTCCGCGTCGACATTCTCAACATTCTCGGTCTCTCGATGATCCTTATGGCCGCCCTTTGCTGGCTCAGTGCCAGCGACAGCGCGTCGAACCCAGCCGTCGCCGTCGCTTCCTCGCGCAATCGCGGAATCGCCGCCTCTCTTGCTGCCGCCGCTGTCGTTGCCCTTGTCACGCCGCCCCTCTGGACCACGCACCGTCCCAACTGGCTCCCGTGGCCGCTCGAGTCCTACATCAATGGTGTGCACACTTTCAATCAGCCTCAGCCATGGCTCTTTCCCCTCTTTCCCTGGGTGGCATTCGCCTTCGCCGGCCTCGCCGTCGGTTTTTTTCTCTTCACAAATTTCGCCAGACGAAGAGAATCCCTCGGCTTCGCTGCTCTTGGTTGCACGGGCATTCTTGCCTGCGCGCTTTCTATTCTCTTCGATGCCTCCTCAATTCGTCTCTACGCCGTCTACGATTATTGGCACTCCGGCCCCAACTTTTTCCTGATGCGTTGCGGCATTCTCCTCATGATTTTGACTCTGACTTACGCCTGGTGCCGCTGGGGCTTCGCGCAGAGAGGCTTCAGCCCCATCATCCAGCTCGGCAAGACGTCCTTGCTGGTCTACTGGGTGCACATCGAATTCGTGTACGGTAGATTTTCGATTTTGCCGAAAGGTCAGTGCAGCGTTGCGAAGGCCTCGGCCGGTCTCTTGACCATTTTTCTCGCCATGCTGGCGCTCTCGCTCGTCCGCGCGCGATGGAAGAAAAAACCCGCTAAGGTTTCGCAGGCGAGTACTGCTCCGGCTGCCGCTCCTGTGGGATCTTGATGATCACTTCGCCGTCCTTCGCGAGCCCCAGATCCTCGCGCGCGATTTTTTCTATGGCGCGCGGATCGCTCTTCAACGCCTTCACTTCCTCCGCGAGTTGAATATTTTCCTTGTTGATCCGGTCGATGTCCTTTTGCACTCTTTCGATTTCAGCCCGCGTGCGCCGCATGGCCAGAAAGCCGTGCGCCCCGAAGACGTCGTGCACTAGGAGCGCCAGCAAAAACAATCCCAGCAACCCGCGCCCATATTGCTGCCAGAACCCTGGTGGCTCTGCTTTCTTCTTCATCGCTTTACCCCTTTAGAATCCACTGCGTAGCGTCGCGAATCAGCCGCGCGGAGGCGGCTGCGTTCTCCGCTTCGACGTAAAGTCTCAGCAATGGTTCCGTGCCGCTGAGTCGCAGTAGCATCCATGATCCGTCCTCGAAAACAAATTTTGCGCCGTCGGTGCGATCGATCGACGCGACTTTTCTTCCGAGCAGCCTGGAAGTACCCGCTGTGGTTTTCTTGATAGCCGCGCTCTTTTGCTCGTCACTCAAGTGCAGATTTTCCCGCACCGGCCAGAATTCCCGCCCGATTTTTTTGAATAATTGCCGAATCTGTTCCCCCAGCGAAGCGCCCCGCGCCGCGATCATCTCGGCCACGAGCAAACACGCCAGAATCCCGTCTTTTTCCGGAACGTGCCCGCGAATCGTCAAGCCCGCGCTCTCCTCCCCTCCCAGCGCGATTTTGTCCTCCCGAATGAGCTGCCCGATGTACTTGAATCCTACAGGGGTCTGGTGGGTCTTCTGGCCGTGTACCTTCCCAACCGCATCGATCATTTCGGTCGTTGCAACGCTGCGGGCAGCAGGCATCTTCCAGCCGCGGGTTTCGACAAGGTAGTCGTAGACTAGCGCAAGAATGTGGTTCGGCTGAATCCACGCTCCGTCGCGATCAATGATCCCGAATCGATCGGCGTCGCCGTCCGTGGCCAGCCCGGCAGTTGCTTTGGAATCGACCACGGCCTTGCTCAACGGCGCAAGGTTCTCTTCCGAGACGTCCGGTCCGGTGCCGTCGAACAGACAATCGCGTTCCGCGCGCATCGCTTGGACGGCAATGCCGTGGTCTGCGAGCGCCCGGTCGAGGTATCCCGCGCCGCAGCCGTGCAAAACGTCCGCCACGAATTTCACGTTTGCTTTCCGCAACGTCTCGAAGCGCACCAGCTCTTCCAGCCGCTTCAGATACATTTCGCGCAATTGGATGGTTTCCGCCTGGCCGCCAGGGGCGAGTTCCTTGCCCGGCTTCCGTGCATTCCCGTTCCTCGCGACCAGCTTTGCGATGCGTGCTTCAATATCCTTGGTGACTTCCGGAAGCGCCGGCCCGGCGTCAGCCGACGAAAACTTCAATCCGTGGTATTGCGCGGGATTATGGCTGGCTGTGAAATTGACCGCGCCATCGAGCTTGCGTCGCATGATCTCATAAGCAATGGCAGGCGTCGGAGTAAACGTATCGCACAACAACGTTCTAACCTTGTGTTCCTGCAGAATTTTGACCGCCAGCCGCGAAAATTCCTCCGAGTAAAAGCGTGTGTCGTAGCCCACCAGAATTGTTGGATTCTTAGCCTTGCTTTTCGCATGCTCCGCGATGGCCGTGACGGCCAGTCGCACGTTGGCGAACGTGAAATCATCGGCGATCAACCCGCGCCATCCCGAGGTCCCGAACTTGATGGGAGTCGACCGCTCTGCGGTCGCGCGCGCGCTTGACCGTTTCGCTTTCCCCCGTGTGGAATGCCACATGGCGCTGTATTCTAGCCCGGCGCGGCAAAGGACAAAAGCAGTGTGCGCAACTAGGATTCCATCGCGGCAAGACCTTTGCCGGGTTCAAAATATGTCAGGAGGGAAGTGATGGTCGCAGGCGGAAAAAACCGGTTGGTGTTGGTGACATGCGGAACGCTGACCGAAGCCAGGCGCATCGCGCGAGCCGTAGTCACCAAGCGTCTGGCAGCCTGCGTCAATATTGTCTTGAGTCCGGCGGAATCGGTCTATCGCTGGAAGAACAAAGTCGAGAAAGCCCGCGAATATCTTTTGCTGATCAAGACAACCTCGAATCTCCTCGCTACTCTGGAAAGAGAAGTGAAGCGCCTGCACAGTTACGATATCCCGGAATTTATCGCCCTGCCCATTGCCGCCGGGTCGCGCGAATATCTCTCCTGGCTCGGTGAATGCGTGAAGCCCTCTGCTCGCTAATCCGTTCACTCGTAGCGCAAAGAAGTCATCGGATCCATGCGCATCGCTCGCCTGGCGGGCAAATATCCGGCTGCGAGTGCCACGACGGCAAGTAGCCCCGTGAATCCCAGCAAAATCTTGAAGTCGGCACTCACGATGCCAAAGATAAGACTGGCCATCGCGCGGCTCACCGCAAACGAAATCGGCAGCGCAACCGCCAATCCGATTCCCGTAAGTTTTAGCGCCTGCCCCAGCACGAGTTTCATCAAATCGCTCGGATGCGCCCCCAGCGCCAGCCGTATGCCAATTTCCCGGGTGCGCTGCACCACGCTCTCCGACAGCACACCATAAACTCCCACCGAAGAGAGAGCCAGCGCCACCAGGCCAAAAACTCCCATCAGGATTCCCATGATGCGCACGATCGCAATCGACTCCACAACTTCTTCTGCCAGCGTATTGACCCCGCGCATCGCAATTCCGGAATCCGCTTGCCGGATTACCTCGCGCATCGGCGCAACGTAGCTCGTCGGATTCGACGCCGTTCGCAGCAGAATCGTCATTCCTCGCTCCGGCGATTGCATGAAAGGTTTGTAAATCACCGGGCGCGTTGCCGGATTCCACCAGTTCTGCCGGACATCTCCGGCCACACCGATCACGGTAATCCACGGTTCCGCGGAATCAAGCGCTCCCAGCTTGATTCGGTGGCCAATGGCATCTCCGCGCGGCCAGAATCGCGCGGCCATGCTTTCGCTGATCACCGCCACGCGCATAGCATCCCTATTGTCTCCGTCGGAAAAGAATCGTCCGTCAATCAGCAAAATCTTCAGCGCGGCAAAATAATCCGGGCTCGCAATCTGCAAGTCGGCCGAAGGCTGCTCGCTCGTCTTGAGCACTGGCCGTCCTTCGATGGAGAAGAATGCCGCCTCGTTATCCACATTGCTTGCCGGCGGATTCGTGACCAGCGCCGCGTTGCGCACTCCGGGCAACGCAGCGCTTCCGCGAAGCACCTGCTGATATAAGTTCGCGACCTTTACCTTGTCGCGGTATTCTTTCTCCGGCAGCGCGATTTCGATTCTCAACACGTTGGCCGGCTCAAATCCTTGATAGACGCTCGCTAGGTGCACGAAGCCCTGAATCGTCAGGCCCGCGCAAACCAGCAGCACCAGTGCGAACATCACTTGCGCCACCACCAGCGCGCTGCGCAATCTTCCCCTGGCGCGGGTCATCGATCCGCGGCCTGTATCTTTCAGAGTCTCATTCAACTCCACATTGCCGGTGTGCAACACCGCGGCCAGGCCGAAAAACACCCCTACGCCCAGCGCGAGAAAAATTCCAAAGGCCAGGACATTCCCGTCCACCTGGATTCCATCCCAGCCAGGAACCCATTTGGTCCAATTCACTGGAATGCTGGTGCGCAACGCGCTCACGCTCCAGAAGGACGCCAAAATCGCCACCGCGCCCGCCACCACCGACAGCATCAGCGTTTCGCAAATGAAAAGCTGCGCAAGGCGCGCCCGGCTCGCTCCCAATGCCGCGCGCACTGCAATTTCCCGCTGCCGGCCGATCATTCGTGCGAACATCAAATTCGCCAGATTTGCGCAAGCCAGCAGCAGCACGAATCCTGCCGCCGCCTGCAACAAGAGAAATAGCGGCAAGGTGTAAAGATACAATTCCTTCCGCAGCTCCAATATCGTTGTGACTCTGCCCGCATTGGTCTTCGCGTATTCCTTCTCAAGTTGATGGGAAAAATTTCCAAGTGCCGCCCGGGCTTGCTCGACGCTTACTCCTGGCTTGAGCCGGGCCAGCGCTTGGAGATTTAGCTCGGCACGTTCCGCTCTCTCCGCCGGTGTCAGAGCGAGCGGCACCCACAACTCGACTGGCACGGGAAAGTCAAAGTCTTCCGGCATGATCCCGATGACCGTATAACTCCGTCCGTTTAATTGAACTGTTTTTCCAATCACCTGTGGGTCGCCACCGAACCGCCGTTGCCACATTCCATGACTCACTACCGCAACCTGATCAAGTCCTGCCTGCTCTTCCGACGGCGTAAACAGCCGCCCCGCTGCGGGCGCGGCACCCAGCACGTCGAAAAAATTCGCAGAAACCCGGCATGCTAAAACCGGTTGGATGTTCCCCTCCTTGCTTAAATTGAAATTCCGCCAGCCAAAGGTCGTCATGGACTCAAAGACTTGCGTGCCGCCGCGCAGATCTTCCGCATCCGCTGGAGCGATGCGTCTTGCGTCGTAGCCCTCGTCGATTCCGCGGTCTTCCCACACGCGCACCAGCGTATCGAGATCGTGAAATTTATAGGGATGAAGCAGAAGTGAATTCACCATGCTGAAGACGGCCGTGTTCGCGCCGATCCCCAGCGCCAGCGTGAGCACGCTCACGGCCGCGAATCCCGGACTTTTTCTCAACGCGCGCAGCCCATAACGCAGGTCCGCCCCCAAAGTCTCCAACCGGTTTACTCTGCGCTCGTCCCGGCACTCTTCCTTCACTTTTTCCACTCCGCCAAATTCCCGCATCGCCGCGTGGCGCGCCTCTTCCGGCGTCATACCCGTCGCGGCGTTCTCTGCGATCTGCCGTTCCAAGTGGAATCGCAATTCCTCGTCGAGCTCGCTCTCCATAACATTCTCACGAAAAAGCGACCGAAATCGATTTGTGGCGCTCTTCACCCAGCGCATGCTGCTCGCTCCCCGTTTCAAACCGTCTTCAACACCAGACCAATCGCCGCCGAAAGCCGTCGCCAATTCGCTTCTTCTTTTTGCAAATACTTCTTTCCGGCCTTCGTCAGCGCGTAATACTTTGCCCGCCGGTTATTCTCCGACTCTCCCCACTCCGCCTGGATCCATCCCTGCTGTTCCAACCGGTGTAGCGCAGGGTACAGTGCACCCTGATTGACCTGCAGCACGTTGCCCGAAACTTGCCGGATTCGCTGCGCGATCGCCCACCCGTGCATCGGCTCCAGCGCCACCGTCTTAAGGATCAGCAAGTCCAGCGTCCCTTGCACCAGATCCGTCGGTTTGCTCATCGCCACTCCTCTCAGTTACTAAGGGGGAGTCTACCTTCGCTCCTGTCAATAAGCAAGGGGAAGTAACTAGCTCCCTGTGGGCAGCCCGCGCCTCGGCCCGAGGGAAGGGGAGCCTGTGGGTCAGAAATGGCGTTCGGAATCGCGCTCAGAAATAGTATTTGGTTTTACACGTACAAGAGTGCTTGGTCGAGGTCCGCAATAATATCTTCCACGTCTTCGATGCCCACCGACAATCGCACCAATCCTTCGGTGATTCCCACGCGTTCGCGCACTTCCACCGGCATCGAAGCGTGCGTCATCAGCGACGGCAGAGAGATGAGCGTTTCCACGCCTCCCAGGCTTTCCGCCAGCGAGCACAGCTTCACCTGATTCAAGAATCGTCGCGCCGCTTCAAGCGAATTCAGATCGAAGGACAGCATTGCGCCCGGCCCCTTCTGCTGGCGCCGCGCAATTTCATGCTGCGGGTGCGACGGTAAGCCTGGGTAGTAGACCTTCCGGACTTTTGGGTGCGCATCGAGGTGCCGCGCCACCGAGATGCCGTTGGCATTGTGCTGAAGCATGCGGATCGCCAGCGTCTTGATCCCGCGCGAAACCAGAAAGCAGTCCATCGGCGCAAGCCCGGTTCCGGCCGAGCGCTGTATAAAATAAATCTTCTCGGAATCTTCCGGCCGCGTCAGGATCGCGGCGCCCCCCGTCGAATCGCTGTGCCCGTTCAAATACTTCGTCATCGAGTGCACCACGATGTGCGCGCCCAGCTCGATCGGCCTCTGCAAATACGGACTCAGAAACGTGTTGTCCACCACCAGCGTGATACCGCGATCGTTGGCCAACTTGCCCATCGCTGAAATATCCGTCACGCGCAGCGTGGGATTCGTGGGCGTTTCCACGTACAACATCTTCGTATTGGGCCGTAGCGCCGCCAGCACCGCATCCGGCACGGACGTATCCACGAAGCTGAACTCCAGCCCGAAATGCACGAGCAGTTGCGTCGAAAGGCGAAAAACCCCGCCATACACCGCTTCGGACAAAACCACGTGATCGCCCGGACGCAACAGCCGGAATACCGCGTCAATCGCCGCCATCCCCGAAGAAAAAACGTATGCGCTGTGCCCCCCTTCGAGCTTCACCACGGTGCGCTCCAGCGCCTTCCGGTTCGGATGATTCGTCCGCGCGTAATCGTAGCCTTTCGTTTTTCCCAGTTCTTCCTGGATGTACGTGGAGGTCTGATAAATCGGTGCGACGATCGCTCCCGTCGTCGGATCGGGTTCCTGACCCACGTGAATGGCGTTGGTGGCAAAACCCATGCTCTTCTCCTCTTGCAGCAGCGCTCGGATTGCGCTGCCTTCGCTTCCGCGTAATGAAGTTTACGGAATTTCGGGGCCGTTTGCCTGCGGTAGTGACTTGTTGTTTCCTACCGGGAAGGTTCCTGAAAAGGTACAGGAGCAAATCCATCGAGTCAATTCCACTATGCCTTCTTCTTCGGAATGGTGGCCACCGGTCGAGCAGCGCATGCACCGAGTCAGGCATCGAACAAAGGATTGGAGAGGCTTGACCCACCCCGGCCTTCTGTGGAGGATGTAATCCAGAAAAACATGAAACCCCTGCGATTACTCTCCGTGCGTCTGCCAATCAACGTGGCGCTGCTCCTGCTTCCCGCAATTGCTCTCTACTCCAGCGCGCAGGATACACCCGCGCCTGCTCCGAAGACTCAGGCGCCTGATGCTCGGAGCAGGCTCACGATTGAGGTCACCGGCGGCGATAACAACGTCCCCATCGAAAATGCCAGCGTCTACTTGAAATATATTGAAGAGCGAAAGCTGTTGAAGGACAAGAAATTGGAATTAAACGTCAAGACCAACCGCGAAGGAATCGCCCACGTATCGGGCGCGAAACCTGGCAGAGCATTAATTCAAATCGTCGCCGACGGATGGAAAACTTACGGCCGATGGTTCGATATCACCGACCCAAAGCAGAACATCAGAGTCCACCTTGAGCGGCCGCCCAAGTGGTACTGACATTTCTCCGCTTCACGAATCAATTTGCGTTGCACCCGACGGCTTGCACAGAAATAGTGCAAACCGAAGAAGAATGTTGAGGGGCGTGCAGTTAGAAGCGCGCCGGGAGAGCTTTTCCACATACTTATCAACACTTGTGTTGAAAACTTAATGCAGCCGAAATATTTTCACCGCAATTCGGCACGCTGCGTGCCCTTTGTTCGCTGCATCACACTTTTGACCCGCGCCAAATCCCGGTGATACAGTAGATTCTCAACATATTTCCATGAACGAATCCTTCGAAGGGCATTTCTCGCAGATCCAAATGCTGTGGGGCAATATTGTCGCCCGTCCGTTGCGCAGCTCCCTCAGCGTGATCGCCATCGCCATTCAAGTCATTCTCGTTCTGATGATTGCCGGCCTTACGACCGGCATCATTAACGAATGGGGAAAGCGAGTCGAAGGAGTAGGCGCTGACCTTCTTGTGCAGCCACCGAACTCTTCTATTTTTTTCGCCTTCTCGGGCGCAGTGATGCAGGAATCGCTCGCCGATCAAATCGAAGCGCTGCCGGGGGTCGATGAAGTTTCACCTACGCTTATCCTGGTGGATCAAAAGAGCTTCATGGTGATTTACGGCATCGACTACAAGCGTTTCAACGCTCTCAGCCGCGGTTTTCTTTACCGCGCCGGCCGCCCTTTTGAAACGGCAGACGAGGCGCTTGCCGATGATATCGTGGCGCAGACGCGACACATGCAGGTCGGTGACCACGTAAATCTTGCGAACCACTCCTTCACCATCAGCGGCATCGTGGCGCATGGCAAAGGGGCGCGTTTTTTCATCCCCTTAAAGACCGCGCAGGACATTGCCGGCGCGGAGAAACGCGTCTCGATGTTCTATGTGCGCAGCAAGGGCGACACAGAAACCACGCGCAAGGAAATTCTCCAGTTGACACCGGAGAATCGCGTCCGCTCCATGTCCGAATACATGTCGCTCATGAATTCTTCCAATCTTCCTGAGTTGAAACCCTTTATCCGCACGATGGTGGGCATCGGCATCGTCATCAGTTTTCTGGTTGTACTTCTCAATATGTACACCATGGTTCTGGAACGCACGCGCGAGATCGGCATCCTCAAAGCGCTCGGGTGCTCGCGTCTGGAGATCGCAAAAATGCTTTTGGGGGAAACGTTTGTGCTGACGCTGTTCGGGAGCGCCGCGGGCATTCTCCTTACGTTTCTCACGCAAGCCATTCTCAAGGAAACGAATCCCGCTCTAACGATCTTGATTTCATCGCGCTGGGTCCTTCAGGCCATCGCGCTGGCGCTTGTCGGAGCCGCCGCCGGTGCGGTCTATCCGGCGTTGCGCGCGGCGGGTTACGATCCCGTGGTGGCGCTGGCTTACGAGTAGCCTCTCTGCATCGATGCGAAGAGTGAGTCAGACTCGTCCTCCCCGGCACAGATAAGACACACCTCGTCGGTTTCGGATTGCATAGCCTTGGGTTCCGGCCTAGGCTGAGATTCGAGCTTCAGCAATTTGGAGTTGCCATGAATATAGGAAAATG
>JGI25616J43925_10001174_pt1 | contig 10205 bp, 4 predicted proteins | sample GraSoi2013_100cm_FD_43925 | JGI IMG/M metagenome (IMG submission 43925) | reverse complement strand
GCGGTCCGAGGTCTGGATGTTGATGATGCCGACGCCGCCGCGTGACTGCAGGCGGTACTCCTCCAGCTCCGTCCGCTTGCCGTAGCCGTTCTGGGCGACGGTGAGCACCGTGCCCCCCTCGCGGACGACTTCCATCGCCACGACCTCGTCACCCTCGCGGAGGGTGATGCCGCGAACCCCGTAGGCGCTGCGCCCCATCGGGCGGACGTCGGTCTCCTCGAAGCGGATGGCCATACCGTCCGAGGTGCCGATGAAGATCTGCTCTTTGCCGTCCGACAACTCCACCGCGATGACCGAGTCCCCCTCTTCGATGCCCATCGCGATGATGCCGCCGGCGCGCGGGTTGCTGAACGCCGACAGGTCGGTCTTCTTGACGGTCCCCTTCCGGCTGCCCATCACGATGAACTGCTGGTCTTCCTGCTCGGGGAACTCCTTCACGGCGAGCAGCGCGGCGATCTTCTCGCCTTCCTCGAGCTGGACGAGGTTCGCGATCGCCTTCCCTTTGCCGCCGGGGCCGACGTCCGGGATCTCGTGGACCTTCAGCCAGTAGGCGCGGCCGCGGTCCGTGAAAATCATGATGTAGGCGTGCGCCGACGCCACGAAGAGGTGGCTGACGTAGTCCTCCTCGCGCGTCCGCATGCCGATCCGCCCCTTCCCGCCGCGCCGCTGCGCGCGATAGGTGGTGATCGGCGTCCGCTTGATGTAGCCGGTGTTGGTCACCGTGATCGCCATGTCTTCGTCGGCAATCAGATCTTCGATCCGGAGCTCGCCGGTATCGTCGATGATCTCGGTACGGCGCTCGTCGCCGAACTTCTCGCGGACGGCCTTGAGCTCGCCGACCACCAGCTGCATCAGGAGCTCTTCGCTCGACAGGATGGCGCGGAGCCGCTCGATGGTCTTCATGAGCTCGAGCAGCTCGTCGAGGATCTTCTGGCGCTCGAGTCCCGTGAGGCGCTGCAGCTGCATGTCGAGGATCGCCTGCGACTGGAGCTGCGACAGCTTGAACTGCGCCATCAGTCCGTCGCGCGCCTCGGCCGGGCTCTTCGACCCGCGAATCAGCTTGATCACCTCATCCAGGTGATCGAGCGCGATCTTGAGGCCCTCGAGGATATGCGCCCGGGCCTCGGCCTTCCGCAGCTCGAACTCGGTCCGGCGGCGGACCACTTCCCGGCGGAACTCGATGAACTGCTCGAGGACCTCGAGGATATTGAGCACCTTGGGCCGGCCGCCGGCGATCGCCAGCATGATGATGCCGAACGTTGTCTGCAGCGGCGTGTGCTTGTAGAGGTTGTTGAGCACGACGTCGGGCATCTCGCCGCGCTTCAGCTCGATGACGATGCGCATGCCGTCGCGATCGGACTCGTCGCGCAGGTCGCTGATCCCCTCGATCGTCTTCTCACGGGCGAGGTCCGCGATCTTCTCGATCAGCCGCGCCTTGTTGATCTGGTAAGGGATCTCGGTGATGACAATCGACTGCTTGTCCCCTTTCTTGCTCTCTTCGACCGAGGACTTAGCGCGCATCGTGATCGAGCCGCGGCCCGTCGTGTAGGCCTGGAAGATGCCGTTCCGCCCGACGATGAATCCTCCCGACGGGAAGTCGGGGCCGGTCACGACGCGCAGGACGGCCTTCAGCCGGGCGTCCCGCGCCTGGCCGCGCTGATCGATGGCCGCGATGCAGCCGTCGATCACCTCGCGCAGATTGTGCGGCGGGATGTTGGTCGCCATGCCGACCGCGATGCCGGCGGAGCCGTTGACCAGCAGGTTCGGGAACGTGGTCGGGAGAACGGTCGGTTCCTCGGTCGTCTCGTCGTAGTTGGGGACGAAGTCGACGGTCTCCTTGTCGAGATCCGCCATCATCGCTTCGGCCATCGCCTCGGGGCGCGCTTCCGTGTAGCGCATCGCCGCGGGGGGATCGCCGTCGATGGACCCGAAGTTCCCCTGGCCATCGACCAGGGGGTAGCGCATGTTGAACTCCTGCGCNAGCCGGACGAGCGTGTCGTAGATCGAAGCGTCGCCGTGGGGATGGAAGTTGCCCATCACCTCGCCGACGATCTTCGCGCACTTGCGATAGGCGCGGTTCGAGGCGAGCCCCATCGTCCGCATGCCGTAGAGCACGCGCCGGTGCGCGGGCTTGAGGCCGTCGCGGGCGTCAGGCAGCGCCCGGCCGATGATTACGCTCATGGCGTAATCCATGTACGAGCGCTTCATCTCGTCTTCGATGTTGACGGGGACTTTACTTGAAGTGACTTCAGACATAAGAATTCTCGTGGCTGGGGCCGTCTGAGCGTTCTCAGCCCTCTGTCTCAGCCCTCAGCCCCTGCCCTAGATGTCGAGGTTTTTGACGTCGAGCGCGTTGTCTTCAATGAACTTGCGGCGCGGCTCGACCTGGTCCCCCATCAGGGTGGTGAACATGAGGTCCGCGGCCGGGTGATCTTCCGCCTTGACCTGCAGCAGCGTCCGCTTCGCCGGGTCCATCGTGGTCTCCCACAAGGTGTCAGGGTTCATTTCGCCGAGGCCCTTGTAGCGGTTGACGGCGATCCCCTTCTTCCCGGCGGCGATGAAGAACTCGACGAGATCGTCGAGCGATTCGACCTTGACCTGCTGGTCTTTGGTCTGCGGGCCCTGCGGGTTTCTCGCCTTCGGCTCGGCCGCGAGCTTGGTGGCCTCGTCGGTTGCGCCGCCGCCGATCGTGGTGTCCGCCGCGGCCGCGTGCCCGGCTTCGTCGGCCGCCGCATCGTCCGCGGCGCTGTCGACGCCGGCCCCCGTCGTCTTCACGATCATCGGCGCCTTGATGCCCTTGACGTCGTTGTAGTTGTTCGCAAGGGTGCGGAACTCGGTGGTCAGCACGAAATCGAGGTCGATGCGGTGGTACTTCGGGTACCCGCCGGTGCGATCTTCGATGACGATGCCGTGCGCCTGGTGCTCCTCGTCCGGTTGCACGCTGGCCGAGCGGGTCTTCGTGTTGAGCGAGTCCGCGAACGCCTGCAGCTTCTCGCGGTCGGTGAAGAACGCCTTCTCGGTGCCGCGGATGCCCTGGTCGAGCAGCGCGATGATCACGTCGCGCGTCGGACCGCGACGCTCGACCACCTGCAAGAGCTTCCGGAACGTGATCAGTCTCTCGAGCTTCTGTTCGAGCACGGTACCGGTGATCTCGGTGCCGTCGGGCAGCACCACGATGCGCGACTCGACCGCGCGGCGGATCAGCCAGGTCTCGAGCTCGCGCTCGTCGCGGATGAACGTCTCGGTGCGGCCGCGCTTGGCGCGGAACAGCGGCGGCTGGGCAATGTAGATGTAGCCGTTGTCGACCAGCGCCCGCATCTGGCGGTAGAAGAAGGTGAGCAGCAGCGTCCGGATGTGCGATCCGTCCACGTCCGCGTCGGTCATGATGATGATCCGGTGGTAGCGGAGCTTGGCGACGTCGAAGTCCTCCGGACCGATGCTGGTGCCGAGCGCCGCGATCATCGTCTTGATTTCGTCGCTGCCCAGCATCTTGTCGAAGCGGGCCTTCTCGACGTTGAGGATCTTGCCCTTGATAGGGAGAATCGCCTGGAAGCGGCGGTCACGCCCCTGCTTCGCCGAGCCGCCGGCGGACTCCCCTTCGACGATGTAGATCTCGCTGAGCGAGGGATCGCGCTCCTGGCAGTCCGCGAGCTTGCCCGGCAGGGCGCTGCTGTCGAGGGCCCCCTTACGGCGGACGAGGTCCCGCGCCTTGCGGGCAGCCTCGCGCGCGCGGGCGGCGTCAACCGCTTTCAGGATCACGCGCTTCGCGATATTTGGGTTCTGCTCGAGGAACGCCCCGAGCTTGTCGTTGACGATCGTCTCGACGATGCCCTTGACCTCGGTGTTGCCGAGCTTGGTCTTGGTCTGCCCCTCGAACTGCGGCCGCGGGATCTTGACGCTGATGACCGCGGTCAAGCCTTCGCGGATGTCGTCGCCGCTGATCGTTGCGTCCTTCAGGTCCTTCGTGAGGTTGTTCTTCGCGGCGTACGAATTGACGGTGCGCGTGAGCGCCGATCGGAACCCGGAGAGATGGGTGCCGCCTTCGTGCGTGTTGATGTTGTTGGCGAACGAGTAGAGGGTTTCGGCGTAGCCGTCGTTCCACTGCATCGCGATCTCGACGTCGATGCCGTCCTTCTCGCCGTGCGAGTAGATCGGCTTCTCGTTGACGGCCGCCTTGTTCTGGTTCAGGTACTCGACGAAGGAGACGATGCCCCCCTCGTAGAGAAACTTGTGCGACTTGCCGTCGCGCTCGTCGTCGATGGTGATGGTGACGCCGCCGTTGAGGAACGCCAGCTCGCGCAGGCGGGTCGCCAGGGTGTCGAAGCTGTATTCGGTCGTCTCGAAAATCTGCGCGTCCGGCTTGAAGGTGACCTTGGTCCCGCGCTTCTTCGTCGTGCCGGTGACCTCGAGACCTGCCGTCGGCGCGCCGCGCTCGTAGGTCTGCTGGTAGACCTGACCGTTGCGCCAGATCTCGAGCTCGAGGACTTCGGACAGGGCGTTCACCACCGAGATGCCGACGCCGTGGAGACCGCCGGAGACCTTGTAGCTGTCGTTGTCGAACTTGCCGCCGGCGTGGAGGACGGTCAGGACAACTTCGGCGGCGGACTTGCCGCTCTCGTGACGATCGACCGGGATGCCGCGGCCGTTGTCGACGACGGTGACGGAATTGTCGATGTGGATCGTGACGTTGACCTGATCGCAGTGTCCGGCCAGCGCTTCGTCGATCGAGTTGTCGACGACCTCGTAGACGAGATGGTGCAGTCCCTGCGGGCCGGTCGAGCCGATGTACATCGCGGGGCGCTTGCGAACCGCCTCGAGGCCTTCGAGGACCTTGATCTGCGCGGCGCCGTAATCCGCCCCGTTACCGTTACCGTTCGGTCCGGGCACAGCCGCAGGGTTCTCGGCAGGCGACACGGCCTTCGGGTCGTGCGGCTGCTGGTTGGTGTCGTTCAACTGGTCCATTCGGAAATAACGCTCAGATGCGCATCGGCATGATGACGTAGGTGTATTCGTAGCCTTCGGCTCCGACCGGCTTCAGGACCGCCTGGCTCATCTCGTCCTTGAAATCGAGCGACACGGTGTCGGTCTCGACGACGCCGAGGAAATCGAGGACGTATTGCGCGTTGAAGCAGATCGTCACCGGCGCCGCGGCGTAATCCACCATGAGGATTTCCTTGGCCTCGCCGAACTCCGGGCTGCTCGATGCAATCTCGACCTTGCCCTTGTCGATCTGGACCTTCACCGCGCGCGAGCGCTCGTTCGAGAGGAGCGCCACGCGCTTGACCGCCGCCGTGAGGCGATCGCGGTCGAACTCGACGTGCTTGTCGTTGTTCTTCGGGATGACCCGCTCGAAGGCGGGGAACTGGCCGTCGATCATCCGTGAGATCAAGAGCCGATCGCCGAGGGTGAAGAACAGATGGTTTTCGCCGCGCTCGTAGAGAATGTCGCCGTCGCCTTCGGCCATCAGCCGGCCGAGCTCGAGCAGTGTCTTCCGCGGCAGGATGACCCGCAGTTCTTCTTCTGATCCTTTCGCGCTCTTGCCGGTTGCCGGGTCGCGCGCGACGGTGATGTGCGCGAGACGATGACCGTCGGTCGCCACCAGACCCATGGCATCGGACCGGAGCAGGAACAGCGCGCCGTTCAGGAAGTACCGGGTGTCCTCGCCGGTGATCGCGAACTGCGTCTTCGAGACCATCTGGCGCAGCGCGTCGCGCGGCAGCGTGGCGCTGACCTTGCCCGTCGCCTCGGGCAGGGTTGGGAAATCCTCGCGCGGCAGCGTCTGCATGCGCGAGTCGAACCGATCCGCGGCGACCTTGACGCCCCCCTTGTCTTCTTCGATCCGTACGTCCGTCTCGGGCAATGCTTTGACGATTTCGTACAGCTTCTTCGCCGGCAGCGTCAGCGATCCGCTCTTCGACACCGTCGCCGGGCACTTGCTGCGCAGGCCGACCTCGAGATCCGTCGCGAGCATCTTCACTTCGGTGCCGTTGGCTTCGAGCAACACATTCGCGAGAATCGGAATCGTGTTCTTGCGCTCGACGATGCCCTGGAACAGTTGTAGTTCGCGCAGTAGATCGGTCTTGCGGACGACCAGTTCCATTGTTTGTGATCTCAGAAATTANAGGAGAGAAACAGGTACAAAGAATTATAACAGGAAATAGGGGCTGCGGAAAAGCGTTTTAATGGCGATTACCCGTTCAGAATCTGTTATTTAGGCTGTGTATCCGCTGCCGGTACAGCTGCGGATTTTTCCTCGTTCATCTGTGGAGGTTTTAGGGCCCCCAGATACCCCGCAGTTCATGCACAGCCAAACGCCGTCCAACCGTGTGGAAATTGCGGTGGGACTCAGCGGAATGATTCCAGCAGGTTGTGGATAACCGTGTTGAAATCTCCATCCCGGGTTCGGAGATCCTCAATCTTGCGGATCGAGTGGATCACCGTCGAGTGATGCTTGCCGCCGAAGCTGCGACCGATCTCCGGCAGCGACGCGTTTGTCAGGTTCTTGCACAGATACATGGCGATCTGCCGCGGCAGGGCGACCGATTTCGAGTTGTTCTTCGACTTCAGTTCCGTCACTTTGAGCGAGTAATGCTCGGCGACGGCTTTCTGCACGCTTTCGATCGTGACCGCGCGGTCGTCGTTCTGCAGCACGTTGCGCAGCACGTCCTGCGCGAGCGATAACGTAATCTCGCGGCCGGTCAGCGACGCATAGGCGATCAGGCGGATCAGCGAGCCCTCCAGCTCGCGGATGTTGGACTTGATCTTCCCGGCGATATAGATCGCGACGTTGTCCGCCAGCGTGATGCCTTCGCTCTCGGCTTTCCGCTTCAGAATCGCGGTCTTGGTCTCGAGATCGGGCGACTGGATGTCGGCAATCAGGCCCCACTCGAATCGCGACCGCAGCCGCTCCTCGAGCTGCGGAATCTCGTGCGGCGGGCAGTCGCTGCTGATGACGATCTGCTTCTGCGAGTCGTAGAGCGCATTGAAGGTGTGGAAAAACTCGGTCTGGGTGCCTTCCTTGCCTGCCAGGAACTGGACGTCGTCGACCAGCAGTACGTCGACGCTGCGATAGCGCTCGCGGAAGTCCAGGATGCGGTCGTAGCGCACGGCGTTGATCATCTCGTTCATGAAGCGCTCGGACGAGATGTAGGTGAGTTGCAGATTCTTCAAATGCGTGACGACGTAATGTCCGATGGCGTGCATCAGGTGCGTCTTGCCCAGCCCGACCCCGCCGTAGATGAACAGCGGGTTATACGAGCGCGACGGCGCTTCCGCCACGGCGCGGCACGCCGCGTGCGCGAACTGATTCGATGTGCCGACGATGAAGGTGTCGAAGGAATAGCGTGGGCTGAGAATGCCGAGATCGTCGGCGTCTACCGGAACGTCTTCCTCGAGCGGCGGCTCGGGCTGCGGGATCTCGGGCACGAGCGGCGCGCCTATGTCCTCCGTCACGAAGGCGACGGGCGAGCCGGGTCGCTGCACCTCGGTGAGGGCTTCATCGATCACCGCCGCGTAATGTTTCGTCAGCCAGTCGCGGAAGAGGGCATTAGGAACACGCACCCGGATCGCGCCGTCGCGGTCGGCGACAAACGCGGTGGGCTTGAACCAGGTGTAAAAGCTGTGTCTGTTGACCTTCGTCTCGATGCGGGCCAAGACCTGGTCCCAGATGTTGCTGGCGGTCATGTCGTTTCGGGGACCTTTCGCCCCCTCGGGAACCACTTACCTGCGGCAGCCCGATGCCAGCCGGCCGTTTACCCGCCAGTTACAAGGGGTTAGCGACTTTCGCCCCCTGGCTTTTCCACAATTTTTTCCACAGTTGTGGAAATCTTCGGGGGGAGACCCTACGCTCCCGACGTTCCCGCCGCCGGAACGTTGCGGGGTAGGGACTGTACCATAGCAATTCCTCGCCTGACAATCACGCGTTGACACTCTCGGCCTGCGTTCGCTACTATTTGAGTTTCTCCGTTTCGAGCAGAACCGCTACAGAGGTTTCAAACAGTCATGGCCAAGGGCGTACGCACATTTCAGCCGAACCGGCGGCACCGGAAGCGGACCCACGGATTCCTGGTGCGGATGGCGACCAAGAAGGGCCGGCAGGTCCTGGCGCGGCGGCGCGCGAAGGGGCGGAAGCGCCTTGCTGTGACCGCTTCGCGGTAGGAAGAAGTTCACAGTTCACAGTGGGCAGTTCACAGTTTGCTCATGATTCTGGATCAACTCGAACCAAAAACTGTAAACTGTAGACTGTTAACTGTTTAACAGTTCTCCCAAATGCCTTCCAATGCTCTGCCACCCGCGCGGCGAATCCGCCGCCGCAGGGAATTCCAGCGCGTCTTCGACGCCGGTCGCAGGGCCCATGGCCGTCACCTCACCATCATCACGACGGCTGCGCTAGGCCCGGATAGTCGCCTCGGAATTGTCGCGAGCAAGAAGCTCGGGGGAGCGGTCGTGAGAAATCGGGCGAAACGACTGATTCGAGAGATGTTCAGGACCGCGGCTGGCCCCCGTCGCCCCTCCGACCTGGTGATCATCCCGAAAGCCTCTGCGCTCCAAGCACTTACAACGGAAGTCTTCAGCGACTACCGCTCCACCCTCCGACGCCTAAACCTGTCATAATTATGACAGTAAAGCTGCTGATTCTGCTGATTCGCGCGTACCAGGTGGTCCTGTCCCCCTTCCTCGGGGGCGCGTGCCGATTTCTCCCCTCGTGTTCCGCGTACGCGATCGAGGCGATCGCTACCCACGGGGCGCGGCGCGGGTCGATCCTGGCAGTTCGCCGGCTGTCCCGCTGCCATCCCTTTGGGCGCGCTGGAGTCGATCCGGTGCCGGCCCCCCGAACCTCGAACCTCTGAGTGACCTGAATAGATGGAAAGACGCGTTCTGATCGCGGTGCTGTTGTCCTTCCTGGTCCTCTACGGGTACCAGGCGCTGTTTCCTCCGCCGCCCGAGCCCAAACCTGCGCAAACGAGCAAGACGGCGACGGCGCCCAAGGAATCGGGTCCGACGCAGTCCAACCCGGCCGCGTCCGTCCAGGGGCTGCAGCCCCCGGCTGCGGGTGAACCGTCTGCTCCGGCGCAGGAAGTCGCGATCGACAACGCCGACGTCCATGCGGTGTTCACGTCGCGCGGCGCGGTCCTGAAAAGCTGGAAGCTGAAAAAGTACCGCGATGACCAAGGCCAGCCGCTGGAAATGATCGCCGGCCATGCGCCGGCGGACTCACCGCTGCCCTTCACGCTCGGCGTCGACGACCCGGCGCTCGCTGTGAAGATAGCGGCGGCACCGTTCACGGTGACGTCGGCCAACGCGCCCTTCGCGGCCGGCGGATGGCAAGCCCAGTTCGACTATGCCGACGAGGCCGCGGGCCTGCGCGTGCAGAAGATTTTCTCGATCGCCCCGGGCAAGCCGTACGTCATCAACGTCGCCGCAACGGTGACGCAGAACGACAAGCCGGTGGCGGCGACGCTCGGGTGGGGTCCAGCGCTCGGCAGCGGCGTCACGGCGAAATCGCGCACCTACAACCCGCCGCCCCAGCCGATCTACTTCAAGGACGGCAAGGTCTCGCGGATCGCGCCCGACAAGATCGCGTCGCAGCCGGTGGTGGAGGGTGCGGTCGGCTTCGCCGGCGTCGACGATCACTACTTCCTCGTGGCGGTGGTGAAGCCGAATCAACCGGTCCGCGTCGAGTACTCGACGGTCGACGTCCCGCTCGATGGACAGCCCGAGGGTGCGCACTATGTGTCGTGGGCGGTGCGCTATCCGTCGCTGCCGCAGGGGGTCGCCTATTTCGCGGGCCCGAAGGATTTCGACGTCCTCGTCGCGGTCGACCGCGATCTCGTGCGCGCGATTGATTTCGGCATGTTCGCATGGCTCGTCGTCCCGCTGCTGCGCTCGCTGAAGTGGCTCAACGTTTACGTCGGCAACTACGGGTGGTCGCTGATCCTGCTGACGGTCCTCATCAACCTCGCGATGTTCCCGCTCCGCCACAAGAGCGTGGTGTCGATGCGGAAGATGCAGGAAGTGCAGCCGGAAGTGAAGGCGATCCAGGACCGCTACGCCAAGCTCAAGATGAGCGATCCCGCGCGCGGGAAGATGAACACCGAGCTGATGGCGCTCTACAAGGAGCGCGGCGTCAACCCCGCCACCGGCTGCGTGCCGATGCTGCTGACGCTGCCGGTGCTCTTCGCGTTTTATTCCATGCTCTCGGTCGC
>JGI25616J43925_10001172_pt1 | contig 10213 bp, 7 predicted proteins | sample GraSoi2013_100cm_FD_43925 | JGI IMG/M metagenome (IMG submission 43925) | reverse complement strand
CGCCTCCTTCTCTAGGCTAGATTCGCAGCCGGTGAATCGTCAAGTGAGGTCGTGCGGAAGAGTAAATCCCTGCTTCGAAAATGGTGTTGACCACTTAGGCCAGACTTCCCTTCGGGGCGAGATGCAGGTTGCGGCAGGCTGTACCGTCCTGGCGCTGGTCCGTCTACAGTTCGCGAAGAGCGGTGGCTACGGGAAGGCGCGCGGCGCGCACGGCCGGAAAAAGGCCCCCCAGGACTCCCATCACTAGAGCGAAAACAATCCCCTCCGCGAGCAATCCGGGCGTGATCTTGAATGCGAAGGCAAGATTGGAGAATGTCTGAAAATTTATCGTGCTTGTGGTCAAGCCGTTCAACCTGAGAACGGCGAGACAACCCAAGACACCGCCAACAAAAGAAATCAAGAGCGCCTCAATGAGGAAAGAGACAACCACAGAAGGCCCGCCAAAACCAAGCGCCCGCATGGTAGCAATCTCCCGGCCGCGATCCGCGACGGCCGAATACATGGTATTGAGCGCGCCGAAAACTGCTCCGATGGCCATGATACCTGCGACGAAGCCGCCGAGACGAGTTATGAGTGTAGTCATGGCCGTAGATTGCTTGGCGTAGTAGTCGATTTCGCGCGCAACGTCCACATTGAGACGCGGGTCGGTCGTAACGGAGTCCTTCAATTGATTCAGCGCATCTGGGGAAGTGAGGTGAACCGTGACGGACTGAAAATTCGTGTCGGGCCGGTTATAGGCTGCGGAAAGCAGATGCGCGTCTGCCCAAACTTCAGAATCGAAAGAGCTGCCGCCAGCGTCAAAGATCCCCACAACTTGCCAGCGCACCGTGCCAAGCCCAATCGTGGTGCCAAGCGTCAGTCCCGAGTAGGTCGTATTCGCGTTCTTCCCCACAACGACCTCAGTAAGACCAGGTTTGAACATGCGCCCCTGAACGATCTTGACCTGCTTGCGAATCTCGAGCACGTTGGGTGAAACACCACGAAGCTGAACATTCGCGTCGTCGCCCGTGGAAACCATCGGAATGGGAGCCATAAGCACTGCCTCCGGACTCACCAGCGGGCCGTCGGCCCCACGCGCAATTCCGGGTGCGTCTTGAATAATTCTCACGGAGTCGAGCGGAACGCCACTGGTCATTTCCGAGGTTGCACCCGCGCGAACAATCAGCGCGTTGTCCGCCGAGCCGGACGCCACCAGCGTGGCTTTGAAACCGCGAGAGAGCGACAGCATCGCAACGAAGACTCCCACAGTTCCGGCAATCCCCAGAACCGCGACGATGGTCGATGTCCAGCGAGCTTTGACGCTCCGCACGTTGTAAATGAGTGGAATCGCCATTTCAGACCCTCCGCAGTGCGTTCACAACACGCATGCGCATGGCGCCAACACCAGGAATCAGCCCGCTGGCCACGCCGACGAAAACAGCGAACACCAGGCCGAGCAACAACATTGTCTTCGACAGAAGGAGTGGCGGCAGCATTCCGGTCAGCACAGCACTAATCACCGGAATTGCAGCCCACGCGAGCAAAAGACCCACCACGCCGCCGACTAGCGCGATGGCCACGGATTCAGCAAGAACAAGGAAGAGAACGGAACGGTCCTTCACGCCGATGGCTTTTAGGACTGCCAGTTCACCGGAACGTTCGCGGACAGAAATGGCCATGGTGTTGCCGGTAACAAGCAGCAACGTGAAGAAAACTACGCTGCCGATGGTAATAATTAGGAGCTCGATGTTTCCGAACTGCTTGGCAAAATAGGCTTGGAATGCAGACTCGGTCTCCGTTTTGGTTTCGTAAGAGGAATTGGCAAACTTCGCGTCAATCGCCTTCGCGACGCGCACGGCGTCGTCCGGGCTATCGAGCCTGAGGATGTACCAGCCCGCCGTACTTTTCAACCGATCTTTCATGCTATCGGGAATATTCTCGTCAAAGTTTTTCCATTGAAGCCAGAATTGGCTTTCGTCGCCATCTGCTTTCTCGGTATGGTAAATCCCCTCGAGATTAAATTCCCAGGTTCTCGTCGGGCCATACAAAGTGTTCTTGATGGGAATTCGGTCGCCGACCTTCCATCCAAACCGCTTCGCCGTCTTGGCGCCTGCAATCGCGCCCTGCTGATCCTTCAAGAAGGCATTCCACTGGTCATCGGGCACGATAAATTCCGGATATACCCTGCGATGGTTTTCCGGGTCGATAACGAACTGAGGAAAGAAGTTTCTCTCTTCCTGATAAACCCCGCCGAACCAGTGATCGTGTGTGACATACTTCACGCCGGGAATCGCCCTCACTTGGTCCGCGTACGATAGGGGCATGGTCAGCATCAACCCAACCCGGTTTTCAATCACCAGCCGGTCCGCGCCGGCAATCTCGATGCCTCGGCTGAAGGCGCTCTTCACCACGGCAAGAAAAGTGAATAGAACCAAAGCGATAGCAAAAGACCCGATGGTGAGGATAAGGCGAACCTTCTTGCGGAACAGATTGGCAAGGATCAACCGGCTGAATTTCATGCTGCACCCCCGGCCAGGACACTCTCACGCGAAGTCTTGCCCTCGACGAGCACGCCTTTTTCAAGATGCAACGTGGTGTGAGCACGTGCGGCCACCACGGGATCGTGCGTGACCATCAAGATGGTCTTGTTGTACTTGGCAACGAGCTCATCAATCAGGGCCATGATTTCGTCCGCGCTCTTGCGGTCCAGGTCGCCGGTCGGCTCATCGCAAAGCAAGAAAGTCGGGTCCGAGACGATGGCGCGAGCGATAGTGACGCGCTGTTCTTGCCCGCCGGAAAGCTGGCGGGGGTAGTGATGCATGCGATCCGCCAGATTGACGACGCCGAGCGCGGTCTCGACATGCTTACGCCGCTCAGGACTGGAAAGCTTGGTCAAGAGCAACGGAAGTTCGACGTTTTGATACGCGGTCAGCACGGGGATGAGGTTGTACATCTGGAAGATGAAACCGACATGGCGAGCGCGCCATTGTGTAAGCTTGCCCGCGGACATGTGCGTGATTTCGTCGCCGTCAACAGTGATGCTGCCGGCTGAGGGGACGTCAAGTCCGCCGAGAAGATTGAGCAATGTGGTCTTGCCGGAACCGCTAGGCCCCATGAAGGCGACAAAATCGCCTTTGTCGACGTCCAGATTAAGGCCTTGCAGCACTTGAATCTTCTCGCCGCCGCGGCTGTAGGTCTTGTTCAATCCGCGAACTTTGATGAGGCTGGAAGAACCACCATTTCCATCGACTCGAATCATGCTTGGCTCCTACTGTCGGATTTCAACCTTGTCGCCATCGTGCAAACTTTCCGGACCCTTCACGACCAGAGAATCGCCGGGGGAGACTCCCGTCATGATCGCAACGTCTGTGCCGCGATCCATGCCCAGGCTGACGGCGCGGCGCTCCACCTTTCCGTCGCGGACCAGGAACACAAAAGAAGCAGTCGAATCGGAGCGCACCGCCCCTTTGGGGATGAACGCCACGGCTTGCGGCCCTTTTTCTTTCGCCTTGTCCTTTGCGGCAGGCTTCTCATTCTCCAGGAACGCCACCTTCACGCCCATGTCCGGCAGAATGAAATTGTATTTCTCTAGGTTGAGGATAGTAATGCGCACTTTGACGGTGGCCTTTTGGCGGTCTGCTGTGGGAATGACCGTGCGAACCTTCGAGGGAATCGGCTTGTCCGGATAAGCATCCAGCGTTGCGGTGACCGGCTGCCCGTTTTCCACGCGCGCAATGTACGACTCGTTGACGTCCACTTCAATTTCGTTGGATTTCATGTCCACAATGGTGGCAATGCCCGTGCGCGTAAAGCCGCCCCCCGCAGAATTGGGGGACACCATCTCGCCAACCTGAGCATCCTTGGAAACAACAATCCCCGCAAAAGGTGCGCGAATCGTGCAATTGTCCACCGCCTGCTGCGCAACGCCAATACGGGATTCAGCAGCAGCCACTTGTTGCTTGGCCAGCTCGATTTTGGCTTTTAGGCTGTCTGCGTTGGTGGTGGCGTTGTCAAGAGCCTCTTGCGTCTGAACGCCAGCCTTCTGCAGTTGCTCGGCACGATGTAACGCGATTTGCGCATTCTTGAGCTGAACCTCGTAATCGGCAATGGCGGCCTTTGCCGAGTTGCGGTCGGCTTTGGCCGAGTCGAGCGCCCGCTTGACGTCGGCGTCATCCAGGGTAGCGAGAAGCTGGCCCTCGGCGACCCGCGTGCCTTCATCGAAGAAAACCCCGGTGACGCGGCCGGTAATCTTGGCCGCGATGGTGGCGCGGCGCCGGGGCGTAATGTACCCGCTGGCATTCAGGAGCGCCTGGCGCCCCCCGGCATCGGGCTTCGCGGCCGTCGCAACCTCCACAACCGGCTTCTGGCTGCGGAACGCATAATTCGCCGCACCCAGGCCTGCGAGGACGAGGATGGGAAGGGAAACCAAGATCATCCGTTTGCCCATCTTCGACTGGCTACGCTGGCCGTCGTGGATACGCAGCGACCCAAGGTCAGGTTTTGCCGAAATTTGTGGACTAGCCATCAGCGGCCCTTTTCCTTCTAACGAAAAAGCTTCGCACTTACCTATGGATACCTACGGATTCCAGCCTCTAAAAATAACAGATGATGGAGGCAGTTCTGAGGTCACATCCATTCTATCGCGTAGGGGTGATTTTGGGCGAGTAGCTTGCTGTCTGCGGGCTGCAGCGGGCGACCCGAAGCAAGTGTACGCTGGAGGTCCGCAAGCAGCGGGACGGAATCCCCACGGCAAGAACAACGGCGCTACTCTTCGGGCCGACCGGACTATGCCAACAATGGGCGCGCAATCAAAATGCCAGCCGGAGCACAAATCAGGGGCCTTGAGTTTCTGTGCTCTCGGCAAGCGTGCTTAGCGGATCTGGCGTCCGCGAACTAACTGACACTACTCGTAGCGCAAGGCCTGTGTTGGTGCAATCCGGGATGCTCTTCGCGCGGGCACGTAGGCCGCCAGCATAGTCACTAGAAACAGCGACGGCACGACGATGACGTAAGCCACAATGTCCACGCCGCCGGCATCGAACAGCATGGAATTCATGAGCTGCTCGAGGGCGAAACCCATCGCCAGCCCGATGGCCGTTCCCATCCCGACCAGGACGAGGCCCTTGCCCATCACCAGGCGCAGCACGTCCGAGCCTAAAGCGCCAAGGGCGATGCGTATGCCGATCTCGCGGGTTCTGCGGCTTACGTTGTACGCCACCAGTCCGTACAAACCGGCGACGGCCAGCAGGAGGCCTACCACGCCCATGGTACCGACCAGTTGTATCGCAATTCCTGGCCCTTTTACGGCCACGTTCAGGTAGTAGTCCTCGTAAGCCCTCGTTTGCAACATCGGTAGGTTCGGATCGAGGGTACGGACAACATCCTTCACCGCCGGAACCAATTGCAGCGGATCGCCGCTCGACCGTAACATCAAAACCATTCGCGCGATAGGATGTTGGGCCAGCGGCATATACACGAAATCCATCGGCTTTTCTCTGCCATCTTGATATTTTATCGTCTGTGCTACGCCTACAATCTCTACCGGCGTCCCGGCCCGGCTATCGAGGCGGATGTGCTGGCCCAGCGCATCGCCATTCGGCCAATAATGTTTCGAGAAGTGCTCATTCACCACGGCCACACTCGGCGCATCCGCGGTATCGGACGCCAGGAAACCGCGGCCGCGCAAAATCGGAATCCGCATCGTCTCGAAGTATCCTTCATCAACCGTATCCATCGTCGAATTAAAATTCTCGCGATCGCGCGGCATCTGAAAACCGTCCGGCACGAACGCCACGCCGTCAAAACCGTCCTGTCCAAGCGGAACATTCTGGGTGAGAGCCTCGCTCTGAACTCCGGGCGCTTCCCGCACCCGTTCGGCCAGCAGCTTATAGAACTGCTTGGTTTGGGCTGCGTTGTACTGCATCAAGCGCGCATCGAAGCTAACCATCAGCAGATGGTCTTTCGCGAAGTCGGTGCCATCGAGCAAACTATGCTGGAAGCTGCGGGCCATCAGGAAAGACGCCGTCAGTAGCATCAGAGACGTGGAAACCTGCGCCACCACCAGCACATTCCGTCCCCACAGGCGTTTGTGTCCGGGCATATCCACGTCGCCCGACTTGAGTCCGTTCACCAGGTCCGTGCGCGTGCTCTGCAGTGCCGGCGCCAGCCCGCAAAGGAGCGCGCTCAACGCCGCCATCGCCANGCTTGCCAGCAGCACGCGCGTGTCCATCCGGAAGGGCACCCCGGCCGGTAACTCGGTCATAAATACTATGCTTTCCTTACTGTGGAACCACTCTACGACGCCATACCCGATGGCGATCCCGGCCAATCCACCCAACGACGCAAGAATCAGGGTTTCGGTCAGCAGCAACCGTATCAGCCGGAAACGCCCGGCGCCAATCGCCAACCGTACCGCGATTTCGCGTGTTCGTGCGCGGGCACGGCTCAGAAGGAGTCCCGCAACGTTAGTGCAAGCCACTAGCAGGACCGCTAGCGCAAGGATCAAAAAGATCACCCCGAATTTCCAATTACCGTCTTCTATAGTCCGTGTTTCAAACTGGGTGTATACGGCTGCACCGCGGCTGCGATTGACCTCCGGATACTCGCTCTCGAAGTTTTTCGCCAGCACGGCGAGCTCGTTCCGCGCCTGCTGCAGCGTCGTGCCCGGTTTCAAGCGCGCCTTTACATTTAACTCGCGATCGTCGCGGTCCTCGAGAAAATTCTTCTGGGGGTTGGTCGAAAACACTCGCGCCATCGCCAGCGGCATGTAGAAGTCGGGATGTCCGAATATCAGCATCCCCGGGAAGGTTTCCGGGGCCACGCCAATCACCGTGAAGTCCGTTCCGTTCAGGCGAATAGTCTTGCCGATGACGGACGAGTCGCTCGCGAATTCGTGCTTCCAGAAGTCCGGCCCCAGCACCACTACGGCATCGCGGCCGGGCGCCTGATCTTCGTCCTCGCGGAACCCGCGCCCCAGCTGCGGCTTCACGCCCAGCACGTGGAAGTAGTTACCGGAAACCATCATTCCGCCTCTAACGCGCGGCGTGGCTCCGGGTTCGGCGCTGAAGCCAACCGCCTCCATATCTGCGTAGGCGATCACGCCGTCGTAGCTCCTCNCTTTGTCGCGGATGTCCAGNTATTCGCGGTAGGAGAAATCATCGAACCTACTGTCGTGTGTGGTGCTCGCCAGAGTNACCACGTCGCTTGGATGCGGCACCGGNTAAGGCCTGAAGATCAGCGCATCCACCATGCTGAACGTCGCCGAGGTCATCCCGATGCCCAGCGCGAGCGTGATCACCACGAACGCGGCAAGCCCGGGCGTGCGGCTCAGGCTCCGTATAGCGAAGTGCGCGTCCTGCAGCAAATTTTCGATGAATAGCAGTCCTCGCTCGGCGCGATAGTCTTGTTTCATGGCCTCCACGCCACCAAACTTCAGCATGGCTTGGTGCCGCGCCTCGACAGGTGATAGACCGGCGCGAAGATTTTCGGCGGTTTGCAGAGCGATGTGCTCCGCAATCTCTTCCTTCAGTCGCTCTTCTTGTGCCTGCCTTGCCACTAAGTTGAGCAAACGAGTGAGGAACCGCCTCAGGGATCTCATGACAAATCCTCCTCTTTCACCTGAAAGAACCGCCCGATGATCGCTGCCGTTTGTTCCCAATCCTGGGTCTCGACCTGCAACTGCTTGCGTCCTTCCCGTGTCAGTCGATAAAAGCGCGCCCTGCGATTATTCTCTGAGGCGCCCCACTCGGATGCGATCGCGCCTTCCTGCTCCAGCTTCAACAGCACGGGATATAGAGTCCCTTGATTCACGGCAAGGAGATCACCGCTAATCTGCTCGATGCGCCGCGCGATGCCGTAGCCGTGCTGCGGCCCCAGAACATCAAGAGTCTTAAGGACCATCAACGCCAGCGTGCCTTGCAGGACGTCCGTTTTTTGTTTCATCTTAGTATTAAACGTTGTACCGCCGTTTTGGTTTCCAACAGGAAGGATGGCATACTTCCTTTGGGAAAGCAACAGGTAAATCGTCAAGCTCACCAAAGCGCCTGTCGCTGCTCTGGATTCGTAAAGAAGCTGTCCCATGCAAGCGGAGGGCGAGGTCATAGGTAACATCGACTACCGATCCGTTAAGGATTGCTATCGCCCGCACTCTTGGTCTATGCTGCAGCAAATGACATTTAGTGTGCTGTCGCGTGTGACTCCTCCAGTTGAATGTGTCGGGGTTCGGCAGGGATTCCCGGAGATTTTGAAGGTGAGAGCCGCATTTCTCCGTCTTGGGTTTTGCTGCCTCCTTTTAGCGTGAGAGCGCTGACGATGTTTGGCCATGCATCGAAGTGGGAGCTTTATCGATTTCGCCGCAAGCGCAAGGTTCACTCTGCCAAGGAATCTTTGATGCTGTGTGGCATGTTGCTCGCGAGCGCTTCCGCATGTTCCTTCGCCTCCGCTGGCATCTTCTCTGGTATGTGGGCAGGGCAGACCGATCCGGCAAAGCCTGTCGTGGTGCAGCCGGGTGCGCCGGGTAAGCCGAGCAGCACGCTGCCGCCGTCGACGAGGGCCACGCTGCCGCCCCGGTCGCCAGCGAATGTGGATTTCATGCAGGGCATGATCGTGCACCATTCGCAAGCTGTGGAGATGACCGCCCTGATTGCATCGCATACCGAGAACAAGGATCTGCGGTCACTGGGGGCGCGAATCAGCAGCTCACAGTCGGACGAAATCAAGTTTATGCGGCGGTGGCTGGTGGCTCGCGGAGAGCCAGTTTCCATGGCGGCGGCAGGAATGCCAGGCATGGATATGTCGCGCGAGCCGATGGGTCTTATGCCCGGTATGCTTACGCCGGAGCAGATGGAAGCGCTGCGGAAGGCCAAGGGCGCCGAGTTCGACCACTTATTTCTGACCGGGATGATTCAGCACCACGATGGTGCGCTAACCATGGTGAAGGATTTGTTCGACACTGCGGGAGCGGGACAGGATGCCGATCTGTTCAATTTCGCGACCGATGCGGACAACACGCAACGGGCCGAGATCAGGATTATGCGGACTATGTTGGAGAAAAAACATTTAGAGGAGAAGCGATGAACCGAGTGCCGAGTTTTGCTTTTCGTTTGGCGGTGGCCGCGATTCTTTTATGTTCCGGCGTGAGCCGGCTGCGGGCGCAAACGCCTGCAACCGCGCCACCGGCGCAGCAAGCCGACAAGGAAGATGAGGACAAGAATCCCTTTGCTCCGCAGCCGCCTCAGCCGCTGCCGCCGGGAATGACGGGATCGGATGTGAACGATCCACGCTTCAAGCTGACGCCGGGGCTGTATGATGCGGGTGAAGCGTCGATGGGCCTCAAGCACCTCCTGCTGCTCAAGAAACCTGACGCATTTCAACTCGCGGCCACCGATGCCGATGATCCGAAGGTGCAAAAGACGATTGGCCAACTCGGCATCAACACCTCGAAGATTCCCAAGCCAATCCAGTTGGTCGTCGCGCAGCTTGCTTTCGGGAACTCGGACATGGCGTTCCAGGGCAACTACCTTTTCCAGGGGAATTTTTATGGGGTGAACATCTTTGACATCGCCAATCCGGCGAACACGACATTGCTGACTTCGCTGGTGTGCCCGGGCGGGCAGGGTGATGTGTCGGTGTATAAAAACCTGCTGTTCATGTCCGTAGAGATGCCCAATGGACGCTTGGATTGCGGCGTCGAGGGGTTTCCCCCGGAGCCTCCGCCGCCCGCCGGGGAGGAAAAAGAGAAAAAACGCCGCATTCCAGCAGCGCAAAAGGACCGTTTTCGCGGCGTGAGGATCTTCGACATTTCCGATATCAAAAATCCGAAGCAAGTCGCGGCGGTGCAGACGTGCCGCGGATCGCATACGCATACTCTGGTGATCGATCCAAACGACAAGGAAAATGTTTATATCTACGTGTCGGGCGCATCGTTTGTGCGTCAATCGGAAGAACTGGCGGGGTGTTCCGGTGAAAAGCCGGACAAGGATCCCAACACAGCGCTGTTTCGCATCGACGTGATCAAGGTTCCGGTGGCTGCGCCGCAGGACGCGAAGGTGGTGTCCAGTCCCCGCGTATTTATCGATCCCCGGACGGGCGTGATAAACGGCCTGAATAACGGCGGCACCCACGGCAAAAAGGGCATGGAGAAGCCGGAGGACACGGATCAGTGCCACGACATCACCGTGTACTCGGCGATTGGTTTGGCGGCGGGCGCGTGCGCAGGAAATGGCATCCTGCTCGA
>JGI25616J43925_10001170_pt1 | contig 10222 bp, 7 predicted proteins | sample GraSoi2013_100cm_FD_43925 | JGI IMG/M metagenome (IMG submission 43925) | reverse complement strand
AAAAAAGGAGAACATTCCATGACAACGATTACGACCAAAGACGGAACGCAGATCTATTACAAGGACTGGGGTAAGGGACAACCGATTGTTTTCAGCCACGGTTGGCCGCTGACTGCGGACGACTGGGACACCCAAATGATGTTCTTCTTAAATCACGGCTATCGCGTCGTCGCCCATGATCGGAGAGGCCACGGACGCTCGAGCCAACCCGGCGACGGACACGATATGGATCACTACGCCGATGACCTCGCCGCGCTTACCGCGCATCTCGATTTAAAGAACGCCATCCATGTTGGCCACTCGACCGGCGGCGGTGAGGTCACACGTTACATAGCGCGCCACGGCGAAAGTCGCGTCGCGAAGGCCGTCCTCATTAGCTCGGTGCCACCACTGATGGTGAAGACGCCAGCGAATCCCGGCGGTCTACCCAAAGAAGTATTCGACGGCTTTCAGGCACAGGTCGCCGCGAACCGTGCGCAATTTTATATGGATCTCCCGACCGGACCCTTCTACGGCTACAACCGGCCGGGCGCGAAAGTATCCCAAGGTGTCGTTGAGAATTGGTGGCGCCAGGGCATGATGGGCGCTGTTAAGGCGCATTATGATGGCATCGTGGCCTTCTCCCAGACCGACTTTACCCAGGATCTAAAGAAGTTCTCGGTGCCGACACTCGTAATGCATGGCGATGATGACCAGATCGTCCCCTATGCCGACTCCGGCCCGCTGACCGCCAAGTTGGTGAAGGGCGCGGTATTGAAAACCTACAAGGGTTTCCCGCACGGCATGCCCACGACGAACGCGGACCAAATCAACGCGGACTTGCTCACGTTCTTCAGGGAGCAGCGGTTAGGCGTCGGCGCGTGAGAAATCGCACAGGCGAAGCGGTGCGCCGTTTTGGGACCGAGTAGCAAATGAGACCCCTGAAGGTCTCGATTCTTTAGGCAGAGCGGCGACCAATTCAGCTCGTGCGCCGCGGGCTTGGGGACCGGCGTCAACCCCTCGCTACAAATTCGCCTACGACGGTCTGCGTTCGTCATACGGGCAGAGCATCCCGCAACATCATCCGGGACACAGAAGGCGCTGCTTTGTTGCAAGGAGGGGGTCTGCTAGAATAAGAAGCTCGGTTTGCGACATTTTTTGAGTGGAAGATTTCAGCTGACAAATTCAGCGTAAGCAGGAAAATCCATGGCATCGAAGTGTGAACTCTGCGGCAAAGCGCCGCACTACGGCAACGTCATCAGCCACGCGAACAATACCCGGCGACGGCGGTGGAATCCAAACTTGAAGCGAGTGCGGGCGGTGGTGGACGGCGTGAAGAAGCATATGCGCGTTTGCACGGCGTGCATTCGCGAGGGCCGCGTGAAGAAAGCTGCCTGAGACTCCAACCTTGAATCATCTGCGTCTGAATCTAACTCTCCAGGGGTTCACGCGGGGCGCCGCGCGGCTGCCGTTGCTGGCTCTGCCGGCAATTTTCCTTTTTGGCGGCGCAGGTTGCAACAAACAAGCGCACCATGNGCCCGACGTGTGGGCGGTGGTGAACGGGCAAGAGATCAAGCGGGACGAAGTGGAGAAGTATTACCGGACGCGGGTGAATCCGGAAGGGCAGGAGCCCTCGCAGGAAGAGGCGCTGTCGCTGAAGCTGAACGTGCTCGACGAGCTGATTAACAACGAAATCCTGATCGAGCGGGCGAAGAAGCTGAACCTCGAGGCGAGCGACGGCGAGGTGGAAGACAAGTTCACCGAGCTGAAGAGCCCGTACACAGAAGATGAATTCCAAAGACAATTGAGGGACCGGGGCGTCACGGTGAACGATCTGAAGAGCGACCTGCGGCGGCAGCTTTCGATCCAGAAGCTGATGAACCGCGAGGTCGTGGCGAAGATTAGCATCAGCGACCAGGACGTGAATGACTTCTACAACACGAACAAGGCGCAGTTCAACGTGGCGGAGCCGCAGTACCGGATCGCGCAGATTCTGGTGACGCCGCGAAAAGAGCCGCAGCTGCGCAACCGGAAAAACGACGACGCGACAAATGAGGCCGAGGCGCAGCGGAAAGTCAAAATGCTGATGGACCGGCTGAATAGCGGCGCTGATTTCGCGCAACTGGCGATGGATTATTCCGAGGACATGAACACGGCTGGGACGGGCGGCGATCTGGGGTACGTGCCGGAATCCGGGCTCAATCCGCCGCAGGTGGATCCAATTCTTAAGAAGACCGTCCTTGGATTGAAGCCGGGACAGGTGAGTTCACCAATCGAAGTGCGGGATCGCGAGGGATTGAGCTACCGGATCCTGAAACTCATCACACGCGAGTCGCCGGGGTTGCGCGCACTTTCCGACCCGCAGGTGCAACAGACCATCCGCGACACGCTGCGAAATAGGAAAGAGCAGTTGCTGCGCGCGGCATATCTGGCGATCGCGCGGGATGAAGTGCGCGTGACAAATTATCTGGCCGAACAGGTCATCGAAGCCGCGGGCAAATTACCCGACGCGGCGAAGTCCACCCTGCCTCCGAAGCCTACGCCAGTTCAGCCGTAGAGCTCATTCCAACATTTGTTCGGCAGGCGCTAAGAACATTTGACATGCCGCGCACTGGTTGTATACCGTGCGGGGATGTCACACAAAAAATCAATGGGGTTGTCCAAAACCAGCGCGCAGGCCGGAGTGACCATCGAGCGGGCCGGCGATGTCCTGACATTTACCTTAGACAACGCGGAGCACGGCAATGAAGTAACCGGCGCGATGTTCGACGCCATGCTGGCCAGGCTTCGAGCAGAAGCCCGCAAGCCGATCGCGCGGGGGGTCCAATGCGCTGATAGCGTTTATCTATCAAGCTTGATAGTAAGAACCGAATTGACTGTTGGGCCACCACCGTCAGAATGCCGTCATCCTCTTTATTGGCGGGCAAGCGGCGCATGGGGTGCGTNTTTGCAGAGCAGTTCGTTCGGGATGTGCCGCAGCCGAAGAAGCGTATGCCACGCCTTGCAGAAGTGGGAAATAAAAAGGGGGCAACGATGACTGAGACGAACCCAGGGAATACTCGCTCAGGCCTCATATTCGCACTTATTTTTGCGCTCGTATTTCTCGCCTCCATCCCCATGTATTCGCAGGTCGTGGGTGGGACGATACTGGGAACGATCACCGACCCGACAGGCGCGGCCATCCCCAGCACGAAAATTGTCATCAAGAATGTGGCGACGGGTGTGATCACAACCGTCACAACCAATGCTCAGGGTATCTACAATGCGCCGAACCTGCTCCCGGGAACCTATGAGGCGACGATTTCGGCCGCGGGCTTTGAGAGCGTAGTACAAAGCGGCATCGCGCTGGCCGTGGGGGGCCAGCAGGTCCTAAACGTGACGATGAAGGTGGGAGAAGTGACGCAGAGGGTAGAAGTCAGCGAGATTGCTCCCGACGTGCAATTGGCGTCATCAACCATTAGCGGGGTAATCGATTCGAACACCGTTCTGCAATTGCCTTTGAACGGGCGGTCCTGGACGGACCTGGCTACCTTGCAAGCCGGGGTCTCTACCATTCGTGCCATCGTGAGTGTTGCCAGCCCCGACCGGTTGGGGCGTGGATTGGGAGTCCAGTTGAGCGTCACGGGCGGGCGCCCGCAGCAGAATAACTACCTCCTGAATGGGGTCAGCATCAACGACTATTCGAACCAGTCACCGGGCAGCATCCTGGGCGGGAACCTGGGGGTAGATGCGGTTGCGGAGTTCTCCGTCTTGACAACCAATTATTCCGCGGAGTACGGGCGCACGTCCGGCGGGGTGGTCAGTGCCATCGGGCGTTCCGGCACGAACCAGTTTCATGGAAGCGCGTTCGAGTTTGTGCGCAACAGCGTGCTAGATGCGCGGAACCCGTTTGACTTCCCAGCAGCACCCGGCTTGGCTGCGAAGCCGCCATTCCATCGCAATCAATTCGGTGTATCCGCGGGAGGCCCGGTCCGGAAGGATAAGACCTTCATCTTCGGGGCTTATGAGGGGCTGCGGCAATCGCTGGGCACGAGCATTGTGGACAACGTGCCTTCGCTCAACGCCAGGAACGGCATTCTTTGTGATTTCACAAATTCGACGGATTGCTCCACGACCATTAACCCGGGCGTAAGCGCAGCGATCCAACCCTATCTGAATTTCTTCCCCAAACCCAACGGCCCAATCCAGTGCGCCGGACCGACCGGCAATCCTTGCGTTCCGGGGGCAGGTGATACGGCGCTATTCACCTTCGGCGGGTCGCAGATTACGAACGAGAATTACTTTAGCACGCGGATCGACCATCATTTTTCGGAGAAGGACAGTCTGTCGGGCAGCTACATGTTCGACAACTCTCCCTCTTCGCAGAACGACGAGTTCAAGAATAAATTGCTCCTAAACCGGGCACGGCGCCAGCTCGTGACGCTGGAAGAGAACCATGTATTCAGCGGGTCTTTGGGAAATTCCTTCCGGGTAGGTTACAGCCGAGTGTTTGCAGCCGCGCCGGCAGGCAGCAAAGCTCTCAACCCGCTTGCTGCCAATACCAGCCTGGGCTTCCTTCCGGGGGATACGGTAGGAGTTATCAACGTGCCCGGCCTGACGATTTTCTCCGGAGGGCTAAGCACCTCCATCCCCGCTGTCTATCATTGGAACTCCTGGCAGGCTTATGACAACGTCTTTCTGACGAAAGGGAGGCACTCACTCAAGTTCGGCGCCAACGTGGAGCGGATCGAAAACAACCAATTCACGCCCTCCCGGCCCGGAGGGGAATTCGATTTTCAATCGCTTCAGGATTTTCTCACCAACGGTCTTGCCACGTTTACCGCGGACAAGGCGTCAACACCGAAAGGGGTTCGAGAGACCATCTCTGGGACGTACATTCAGGATGACTTCCACTTCCGCCCCAACCTGGCGCTTACGCTTGGACTGCGGTACGAGATGGCGACTGTACCTACGGAGGTTCATGGTCAACTCGCATCGCTGCAACATCTGACCGACCCGACGGTGGTCGTGAAGTCGCCTTTGTTCGCGAATCCCTCGCTTCGGAACTTCGAGCCACGCGTGGGTTTTTCCTGGGACCCGTTCCGCGACGGCAAGACCGCCGTCCGGGCAGGCTTCGGAATGTTCGACGTGCTGGTGCTTCCTACGAACTTGCGGCACACCGTGGATGGAACCGTTCCCTTTTCCCTCTCGGCCAATGGCGCGAATTTGCCCGGGTTGTTTCCGAGTGCGGCGTTCGCCCAACTTACGACTCTGCAATCTGCGAACCGCGCGGCCTTCTTCGAGCAGAATCCGCCGCGCAATTACGTGATGCAATGGAATCTGAACATTCAGCGCGAGATCGGCGCCAATACTACGGCCATGATCGCGTACGTAGGCTCGCACGCGGTGCACAACACGTTTCAAACGGATGACTCCGACATAGTGTTGCCTATTGCCAAAACACCGTTCGGCTATCTCTGGCCCCTTCGGCCCCCGCCGCCGGACGCAATGTCGGCCCCACCAAGCTTGCCGACATTCAACCCGAACTTCGCTCGCGTCGCGCTGACGAGCTTCAATTCGAGCTCCCTCTATCACGCGCTCGAGCTTCAACTCAAAAGGAGGATGAGTCACGGCTTCGAAGCGCAGGCCTCTTACACCTTTGGCAGAAGCATTGACAGCAGTTCGGGCTCAACGGACGGCGATCAATTTCAGAATGGGCTTACCAGCATGTTGTTCTTCGACCAGGGGATTCGGCGAGGCCTCTCTGACTTCAACCAGTCGCATAAAATAATCGTTAATTTCACGTGGGACGTGCCGAGTTCCAAGAACCTCAACGGCGCTTTAGGCTGGGCTGCGAGCGGCTGGGAGTTCGGTGGAATTTTTGAGGCGAGCAGCGGCCTGCCGTTCACCGCGATCATCGCGCCTGATCCGCTGGGTATGAACAGCACCGATCAGTTCAGCTTGCCGGATCGTGTAAAGGGATGCAATCCAATCCAAGGAGGTTTCAACTAACTCAACCTGAACTGTTTCGTTCTTCCATCTCAGCCGGCGTCCTTGGCTGGTCAGTGCCAACCCTTTGGTTTTAGATTTCCTGACCCTACCCTCACCCCGCCGGACCCGGGGAGCCCGGGCATTGCGGGCACTTGCGAAAATCTGATTGGCAATGGAGGGCGAAACACTCTGATTGGGCCCCGGTTGGTCAATCTGGACTTCTCCTTGTTCAAGAACAATCCGATCAAACGCATCTCAGAGCAGTTCAACGTGCAATTCCGCATGGAAATTTTCAACAGCTTGAACCACTCCAATTTCAATCCGCCGACAGCGAACAACGTGATATTTGACGGAACCGGCGCTCCTGTAAGCGGCGCTGGCCAACTCAACGGGACAGCGACAACTTCGAGGCAGATTCAGTTTGCCTTGAAGTTTGTCTGGTAACGGCCAGGAACCGATTATTCAATCCAGGCGAGGGTTTCACCTGCGTTGACGGGCTGGCCTTCCTGCGCGAGGAGGCGCTCGACGACGCCGGATTTAGGCGAGCGGATTTCGTTTTGCATTTTCATGGCTTCGACGACGAGGAGCCCCTGGCCGGCTTCAACGGTGTCGCCGGCTTTGACAAGGAGGCGAACAACTTTGCCGGGCATGGGGGCGACGACCTGCTGGCGGCCTTCGGCTTCGAGGGCGCCGTGACGGCGGCTGGTCCAGGCGCGGGGATCGAGGACTTCCGCGGTGAATTCTTCGAGGCCGGTTTGCAGAGTGAGCGTTCCGCTGGGAGAGGGAGTGACGCGAATTTCGTGCGATTGGCAGCGAAGAAGGATGGAGAAAGTGTTGGGCGCGATTTCGACGGCGTCGGCGTCGAGGGATTGACCGTCGAGTGTGACGCGCCAATGATCGGCATTGCGTTCGAGCTCGACGATGCGAGTCTTTGCGCCGATGCGGACTTCAAATTTCACGGAGTGCGGTCCAGAAGATCGCGGCGGCCTTCGAGTTTCCAGCGGGAGGATTGGCCGGAGCCCGTGCCTGAAGAGGACAGGCAGGATTGCCTGTCCCACTGGAGGGCGTGCCAGAGCGCGGCGGCGATGACGGCAGCATCGGCGGCGCTGCTTCTCTGTTCTTCCTCTTTGAAATGCGCGGTGAGGTTGCTGGCTGCTGAGGGCGGACGCAGCAGCAACTCATCGAGCCACCTTGTGTGAATCTCGGCGCGCAGAAAATCGGGTTCTGCAAGGATGCGGCGAAAAAGCACCGCGTTGGTTTTGATTCCAGTGACGGCGTATTCCTCGAGGGCACGGCGGAGGCGCGCGATGGTTTCTTCGCGGCTGTTGCCCCAAGCGATGAGCTTGGCGAGGAGAGGGTCGTATTCCGTGGGAACGGTCCATCCAGAGTAGACGCCTTCATCGAGGCGGATGCCGGGGCCGCTGGGCGCGCGGCGGGAAAGAATTTTTCCAGGGGAGGGAAAGAAATTATTTGCAGGATCCTCGGCGTAAAGGCGGACTTCGATGGCATGGCCGCGCGGCGTGATGGTTTCCCAGGCGAAAGGGAGGCGATGACCGGCGGCGATGGCGATTTGCAGCTTGACGAGATCAAGGCCGGTGACCTGCTCGGTGACGGGATGCTCCACCTGAAGGCGCGTGTTGACTTCGAGGAAATAGAAATTGTTTTGGGCGTCGACGAGAAATTCGACGGTTCCGGCGTTGATATAGCCGCCGGCGCGCGCAAGAAGCACGGCCGCGTCGCTCATCTTCTTGCGAAGGCCGGGCGTCATGATGGGCGAGGGCGCTTCTTCGATGACCTTTTGGTAGCGGCGCTGGACGGAACATTCGCGCTCCCCGAGAGAGACGACGCGGCCGTGAGTGTCAGCGAGAATCTGGATTTCGATGTGGCGAGGTTTCTCGAGATACTTTTCAAGATACAGGCGCGGATCGCCGAAGGCGTTCATCGCTTCGGAAGAGGCGTCGCGCCAGGCGGAGGCGAAGTCGGCGTCGCGAGCGACGATACGCATGCCTTTGCCGCCGCCGCCAGCGACAGCTTTGAGCAAGACCGGATAGCCCATGTTTTGCGCGAGGGCTTGCGCTTCGTCGGGATTTTCAATGGCATCGGCGGCGCCAGGGACAGTGGGAACACCGGAGCGGCGCGCGAGCTGGCGGCCTGCGGTTTTTGAGCCGAGCGCTTCCATCGCTTCTGGCGCCGGACCGATGAAGGTGAGACCGGCGGCGGCACAAGCGCGGGGGAAAGCGGCGTTTTCCGCGAGAAAACCGTAGCCGGGATGGACAGCGTCGCAGCCTGCGCGGCGCGCCACGTCCATGAGCTTGTCGATGCGGAGATAACTCTCGCGCGAGGGCGCGGGGCCGATGGGATAAGCTTCGTCGGCGAGACGGACGTGCAGAGATTTGCGATCGGCTTCGCTGAAGACGGCGGCGGAGCGGATGCCGAGTTCGCGGCAGGCGCGCAGAATGCGCACGGCGATCTCGCCGCGATTGGCGATCAGGATTTTCTTGAACATGGGCCGCGTGTTGTGCAGCGGAATTCTAGCACGTAGGCCGGCGGGACCGAGCCGGCGGATGACCTTGCGTGTCCAATCGCTTGCAGTGTGGGCGCACGGTTTCAGGAGGAACACGAATCTGGATTTTGAGTTTTATGCGACGGTGGGATTTTTGCAGGAGTGTTTATTGAGGTAGAGGCAGATTTATCAAGGCGCGGGAATACCCAGATCGCGACAAATCTTCCGCGCAAGGAAGTCACTGATTTCTGTGTGGCGTGGAACGCTCGTGGTGGCGCCGGACCGCGGATTGAAATAGAGAGAGTGCCTTCCTCCTTCGCGTAACAACTCGCATCCATGAGAAGCGAGGTGACGCAAGAGATCACGCCGCTTCATCTCTCAGTACTCAGATGCTGACTGTAATTGGTTCTCGGATTGCCCCACTTGTGCGCCGTTTGGCAGCTAACTCGCGGTTTGCTTCGATTACGAGCGCTAAAGCTTCCCTGAGATTTCGACGAGCTTCAGCGAGGGTGCGGCCCTGTGTGTTCACGCCTGGGATTTCCTCAATATACGCAACGTACCACTTGCCGCGCTTCTCGATCACCGAGGTGAATTGGTGCTTCATCGGCTCATTCTAACAGAATTTGTGGCCGCCGAATGTCTTCATAGCGGGATGTTGCCATGTTTTTTCTTGGGGTTAGTGTCGCGCTTGTTTTCGAGGGCGCGGAGGGAAGTGATGATGCGAGCGCGGGTTTCGGCGGGCTCGATGACGGCGTCAATGTAGCCGCGCTCGGCGGCGACGTACGGGTTGGCGAAGCGGCCGCGGAACTCGGCGATTTTTTCCTGGCGTAGTTCTTCGCGTTCGGATTCGGAAGCCTTGTCGAACTCGCGCTTGTAAACAATGTTTACCGCACCTTCGGGGCCCATGACCGCGATCTCTGCGGTGGGCCAGGCAAAATTCGCGTCGGTGCGAATGTGCTTGCTGGACATGACGCAATAGGCGCCGCCATAGGCTTTGCGGGTGATGACGGTGATTTTCGGCACGGTGGCTTCGGCAAAAGCGTAGAGCAGCTTGGCCCCGTGTTTGATGATGCCGCCGAATTCCTGCTGCGTGCCGGGGAGGAAGCCGGGAACATCTTCGAAAGTAACGAGCGGAATGTTGAAGGCGTCGCAGAAGCGGACGAAGCGCGCGCCTTTCACGGAGGCGTTGATATCGAGGGTGCCCGCGAGGAAAGCGGGCTGATTGGCGACAATGCCCACGGGGCGGCCATCGAGGCGGGCGAAGCCGACCACGATATTCTTTGCGAAATGCTCGTGGACTTCGAAGAAGTAACCGTCATCCACGACGGCGTGAATGACGTCCTTCATGTCGTAGGGCTTTTGCGGATCCTCGGGAACCAAAGTGTTGAGTGATTCCTCGCGGCGGGCAGGGGGATCGGATGTTTGCTTGCGCGGCGGGTCGTCGAGATTATTCGATGGGAGAAAGCTCATCAGCTCGCGGATCATGGCGAGACAATCGGCGTCATCGGAAGCGATGAAGTGAGCGACGCCGCTGGTGGCGTTGTGGGTCATGGCGCCGCCGAGCTCCTGCTTGGTGACTTCTTCGTGAGTGACGGTCTTGATGACGTCAGGGCCGGTTACGAACATGTACGAAGTTTCGCGCGTCATGAAGATAAAATCGGTGATGGCGGGAGAATAGACCGCGCCACCGGCGCAGGGGCCCATGATCGCACTGATCTGAGGAACGACGCCGCTGGCGAGGGGGTTGCGCAGAAAAATGTCGGCGTAGCC
>JGI25616J43925_10001163_pt1 | contig 10252 bp, 10 predicted proteins | sample GraSoi2013_100cm_FD_43925 | JGI IMG/M metagenome (IMG submission 43925) | reverse complement strand
CCCCCGCCGTTCGTTGCCGGNCGCGCGAGNAATGCCAAATAGCCTAGCCACCACGCTCCGAACGCGATGACGGGCNCGGCGATGAAGAACGTGCCGGAAAGGGCCATGATCGCCGCCGTCGCAGACGCCGCCGCAATCAGCCCNGCCACGTGGCTCCAGCCGAGCGCAGCGATCAGGATCGGTAACGGGGCGAGGTAAAACAGGAAGATCGCAGCGATCGATCCCGACACGACCGAGGCGAACAGCAGCGCTGCTGCCGCCCCGGCTCCCAGTCCGACCAGTATGATTTGCATCATCTTCAGCTGTCCCGCTTCATCAGCGGTTAGAGACGGATCGAGTTCCGTCCCAACCATCGCAGGGCGGACGACGCAGCGCGCACGGCGGCCAAGTCGGCCTCTCGTAGCACCTTCGCTCGTCCGCTGGCGCTTGCTCGTCTGTGCTCCGTCGTCTGCGCGCCCTCGTCTGCTAGCGGATCACATAGGGCAACAATCCGAGAAAGCGGGCGCGTTTGATGGCCCGCGCCAGCTCCCGCTGCTTCTTGGCGGACACCGCCGTAATCCGACTCGGCACGATCTTGCCGCGCTCGGAGACATAGCGCTGCAAGAGCCTCACGTCCTTATAGTCGATCTTCGGCGCATTGGCGCCGGAAAACGGACAGGTCTTGCGGCGGCGAAAGAATGGCCGACGAGTCTGCGTTGGAGAAAGCGCCATGGCTGTCACTCCTCGGTGGCCGCGGCGGGAAAGGACTCCTCGTAGCCTTCGCGCGGCGGACGGCCGTCGCGCTCGCGGTCGCGACGATGCTCGCCACGATCGCGATCGCGGAAGCCGCCGCGGTCACGATCGCGAAAGCCGAAACCGCGATCGTCGCGCTCGCGGTCGCGGTCGACCTTGCGCATCATCGCGGAGGGACCTTCCTCGTGCTCGTGCACGCGAACCGTGAGGTAGCGCAACACATCCTCGCTGAGCCGCTGCTGCCGCTCGATCTCGTTGAGGGCGGCCGACGGCGCTTCAATATTGAACAGGGTGAAATGTGCCTTGCGGTTCTTACGCAAACGGTAGGCGAGGGACTTCACGCCCCACTGCTCGGTCTTGGCGACCTTGCCCCCCATTTGCTCGATGATGGCCTTGAACTGGGCGGTCAGTTCTTCGACCTGTTGCGCGCTGGCGTCTTGGCGCGTGAGGAAGACGTGTTCGTAGAGCGGCATCCGATGCCTTTCCCATGTTCGCTGCTCCCCCCGGCGCAAAGCCCTTCGAGCCCTTTTCGGGAAAGGCTCGAATGCTCAGAAGGCGGGAACACGGGACGCCGGACCATCGGCCCTGCCGCCCGGCATTGGCCGAGCAGCCGTCCGTTCAGTTCCCAGCCGGGATCGAGCGGAAGCGCGCGTTATAAGGAGTTCCGACGAAAAGGCAAGGCTGCTCCCTGGCGGCACAGGGTGCACCGGCAGCCACCGCTCGGCTTGACAGGGCGGATGTCGCGGTGTCTTAGGGCCTGACCTCATTAAGGGGAGGGAATGTCGTTCGCTTTCGTATTTCCGGGCCAAGGCAGCCAGGTGGTCGGCATGGGCAAGGCCCTCGCCGACGCCTTTGGGCCGGCACGCGCGGTGTTCGAGGAGGTCGATGCGGCACTGGGCGAGAACCTCACCCGCATCATCTGGGAAGGGCCGGCCGAGACGCTGACGCTGACGGAGAACGCACAGCCCGCACTGATGGCGGTGTCGCTCGCGGCCATGCGCGTGTTGGAGACGCAAGCGGGCGTCGATCTTGCGCGCGACGCGCGATTCGTGGCCGGCCATTCGCTCGGAGAATATTCAGCGCTCGCCGCCGCTGGCGCGCTCACCATTGCCGACACCGCGCGGCTCCTGCGCATTCGCGGTCGGGCAATGCAGAAAGCGGTGCCAGTGGGCACCGGCGCCATGGCGGCACTGCTCGGGCTTGACTTCGATCAGGCGGCGGCGGTCGCGGCGCAGGCCGCGCAAGGGGAGATTTGCCAGGCCGCGAACGACAATGGCGGCGGACAGGTCGTGGTGTCTGGCGACAAGGCGGCGGTCGAACGCGCCGTCGAGATCGCGAAAGAAAGGGGCGCTCGGCGCGCCATGATGCTGCCCGTCTCCGCGCCCTTCCACTGCGCGCTGATGCAACCGGCAGCCGACGCGATGGCCGCGGCGCTGGCAAAGGTCGCCGTGAAGCCGCCAGTGGTACCGGTCGTCGCCAATGCGCTGGTCAAGCCGGTCACTGATCCGGCCGACATCGTGCGCGCGCTTGTCGCGCAAGTCACCGGGACGGTGCGCTGGCGCGAGTCCGTTGCGCTCATGGCGGCTGCGGGCGTCACCACTTTTTATGAGGTCGGCGCCGGCAAGGTATTAAGCGGCCTTGTCAGGCGCATCGCCGATGGGGCGCGCGGCGTTGCGATCGGAACGCCGGAGGACGTCGCGATGTTCGGGCTGACCAACGCATGATTTCGAGGAGCGATCGATGTTCGATCTGACCGGCAAGGCCGCGCTCGTCACCGGAGCGACCGGCGGGATCGGGGGAGCGATCGCGCGCGCATTTCACCGCCAAGGCGCGACCGTCGCGCTCTCCGGCACGCGACGCGACGTGCTCGATCAGCTGGCCGGGGAGCTCAAGGACCACGTCCACGTGCTGCCCTGCAACCTCGCNGACAAAGACGAGGTCGAGGCGCTGGTGCCGAAATGCGAGCAGGCCATGGGGAGGCTCGATATTTTGGTGGCCAATGCGGGAATCACCAAGGACAACCTCCTGGTTCAGCTGCGGGATGAGGACTGGGACCAGGTCGTTGCAATCAATCTGACCGCGACGTTCCGCCTCGCGCGGGCGGCGGTGCGCGGAATGATGCGGCAGCGCTTCGGCCGCATCATCGGCATCACCTCGGTGGTGGGGATCACCGGCAATCCCGGTCAGGGTAATTACACCGCGACCAAGGCGGGGATGATCGGCATGATCAAGTCGATCGCGGCCGAATACGCCAAACGCGGCGTGACGGCGAATTGCATCGCGCCCGGGTTGATCGCCACGGCGATGACGGACAAGCTCAACGACAAGCAGCGGGAGACGATCCTCGCCCGAGTGCCTGCGGGCCGGCTCGGCGCAGGGGCGGATGTGGCGGCTGCCGCGGTCTTTCTCGCTTCGCAAGAGGCCGCCTACATCACCGGCCAGACGCTGCACGTGAACGGCGGGATGGCGATGATTTGAGCGTCGTCGTCGAGGCCCCGCGGGGTTCCCGATGCGGCGCCGCCGTGCTGGTCAAGGCATTTGAAGTATGGTAACCGAGCTTCGGTTTGGCTGGGGCGGCATAACGGTGCCAATCGTCATAGGGGTCCGCTCGCGACCCGATGATCCGACGGCGGATACCACGCAAGCCCATACCGCAATGGCTCGGGGGCGCTGACCGATCGAGCCCAATTCAAAGGACGCGAGGTTGCAGCGATGAGTGATATTGGCGAGCGGGTGAAAAAGATCGTCGTGGAACATTTGGGCGTCGAACCCGAAAAGGTGACCGAGAACGCAAGCTTCATCGACGATCTCGGGGCCGACAGCCTGGATACGGTCGAACTCGTCATGGCGTTCGAGGAAGAATTCGGTTGCGAGATCCCTGATGACGCCGCCGAGACCATCCTGACGGTCGGCGACGCCATTAAATTCCTTGAAAAAAACGCAAAAAGCTAACGCCGCCATTTCGGGCGGACCCTCACGGTTTTCTGCGATCGGAGATTGCCTTGGCGCCCTCGCGGCGGCGGGAGAATATGATATTGGCTGCGGGCTAAGGAACCGAAGATGAGACGCGTCGTCGTCACGGGGCTCGGCATGGTGACACCGCTCGCTTGCGGCGTCGAGCCGACCTGGCAACGCCTCATCAACGGCGACAGCGGGGCCAGGCGCATCGAGACCTTCGACGTTTCCGATTTGGCGGCGAAGATCGCCTGTCAGGTTCCGCGTGGCGACGGCTCGAACGGCAGCTTCAATCCCGACCAATGGATGGAGCCGAAGGAGCAGCGCAAGGTCGATGATTTCATCGTCTTCGCCATGTGCGCCGCGCGCCAGGCGCTCGACGATGCGGGCTGGAAGCCGGCGACCTACGACGAACAAGCGAGTACCGGCGTGATGATCGGGGCCGGTATCGGCGGCCTCACCGGCATTGCCGAAACTGCGATCGTACTNAAGGAGAAAGGGCCGCGGCGCGTGTCGCCGTTCTTNATCCCCGGCCGTTTGATCAACCTGGCGGCGGGATATGTGTCGATTGCGCACGGCCTGAAGGGACCCAATCACGCGGTGGTAACCGCCTGTTCGAGCGGGGCGCATGCCATCGGCGATGCCGCACGCTTGGTGGCGCTGGGTGACGCCGAGGTCATGGTGGCGGGCGGCGCCGAGTCGCCGATCTCGCGCATCGGCATGGCCGGATTTCTCGCCTGTCGCGCGCTGTCCACGTCATTCAACGATACGCCGGAACGTGCGTCTCGCCCTTACGACCGCGATCGGGACGGGTTTGTGATGGGCGAGGGCGCGGGCATCGTCGTGCTCGAAACTTATGAGCACGCCAAGCGCCGGGGCGCCAGGATTTATGCCGAGCTCATCGGCTATGGACTCTCTGGCGACGCTTATCACATCACCTCGCCGGCGGAGGACGGCGATGGCGCACTACGCTGCATGAATGCGGCGATCAAGCGCGCCGGCATCCCGGCGGGGGAGATCGATTACATCAATGCTCATGGCACCTCGACGCCGGTCGGCGACGAGATCGAGCTTGGCGCCGTGCACCGTCTGGTCGGCAACGCCGCGGCGCGCATGTGCATGTCCTCGACCAAGTCCTCGATCGGGCACTTATTGGGTGCCGCGGGTGCCGTCGAGGCGATCTTTTCGATCCTGGCAATGCGCGACGGCGTGGCGCCACCAACCATCAATCTCGATAATCCGTCCGTGGAGACGGCGATCGATCTCGTGCCGCATCACTCGAAAAGGCGCAGCATCGACGTGGTCCTGTCCAATTCTTTCGGCTTTGGTGGAACCAATGCGTCGCTCATCTTTCGCCGCCTTACAGATTAAGGCGAGCTCGGGGCGGCGCCCTGAACGGGTGTGATTCACGGTTCCACCTTTGGCCATATTCTCGTTTAATATGAGGGGGTTCTGTCCTATCCCGCTGTGCCATTCGATGGGAGATCGGCGAAATGACATGCTCACGCCTTTGCGGGGCTCGCGAGGGTCGGTACCTGAACTGGACGCGGTGGTAGCGGNTATCGTGGGCCTCAAGGTGGGGACATAGCCGGTGAACTCGCATAACGCACCGCCTGGNAGCAGCGGCCGCGATCCGGCGCGTCCGGACGCCTCACCGGACGCTTCCAAGGCAGGAGGGGGGAGCATTGATCCGTCGCTACCGCGGGCCAACCCGTTGCCGGCGTCTGCCGGATCGCCTCCTGCAGCGACTTCGGGACGGGTGGTGCTTGGTGTCGGAGAGCCGGAACCGCCCATATCGGGGCGGCCGGACGGACTGGGCGGGTCGGTCATGGAGCCCAAGCGCATCGCGCCGCGCAGCCCGCGCGCCGCGCTCGAGCCCGATCACGTGCCGGTTCCGAGCCGGCGTTCCAGGCGCTTACGCAACCCACTGGTGATCATGGGCAACGCCGTTTTCACCGCGTTGGTCCTCGTCCTTATCGTTGCGGGCGGAGCGGTTGTCTTCGGCAAGAGCCGGTTCGAAGCCCCGGGCCCCTTGCAAGAGGACAAGATCGTCAGCATCCCGCCGCGCACCGGCATGCTGGACATCGCCGATCTGCTCAAGCGCGAGGGGGTGGTGGACGCGAACCGTTTCGTCTTTATCGGCGGCGTGTTCGCGCTCAAGGCGCGCTCCGATCTCAAGGCCGGCGAATATCTCTTCTCCAAGCAGGCCAGCATGAAAGACGTGGTGGAAACGATTCTCGAAGGAAAGGTGGTGCAGCATCAACTCACCATTCCGGAAGGCCTGACGTCCGAGCAAATCGTCGCGCGGCTCCTGGAGAACGACGTTCTCTCCGGCAACATCAAGGATGTCCCGCGGGAAGGCAGCCTGCTACCCGACGGCTACCATTTCAACCGCGGATTCACGCGCGAGCAGATGCTCCAACGCATGCGCCAGGCGCAAGATCGGCTGGTGCGCGAAGTATGGGATCGCCGCAATCCCGATCTGCCGCTCAAGACGCCCGACCAACTCGTCATTCTCGCATCGATCATCGAGAAGGAGACCGGCAAGCCCGAGGAGCGCACGCGCATCGCGGCGGTGTTGGCGAACCGGCTCAAGCAGAAGATGAAACTGCAATCGGATCCAACCATCATCTACGGTCTCGTCTTCGGCAAGGGGGCGCTCGGGCATCCGCTCACCAAGAGCGAGATAGCGCAACCCACTCCCTACAACACTTACATCATCGACGGCTTGCCGCCCGGACCGATTGCCAACCCCGGTCGCGCTTCGATCGAGGCCGCCGCCAATCCGGCGCGCACGAAGGAACTCTATTTCGTGGCCGACGGCACCGGTGGACACGCTTTCGCGGAAAGCTACGAGCAGCATGTAAAGAACGTCGGGCGCTTACGTGCGATCGAGCACGAGCTGCGAGGAGAGGCGCCGGTCCCGGACGCCCAAACGCCACCTGCCCCGACACGCACGGCGCCGTCGGCCGCGCAGCGCAGCAAGCGCAGCGCCAACGGTTCGTCAAAGGGCGCCGTGGCGCCCGCGCAGTAAGTTCGCACAACGCGCCCGCGTCCTCTGCCCTTGTGACCTCTCTCNCTCGTCGCTAAGGTCCCCGCCCGATTCGATCACCCAAGATGCTTGCGTGGGTAGAGGCCGATGGCGCTCTCGAGCATGACCGGCTTCGCGCGTGGCCACGGCGTGAGCGGCGCCTATACCTGGGCTTGGGAGCTGAAATCGGTCAATGCCAAGGGGTTCGATTTGCGGCTGCGTCTGCCGCCGGGCTGGGACGCGGTCGAGGGTCCGGCGCGCAACGGCGCAGCACAGGTGCTCGCGCGCGGCACGGTGCATGGCACGCTCACGGTGGAACGGCAGGGCGTCGCGCCCAGCGTGCGCATCAACGAGCCCGTGCTCGCAGCCGTGCTCGCGACCGTCAAGGGCCTCGCCGGACGTGTGGACGCCGCCGCACCGAGGCTCGACGGCATCCTGTCGCTCAAGGGCGTGATCGAGGTCATCGACGAGGACGAGCGCGAAGAGGATCGGCGCGTCGCCGAGGCGGCGGTCATCGCCGGCTTCCATGCAACGGTCGCGGAACTGGCCGCCATGCGTCGGCACGAAGGCCAGAGTTTGGGGCAAGTCCTGACCCAGCGCGTGCGGGAAATCGCCGTTCTCGCCGAGCGAGCGGAGGCCGCGCCTGGGCGTCGCCCCGAGGCGATCAAGGCGCGCATCGTCGAGCAGGTGGCGATGCTGCTCGATGCGTCCGACCGCTTCGATCCCGATCGGCTGCACCAGGAGGCGATCCTGATCGCAAGCAAGGCCGATATCCGCGAGGAGCTCGACCGGCTCGCGTCCCACGTCGCGCAGATCGAGCGGCTCATTGCCGGTGGGGGCCCAATCGGCCGCCGACTCGATTTCCTCGCGCAGGAGCTCAATCGCGAGGCAAACACGCTGTGCTCCAAGTCGAACGACGTGGAGTTGACCAACATCGGGCTGGAGCTCAAGAGCGTGGTCGAGCAGTTCCGCGAGCAAGTGCAGAATTTGGAATGAGCTGATGACGGCAAGCGGGGGTCAGCAACACAGGGACGCCGTCGCCCGCCGCGGGCTCATGCTAGTGCTGTCCTCGCCTTCGGGTGCAGGCAAGACAACGCTTTCGCGCAGGCTGCTCGACGCCGATCCCGGCGTGGAGCTTTCGGTCTCGGTGACGACGCGCAAGCAAAGGCCGGGCGAGGTCGAAGGCCGCGATTATCATTTCATCGACGCCGCCCGGTTCGAGGCCATGATCAAGCGTGGCGAGCTGCTGGAGTGGGCGCACGTGTTCGGCCATCGCTACGGCACGCCGCGCGCGCCGGTGGAGGCCGCGCTGGTGCGCGGGCATGACGTTTTGTTCGACATCGACTGGCAGGGGACGCAGCAGCTTCGCGAAAAGGCGGACCGCGATCTCGTCAGTATCTTCGTGCTGCCGCCATCAATGCCGGACCTCGAACAGCGGCTGCGGCGGAGAGCGCAGGATTCCGATGACGTGATTCACGCTCGCATGGCAACGGCGGCCGACGAGATGAGTCACTGGGCGGAGTACGACTACGTCGTGATCAATACCGATGTCGATCACGCNTTTGCGCAGGTGCAATCAATCCTCGCGGCCGAGCGCCTCAAGCGCGAGCGGCAGATCGGTCTCTCCGAGTTCATTCGCCGCCTGCAGGCGCAGCTGTGACACCGAATTGATGAGAGNGTNGGGCCGCCGGGCGAAGAAGGACCTGCGTGCCATNAACNGNGCGCTGCAAAGGCCCGCGCGAGAGCAACGAACCCCTCAACTGGCACGTCCTCGGGCCGCGCGGTCGGCTCGATCCTCGCGGCGTCGAGCAACGCGGATGGATCGGTGCCCAGCGATTTCAGGCTTTGGCGCAGCATCTTGCGACGCTGACCGAACGCGGCTTCAGTCACCCGCTCGAGCGCGGGGCGCTCGCAGGCGAGCGGATTTTCGCGCGGCACCACCTCCACGACGGACGATGTCACTTTTGGTGGCGGCACGAAGGCGCTGCCGGCGACGTCGAACCGGATGCGCGCTTTGCAGCGCCAGCCAACGAGGACGGACAGGCGTCCGTAGCTCTTGCAGCCGGGGGCGGCGACGACGCGTTCGGCGACCTCGCGCTGGAACATCAGCACGAGCCGGTCGTACCAGGGCGGCCACGGTTCGAGCGTGAGCCAGCGGACCAACAGCGCAGTGGCGATGTTGTAGGGCAGGTTCGCAACCACGCGCGCGAGGGCGTTGCCGAGGAGCGGGCGCGGATCGAAGTCGAGCGCATCGCCGGCAACGATCTCGAGGCGTCCGGGATATCGCCCAGCAATCTCGCCGAGCGCCGCGATCGCGCGGTCGTCGCGCTCGACCGCGATCACCCGGCGCGCGCCCGTTGCGAGCAGCGCACGGGTGAGCCCGCCCGGNCCCGGACCGATCTCCACGACGTCGACGCTCGCGAGCGGACCCGCGGCGCGGGCGATGCGAGCGGTGAGGTTGAGGTCGAGAAGAAAATTCTGGCCGAGCGACTTCTTGGCTCTGAGACCGTGTCGGCGTATCACCTCGCGGAGCGGCGGAAGATCATCGACGGCGCTCATGCGCGAAGCGCGACTGGACGCGAATGGGACCGCGACGAGAGCCTCGCGGCCAGCTCAAGGGCGGCGATCAGGCTCGTGGGATCGGCGCGGCCGGTGCCGGCGATGTCGAAGGCGGTACCGTGATCGGGCGATGTGCGCACGAATGGCAAGCCGAGAGTCACATTGACCGCGTGATCGAAAGCCAGCGTCTTGATCGGGATCAGCGCCTGATCGTGATACATCGCAAGGGCCACGTCGTAGCTCGCGCGCGCGGCCTCATGGAAGAGCGAGTCCGCGGGCAACGGGCCGCGGGCATCGATACCTTCCGCCCTGAGCCGTTCGACGGCGGGNCGTACGAGGGTCAGATCCTCGTCGCCGAGCGCGCCATCTTCCCCGGCATGGGGATTGAGGCCGGCGACCGCGAGGCGCGGACGCGCAATACCGAAGCGCTCATGCAGGTCGTGAGCGACGATGCGGCCGGTCTCGACCACGAGGTCGGTGGTGAGCTTGGCGACGACCTCCTTCAGCGNAAGGTGGATGGTGACGGGGACGACCGCAAGCTCGGGNGACCATAGCATCATCACCGGCTGGGCAGGCGCACCGGTCGATTCCTCGGCCAGNTTACCGAGATATTCCGTGTGTCCGGGCTCGGNAAAGCCGGAGCGATAGAGGACGTTCTTGGCGACCGGATTGGTGACGATCGCGGCCGCCGCCCCGGCGCACACATCGGCNACCGCGCGGCGAATAGCCGCAAGTGCCGCCGGCGCGCTCGATTGATCCGGATGGCCAGGCTCTGCGCTCACCGGCACGCCGATGTCGACGACGGGCAGCGCGGTCTTGAAGGCCGTCCACGCCGCCGCNGGCTCGACCACCGCGATGGTCAGGTCGGGCGCCATCCGCTTCGCGCGTCGCGCGACAAATGCCGGATCGGCAAGGAAATAGAATGGCGTAAGCTTAAGCTCGTCACGCCGGCGCCATGCCGCCAAGGTGATGTCT
>JGI25616J43925_10001160_pt1 | contig 10268 bp, 9 predicted proteins | sample GraSoi2013_100cm_FD_43925 | JGI IMG/M metagenome (IMG submission 43925) | reverse complement strand
CGAGAGCTCGGAGAATACGATTTTCTGGGCGCGAACGCGCAGCTCGTCGCGAACCTCGCGACGGGCCGGATCAAGCCAGGGGAGATCCTGGAACGGGAGCAAGGAGGACAGGCAGGATTACCTGTTCCACCCGAGGCCTAAGAAACGACCGGATTTGATTTGTCCGGATTGACGCCGAGATCCTTAATGGCTTTGTCGAGGACGGAGCGCTCGATCTTTCCATCGGCGAAGAGCTCGTGGAGAGTGGCGATGGTGATAAACCGCGCATCGACTTCGAAGAAGTCGCGCAACGAGGCACGGCTTTCGCTGCGGCCGAAGCCATCGGTGCCAAGCCCGGCCAGGCGGCGCGGCATCCATCTACTCACCATATTGGGCAAAGTCTTCAGGTAGTCGGAAGCAGCGACGAGCACTCCGGGGGCGTCCGCAAGGCATTGGGTGACATACGGCACGCGGGGCTTTTCGCCCGCGTGCAAACGGTTCCAGCGTTCGGCTTCGTTGCCGTCCGTGTACAGCGCTTTGTAGCTCGTGACGCTCCAGACGTCGGCGGCCACACCGTATTTTCCTTCGAGGATTTCCTGCGCGTGGAGCGCTTCATTGAGAATCGCGCCGCTTCCAAAGAGTTGCGCGCGGAGCTTGGCCTTCGGATTTGCCGCAGCCCGGAAGCGGTACATGCCCTTCAGGATGCCGTCCTTCACATTGCCCGGCATGGGCGGCATGGCATAGGGCTCGTTCATGACGGTGAGGTAATAGAAGATGCTTTCGCCCTCTTTGTACATGCGGCGGATGCCGTCCTGGATGATGACAGCGATCTCGTAGGCGAAAGCGGGATCGTAGGCCCGCATATTCGGAACGGGCAAAGCGAGGACGTGGCTGTTGCCATCCTGGTGCTGCAAGCCTTCGCCGGAAAGCGTCGTGCGTCCCGCAGTACCCCCGAGCAGGAAGCCGCGCGTGCGCATGTCTGCCGCGGCCCAGATGAAGTCGCCGATGCGTTGGAAGCCAAACATCGAGTAGTAGATGAAGAAAGGGATCGTATTGATGCCGTGCGTGGCGTAAGCCGTGCCCGCGGCGATGAACGATGCCATCGAGCCGGCTTCCGTGATGCCTTCTTCCAGAACCTGCCCGTCTTTCGCTTCCTTGTAATAAAGCAGGGTGTTCACGTCCACCGGTTCGTACTTCTGGCCAATGCTCGAATAAATGCCCACGGTGCGGAACAAGGATTCCATGCCGAAGGTGCGCGCTTCGTCCGGCACGATAGGAACGATGAGCTTTCCGATCTCCGGATCCTTGAGCAGCTTGCGCAGCATGCCGACGAAAGCCATGGTCGTCGAGACTTCCCTGCCCTCGCTGCCTTCAAAAAATTCCTTGAATAATTCGTCATGGTCGGCGGCAATGGGCTTTGAACGGACGCTGCGCTTTGGAACGTAGCCCCCGAGCGCCTCACGCCGCGCTCGCAGATACTGAATCTCGACGCTGTCCTCCGCTGGACGGTAGAACGGAACTTCGATGCAGTCTTCGTCGCTGAGAGGAATGCCGAAACGCGAACGGAATTCACGGAGCTCGTCTTCGTTGAGCTTTTTCTGCTGGTGCGTGACGTTTTTGCCTTCGCCCGCTTCACCGAGGCCGTAGCCCTTGATGGTGCGCGCCAGAATTACGGTCGGCGAGCCTTTGTGTTCGACGGCCGCCTTGTACGCGGCGTAGACCTTGCGCGGATCGTGGCCGCCCAGGCGCAAACGGCGCAGCGCCTCATCGGGAAGCGGCTCGACAAGCTGCAGAAGCCGGGGATCGCTGCCGAAGAAATGTTCGCGTACATACGCGCCGGAGGAAACGACCAGCTTCTGGTATTCACCGTCCACGAGTTCGCCCATGCGCTTGACGAGCAGACCTTCGGTGTCGCGCTCGAGAATGGGATCCCATTCACTGCCCCAAAGAACCTTGATGACGTTCCAGCGCGCGCCGCGGAAGGCGGATTCGAGTTCCTGAATAATCTGGCCATTGCCGCGGACGGGGCCATCGAGACGCTGTAGGTTGCAGTTGACGACAAAAACGAGGTTGTCGAGCCTCTCGCGCGAGGCGAGCGTTATGGCGCCAAGCGATTCGGGCTCGTCGGTTTCGCCATCGCCGATAAACGCCCAGACCTTGGCGTCGGTGACCGGCTTCAGGCCGCGGTCTTCCAGGTAGCGATTGAAGCGCGCTTGATAGATGGCCATCAGCGGGCTGAGTCCCATGGAGACGGTCGGAAATTCCCAAAAGTCTGGCATGAGCCAGGGGTGTGGATAGGAAGACAGACCGCCGCCGGGTTTCAGCTCACGACGGAAGTTTTCGAGTCGCTGCGCGGAGAGGCGGCCTTCGAGGAAGGCACGCGCGTAAATCCCGGGAGCAGCATGACCCTGGAAGTAAACCGTGTCGCCCTCGAATTCTTCGGTGCGCGCGCGGAAAAAATGATTAAACCCCACTTCATACAGCGTGGCAGCGGAGGCGTACGTGGAAATGTGGCCGCCAATATTGTGCTCGACGCGGTTGGCGCGCACGACCATGGCCAGGGCGTTCCAACGAATGAGGCTCTTGATGCGACGCTCGAGCTCCTGGTCGCCGGGGAAAAGCGGCTCCAGCCGGACAGGAATGGTGTTGGCGTAAGGAGTGTTGGCGGTGAACGGGAGGTCGATCCCCTCAACGGTGGCGTGCGCGCGAAGGCGCTCGAGAATTTCGGCGGCGACTTCGGGGCCGCTCGATTCCAAGACGGAATCCAGCGATTCGAGCCATTCTTGGACTTCTACGTCGTCCAGGCCGTGGTGTTGGGTTGATGTCTCGTTATCCATGACTGCGGTTGGCCCCTTTTCTGCCAGGATGCCTGCTCACGACGCCCGCCCAGGGCGAGTGCTGAAAGGATTCAACGCACTAGAATACACCGCCCGGCGAATCCGTGCACGAGAGGACTGGAGCTTTTGCTGCTAGAGAGTGCGGCCACCGTCGAGGACAAGCAGTTGGCCGGTCATAAAGTCAGAATGAATGAGAAAAGAAACGGCGGCGGCGACATCGGAGGGCTTGCCCGAGCGATGGAGGGGCGCGCGTTTGATGAAGTCGGCTTCCATTTCGGGTGGATCGGCGGGCATACTGATCGTTCCTGGCGCTATGGCGTTCACACGAATTTCAGGGGCCAGCGCCTTCGCCAAACAACGCGTGAGCATGATGACGCCGGCCTTAGAGATGCAATGCGGGATGTAGCCTGGCCAGGCGAGCAAGCCACCGACATCCGAAAAATTGATGATCACCCCATGACCGGACTGCTTCAGGAGAGGAGCGGCTGCCTGGGCGCAAAAGAAAGGCGCTTTCAGATTTGCATCGAGGGAAGCGTCCCAGGTTTCTTCGCTTGTGCTTTCGAACTTCGTGTGCAGGAAGTTGGCGGCGCTGTTGACCAGGACGTCGAGGCGGCCAAAGAGTTTGGACGCATCGTCGAAAAGGCGCTTGATTTCGGAAACGCTGGTTAAATCGGCTTGCAGAGCGACGGAGCGACGGCCGAGTTTTTCGATTTGCGCGACTGCTTCAGCAGCTTCGGCACGAGAAGAACGGTAGTGGATGACGACGTCGGCGCCTTCTTCGGCAAGGTGCAGAGCGATGGAGCGGCCGAGACGTTTGGCGGCGCCGGTAACAAGCACGACCCTGCCACTGAGAGATTCCTTCTGATGCGTTGGCGCTGAATCCGGCATGTTCGCGCCCCCGAAAGGTAACACATCCCCGCGGGCGTAGCATTCCCGTATCGTTGGTTAGCCCTGTTAGAATTGGCGTGCCAAGGAGAGCAAGAATGAAACTGGACTTGCTGGCGATTGCGGCGCACCCGGACGACGTGGAGTTGACCTGCGGCGGAACGCTTTTGAGGATGGCGCAGGCAGGCTACAAGACCGGCATCCTGGACCTGACCGCAGGTGAGATGGGAACGCGAGGGACGCCTGAATTGCGAGCGAAAGAAGCGGCGAAGGCGGCCAAGCTGCTCGGCGTGAAGTGGCGCGAGACGCTCGGCGTGCCGGACTCGGACGTGCAACCCCTTCGGCAGCACAAGCTGCGGCTGGCATCGGTGATTCGCGAGCTTAAGCCGAAAACGGTCATCCTGCCCTATTGGGAGGCTCGGCATCCCGATCATTACCATGCGTCCAGGTTAGGCTATGAGGGCTGCTTTCTCGCGGGGCTGAAGCAGTTGCCACTCGAGGGTGAGCCGCACCGGCCGTTCAAGATTTTGTATTCGACGGCCTATGCGCCGGTGAGACCGACCTTTGTGGTGGACATTACTGCGCAGTACGAACAACGGCGCCGCGCGATTCTGGCTTTTGGTTCACAGTTTCGCCCGAAAAAGGGCGAAGCGAAGAGCAAGGTCTTCCTGGGGATCGACCGCCTGGAAGAAGAGATGAACCAATTAGCGCGGCATTACGGCCAGATGATCGGGGTCAAGTACGGCGAGGCGTTTTTGCAAAAAGAGCTCATGGAGGTCGAAGATGTCGTGAACATGGATGTGCGCTCGATCTAGCAGGTCCCACGGCGGCTAGGGTTTCTCATCATCCATGGCGGGAGAGAAACCCGGAATAGTCTGACCCTTGGGAGTGCGTTCCACCCGGACCCGAGTATGCGCTTCCACCTCGGCGCCGGATTTTCGCAAAATAACCATGGTAGAGAGCGCTTCGGAATAAATCCGCGTCACCAGGTAGATGTCGGTGGTACCGTCTTTCTTCCAGAGCTGGCCTATCTGAATTTTGGAGACACTCATAGGGCAGACTTTGAATGTAGAGGGGCTGCGGAGGAGTGTCAACCTGTTCCTTCCCAGGTGCAATTTCGGCATCGGTACGCCATCTCAGCTCCGGCTGCAGCGTTTCGGCGGTGGGCAGCCACCTGAGATTTCGCTGCAGGCGACTCATTATGACCCTATGCATGGCTGGTCAGGCCCTGGCCCGCTACCTGGCTTCCGCACGACGGTTAATTTCGCGGGGGCAGGAAACCTTCCAGGTGGCGTGCACATCATAGTGGACGAAGGTTTGAACTGGCTGGTTGGGGATGTGGTGTATAATCCCTGTTAGGTTGAGGTGGCTGCCATGGTAACCATTCTCCAAAAGGCTTCAGGACTGGCTCTCTTGAGCGTGCTGGCGGTATGTTCGGCCGCGGCTGTGCCGCAAAGCCCGCCGCCGACCCAGGATCCGTCGAAACCTTCGGCAACCCAACCGACCCAGACAAGACAGGATGCGCCGATTGCCCAGCCGGACACGGTCAATCCCAAGAATTCAAAAGAGGACGTCGAGGCCATCGGAAACCGCGGTGTCGGCAAGGGCGTCAACTTTTATTCCCTAGAGAAAGAGATCGCCCTCGGCAAGCAGCTCGCCCAGGAAGTGGAAAAATCATCCAAGCTAATCGATGATCCGGTCGTCACGGAGTACGTCAACCGCGTGGGGCAAAACCTCGTTCGCAACTCAGACGCGCGGGTTCCCTTCACGATCAAAGTGATCGATTCGGACGAAGTGAACGCCTTCGCCCTTCCCGGCGGATTTTTCTACGTCAACAGCGGCTTGATTTTGCGCGCGCAGGAGGAGTCGGAGCTGGCGGGCGTGATGGCGCACGAGATTTCGCACGTGACTGCCCGGCACGGCACAAAGCAGGCTACCAAGGGCGAACTCATGCAATTGGCATCCATCCCGGCGATGATTTTCATCCCCTATAGCCTGGCGGGCTACGCCCTGTATCAAGGCATTAACCTCGCGATTCCTTTGACGTTCCTGAAGTTCAGCCGGGACGCCGAACGCGAAGCGGATTTTCTTGGCCTGCAGTACATGTATAAGGCCGGCTACGATCCCAACTCTTATGTGACCTTCTTCGAGCGCATTCAAGCGGACGAGAAACGGCGAGCAGGGACTATCCCAAAGGTGTTTGCCACTCACCCGCCAACACCGGACCGCATCGAAGCGGCCCAAAAAGAGATCGCGCGCATCTTGCCCGCGCGACAGGAATACATTGTAACGACGTCGGAGTTCGACAACGTGAAGGCGCGGCTGCGCAATATCATGTTTGCGCGCAAAGTGCAGGACAACGCGCCAGGAAAACCGACCCTCCGGACAAAAACCGAGCAGTCAGATAAGTCGAAAACACAGCCCGGCACGGATTCGGGCGGCGACGACCGNCCAACCTTGAAGCGCCGGCCGGATTCGCCATGAAGTCATTGACACAACACTCTTGATCGAGAAGGGCGGCCAATTGGCCGCCCTTTTAATTTTCCATCTGTAGAAAATCAGACGATCTTTCCATTAGTAGCGGCGGTGTTGCTGGTGTTCCTCAGGTGCGGCAGCAATGCCCATGCGGCGAAGCTCCTCGGCGTAATACTTTCTGTAAAGAAGGTCCCACTCCTCGCTGCCCTCGAGAATTTCCTTTTTCTGTGAAGTGATGCGCTTGCGCACTTCCGCGTCGGCTTTTTCTTCATCTCGGAGGGTCGCCGTCAGAATCTGCACCACTTGCTGGCGGATGGTATCGCGGTCTTCCACAAACTCGACTTCGTCGCTCGAGACCAATACGTCGGTGATCTGGTGCGAAATGCGGACGATTTTTTCGCGGCTAAGTCGCATCGGATAGTGAATCCCTCCGAGTAAGTGGAAGATACCCGCTCATGGGCAAGCGGCAAAAGTGCTAACGCAAAACCAGTTTTCGGTCGCGGGCCAATTGCCCCTTCACCTTCTTGTACATCTCCTGATAGGAAACGCCTGTTCGACGCATTTCATCCTGATGTTGCGTGAGGATCTCGCGCACCTCTTCGTTGAGGCGGTCCTCGACGCCGAGTTCTTCCGCCATGCGCTGGCGCACGCGCTGCGTGACGCTTTCAAGGGACTTCGTCTCAATGAGTTCGCCTTCGACGAGCCGCTTCACGACTTCCGTTGCCATGTATCCGACGAAACCCCGTGCGAGAAGCATTCCAGAGAGTGTCCTTTACACAAATGCAAGAGAAGCAGTTTACTGGCTGGCTCACCAAAGTGCAAGAAAGACGGGTCCACAAGCGCGGAAAAGGCGGCCGGGAAATCCGATCAAATAGGCCCGTAGGACGTGTGTTATGGCAGGCTGCGTTGACGCTTCACACTGCTTACTATACGATGAGACAGTAAGGGCGGTTAGCTCAGCGGTTAGAGCATTCGGCTTACACCCGAAAGGTCGTCCGTTCGAATCGGACACTGCCCACCATCCGTAAGCAGCGACTGCCACCGTCGCAGCAGTTCAATAGTCCCGAACGGAAGACGCACCGAACGTAGGAAGATTGGACACGTTCCAGCCTCCTCCCAGTGCCTTAACCAGAAGCACACTGGCGTCCAACCGCCGCCGCAGGATGTCAATGGCGTTTCGCTCGTTGGCGAGTTCGATCGTTTGTGCGGTGATGACCTGGAGGTACGTGTCGACACCGCCTTTGTAACGGTTCGTAAAAAGTTGAAGAGATTCCTGCGATGACGCGACGGCCTGCTGTTGCTGTTGCGTTTCGTTCTCAAGAATGCGCAAGGCAGCGACGTTGTCTTCGACTTCCTGAAACGCAGTCAGTGAGGTCTGACGATAGGTTGCGACTGCGGCATCATAGTTCGCGCGCGCCGATTCGGAAGTGGCGCGGCGGCGCCCGGCGTCGAACAGCGTCTGCGCGAGGGCCGGACCGACGGCCCAGAAGCCGCTCGGCCAGCCGAACCAGTTGGAACCCTGCGAGCCGGCGAATCCCGCGGTTCCGCCGAGGGTCACGGTGGGAAAATACGCCGCGCGGGCGATGCCTATCTGCTGGTTCGCCTCCGCCACTCTGCGCTCTGCGGCGGCTATGTCCGGGCGCCGCTGCAATAGCTCAGAAGGGAGGCCAATCGGAGTGCTGGGAGGCTGATAGTTGAGCGGCGCTACTGGGAGGCTGAATTCCGCGGGGGGCTTTCCGATCAGAATCGCAATGGCGTGTTCNAATTGCGCTCGTTGTACGGTGACATCCGTGTCTTGTACGCGGGTGGTGTCCAACTGGGTTTGTGCTTGCGCAACGTCGGCCTTCGGGGCCACGCCCCCTTTGAAGCGATTGAGCGTGAGCTGCAGGTTGTCGGTATAGGCTTTTACCGTATCGTCGAGAAGTTGCTTCTGAGCGTCGGCGCTGCGCAATTCGAAATAGTCCAAGGCGAGCTCGGCCTCGAGGCTGAGCTTTGCAGTCTCGTAGTCGGCAGCGGTCGCTTGCGCTTCTTCCCGCGCGGCGGCGACGCTACGCCGCACGCGGCCCCAAAGGTCCAGCTCATAAGAAAGATCAAAAGGCAGCACGAAATCGCCCTTGCTGGATTGTTGGATCTTTGNCGGAAAGTTCGGCGAAAAGTCTGAACTCTTGACATAGCTCGCGCTCGGAACAGTGGAGACGGTTGGAAACTGTGAGGCCCGATTGAAGCGAATTGCTGCACGAGCTTCGCGGAAGCGTGCTTCCGCTACCTTCAGGTTCTGGTTGGAACCGGCGATCTGCTCTTCCAGCTTGTTGAGTTCCGGATCGCCGAAAATCTCCCACCAGTTTCCGCGGCTTATCTGGTCGCCCGGCCGCGCGGGCTGCCACTGGTCTGACTCCTTGAATGAACCTGGTGCTTCTTCCTTATAGGTCGGTGTCGTGGGCACGGCGGGCTTGATGTATTTGGGGCCGACCGTGCAACCCGCAAGCAGCAACACTAGAAGCGGCGCAACGATGCTGGTGATGATGAGCCGCATGACGGCAAAGAAGTACCTCATCGGCCAGAACCGCCTGCTGGTTTGTTGCTCAGGCGGACGGGCATGCCGGCGACCAGAGAGTCCGATGGGTCGACGATGACTGCGTCCGTTGATTGCAAGCCTGAAACGATTTCTACGCTATTGCCGTAATCGCGNCTGATTTTGACCGGAACCAGCTCGGCTTTGCCGTTGCGAACCAGCCCGACCTGCAAGCCTTCTTTGCGGAAGATCANCGTATTCGATGGAATGGTTACCGAGCGAGTCTCGTCAGGCAGCTTGAGGTGCACAAAGACGTACGCGCCCGGCAAGAGTCGGGCGGTGGGATTGTCGACATCGACTTCGACAAGCAGCGTACGTGACGCGATGTCAATGGAGTTGGCGTTGCGAACGAGAGTGCCATGGAAAGTTTGGCCCGGGAATTCATCGAGGGTCAAGCTGGCTGGCGCACCGGAGCGTGCGGCACGGGAGTACACCTCGGGAACGGAGACGTAGAGGCGGAGCGTGCGAATGGCGGCGATGTGAAAGAGCTCTCTTGGTTGCGTATTGGCCCCTGCATCGATGAGTGCCCCGATGTCCGTGTTGCGGGCGGTGATGATCCCGTCAAAGGGGGCATAGATCTTTTCGAACGATTGCAGCTGCTCCAGGCGCCGGACGTTGGCCGAGCTGGATTCGGCCGCGGCTTTCACCGCGCTGAGATTGCTGACCGCCTGGTCAGTTTCCTGCTGGGATACGGAGCCCGTGCTCACCAGGTCTTGCCAGCGGGCGGCGGTGATTTTGGCAATGTTCAGGTTGGCTTGCGCGGTATCCAGGTCCGCTTGAGCCTGCTGCAGCTGCTGGTCGACTTCGGGAGTTTCAATCTCCGCGAGTAGCTGGCCTTTCTGGACATGTGCGCCAATGTCGAAGTACCAACGCTTTAGATAGCCACTGGTTCGCGCATAGATCGGTGCGTCGCTGAATGCCTGGGTATTACCGGGCAGGACAATTTCCTGCGTGGGGGCGCCTTCTCGCGGAAAGACCACAGCGACGGTGGGAATGGCGGCTTCTTCCGTTCGTTGCGTCAGCCGCGACTCGGCCACCGCGCGCGAATGGATGCCGGAGTAAATCAGGAGAGCGAGAACGACGATCACGACTGCCGCGACAAGGATTGCAGTTCGGCGCCGGGCGCCGGGGCGAGGGTGTAATCCATCCGGACCCCGTTGCATGGTCTGCGCTTCGATCGTTTCTGGTTCGGGACTGATCGTCAGATTTTCCTCGCTCGACGTCATTGGTTTTCCTTTAACTCACGCTGGAATTGGTTCAGGCCCGGCCCCGGACTGTTGTTGGACAGCCGAAGGATCACGTCGTCCGTGTAACAAGCTGAAGACTGCAGGGACGAAGATCAGGGTGGCCACGGTGGCGCACAACAGGCCGCCAATGACGGCGCGCCCGAGCGGCGCATTCTGCTCGCCGCCCTCGCCTAGCCCGAGCGCCATGGGAATCATCCCGATGATCATGGCTAAAGCGGTCATGAGAACGGGGCGAAACCGGGTGAAGCCGGCTTCGATGGCCGCTCTGACCGG
>JGI25616J43925_10001157_pt1 | contig 10274 bp, 8 predicted proteins | sample GraSoi2013_100cm_FD_43925 | JGI IMG/M metagenome (IMG submission 43925) | reverse complement strand
ATTGCTGTGGAATGTTGCGGCACGAAGATCGTTTGGCGCTGGCATTGAATTTGAAGAAGCTGACTGAGGCGTTTCCCGTCCCAGTCATTTGACCCATTGGTTTGGAGGAAGTTATGAAAGGTCGGTTGAGCCGGGCTTTGTGGCTGTTAGTTACATTTGATGTGCTGGCGTTCTTCGGGGTATTCGTGCTCGCCTTTTACGGCGGACAGCGCGCGCACACGGCGGCCAGCGTGATTGATTTCAGTGGCTTGAACATTCTGGTGTTCGCGGGTTTCGTCGTTTGTCTCGCGGCCAGCCTGATCACGTGGATCGCGATTGCGAACCGCGTCGTCGCGCCGGTCAAGCAACTGGCTGCATTCTCCGAGAAGCTCTCGCACGGCGATTTCCGCGCCAAAGCGGAGATGGACGCCACCGATGACTTTGGCTTCATCGCGGAGAACCTCACTCGCGCCGCCGAAAGCTCCTCCCGCGCCATGTTCAATCAGGAAGCGCAGGAAGCATTGCAGAAGAGCGTGACCGAGTTCCTGACCATCGTGAGCCAGATTGCCCGCGGCGATTTGACGCTGCGCGGACGCGTGACCAACGACGCTCTTGGCAACGTGGTCGACTCCGTCAACTACATGCTCGATAACTTCTGCAAAGTGCTGGAGCGCGTGCGCAAGGCAGCCATTGACGTGCAGTCAAGCGCGAACGAAATTCTGATCGCGTCAGAAGAGATGTCCTCCGGCGCCATCCAGCAGGACCAGGAAATTACCAATACTTCGTCCGCCGTGGAAGAACTCACCGTCTCGATGAAGCAGGTGTCGAACAACGCTGAAGCCAGCGCTGAAGCGGCGCGCCGCGCGCTCGACGCCGCCGAGCAGGGCAACCGCTCCGTGCGCGACACTCTGGAAGGCATGCAGCGCATTCGCTCGTCGGTGCAGGCGACTGCAAAACGCATCAAGGCACTGGGCGACCGATCGCTCGAAATCTCTGAGATCGTCAACGTCATTAATGACATCACCGAACAAACTAACCTGCTGGCTTTGAACGCAGCCATCGAAGCGGCGCGCGCCGGAGAAGCAGGTCGCGGATTTGCCGTGGTCGCGGACGAAGTCCGCAAGCTGGCCGAACACTCGCGCAACGCTACCAAAGACATCGCTGCGTTGATCAAAGCCATCCAGGCTGAAACGAATGACGCCGTTGTAGTCATGGAGGAAGGCACCAAGGAAGTGGAAATCGGCGCTCGTCTGGCCGACCAGGCTGGCAAAGCGCTGGATGCTATTTCCACCGTCGTACGCCAGTCGGCTGAGTTGGTGCAGGAAATCTCGCTGGCTTCCAAGCAACAGGTACGCGGAACGGAAGGCGTGGCCAACGCCATGCAGATCATCTCCAACATCACGCGCCAGACCTCGCAGGGCGCGCGGCAAACGTCGCGGACCGTCGAGCAGCTGGTGCACATGTCCGAACAACTGAATGAGGCGCTCTCGCAATTCCGCGTCTCCACCGGATCTTCGAGTGACCCGCGGCCGGAATTNGTGGCTGCGGCATCNGCTCGCCGCTAGTACATGTTGACGTAAAGACGCGGAAACGCCGCGTCTGGGGGCGTCGCAAGGCGGCGTCTCTGGCAAACAGGAATGACAGGGACTGAAGTCGTGATCGTAAGTGAACATGAACTGAGTGAAATTCGCGGCCTGATTGAAAAACGCTCGGGCATCCTCTTTGACTCGTCGCGCGAACGTTTTTTCTCCACCCGCGTGCGCGAGCATCTCGAGGCCCGCAAGCTGGCGCACGGCACCGACTTGCTGCGCCTGATCAAAAATTCCAACGTGGAGTACGACACGCTGTTGCAGCGGCTGCTGACCCAGGAGACATCGTTCTTCCGCTACCCGGCGGTTTTTGAAGCGCTGGAGAAAAAGGTCCTGCCCGAGCTGCACATGAAGAAATTCTGGGAGAACCCGCGCGNGCTGCGCATATGGAGTGCGGGGTGCGCCACCGGCGAAGAGCCTTATAGCATTGCCATGACCATCGCCGACACACTGGAGTTCGCCGACGCGTGGAACATTCATATCCTGGCGACGGATGTGAGTCGTACCGCCCTGGACCATGCTGAACACGGCCTCTACGCGCACCGCGAAGTTGAAGTCGTCCCGTCCAAGCAGCGGGAGCAATACTTTTCGCGTTCCGGAGAGCACTACGTTGTCCGGCCGCGAATCAGGAATATGGTGACGTTCGCGCCCATGAACCTGGCGCAGGTTACCTATATGGGCAGGTTCGACTGCATNTTTTGCATGAATGTCCTGATTTATTTCTCTGAAGAGCGCCAGGCGCAACTGGTGCAGCGGTTTTACGAGTACCTGGAACCCGGGGGATATCTTTTTCTTGGTCATGCGGAGTCCATCAGCAAGTGTGACGTCAAGTTCGAGACGCACATCTATCGCGATGCGCGGATTTACCAGAAGCCCACTGTGTCCGCGCGGGCAGCGGTTGCACAGGAGAGAGCGTGAGCCAGCACGGCGCGGAATTCGTGGAAATCTTCCTGCAGGAAGCCTCTGAGCACTTGCAGTTTCTGCGGGAGTACTCCGGCATGTTGCAGGACCCGTATCCCGGGGCGGAAGACGTCGAACGTCTCTACATCTCGGCGCATACGCTGGCTGGGACGTCGGCGTCATACGGCTATCCTCTGTTCTCGGAAGTTTCGGGCAAGCTCGCCCACATTTTTCAGTACGCGATGAATGCGACCATTGCGCCGGACGCCGCCGGCCCGGTGGTGGAATTCATCTCGGAAGCGGTCGCGGTGCTGGAATCCGATCTCTTGATGATCAGCGCCAATGCCCTCGAAGCCGCGGACGATATCAGCGCCTTCAAGCAGCGATTCCCGTTTGCCTTCCAGACGGCCGCGCAACCGGAAACAACGCCGCACGAGAGTCCAGCCGCCCCTCAGCCAGAAGCCGCGATCGCGGCGCCGGCGCAAGAAGTCGCGCGAGAAATGCTGCCGGCAGATGGCGAAGTGCCCGCTGAGATATTGGAATTCTTCGTCCCGGAAGCGGAAGAGCATTTGCAAATTGTCACCGATTGCCTGCTTTCGCTTGAGACCAATCCCAATGCCGAACAGATCAACCGGCTGTTGCGCGCCATGCATACAATTAAAGGCTCGGCCGCTCAGGTTGGTCTGCACCGCATTGCCCACGTGGCTCATCGCGCCGAAGACCTGATCGGACGTTTGCGCAACGGCGAGCTCCAGCCCAGCGCGGAAATCATTGACATCTGCCTGGACGCAGTCGATGCGTTGAAGAAATTCCTTTATCGCCAGTGGGACAACGAAGCTTCGATGCAGGCCTCGGTGCAGACGCTGTTTTCGCGGATCACGCGCCTTGCTCCNCAAGAGCCTGTGGCGGCCTCCGAACCAGAGCCAGTTCCCGCCGAAAACTTCATGGAGCTGCATCTTGAAGAGCCCGCCGTACATGATGCCGCGGTTCCCGCAGTTCACGAAGTCGCAGCCGGGCCCGCAACACCAGAGCCGGTGGAAGCGGCAAGACTGGTCAAGGCCGAAACGCACGACCTTGTCGCGGGCAAAGAGCCGGCGGCCATGCCGCAGTCCAAGTCGGTTCGCATCGCGCTCGAGCGTCTCGACAGGATGATGAATGCGGTTGGCGAGTTGGTGATCAATCGCACGCGCATGCTGGGCCGGGTCGCGGAACTGGAGAGGCTCGCCGATGTTCTCAACTTTTCCAAAGCGCGCATGACGGACAAGGTTTCCGAATTCCAGGAGAAGCACGAGTTCGGGCGCATTCACGCCTTGCCGGCGCAGCGGCAGCCCGCTTCCGATATCTTCCCGCTGCGTGGGGGATACTCCAGCTACTCGCATTCCTTCGATCACGCTCTGGCGGAGTTCAGCGAACTGGAGATGGACCGCTATGACGATTTCAATATCCTCTCCCGCTCGCTCACGGAAATTTCCGCCGACATCACAGAGGTCCTGACGCAGCTCGACGGATTTGTCCGTCGCGTGGACTCCGATATTGACGAGTTCACCAAGCTGGCGCACCGGCTTCAGGATGAAATAACGCAGGCGCGCATGGTGCCCATCGGCAATCTTTATACGCGCCTCTCGCGGACTGTCCGCGATGCCGCGAAGGCGTCGAACAAAAAAGTCGAGCTGGTGCTGGCGGGCGCCGATACCGAACTGGATAACAACATCATCCAGCAGATTTCCGATCCGTTGATCCATCTGGTGCGCAACGCGGTCGCGCACGGAATTGAGCGCGAAGGCGAGCGCTACGATCTGGGCAAGAGCGACACCGGCTCGGTCGCGGTGCGCGCCTACCATCGTGGCAACCATATCTACATTGAAGTGGAAGATGACGGCCGCGGCCTTGACTACGACAAGATACGCAAGACCGCAGTCGAAAACGGCCTTGTTTCCGCGGACGCGGCCGCCGAACTCGGCGAGCGCGATCTGCTGGATTTTATTTTCCATCCCGGCTTCTCCACTGCGCCGCGCAAAACCGAGCTGGCCGGCCGCGGAGTTGGGCTCGACGTGGTCCGTTCCAACCTGGCGCAGCTCAACGGCGAAATTGAAGTTGAAACGGAAAAAGGACACGGCTGCCGGTTCACGCTGAAAGTCCCGCTCACGCTGATTATTTCGCAGGCCTTGTTCGTCCGTTGCGGCAATCATATGTTCGCGTTGCCGCTGGCGTTCGTGGAAGAGATACGCCGCCTGCGCGAGTCCGACATTGAAGAAGTCGGTGGCAAGTTGCTTACCAAGGTGCGCGATGTAGTCACAGAGATCGTGCGTCTCGATTCCGTGCTTGGGCTCGATCCCATTCAGCCCACCAACAACTACTACCGGCTGGTGATCGTGAATGTCGCCGGACGCCTGGTGGGAGTGGTCGTTGAGGATGTGGTCCGCAAAGACGAAATCGTCATCAAGAGTCTGGGCGAGTATCTGCGCAATTTGAAAATGTTTCCCGGAGCGACCATCGCGCCCGACGGCAGCCTGATCCTGCTGATTGACGTCAACCGTCTGGTGGCCGGAGAAGCCATTGAGCGTCGTCCATTGATGACCAGCGCCAACGCCGCGCGGATTTTTGCCCCTGGCGCTGAAGCTGTGGCCCACGGTTCGATCCCGCCGGAAGCCATTGACGTGGTCGAAGCGGAGAAGGTCGTTGTGCTGGTCGACGATTCCATCAGCGTGCGCAAGTTTGTTGGCCGCATGCTCGAGAAAGCCGGCTATCGCGTGAAGCTTGCTTCTGATGGCCTGGAAGCGCTGGAGATCGTCACACAGATGCACTGCGATCTGGTGGTCACCGATCTTGAGATGCCACGGACGAACGGCTACGAGCTGCTTTCGCATCTGCGGCAGAATCCGGAGACGCGCGGCATTCCCGTCATGGTGGTGACGTCGCGCGCCGGAGCGAAACATCGTGATCGCGCCATGAAAGAGGGCGCTGGAGCGTTTTTGACAAAGCCAGTTCAGGAAGACCAGTTCATTGCAACCGTTGCCGGCCTGATCGGGCAGGGAACGGGAGCGGCGGCCGCGGAAGCGGCGGCAGCGAGATAAGAAAGTCGCGGACATGATAGAGAACGGCAAAAGAATTCGAGTGCTCATCGTTGACGATTCGGCCTTCATGCGCAAGGTGTTGCACACCATGATTGCCGCCGATCCGCAGCTCGAAGTGTGCGGCGAGGCGCGCGATGGCCGCGATGCCGTCACCCAAGCCGAGGTGCTCAAACCGGACGTGATCACCATGGACATCAACATGCCGCACATGGACGGTTTACAGGCCACGGAAGTCATTATGTCGAGCAATCCTCGCCCGGTGCTGATCGTAAGTTCGGAATCGCGCGAAGGCGCCGACATCACGCTGAAAGCGCTGGAGCTTGGCGCCATTGACTTTGTCCCCAAGCCCGGGGGCGGNATCGATCTGGACATGAGTTCCGTCAAAGAAGAGCTGTATCGCAAACTCAAAGTGGCCTCCAAGGTCCGGGTAGTGAGGACAGCAACACGCTCCAAATTGCAACAAGAGATTGCTACCGCGGCTCCGCGCAGCGAACCTGCTGCCAAGCTTGCGACCCAACCTGTGGAGCAGAAGCTGCAGCAGGTCCGGCCTACGAGTTCTGGCGCGGCCGCAGCCGCCGCTCCGGCGCGGAGCACGGGAAAATTTCCCATCGTGGTGGTCGCAGCATCCACGGGCGGCCCGGCTACACTGATGAAATTTGTTCCGCAATTTCCCAAAGACTTCCCCGGCGCCGTGGTCCTGGTGCAGCACATGCCTGGAACGTTCACCCAGCAATTCAGCCAGCAACTCGCGGAAGTCTCCCAGATACGGGTCAAAGAAGCGGAAGCGGGAGAGATCATTGCTCCCGGACAGCTCTATCTTTGTCCCGGCTCGCACCATCTGCGCATTTCGCCGACTGGCCGCATATCGCTCGACGACGGTCCGCGCATCAGTGGATACCGGCCTTGCGCCGACCTCACGTTCGAAAGCGCCGCCGAATATTTCGGCCCGATGACCACCGCAGTGATCCTGACCGGAATGGGCAATGACGGCGCCAAGGGCGTACAGGCCGTGAAAACTCTGGGCGGCCACGTGATTGTGCAAGACGAAGCTACAGCGGTCATCTTCGGCATGCCGCAGGAAGCCATCAAGACGGGGGCCGTGGACCAGACGCTTCCGATTGAGTCCATATACAACGCCATTGAGCGGCGGGTGATGTACATCTTTGGCGCGGCCAAGGCAGGTGTGCTGTGAGAGCAAAGCGGCTGCCGGCAAATCAGGGCGCGCATGAAGCCGTGATCCTTTTCACGGCCGGCGGTTTCAGGTTTGCGATTGCCGCGAATGCTGTCAGGGAAATTCGCGGACTCGAAGGGCTTGAGCCGCGGGCCGGCGGACCACTCTCCTTCCGCGCGCCCAAGGTTGCGTTCACTCTGGAGCGCGAGGAGGCANCGTACTTCGTGGTCGATACCGCGAAACATTTTCATCTGCCTCCATTCAAGCCGCAGCGTGTGTTGGTATTGCGCAACGGGCCGGTAGCGCTTCTTGCGGAGACGACCGACCGCATTNTGGAAATCACGCTTCTCCACGAACTGCCGCTGGGCTTCACGCGCGACGAGCGCACGTGGTATCGCGGTCTGATCATCATGGATGGCGATGTTGTGCCGGTGGTAAACCACAGCGGCTTTCTCTCCAAGACAGAGTTGATGGTCCTGAGCGTTGCCATGGAACGGCTCCTTGCCGATCAGAAAAGGACAGCCGCAGTATGACGACCAGCGGTGAAAAGTCATTCGTGCTGTTTCCTCTGGGAAGCAAACGCTTCGCGCTGCCCGCGGAAGTAGTGAACGAACTGGCCCAGCCGGACCGCTTGCAGACGTTTCCCCACTGCTCGCCCTTGTTTTCCGGCGTGCTGGTGCGTCGTGGAAAGATCGTTCCGGTTTGTGACATCGCACAGGTTCTCGTTGGTCCGTGTGCGCCGCCGCGAAAGTTCTATTTGATCGCCACGCGCCGAGTCGAGTCGCGCTACGAGCGGACGGCGATTCCCGTGACTGGTGAGTGCGAACTGGCAAACCTCGCGCCGGTCCCGGCTGCGGGGAAACTGCCATCGCACGTCGCGGGACTGGTGACCATCGGGAGCGAAATCATTGAGATCGTGGATCTCGAGCAACTGATCGCAGCGGAGGCGGCGGCATGACCACTCAAACTTCCGCTGCCGCAAAGATCCTGCTCATTGATACCAATGTGTTCTTCGCCAAGCGTGTGGGCGANGCCCTCAAGCACGAAGGCTTTGAAGTTGTGCACAGCACGCAATCCGCATACGCGTTGACCATGATCGAATATGATCCGCCGGCCGCCATTGTGTGTTCGACCACGCTGCGCGAAATGAACGCGCATGAGCTTCCGCAACTGGTCCATGCCGATCCGCGCATGGCCCATATTCCCGTGATCGCCATGGGAGAAGGCGGCGACCACGCGCTCATGCAAGCTTTCCGCTCCGGATGCGCCGATTACGTTGATAAGCGCCTGGGCCCGGAAGTGATCGCGGCGCACATCAAGAGTTTTCTGCTGAGCAACCAGGAAGGCGGCTTTCAGCCTGTGCAGATGCTCGGAGCTTCCGACACCGCGCTTACCGGCAGTCTTTCTCATCTCGATCTTCCNGGTGTGGTGCAGATGCTGGCGCACTCGCGCCAATCCGGAGCTTTGTACGTGAATGCAATTTCGATTGACGGAATCATCTTCTTCGACAAAGGCAATATTTCCCACGCCGAAAGCGGTGATCTGATCGGCGATGACGCGGTGGTGCACATCGTGAAGTACTGCAATCATGCGGAAGACGGATCGTACAAATTTCTGCCCGGAGACAGCGCAGCCACTCGGACCGTGCTCCGGTCCCCCACGGAATTGCTGCTGGAAGCGCTGCGCGANCTGGACGAAGGCGCGCGCACTAACTCCGAGGGAGGCCTGCTATGAGCGCGACCCCGACTGTTTATTTCATTGACGACAGCGCAACCATGCGCGAGGTGATCAAGATCGCCTTCCGCCGCGAGAACATTAACGTGGTCACCTGCCACGACGCGGAGACAGCGCTGGTCGAGATCGAGCGCTCGAAGCCTGCCGTTGTGATCACCGACGTAATCATGCCCGGCAAGGACGGCTATGACGTTTGCCAGTTCATCAAGAACCATCCATCACTCTCAAAAACTCCAGTCGTGCTCATGTCCGGCGTAGTAAACCGCTCGGTCGCCGAGCGGGCCTTTGCGGTGAAGGCCGATGAACTTCTCCGCAAACCATTTCAGCCACAAGACCTGATCACCCGCGTAAAGCATTTGCTGAAACCGGAGGGAGCGGGTCCAGAGCCTATCCCGGCCACTAACGTGGCCGTGGCATTGAGCAGCATTTTCTCCAGCGCCGTGGCGTCTTCTGCGCGTCCGGGTCCGGTGCTGGCGCCAGCGTTGCGCTCCGCGGCAGCCGCAGCAGCGATGCCGGCCATGATGCCGGCGACGGCCCCCGCACCGGCACTGATGTCGGCGACAGCTCCGGCGCCTGCCCCCGCGCCGCTAGCTGTATCCCAGAGCAAGCCTTTGGTCAGCAGTGACCCGGCCAAACTCAAGATCGAGATCCTTCGCCTGGAAGGCCTGGTGAAAAAGCTGCAATCCGAACTGACAGCCGAACGCGAGTACTCTCACGCGCTGGAAGCACACGTCAAGACGCTGCAAGAAGCGGATTGAACGAGATCTGGTGATCCACGGCCAGCCCCACGGCAAGCCGGGGCAGGCGGGACAGGTCGCCGTGATCTCGATTAGTTGTCGAAGATCCTTGCTGCCTCGCCTGCGCGGGACATTACGTAAACAAAAACTCTTTCGTCTTCAAGTCGCGCACTGTATCGCGCAGTTTCGCCGCCTTTTCAAATTCAAACCGCTTTGCGGCTTCGCGCATATCGCTTTCCAGATTGGCGATAAAGCGATCGAGATCCTCCTGGGTTTTGAACTCAGGCATTCCGTCCGTTGCGGTGGTCAGGTCAACGTAATCAGCCTCGGCAATTCCCGCGAGCGACATCGAGAGGGGACGAATGATCGACTCCGGCGTGATCCCATGCTCCTGGTTGTAGGCGCGCTGGATGGCGCGGCGGCGGTCGGTCTCGTCCATGGCCCGCTGCATGGATTCGGTCATGCGGTCGGCGTAAAGGATGGCGCGGCCGTTCAGGTTGCGGGCGCAGCGTCCAACGGTCTGGATCAGCGATCCCGCCGAGCGCAGAAAGCCTTCCTTGTCGGCGTCGAGCACGGCGACGAGAGAGACTTCGGGCAGGTCCAGACCCTCGCGCAGAAGGTTGATGCCAATTAGCACATCGTATTCGCCTTTGCGCAGATCGCGCAGGATCTTGATGCGCTCGAGCGTCTCAATTTCCGAGTGCATGTAGCGGCAGCGCACGCCGACTTCGCTGTAGTACTCGGCCAGATCTTCGGCCATGCGCTTGGTCAGCGTGGTCACAAGCACGCGCTCGCTTTTGCTGACGCGGTCGCGGATCTCGTGCAGCAGATCATCAATCTGGCCTTTGACCGGACGTACTTCAACTTCAGGATCCACCAATCCTGTCGGCCGGATGATTTGCTCCACCACTACTCCGGCTGATTTCGTCAGCTCGTATGGGCCAGGCGTGGCTGAGACGTAAATGATCTGGTTGGTGCGTTCCTCAAACTCTTCAAACTTCAGCGGACGGTTGTCGAGTGCCGAAGGCAGGCGGAATCCGTATTGAATCAGGTTTTCTTTGCGCGAGCGGTCGCCGTGCCACATGCCGTG
>JGI25616J43925_10001154_pt1 | contig 10279 bp, 7 predicted proteins | sample GraSoi2013_100cm_FD_43925 | JGI IMG/M metagenome (IMG submission 43925) | reverse complement strand
CATGCGGCGGCACGCGTTTCATGCGCTCATTTTTCCGGCAGCACGAGGGTGAACGTGCTGCCTCGGCCGTGCTCGCTTTCGAGCTCGATCCTTCCGCCCAGCGCCTCGGCGAGCTTCTGGCTCAGATGCAGGCCGAGCCCTGTGCCCTCCTGGCCTTGCTTAGTCCTTGCATCCACCTGGCTGAAGGCCGCGAACAGCTTCGCCTGGTCCTCGGGACGGATCCCCAGGCCGGTGTCCTCGACGCTGATCTCGAGCGTCCGGTTTCCGTTTTTCTCGCGCCGCTCCGCCCTGACACGAACGCTGCCGCGCTCGGTGAACTTGATTGCGTTGTTGACGAGGTTGATGACGATCTGGCTCACGGCGCGCCGGTCGGTGCGCAGCGTCAGCACTCGTGGTACGGTCACCGTGAGTTCCAGCCCCTTACCCTCGGCCTGCGGGCGCAACGACGCAGCAACCTCGCTGATCACTTCCCCGCAGTCCGTGGGGACCAGTTTCAGCTCCACCTTGCCCGACTCGATCTTGGCGAGATCGAGCAGGTCGTTGATCAGGGCTAGCAGGTGCTTCGCACCGGTCTGGACGGTGCGCAGCTGCTTCTCCTGGTCGGCGTTGAGCGGCCCGGGGAGCTTCATCAGCAGCGTCCCGGTGAAGCCGATGATGGCGTTCAAGGGCGTGCGCAGCTCGTGGCTCATGCTGGCGAGGAAGTGGTCTTTGGCCTGCATGGCGTCCGCCAGCTCGACGTTCTTGTCCTGCAGCGTGCTCTCGATGAGCTTGCGATCGGTGATGTCGCGGATGGCGCTGGAAACCAGAGTTTCCCCTTCCGTTTCGAGCGGGCTCAGGCTGATCTCGATGGGAAACTCGGTTCCGTCCTTGCGCCGGCCGTAGAGCTCCAGGCCGACGCCCATCGGTCGCACCTTGGGATCGGCAAAGAATCCGTTGCGGCGGTCGGGATGCTTGTCCCTGTACCGCTCCGGCAGCAAGAGCTCGATTTTCTGGTCGAGCAGCTCGCTGCGCGAGAAGCCGAAGAGCTTCTCCGTCTGGGAGTTGACCAGAACGATGTTTCCCTGCCGGTTGACGATGATGATCGCGTCAGGCGCCGATTCGAGCAACCCTTTGAATTTCTGCTCCGCCTTCTTGCGTTCGCTGATGTCGCGGATCGCGCTCATGACGAGCGTGCCTTCCTCTGTCTTCAGGGGGCTCAAGCTGATTTCCACGGGGAACTCCGTGCCGTCCTTGCGCAGGCCGTACAGCTCCAGACCCATTCCCATGGTGCGCGTCCGCGGCTGGGTGAAGAAGTTGGAGCGATGGCCGACGTGCGCGTCCCGGAAGCGCTGCGGCAGCAGGATTTCGACCGGCTTGCCCTTGAGCTCTCCGCCCGAATATCCGAAGAGATGTTCGGCCTGGGAGTTCGAATACACGACACGGCCGGTGAGATTGATCATGACGATGCCGTCGGGCATCGATTCCAGGAGGTCGCGAAACCGCGCCTCGACCAGCTTCGCATCGCGCATCACCCGCTGGCGGGTGATGTCCTTCTTGCTCGAGAGAACGAACTCTACCTTGCCTTGGGCATCGCGCACCGCCCTGGAGGAGATGTCTACGTAGATGGGTGAGCCGTCCTTCCTGCGGCGGACGGATTCGTAGGCGGAGAAACCGGTTTCGAGCGCTTCACGAAGAATCTTGCGCTCTTCCTCGATGCGATCCGGCGGGACGATGAGCTCGTTGACCGCGCGTCCGACGGCTTCCGCGCCGGTGTACCCGAAGAGGGTTTCCGCGCCTTTGCTCCAGTACAGCACCTCTCCATCCCGGCTCGTCGCGATCACCGCGTCGGGGGATTCATCGAGAAGCAGCTTGCCGAAATCGGTTTTCACCGGTGCCTCGGGACGCAGTTCAAACACCGGGGAATTGCGGTGGCGAGAATGGATATTTCAAAATGTTTCGCGGACATGGCCCTTCCTCCGTGTCAACGTCGAACCGGTCTAGGAGGCAGGTCGCGCGGCGAGTGCGGCGCGATAGGCACAGAAAAACCGGCTTAGATCACCGGTGGCGGGTTGCTGGCGCAACCCCTGACTATCCGCGACCGCGGAGGGTGCCCTGTGCCGGGCGGTTGGTGTTCGTTAATTCAGCCGCGAAAAGAAGTCACTGGTTTTTCCCATTATTCGGGATTCCCTGATGGTACCTACGGTCATCATAGCTCAATACGATTCATCCACACGAGTATTCAAGACGTGTCAGGGAATCCCTGACAACGGGTCGCGCGGTCACACAAGAGTGAGGCTCAGTACGAGAGCCACTGCGGGCGCTTCGCGGAGATGACCTTGGTGTTGACCCCGCACCAGTTCAGGCCGCCGAACAGCCGCCCGTGCTCGATCTTGACGCAGCGATCCATGACTGCTTCGAGTCCCGCGGCTTCCGCCCTTTTTGCCGCTTCGGTGTTCTTCACGCCCAGTTGCTGCCACAGCACTTTCGCGCCGATCGCGATCGCGTCCTCGGCGATCGGCATGATGTCTTCGGTTTTCCTGAAGCAGTCGACGATGTCCACCTTGACCGGGATATCGCGCAGCGACTTGTAGCACTTCTGGCCGAGGATGGCGTCGTATCGCGGATTGACGGGAATCACGGTGTAGCCGTGCTCGATCATGTATTTCGCCGCGAAGTAGCTCGGGCGGAACCAGTCGCCGGACAAGCCGACGACTGCGATGACCTTGCTCGTCTTCAGGATGCGGCGCAGCCCGGGAATATCGTCGACCATGGATTGTCCTTGAGATCCAGCGCGATTCTATCCAATCGGCACAGGGGCCGCATCGCTGCGGTATAGTTGCGGCTTTTCACGCACCGTCCAGCAATGGCCAACACCGGCACAACGAGGACCGCGGCCCAGATCCTCGTCGATGCGCTGAAAATCCACGGCGTCGATACCGCATTCTGCGTACCCGGCGAGAGCTATCTCGCCGTTCTCGACGCGCTCTACGACGCGCGCGATTCCATACGCCTGATCGTCGCGCGCCAGGACGGCGGCGCCGCGTACATGGCCGAGGCCTGGGCCAAGGTCACCGGGCGCCCGGGGATCTGCTTCGTCACGCGAGGGCCCGGAGCGACCAACGCTTCGATCGGCGTGCACACCGCGCAGCAGGACTCCACTCCGATGATCCTTTTCATCGGCCAGGTGCCGGGCGAATTCTCCGACCGCGAATCGTTCCAGGAGATGGACTACCGCCACATGTTCGGGCCGATGGCGAAGTGGGTCGCGCAGATCGACCGCCCCGAGCGCATGCACGAGTACGTGAGTCACGCCTTCCATCTCGCCATGTCCGGCAGGCCGGGCCCGGTGGTGCTCGCGCTTCCCGAGGACATGCTCACCCAGACCGCCGCCGTCGCCGACGTCTCGCCTTACCAGGTGGTGCAGGCGAGTCCCTCGGCTGGCGACATGGCCAGGCTCGGCCGCATGCTCGAGCGGGCGAGGCAGCCGCTCGTGATTCTGGGCGGCACGGTCTGGACGCGCGAAGCCTGCAGCGATCTGCAGGCGTTCGCGGAAAGCTCGGGACTCCCGGTCGCCTGCTCGTTCCGCTTCCAGGATCTCTTCGACAATCGCCACGACCACTACGCGGGCGACGTCGGAATCGGCATCAACCCCAAGCTCGCCGAGCGCGTGCGCAATGCGGACCTGCTGCTCGTGATCGGCGCGCGGCTGGGCGAGATGACCACCGGCGCCTACACGCTGGTCGAGCCGCCGCGGCCGAAGCAGAAGCTCGTGCACGTGCANGCCGGCGCCGAAGAGCTGGGCCGCGTGTACCAGGGCGAGCTGCTGATCAACTCCGGGATGCCGCAGATCGCGGTCGCGCTAAAAAATCTCAGGGTGGATGGCAGCGCCTGGAAATCCTGGCGCGAGCGGGCGCGGGCCGACTATCTCGAATGGACGAAGCCCGCTCCGAACCCGGGCAAGGTTCAGCTCGCCGAAATCGTCGCCTGGCTGCGAGAGCGCCTCCCCGCGGATGCGATCATCGCCAACGGCGCCGGAAATTTCGCCGGATGGATCTCGCGCTTCTACCGCTATCCGGGGCTGCGCACGCAGGTCGCGCCCACCAACGGCTCGATGGGCTACGGCGTTCCCGCGGGCGTCGCGGCGAAAGTCGCGCATCCGGAGCGCGTCGTCGTCTCGATCAACGGCGACGGCGACTTCCTTATGAACGGGCAGGANATTGCNACCGCNGTACAGTACGAACTGCCGATCGTTTTCATCGTCGTCAACAACGGCATGTACGGCACGATCCGCATGCACCAGGAGCGCGAGTACCCGGCGCGCGTATACGGNACGACGCTCGTGAACCCGGATTTCGCCGCTCTCGCCCGCGCTTACGGCGCCTCGGGAGAAACGGTCCAGGAGACCGCTCAGTTCGCGCCTGCCTTCGAGCGCGCGATCAAGACCGCCGAAGCGGCGGGCAAGCCGGCGCTGATCGAGGTGCGGATCGATCCCCAGGCCATCACCACTTCCACGACCCTGGACGCGATCCGNGCGAGGGCTCTCAAGGGTTAGTCCGCCGGTCGTGGGCNCTCAGCGCAGGTTCGAGACGTACACCACGTGCGGCGGGATCGCGCCGCCGCGATAGAGCGCTTTGCCGTAGGTTTGCCAGAGGCGATCCGCTTCCTCGTGCTCGCCCGCGGCGTGCCCGCCGAGCATCGCCGTGAGCAGCAGGAAACGTCCCCAGTCGTCGCCTCCCTCGGCGGGCCCCTCGAGCAGCTTGCGGGCGCGCTCGAGCATCGCCCGCGCATCGCGCGAGGCGATCGCCGCGTATATGATCAGCCGGTCACGGACGTGCGGTGACAGGCGCTCCGCGCCGCAGCCCAGCCAGCTGGTATCGGTCCAGAGCGCGCGACCCAGCTTCGGCGCGAGGTGCGCCGCGGTAATCTCGGCAGCCCAGTGCAGCTTTTCGATCGCCGCCTTCGGCGGTTTGGCGCCGCACAAGGCTCCGCGCCGTTTCAAGGTGAGCAGGGCGGTGCGCACGAATTCGTTGTCCACGAGGAGNGGATCCGCAGAAGAGGAGGTGAGTCCCCGTTCCAGCTCGAGGGCCACCGATTGGCTGATCACCGGCGGGGAAATGTCGGATTCGGGCAGCGGGTCGCGCAAATAGGCCCGGGGCGAGCTGCCGGCCATCTCGAGAATCGGCAGCGGCGCGTTTACCAGCGAGAAGATCGCCCGGGCAAAGGCCACCTCGAAGCGCGCGCGGGGAGCTTCGAGTTGCACGATCGGGCGGAAGTCGGAATTGACCGGAGCGCGGAGCGTCGCGAACAGCGGCGCGATCTCGCGTTTGGAGCCGACTCTGCGCGCGCTCACGTCCTCTATGCGCCTGATGTCCAGGCGAGCGAGCTCTTGCATGAAGACGGACTCCTTCCCGGGCAAAGGACCCGCGGGCGGCACGCGCCCCTCGGCGACCGCGACGACGACGAGGTCCGCGGAATTCGCCGCGTACACTTCGTAGTCCGCGAAGTTCTCTCCGAGCGCGGCCAGCATGGAACCGAGCAGCCGGTCGTTCAGTTCGTAGATCTGCAGCCACTGCACGAACAGGCCCTGTGGCGCGAGATAGCGCTTCGAATCGCGATAGAACTCCGTCGTGAAAAGGCTGGCGACCCCGTTCACCCAGGGATTGGAAGGCTCGGAGATGATGACATCGTAGAGCCTGCCGTGGCGCGCGAAGTAGCTTTTCGCGTCCTCGAAAAAGACCCGGCTCCGCGGGTCGCGGTAGGCGCGGATGTTGCGCGGAAAGAAGGAACGCGCCCCGGCCACCATCGCCGGTTCGATCTCGATCGAATCGACCTCGCGCGGACCGCCGTGCGACACCAGCACCGCCGCGGTCAGGCCCGAGCCCCAGCCGATGTTGGCGAAAGTCTTGGCCTCGGGTTTGATCAGCAAGGGCAGCGCCCCGAGCAGCGTCATCGTGTATTCGTCCTCGCGGGGCGGCCGGCTTGGATCCATGCTGATGGCGGCGTCGGGTTTGCCGTTGGTCAGGATCGAAACTCCGCCGAGGTCGGCGCCGCGTACCGCGATCGAGCCCGTCTTGCCGTCGAGATAGAAAAAGACCTTCGTGCCTTCGGGTACTGCCGCGCCGTAGCGAAACACGCCCGACGCAAGGCGCTCGGGTTGGAGAATCTCNGCGCGCGCCGTCGCAGTCGCGGCAAGCATACCCAGGATGAGCGCCGCAAAGGCGTGGATGCGCCGGAACGCCGCCAGCGAATGGCGCAGCAGCCAGGCCCCGAGCAGCATGTCCGCGGCCGCGCCGAGCACGAGAGCAAGCTTCAGTCCGGCGTCGGGTACCAGCACGTGCACGGCGATGAGCACGCCTGCGATCGCNCCCAGGGTGTTCGCGGCGTACACCTGGCCGATCGCCCGCTCGCCTCGCCCGCCGCGCAGCAGCACGTGCGTGAAAAGGGGCAGGGTCATTCCCGCGAGGAAAGTGGCGGGCAGCATCACTGCGAAGGCGAGCGCATGGCTGAAAAGGTTGAACACCGGGTAGGCGGCCTCGTTGTGCTGGAGTATTGCAAGCGCCCAGGCCATCCAGTCGAAGGTCCAGTGATAGACGAAGATGGTCGCGAGCGCGGCGAGCCCCATGCCGAGCTGTACGATGCCCGCGTAGCGCACCGGGTCCGCGATCNTGTCTATGCGGTTCCGGATCCACAGGCCGCCGAGAGCGAGCCCGGTGATGAATGCGGAGAGCATCAGCTCGAAAGCGTGGAACGAGGAGCCGAGGACGAGCGAGAGCATCCGGATCCAGGCGATTTCGTATACGAACGAGGCCAGTCCGGTGACAAAGGCGCCCGCGAGAAACAGGCGGATGATTGTGTTCCCGGACAGGGCCGCGCCGCCGGAGGGTGCCGCGGCGAGCGCGGCAGGCTCGCCGCGGCGCGCGAGCGCAAGGACCGTCGCGGCGAGGGCGAGGTTCAGCGCGCCCGCAAGCCGCATCGTGCCGGGCATCCCGATCCAACCGAGCAGCAGGAACGCCGAGGCGAGCGCACCGGCGGCCGCACCGATGGAATTGGTGAAGTAGAGCATGGCCAGATGATGGCCGCTCGCCTCGGGCCCGCGGCGGATGATCGCGCCGGAGAGCAGCGGGAAAGTCATGCCGAGCAGCACGGTCTGCGGGACGATCAGCAGAGCGCACAGCGAATACTTGTAGATCTCGACGGTCGAAGGCGAACCGAGCGCCGGTATGACGTGATCGAGCGAGATCTGCGTCAGCAGAACGAACGTCTCGTGGAATATCAGCGCCGCCGCCCCGATCGCCGCCTCGATCCAACCGTAAGCGGCGAGCAGGTTCGGAAGGCGAGCGCTCCAGCGGCTCGCCAGCCACGCGCCGAGGGCCATGCCGCCCATGAACGCCGCCAGCACGAACGATTGGGCAAAGGCGGCCGCGCCGAGAAATAGCTTCAGGTAGTGCGACCAAATCGATTCATAGATGAGGCCGGTGAAGCCCGAGAGTGCGAACAGGGCGAAGAGCAGCGTAAGGCTTCGGTTGCGCATGTGGTGCCGGTCTCCAAGAAGAGGCAAGAGTCTGGCCGGTGGCGGAAAAATGCCGCTCCGCCGGTACGCCGAGGTTCAGTGGTGCAGAATCTTGGAAAGGAACTGCTGAGCGCGCTCCGAGCGCGGTTTTCCGAAGAAATCCTCCTTCGAGGCGTCTTCGACGATCTCGCCGCGGTCCATGAAGACGACGCGGTGCGCGACCTTGCGCGCGAACCCCATCTCATGAGTGACCACCATCATGGTCATGCCTTCCTTTGCGAGCTCGACCATCACGTCGAGCACTTCGTTGATCATCTCGGGGTCGAGCGCGGAAGTCGGCTCGTCGAACAGCATCGCGATCGGGTCCATGGCGAGCGCGCGGGCGATCGCGACGCGCTGCTGCTGGCCTCCGGAGAGCTGGCCGGGATACTTGTCCTTGTGGGCGGCGAGGCCCACGCGTTCGAGCAGCTTNNNGCCCTTCTGCGTCGCTTCTTCCGGACTGCGCCCGAGCACCTTCACCTGCGCGAGCGTCAGGTTGCGGGTGACGCTCATGTGAGGGAACAGCTCGAAGTTCTGGAATACCATGCCGATTCGNGAACGCAGCTTCGGGAGATCCGTCTTCGGGTCGCCCACCGAGATGCCGTCGACCGTGATTTCGCCTTTCTGGAACGGCTCCAGGCCGTTCACGCATTTGATCAGCGTCGATTTTCCGCTCCCGGACGGCCCGCATACGACGACGACTTCGCCTTTTTTCACTTCAGTGGAGCAGTTGGTGAGGACCTGGAAGCCGCCGTACCACTTGTTGACGTTCTTGATCGAGATCATGGGACCCTATTTGATGATTGCGATGCGATCCTGGAGCCGCCTCACCAGGGCAGATAGCCCGTACGAAACGACGAAATACACCACGGCCACGAAACTGTACATCTCGACCAGGCGGTAGTCGCGGTTCGCGACTTTCGCCGCGGCGCCCAAGAAATCCGTNGCGGAGATCACATACACGAGCGACGTGTCCTGGAACAGGATGATGGTCTGCGTGAGCAGCACCGGCAGCATGTTNCGGAACGCCTGCGGCAGGACGATCCTGGCCATGGTCTGCCAGTAGTCGAGGCCGAGCGCGTANCCCGACCACACCTGGCCGCGCGGGATCGACTGGATNCCNGCGCGCATGATCTCGCAGTAGTACGCGGCCTCGAACATGGTGAAGGTGATCGCCGCCGACCAGAAGGCGCCGACCTTGATCGGCTCCTTNGCGCCNATCACCCACGCGCCTATGTATGGCACGAGGAAGAAGAACCAGAAGATCACCAGCACCAGCGGGATCGAGCGCATCAGATTGACGTAGGCGCCCGCGAGCACAGCCACCGGCTTCATGCTCGAGAGCCGCATCATCGCGAGCAGGGTGCCGAAGACGATGCCGCCGGCCATCGCCAGCGCCGTGAGCGTGAGCGTGAAGCTCATCCCCTCCCTGAAAAGGTAGACCCAGGAGCGCTGGATGACGTCGAAGTCGAAGCCGGAGTCCACCGCTCAGTGCCCCGCCTGCGGCGCGCCGGCAACCGCGATCAGGCCCGGGACACGCACTTTCTTCTCGAGAGCCCTCATCGCGAGGACCACGATCAGGTTGGTAAGGAGATAGATCACCGTCGCCGCGGTGAACGCTTCGAACACCCTGAAGCTGAACTCCTGCATCGCCCGCGCGCGCCCGGTGAGCTCGAGCAGCCCGATCGTCAAGGCAACCGACGAGTTCTTGATGACGTTCATGAACTCGGAGGTGAGGGGCGGCAGGATGATGCGGAAGGCCTGCGGCAGGATGACGGTGCGATAGGTCTGCGTTTCGGTCAGCCCCATCGCGATGCCGGCCATGCGCTGGCCGCGCGGCAGCGACATGATCCCGGCCTTGACCTGCTCGGCGACGCGTACCGAAGTGAAGATCCCGAGGCACAGCACCGCGGGGAGGTACGAGCTCCACGGCGGCGGCATCTGCTTGATCCAGTCACCCAACCCTTTGGGCAAGAGCTCCGGAACGACGAAGAACCACAGGAACATCTGCACGATCAGCGGCACGTTGCGAAAGATCTCGACGTAGAGATTTCCCGCGCGCACCACCCACTTCAAGGGCGTGGTGCGCAGCGTGCCTACTAGCGCGCCGATCGCAAGCGCGATCACCCAGGCTGCAAGAGCAGTGGCGAGAGTCCAGCCCAGGCCGACGATCAGGTAATTGAGATAGGTTCCCGTTCCTCCCGGCTCGGTCTCGAGCAGAACCTTCCAGTGCCAGTTGTAGTTCACGTCCCTCCCGGCGTGGGAACTACAGGCTGCGGATTACTTGTACGCGGCCGGGTCGCCGGAGTCGGTCGGGTTGGCGACCACCTTCTTGAACTGATCGCTCATCGGGATGTTCAGGTTCAGCCCCTTGGGCGGAATCGGCTTCTGGAACCACTTCTCGTAGATCGCGTTGATCTGCCCCGACTTGTAGATGTTGGTCATGGCCGCGTTGACTACCTTCTTGAACGCCACATCGTCCTTGCGCAGCATGATGCCGTAAGGCTCGACCGAGGTCGCCTCGGCGGAGATCGCGTAGTCGCCGGGGCTGCGCGACTGGGCGGCGAGGCTGTAGAGCAGGATGTCGTCCATCGCGAAGGCCACCGCGCGTCCGGTTTCGACCATCTGGAAGGCCTCGGGATGGCCGTTCGCCGAGATGATGTTCATGCCGAGGTTCTGCGCGGCGTTGATCTCGGTCATCTGCTTGATGTTGGTCGTGCCGGCGGTCGAGACGATGGTCTTGCCCTTCAG
>JGI25616J43925_10001152_pt1 | contig 10283 bp, 9 predicted proteins | sample GraSoi2013_100cm_FD_43925 | JGI IMG/M metagenome (IMG submission 43925) | reverse complement strand
AATCGATAGAGAATTAGTGAAGGATTTGGTCCGGGCCAGACTAGCTGAGCTGGATTAAGAATATCTTTGGCAGATCCACGCTAGCATTGTCTGCGTTCTTTCTTTTACCTGGAGGATTCTCGGAGCGATCGCGATTCTTCTCCGCCTGAGTTGTTACGCGGATACCAGTCGCCGGTCCTCAGCGGGCTACCTGACGGCAACGAGAGGCTGCGTTCGCCACCTACAGGCCCTGCCCCCCAGGCTCTTGTTCACCAGAACCTTGATATCTACGCGACGGTTGAGTTCGCGGTCATGGAGGTCCTTGTTGCTGACAGCCGGATGGGTGGCTCCATAGCCGACCGGCACGAGAATGCGCCGCATCGGGATGTTCTTCACTTCCCGGAAATAGCGCGCGACAGCGGCTGCGCGTTCTTCGCTGAGCTTCTGGTCCATCTCTTTGCTTAAGGTGTTGGAAGTGTAGCCTGCGATCTCGATCAGGTAGCCATCCAGTGACTTGGCAATGTCAGCGAGATTGGCGAGGTCTCTCCTGGCCGTATCGTCCAGGACAGCTGAATCCCTGGCAAAGAAGACGTCAACCTCAAACTCGTTCTTGTAGTCGTCCAAGTCCGAGACGCGATGGTTGACCTTCGCGATCGCGGCGGCGTCCGCAATTCCGAGAGCGCCAGCAGCTTGCGCATCCTGGTTAGCCTGATCTGCCGAGTTCTGAGCCTGGCCGGCTGAAGATTGGGCCTGGCCGGCTGCAGCCATGCTTTGCTTTGCGGTGGATTGTGCATTTTGGGCGGCCGCTTTGTTGGCCAGGACCTGTTGCTCTTGGGCCACTTCGACCGCGAACTCGTCCGGGGTGAAGGAGATTCTGTCGGCGTCGAGTTGCCCCTTTGAATTGCCGACGCCTTCCGCGTCTATCGTTAGACCGGGCACCATAGCCGTTACGTCCATGTCGGTGTGGCGAGGGAACAGAACGCTATGCTTCTTGCGCTCGATCCTGGTGTTGTCGGTGATATTCACAACGATGACTTCGCCCGATTTCTTGTCGCGGAGGCGAATAAGATCCCCGTCGCGGGAAAGAATCGACCCGGTGACCTTTGCTTTGTCGCCCGCTGCGACTTGACGCGTTTTGTTTGCGGCTGCGTACGTGACGCCAGCAAGCAGAATGGCGACACTCGCACAAAACAACACATTAAATTTCCGCTTACGAATATTAAATTTCACTGCAAATCCTCCAAGTTGGTATTTTGTCGACTCCCCGGAGTACCACGGAATACCCACCCTTCGATGTTTCGTCGATCATCTTCCTTCGTGCAATGTTGATCTGATGCCTGTACTCAGAGCTCAAGTAAAGAGGCATGCAAGACGCGTGCCAGTTGGCCAACCCGCTTGGGACACAGCCCGGTAACCAAGATTGAGCGGCGCAGATCAATACTCGACGATGTACCCCGCCGACCTTGCTATGCTGCCAATGGCACCGCAGGGAATTTCCTCCCTCGCGCCCGAACGCTCTCACTGACTCATACTGTGGGGCGCACTTCTTCCGTCAGCCAGCCTGGTTCGTGTCCGCCCTCGGACACTCTGCCCTCCTGGTGACGGACAGACGCCCGAATCTGGCGCGCTCCTATCCAAGACGCAGCTTACTCACTGGAAATGAGTTGTTTCAGGCAGAATCACCGCCGGAGTGATTGGACTGTCAAATGCTTGTCAGGTGTCGGTGGGCCGACAAAGCCGGCATTCGGGTCTCTTGAAGACGTAACACCCCGAACGACAACATCTCCCTGGATGAAGGTCACTATAGCAAGCTTGTCGCCGTGTTCCTGGCTCTTGCCAGCTGCATCGCGGCCTTCCAGTTTGTAGCGAAAGCGCACTTTCTGCGGGACTACGCAGCTCAGGGCCGTATCGTCAATTTCGAGATCACGCGTGAGCGGAGGGAGACGAAGATCTTGGCGAGGAGAATAGTTCTTTCGGTCCGCGGATGTTGGCCGGCAGGCCGCGTTCCTTAAAAAGCCTTTCAAACACGGTAAAAGCGTAGTCTTCTTTGGTGGAAGAGAGGGCTTCACAGGTGAGGAGATAACGGCTGGCGTGATCGGTGACGGTCAGCGGATAGCAGTATTGATGATTGCCCAGCAAAAACTCGCCCTTGTAATCGGTACACCAAAGCTCATTGGGTTTCTGGCCCAGGACGCCGGCTCCTGTCCGTCAGTCCTTGACCCCCGCATTCCTTGTAGCGATCGAAGATCTTATAGCCGGTCTTACGGGAGATGCCGAACTCCCTGCAGAGTTCCGCCATTGGCTCGCCGGCTAGCCACGAACTGAAGCCTTTCGTCCATCACCGAACACTCCTTCCATGGCATCACTTCCTCCCCAAAAAAAGCAGAAAAGTGTAACCCATGTGTCCGGTACGATCTGTTACCTATGTGTCGGGTCGCTCAGACCTGGAACTTTATTTGCTGTCAAGTTACCGCTTGGATTAATTCGCCAGTGCCGGTGTTGCGAAGTACGCACCTTTCTGTACCCGCACCGCCCAACCGAAATCAACACGGTTCCGCTAAGATTCATCTTTCCTGCCCTTTCCCAGTTTCTTAAGGAGCCGCAGCAAGATCAGCCGCTCCTCTTTTGAGAGGACGCCGGCGACCTCTTCCATCGCCGTCGCGTGCTCCCGAAAAGTCTTGGTGATGAGCGCGCGTCCTTTCGCCGTGAGCTCGACCAGGCGCACGCGCCGGTCGTCCGTATACTTGCGTTTCACAAGCGCTTTCTTCTCCAGCCGATCGACCGCGACACTGATCGATCCCGGCGTGAGCCATACTTTAGGACCAATCGTATTGACCGGCAGTGGTCCCTTGTGCAGCAGCACTTCGAGGACGCGAAAATCCGAGTTGCCGAGTCCGGCCCGGCTCAGGTTTAAGCTCTGCTCCGCTTGAGCCCTCAGGGCGTGAAAGGCTTTCGCGAGCACCAACCAGACATGAACCCCAGACGTGTCTTGCATTTCTCTGCGTCCTTTCCGCACCTTCTGCATCATACTATTGACATCGATTATATTGATATCAATGTAATTCTAAACGATTCGGACAGGAATCTGCTGAGAATGACAAACCAACGGCCAGCCGTCACCGGAAAGAGCCGCCTCATCACTCTCTGGACCCTTTCCGGTCAATTTAAGAAACTCCGAAACATCAACCAGGAAAGGACCAGGACATGACCATTATCTCTGTAATCGTCGGCAGCACGCGTCAGGGCCGGTTTTCTGAGAAGCCGGCACAGTGGATTCTTCAGCAGCTCCAGAAGCACGATGGAATCGAAGCCAGGTTGCTCGACCTTCGCGACTTTCCGATGCCCTTCTTCGATCAGGCTCTGACGCCTGCGATGCCCGGCCGCGCGCCTTACGAGAATGAGGTTGTCAAACGTTGGACTGCCGAAATAGCCGCATCAGACGGGTTTGTTTTTGTCACCCCGGAATATAACTACGGTCCTTCAGCAGTGCTGAAGAATGCGATCGACTGGGTTTACCCGGAGTGGAATCGCAAGGCGGCTGCTTTCGTGAGCTATGGCAGCGCCATGGGCGCGCGCGGCGTCCAGCAGCTCCGAGAAACCATGATAGAGGTCCAGATCGCCCCGGTTCGCTCGTCCGTCCACATTCCCGTTGCGACCCTTTGGGCACATTTCCAGGGCGGCGACGTGAACAAAGGACTCGCCGAGCTTGAGACGCAAGCCCAGACGATGATTGATGACTTGCTGTGGTGGACGACGGCACTGAGGACAGCCCGCAAAGCTTGACAACCGAATTGTGAAAGGACAACCCATGTCTAACCTAGAATCCCACGACAAAGCTGCTACTCGTCCTCTGACGGCAAACGTCATGACGCGAAATCCTCTTTCATGCATCGCCAGACGCACCCGCGGAGAGAGTCACGGGCCTATCACACGCCTGATGTCTCCGTCCGACTTCGGCCGTCTTTTGAAACCCTTCGTATTCCTTGATCTCTTCGACAATCAGGGAAAACCGTTCTCGGGTTTCGGGCTCCATCCACATTCCGGCATCGCCACCCTTACCTACATTGCGGAGGGCAGCGTCAGCTATCAAGACACGAACGGAGCGACGGGCTTGTTGCCTGCCGGCGGTCTCGAATGGATGCGGGCCGGCGGAGGCGTCTGGCATGGTGGCGGCGCCGGCGAACCGGGACGGACGCGGGGTTTTCAGCTTTGGATCGCCTTGCCGCCCGAACTTGAACTGGGACCATCGGAGAGCGTCTATCTGTCACCGGAGGTCATTCCCCACGATGGGCCGGCGCGTGTCCTCGTCGGCAGCTACGGAACCGCGACAAGTGCGATCAAAGCCCCGTCGCCGATGAACTATCTCGCCGCGCATTTGAAGGCTGGAGAACGCTGGAGCTACCAGCCGCCCGCCGGGCACACTGTCCTCTGGACCGCCGTGGGGATGGGTTCCGTTCTGGTCCCGGACGAGTTGCGGCAGGGCGAACTGGTGGCCTTCACGCCGTCGAACGCCGCGATCGAATTCGAAGCCCAATCCGATGCAGAGTTCGTTCTTGGCTCGGCCGTGCCACATGATTACGACCTTGTCTTGGGCTCCCACTCCGTGCATACAAGCACGGAGGCGCTGCGTGAGGCCGAGGCGCGGATCTCGGAGATCCAAACGCGCCTGATTCAGCAGGGCAGACTTTGAACAACAGGAGGGCACCAAGGGCGGAGCAAGCGAAAACCTCGGTGAAAAATGAATGGGCATCACGCCTTGACGATAGGGATCACCAAGAGTGGGCGCACCCGAACCCCGATTCCTCCCCCAACTTCTCAGTGAAGTAGCCGCTGTCGTCGGATTTAGCGAGACCAAGGACACGCTTTCAAAACTTTCAACCAAGGGAGCCGCCAGAATCAGCTCGAACGCATTAGCGTCCTATAGTTACGCGATGGCATCTAATCCCGCGATGGCATCCGCAGCGCATAGCTCCGAGCAGGCTCGCGAGGCACAGGACGTTCGCCTTGTGGTTGACGCGATCCCGACACTCGCGTGGTCCGCTCGTTCGGACGGCTCCGCTGACTTCTTCAATCAGCGCTGGCTCGACTACACCGGCCTCTCGGCCGAACAGGCGCATGATTGGGGCTGGACGGTTGCCCTTCACCCGGACGACCTGAACGGACTTGTGGATTACTGGCGATCCGTTCTGGCTTCTGGCGAGCCAGGTGAAATTGAAGCACGCCTACGCCGTTTCGATGGCGTGTATCGTTGGTTTCTTTTCCGTGCGACGCCATCGTTTGACGCCGATGGAAGGATTGTCAAATGGTTCGGAACGAACACCGACATCGAAGACCGAAAGCGCGCGGAAAGCTTGCTTGCCGGGGAGAATCACGTTCTGGAAATGACTGCCAAGGGCAATTCGCTGGAATCCATCCTCGAAGCCCTATGCCGAGTTGTAGAACAGACCGCCAGCGGATGTCTCTGCAGCGTCCTTTTGTTCGATCCCAGTGGCTCGAAAATCCATCAGGCTGTTGCTCCGAGCCTCCCATCCAGCTATAACGACCAGTTTCCGGGCATACCGGTAGATCGCCAAGGAGGACCCTGCACTCAGGCAGCACGCCGCAAGACACAAGTGATCGTGTCGGACGTGGCTTCGGAAACGCAATGGGACTATGGATGGCGCACGGCCGCGTTGACGCACGGTCTAAAAGCGTGCTGGTCGACCACGATACTGGCCTCGAATGGCCTTGTATTGGGCACCTTCGCGATCTATTGGCGCGAGCCGCGCAGCCCAACCGAGCAGGATCAAAAGATCATCGAACAGATTACGCATCTCGCGGCGGTCGCGATTGAGCGCAAGCGTAACGAGGCCGCGCTCCGGGAGAGTGAGCAACGCTTTCGTCTGATCGTCGACAACATTCCTGGGTTTGTGTTTACCTTGAGTGCGGCAGGAGAGGTCGAACATCTCAATCGCCAAGTCTTGGAATATTTCGGCAAGACGCCTGAGGAATTTAAGAATTGGCTCACCTTCGAGGCTGTCCATCCGGATGACCTTCCTCGCGTGATCGACGTGTGCCGGCGCTGGTTCGAAACCGGTCAGCCGTCTGATCTTGAGCTCCGCCAGCGGCGCGCCGATGGCATGTACCGCTGGTTTCAATCACGCGCCGTCCCGGCGCGAGATACGGAAGGTCGTATCACCGGCTGGTACATTTTGTTGACTGACATTGATGACCGGAAGCGCGCCGAGGATGAATTAGAGAAGGCTTTCGAAGAAATCAAGCGGCTGAAAGACCGCCTTCATGACGAGAACGTCGTCCTCAGAGAGCAAATCGATCAGGTCTTCATGTTTGAGGAGATCGTAGGCTCTGCGCCCGCCTTGAAAACTGTCCTCTCTAGCATCGTGAAAGTCGCTCCCACCGACTCTACAGTGCTGATTACTGGCGAAACGGGTACGGGGAAGGAACTGATTGCGCGCGCCATACATAAGGGTTCGCAACGAGCCGGCCAGGCTTTTATCAGCGTGAATTGCGCCGCGATTCCTTCTTCGCTCATCGCCTCGGAATTGTTTGGCCACGAGAAGGGAGCATTTACCGGTGCTCTGCAGCTTCGACAGGGTCGCTTTGAGTTGGCGAACTCCGGCACGATTTTTCTCGATGAGATCGGCGAGCTTCCCGCGGAAACCCAAATTGCTTTGCTTCGAGTGCTGCAGGAGCGCCAGTTTGAACGAGTGGGAGGTAGTCGCGTCATTCCCGCTGATGTTCGAGTAATCGCGGCTACCAACCGCGATTTGGCCGCCGCCATTGCTTCAGGAACATTTCGCGCCGACCTGTTCTACCGGCTGAATGTTTTCCCGATTGATGTGCCGCCTCTCCGGCAACGGACAGAAGACATTCCGATGTTGGTCGAGTACTTCGTGAAGCGCTACGCGGAGAAGACGCGAAAGCAAATCAGCAAGATTGACAAAAATACGCTCAAGCTATGCCAGTCCTATCGTTGGCCGGGAAACATTCGTGAACTNCAAAANATCATCGAGAGATCTGTAATCCTCTGCACTGGGGATACCTTTTGGATCGATGAGGCTTGGCTTTCAATCCAGGACGCACCTTTCCCGGAGTCGTCAGGCCCTCTGACCGAGAACCTTCTGAGCTACGAAAAGCAACTCGTCGAATCGGCGCTTGCCGAAAGCAAGGGAAAAGTTGCGGGGCCAAATGGAGCCGCGGCCAAGCTCGGAATTCCTCCGTCCACGTTACATTTGAAAATCAAACGGCTCAACATAACGAAAAACACCATCCGGTAAGCCCCTCGTTCAACTCGCAGAATTCTGAGACCTTCTAAGATTCTGTCATTCCAATTTCTTTTTCAAGCCCTGTTTTCAATGAAATCCGATTGGGCACTCGGTTGCATTACTCGTGATCAGTGCTCGGGTGGAAGGAATGCCGTGCAGCATAGCCGCGACGGCGATGTTCGTCAAATGGCCTGATCGATGACTTTCAGGATTGAGACTGCGGCACGAGGGAGATTCACAGTGTTCGTCCTGAGTGGCCGAATCGAACCACCGGCGATCGCTGAGTTGAGGAGGCTTTTTGAACTTCAAACGGACTACCGCGACATCGTTTTAGATTTGAAAGACGTTGGCGTGGTCGGTCGCGACGTAATGCACTTTTTCATGCTTTGCGAAGCGGAGGGCGTGAAGCTTGAGAACTGTGCTTCATATATTCGCGAATGGATGGAAAGAGAAAAAGATTGAGGGTGGCATCGGCGCGGCNGTGGCGCGCTTGTCGTTCAGCCAAACGAAATGCAAATGAGAGGTACCACAAATGAAAAGCACATCCAAAGCAGTGGAAGTCTCCGCACCGAGGCTGAATCGAATGCATGTTGATTGTGAAGCTGATCACGGATGAGGAGAACGAGCATGGAAGAGTCCATTGTTGTCGCTGCGTTCCTACGCAGCAGAGCTGGAAAGGAAGAGGAGCTTGCGGGACGGCTTCAGGCCTTGGTTCTGGCGTCCCGTTCAGATCCGGGAGTGGTTACCTATGATCTGCACCACTCTACAGAAGATCCCGCCTCGTGGTTCCTCTATGAGCGCTACGAATCGCAAGAACATCTCAACCGACATCGGGAGAATGCTGTCCTTCGCAGTTTCCTTGCGGACACCGCGACACTCGTGGACGGAAAGATTGATATTCGAAACTTCAGGATGGTTGCCAAGTTGTCCGGCGCTTAAAGGTCGCCGACCCACTCGACAACGAGGATCCTGCCATATGTCCGAGTTCCTCAATCGCAGTGACGCGCTTGTCGTTCAGCCAAATTGAAATACAAAAGAGAGGTACATACGAATGAAAAGCACATACAAAGCAGTGGAAGTCTCAGCACCGGACCTCGCGAAGTTGGCAATCGACGCCCACGGCGGCCTTGAACGTTGGAAACGTTTCACCACGGTTTCAGTGCACGGGATCAATGGCGGCGTCTTCTGGGGCGCCAAAGGCAAAGCCGGAGTCCTCGGTGACGTGACGGTCACAGTCGACCTTCACAACGAGAAGGTTTCTCACTGGCCCTTCGGCACGCGGGATCGAAGGTCTCGCTTCGAACCTCAACGGGTCGCGCTCGAGAACGCAAACGGTAAGGTACTTGAAGAACTCCTTCAACCCAGGTCATCGTTCAAAGGACATACTTTCGAGACCCCCTGGAGCGATTTGCAGCTCGCATACTTCGCTGGATGCGCGATGTGGACGTATATGAATACTCCGTTTTTCCTTGCCAGACCCGGCGTTGAATCCGAAGAAATCGAGCCTTGGCAAGAAGCAGGCGAAACGTGGCGTCGTCTGAAGGTCCGCTTTCCCGCGGATATCGCGACCCACAGTACGGAGCAGACGCTGTACTTCGATCAGAAAGGATTGTTGAAGAGGCACGACTACCGCGTCGAGATCAGCGGCGGTATAGGGGCCGCGCACTACGTCTCCGATCTTAAGGAGTTCTCGGGCATCGTTTTTCCGATGAAGCATAGGATCTTCGGTCTCCAGCCGGACGGCCATGCCGCACCCGAACCGTTGGTCGTCTCGATCGATATGGATCAGCTTGTCCTTTTCTAAGGGATCTAACGGTCCAACATAATTGCTCGTTTGAAAGTTTCCGACAGGAGGGTAATCGTGAGTTCCGTCATCGTGAGTTCGACAGCAACGGCAAGCAACACCACCGCTCTCACACAATACGTCACGGTAGGAGATAACACATACGCCTATCGTCAGTTTGGCTCCGGTCCCGGAGTTCCGCTGTTGTTCCTGCAGCATTTCACCGGCACACTCGACAACTGGGATCCTTCCGTCACCGACCCTCTCGCGCTAGGTCGGTCAGTCATCCTGTTCGAGAGCGCNGGCGTCGGGCGGTCCAGCNGAAAGGTGCCAGAGACCGTTGCCCGCATGGCGGATCACGCCATGAAGTTTCTTGACGCGCTCGGCTTGACTCGGGTGGATGTCCTTGGGTTCTCACTAGGCGGGATGGTGGCCCAAGTGATCGCCTTGAAGCGGCCAGCGCTCTTGCGACGGATCATTCTGACTGGTACGGGCCCTGAAGGTGGCGTTGGGGTCGCCATGGACCGGCCGGAGCTTCTGAAGATCTTTGTGGATCAGCAGATGCCAATGAGTGAAAAGCTACTCAAGTTGTTCTTCGAAACCACGGAAACGAGCCAGTCGGCTGGGCGCCAATTTGTACAACGGCTTGCAAGGCGGACAGAAGATAAGGACACTCCGACCACGGCAGAGGCAGCCGGAGCCCAGCTCGCAGCGATGGCTGCCTGGGAGAAGTCCGGAGGCGAGCCCTATGCTGATTTGAAGAGGATCACGCAGCCGGTACTTGTCACGAACGGGAATAACGACATCATGATTCCTACCGTCAATTCGTTCACCCTCAGCGAGCATCTGCCGAATGCGCAGCTCATCATCTACCCGGACTCTGGTCACGGATCATTGTTTCAGCACGCTGGCGCATTCACCAGTCACGTGTCCGAGTTCCTCGATCGCAAGTGATGCGCTTGTCGTTCAGCAGGAATGGAATGCGGAGGAAAGGCACACACAAATGAAAAATACATACAAAGCAGTCGAAGTCTCATCACCGGGTCTGCTTCGAGTAGTGGAGCGGCCGGTCTCCGATCCCGGAGCGGGTCAGGTTCGGATTCGGGTGGAAGCATGCGGAATCTGTCACACCGATGTTGGCACGGTAACCGGCAGCTACCCAGGTCTGAATCTACCGCGTGTTCCTGGACATGAAGTGGTTGGCCGCATTGAAGCTCTGGGCAGCGGCGTGTCCAGATGGAAAATCGGTCAACGGG
>JGI25616J43925_10001146_pt1 | contig 10305 bp, 10 predicted proteins | sample GraSoi2013_100cm_FD_43925 | JGI IMG/M metagenome (IMG submission 43925) | reverse complement strand
CGGATACTCAGTATGTGCCGCGGCCAGAGTGGTATTATCTGCCCATTTTTCAATGGCTGAAATACTGGCATGGGTCGGGCGCGATTGTCGGCGTGCTTGTAATCCCCGCATTGGTTGTGCTGGCCATTCTTGCGGTTCCATTTCTGGATCGCAGTGTAGAGCGCCGCCCCTGGAAGCGGCCTGCAGCGATGGGATCGTACGCATTCGTATTGTTCGTACTGCTCGGCCTCGGCCTCCGGAGCCAGTTTCTGGATCGGCACGACCCTGGAGTGGCTCAGCAATTGGCAAAGCAGGGAGCCGAGGAAGAAGAATATTCCCACAAACCATTCGAGCCGGAGCTTTCTTCCGCTTCGCTGGCTGCCGCAAATGTGGCGCTTGCCGACCCGCTGGCCACGAAAGGAAAGACCATCTTTGAGGGGCAATCGTGCAACGCGTGCCACGGCGATGGCGGCGTGGGAACGGCCGCCGCCACCGCGCTTGTTGGCGCACGCGCCAAATTCTCGCCTGACCAGCTAGCCGGGCTTTTGAAACATCCCACCGCGAAAATGAACGCTGGCGGTATGCCTCGGGTCGATCTTCCACCAGATGATTTGAAAGCGTTGATCGCCTACGTGGAGAGTCTCAAATAGCTATGACGGCAGCTGGGGGAATTGTCACGAGGGGCCGAAAATTGGACAGCTTGGAGAGGGTTTACATTCTTCGGGCGGCGCAACTATTTCGCTCTGCAAGAAACGCCGCAAAAAGATGTCGCAGCCCCCCCGCTGGTTATAACTTTACTCGCTGTTGATTCCGTACTTCGCTGCCAAGAAAGTTCGGACGCTCGATGGCACGGCCCGTGCCACCTCCTGCCAGGTTGAAATCCTTAGTTTGGTCCGCAATTCAACCGGCTTCAGGCACTTCATGACGGCATACCAGGCACAGGCGAGATCCGGCCTTCGGGCATCGACTAGAAGGCAGAATGAACATTCATGAGCAATGGCTCTCCCCCCATCACCGCGAGCACGCGGCAGCGTGGTCGCAGAGCCAGTCAATGGACCGCCGCGCCGCATCCTCGGTCATGCCCTTTACCTTGTTGTAGCTATCGTGCGTTGAGGTTTCATCTTTCTCGGGTCGCTTTCGTCCAAACCGGACATCCGCCACTCTCCCTGACGACGGAAGATTTCTCCTACTCGCTGCCTTTGAGGTGGCCGCCTCTTCGAGTGAACTTGCCGAGGAGGAACTCCTGGGCCACGTTTGCGCCAATTCGTTCCGCAATGCCGATCGCGAAATTTCCGAACACCAGCCCAGCACCACGATTGGATCTGGGATAGTAAAGGTTCGCGAGACTGGATGATGCTAGAACGCCGCCCACGCTAGAGTAGTTTGGTTGCGATTCTCCTTGGTCCGTTCTTGCAACAAAAGTACTGAATACGGCGTGGCGGAATCGGGAGCCGGTGGTACCAGTTCCCTGGTAGAAGTAGCGCGGGTCCTGGTGCAACAGGGAAGGCAGTATGGCACCTCCGATCATGATGTCGGACAAACCATCGGCGGCGACTGCACCAAAGCGCTTTCCATATGCTCCCCAGCCTTGGCCATAGTCCGGAGTATTTCCAGCTTGCTTGGCACTGGCTACAAGGAAGACTCCCGCAGCCGTAACTGGATCTGTGGAGACCTTCAGAGCGAGCTTGAACTTCATCTTTGGTGTCAGCGGTGCAGGATCGCTCTCATAGGAAACGTAAACGTTCGGAATGATTCCGAACACCCGCTGCTTTTCTTCGGCCTTGAACTGCTCTGTAGCAACTTTGACAGGGTCGTAATGAACATCGACAGTGATGCGAAAGGGTGCAACTCGCAGTTGGATGCCGGTCACAATTTTGAACTGGTCCGGATTGAGGATGATCGGGGTAGATATCCAGTCTTCAAAGTCCTTGGCGCTGATGCTGAGCTGATAGGTAATGCCTGGTGTCGCATCGTGAAACTCGAACATCCCGTTCTCGGTTGTCAGGATCGTACGAGGGTCATGGCTCTCAACTTCTTTAAGGACGACCGTCGCGTTCGGGACCACTTCGCCGTTGACATCAGTGACGGTGCCCATGATGGTTGCTGTCCGAGGAGCCTCTTGACTGATCTGGCCCAACGCCGGAAAGCAAAGGACTAACGCCACAGCGAGTGCGGCACCGAGATCGATGTATAAGCGTTTCAACTCAGCCTCTCTACGCCTCACAGGAAGAGCAACGCAGATGCCAAACTGAGAACTCCGCAACCTGCTGAAGCTCCCGCACGTGATGTCGCGTGTCGATGAAATAAAGGGATCTCGTCCGAGAGATGGTCGGCGCTTGCGTCAAAATGTCAAAACTGTCAAGTGACAGTCAAACTGCTGGTGACAGGGCGTGTGAGGGCAAGCCTTGCAATCAGAAACAGCCTCGACCTGCCCTAGCCAAAACCCGGCCTTAGACGATTTCAAGGCAACCTCGCCCATGAAATCGAAAATGAACTTGTGCCTGTTGGACGTGCCGCAATCAAACACCGTGTCGGCACTGAGTTGCTATCAAGCACCGGAAACGGAATGATCCTCCCGCGCTGTTTGGCCGGAATCTACTTTCCGCTCTGTTTTCGCAATCTCTCGGGGATGTGGTACTCAATCACGGTTGCCATTTCGCTACCACTCCCAGCCGCATTCGCAGCGAATGTGATCGGCTAGCTTGGCCTTCCTGAGTACCCGTCTGCACGCTGCGCAACACCGCATCCACATTTTGACCTCCCACATCCGCGACTCGCGGCCATGTTCTAGCTCGAGAGAAGCAAATAGAGTTCCAATTCTCGATGACGCCAAGAGGTGAGGAGACAAAGCGCGGAGTTGGCTCTAGGACTTAAGGATGAAGTGCAGAAACACGAGTTTTCCCTGAGCCTGTTGGGATGCCCGATAGTACTAAAGAGAGAGAAAGGCCCGAGCTGTCGAGGGCAGAACATTTTTTGAGTAGAAGAAGATAAGAGCCGCAGCGAGCCCGTTGTGCAGGAGATTACGCATGACTCTTGAACTCCCCGAGAGTCCAAAGGCGCCTGCAAGTCGCCGCAATGCCACACGACATTCGGTCACAAAGGTCAGGTTTGTGTGGAGCACCGCCGTCTTCAGCAATCGCTTCAAAGAAGCGGTGGTAGGTACACAACGATCTATATTCTTGAGAGCGTCAGCAGGAGAGGTGTAGCCGAGCGCCACAATACTAGGTGCTGCGATGAGGTCCCGCAGGGTCTCTTCGTTGGGATATGCAATAACCAACCGTTCACGAGCAGGCTCGGACCGAACGCAGATTACCGCGTACCGCCAAGTTGAGGTATCGACCAAATCGTTCACGACATCACCCCGAGCTGCGCATGTTCACGCGGCTCATGCAACTGAGTCGTAGCACGTAACAGTCCAACTTTTCGGGCCCTCCGAATGCATTTTCTACCCGGGGCACGAGCAGAACTCCGGCCAAGACCATGCCCATCCGCGCCCGATAGTGCGCGCTCCAGCCCAGCGCTAGGAGAATCAGGACATTCAGCGCAGTGTCCTCCAGAAAGTCGACGCTGTCAGCAAACAGCGACTCAGACGCAATCGCCAGCGCCACAGCGAACTCAACACCAAGTTCAAGGAAAATTCCCCGCCCGCATTCGACCGCCTGAAAAGGGCCGACACGCACTGGCTTGGGTCCGCCAAGGATGCGAGGTCGCAGCGCGAGATGGTTCCAGGATTGTCGGCAAAGAGGAAACTGTTAGTAGTGTGCAGCCGAAAATTGCCTAAAGACGAATCTCACCCCGTCTGCGCCATTTCATCCGACAAATCTAACGCTGGCCCTCTTGATCTGCAGTCTTGGATTCTTGTCGTCCCACTCGTGCCGTTGTTCCCCACCTGTCGTTCGCCAAAACCAGATCGTGCTTCTGTCGAGGCCGCATTCGCAGCGACTTTATCCGTCGACGTCGCGGATCAGCGGTTCATCGCAAAGATCAATCAGCACGGAATGGTGCTGATAATCGGGCCAGCGGCAGAAGACATCAAAACTCCGGTCTCGCGGCCAGGTTGATATATCCGTGTACCAACCCGCCAGCTGCTCCTCGAAGATCTCCTCACACAATTCGCGCAGAACTTCGGCTACGTCCTCGTCGGTATCACATTCTGGGATCAAGCAGATCGTCGGCTCCCGAGTCAGGTTGAGCAATGTGAGTTCAAGGCTGGTGGGATCGGTTGCGTGTAGCCAATCCAGAAAAGGCTGTTTGGGTTTGACGACGATGGCTGACCGGTTCAGCGTGACCATGTTGTTTTCCGCTATCACGCGGTGCGGCGTTCGCAGGGCAAGCAGTGGAACCGTCTGTGCCACGCTTTGTGTGGATCCATAGAGGTAAAGTTTTCCATTTTGCCAGTAGGCCATCGCCGAGCGCGTCTCGAGCGGCTGGTGGGGGGTCGACTGCTGAAAGAGCGTCTCGTCCAAGATGAAGTCGGCCTGCTTGAATCCGGCCGAGACATCACCCACCGCCGTCTCCTCGCCCGCTTTGGCATCCCACGGAATGCGGCCGGCCGCGACCTCCTGGAGGCCCTGGTCCGTCCACTTCAACGTCTTCATGCCGCCTCCGACTATGAAAATGTTTCCCTGGTTGCGCGTGTCAGGCCCGCCCGGTCGCAAGCTATCGAGCGGATCGATGACGAACGGAAGTAGTTCCAGATCAACGTTGATTTTTTCGATCGCCTCAGCGGCAGTCAGCTCATCTACCGCGGCCACCGCGAGAATCGCTTCGCCTTCATACACCGGCTCGTTGGCCAAGCCCCGCTCTTCGTCGTTGCTCTCTTCGGCTCCGGTCGGGTCCTTCACCGGCTGCGCGGGCGGCAACTCGTCGGCGGTCAGGACGGCAGCCACGCCCTTCATGGCGAGTGCCGCGCGCGTGTCGATGTTGCGAACCCTGGCATGGGGCTCGGGGCTGAACAGCAGCTTGCAGAACAGCATCCCTTCCGCCTGGAAGTCCTCCGCGTATTTCGCCTGTCCCATCACCTTCGCGACGATGTCAGGTGTCTGGTAGTTATGTCCGATCAGTTTGTAGTTAGGCATGGGCGTCCTTCCTCGTATATTCCGAGGCGCGCATCATGGAGTTCAGAATCTTGTTGTAATCCCCGCAGCGGCACAAATTCCCGGAAAGTGCGTGCGCGAATTCCGCGCGCGTTGGGTTCTGGTTGTACTTCAGGAAACCGACCGCGCTCATGATGAAACCGGACATACAAAAGGCGCACTGGAATCCCTGCTCGTCCACCACCGCCTGCTGAACCGCGTGCAGCTTTCCGGCGGAGCTCGCCAGACCTTCGATCGTCAGGACCTTCCGGCCGCGCAACGTGTGTGTGAGCACTGAGCAGGAATAATGCGGCACATCGTCAATGAGGACAGTGCAGGAGCCGCACTCGGCCCGGTCGCACCCCAGCTTCGTGCCCGTGAGTCCGAGTTTGTGGCGCAACGTCCACGCGAGCGTTTCTTGCTTCATGACGTCGGCCCGGCGCTGCTGCCCGTTGACGTTAAGGGTGATGAGCCGTTCTCCTGTGCCGCCAGCAGTTTGGCCCAGCAGAGTGGACGCGCGGAACAGGTACCCTGTTGAGGAGACTGCCGCGCCGCTGGCGATGACCCCTTTGATGAAGTCGCGTCTCGAGACCATATCCAGTGGGCTGCCAATCGTCTTTGGGTCTACGATATCGCTCATCTCGAGGGTACCTCCTGCAGTTGCTGGCGCGGCGTTAAATCCCTGATCTGGAATTTCCGATTTGGACCTCTGATTCGCGGATCGTACGCTTCTCCTGCGCCGGACGCAACGAATTTGCCATCAGAGCAGACCCCACCGAGATCAGCGGGGCCCGACGGCTCGTTCTTGCCGTTTGACGAGCCTCGCTTGCTGCTGCGTAATCGATTTCTCAGACGCTGCTTTGACCCTCTTCCCTTGACTCCAGATTTTCTCTTTGTCAACGAACCGTTGTAGTGCCGGTCTGCCACAGTACAACCTGCGATGAGTCATTCATATCGGTAACGATGAGAAGTATCTCCGACGGCGCCGTCACGAGGATCTGCATGCGCCAGAGTTTTGAAAGGTCCGATCGCCTGGACGATTCCCGCTCCATCGGGATTGATTTTCAAGACCGCCAGAGCGTCGAGAGGTTTCAATGGCCGGTAGAGTCTCTTCGGCGGCCTACCTCGAACAGGAACCATGTGCGCCGCTCGGTCTCGTCAATCCAAACTTCGATAAGGCTGGCAGTCGCAATGTCTTGGTATTCTTCGCAGACGCCGTGGGCCTCGCGGAGGCGCGCGGCGAGTGTCTTGCTGTCCTCGCGCAACTCGGCGAGCATGTCCTCCGGCTCGACGTAGAGTGCATCATTGTCCGATACGCGCTGCAAGCGGGCGATATGGCCGATGGACCTGAGCGTGGTCCCACCTAGTTTGCGGATGCGCTCCGCGATGGAGTCGGTCATGGCGAAGAGTTGGTCGCCCTGTTCATCAAACAGCAAGTGGTAATCGCGGAAGTGCGGCCCGCTCATGTGCCAGTGGAAGTTCTTGGTCTTCATTTAAAGCGCGAACACGTCCGCCAGGATAGTGTTCATGGCTCCCGCGATATCCCTGGTCGCCTCCGCTTTAAGGTCAGTGGGGGTGATCAGTCGGGCCTCTTGCCTGCGTTCCAGTTCCTGCGTCACTTAAATTGATTTATTCATAACATCTCCTTAGTCGAACGCTCGGATGTGTCGCCGCGTCGCTTCCGGGTGGGGTGAAGTCGCCCCTTGCTGTTACTGGCGCGGACTCGACTAATGAGCACGCGCCCCAGTCTTTAGCGTTATGACTTCAGGAACGCGAGCAGGTCAGCATTGACCTGGTCTGCATGAGTAGTGCACATACCGTGTGGCGCCCCGGGATAGACCTTCAGCGTCGCGTTCTTGACGATCTTGGCAGTGAGCCGACCGGAGTCGTCGAGCGGAACGATCTGATCCGCATCCCCCTGCAAAACCAGTGTCGGCACATCCATCTTCTTGAGATCCTCGGTAAAGTCTGTCTCTGAGAACGCCTTGATGCAGTCGTACACCCCCTTGATGGAGGCTTGCATTCCCTGGAGCCAGAACGAGTCCCGAACGCCTTGCGAAATCTTGGCGTCCGGCTTGTTGTAGCCGTAGAAGGGCATGCTGAAATCCTCGAAGAACTGAGAGCGATCCGCGACGACGCCGGCGCGAATTTGGTCAAAGACGGAGATTGGCAGGCCTCCGGGATTGTTCTTTGTCTTCAGCATCAGGGGCGGCACCGAGGCGATCAATACAGCCTTCGACACGCGCTTGGCACCGTGCCGGCCGATGTAGCGTGCGACTTCGCCGCCTCCCGTGGAATGGCCGACCAGGGTGGCATTCTTCAGATCGAGCGTTTCAATGAGCGCGGCGAGGTCATCCGCATATGTGTCCATCTCGTTGCCGTTCCACGGCTGGCTCGAGCGACCGTGGCCGCGCCGATCATGAGCGATGACGCGATAGCCGTTCTCGCCCAGAAACAGCATCTGTGCGTCCCATGCATCCGCACTGAGCGGCCAACGGTGCGAGAACACGACGGGCCGACCGGTCCCCCAGTCCTTGAAATAGATTTTCGTTCCGTCTTTAGTAGTGCTCATGTTCATATGACTTCCTCCTTGGTCATTGCCATGCGGAGCAGGAGCACTCGCAGGGCTTGGTCGATCTGCAAGTAACCTCATCGGCAATCCGAAAGCAGCCACCATGGCCGCACCGCCAACGAGAACGTTGCGGCGCGACATATCAAATGAGGGCAGAAGGCGCGTGTGAACGTCGAGTCGATTACGGGCCACGTAGTGTTTCTCCTTCGCACCACTCGGAGAGCAGCAACTTCATGACCAAACGCAAGGAAGCGAATCGAACGGTTCGCGACTTCATTGGTGAATAAATGTTTTGTGAGTGCTCGCGAGAAACCAGTGATCTCCTGCCTGTAAAGAGGCTTCGGAAGAGTGGCGGCCCGAATTCTTCAAGCGGACCCTATTGATTGCGAGAGTTTGATCTCAGACCTGGTCCCATTTCCCGGGTTAACCTTCCACAGATATAGACGCCGTATTTGGTGTCCGGATTTGGCGTCGANGCCACAGTTGGCGGTCGGGAATTCATGTTTCTACTGACCTGATTTCTATAACCTCCTTTTAATTCGCGACAATCGCGCACAGCTCGCATGGAGGGAGCTGTGGCATGCGAGTTGCTTCTGAATTGGAAGAACGGACAAGGTCGCACTCCCGAAACTGGCGGGCTCCGTCTCAACCTATGTCAACTCACACGAATGAATCCAATATAAGACCGCCGCTCAACAGAAACGTTCGCTCCGAGAAATCTGACCGGGCTGCATTCGCTCATGGCAGAGCCATGCGGATCTTGAGCGGCACCTCCGAGCGAGAGGAGGTGTTCTCCTCGCAACTGCGGGAACTGAAGCGGGAGGACTCGGACACACTGGGTCACTTGAAAGCACGGCTCGTTCAGCGCGAGTACACCCGAACAGAGCAGCTTACTGTCTGGGCACTGATCATAGCGCTCCTAGCGATTAGCGTAATCGCCTTCTATCTATTGTGGGCCAAGGTCAACGGCACACTGTAAACCGTCTTGCAGTGGCCTCAAAGAACTAAGGAGAACATCCATGCAGTCAAACTCGCTTTCTACTGTTCTCGTCGCATTCGCTGTCGTCTTTGGCATGTCGTACGCGATTGCCTCCCGTCAAGGCGCCGTTAGCATGCCGGACGGCGGCGACTGGTTGTACGCCGACCACGACTTGGCGGGAACCCGCTACTCACACCTCAAGCAGATCACTACCAAAAACGTTTCGCGACTTACCAAGGTCTGCGCGTATTCGTTTCCTGACAGAGAGCCATCGCAAACCGCTCCGATAGTGTCCGCGGGCATCATGTATTTGACGACTGCTCACTACACCGTCGCTCTCGACGGCTCCGATTGCCACGTGATCTGGACGAACAAATGGTCGCCGCGCGATTACGCGACGATGAATACGCAACGAGGCGCGGCACTCGCCCCCGGAAAGATCATTCGAGGCACCGCTGATGGCTTCCTGCTGGCGCTCGATGCGAAAGACGGGCACGCGCTTTGGGCCAAGCAGATTGCAAATTCGAAGGAAGGCTACTTCATCAGCATGCCGCCACTGGTTCACGGAGAGCTCGTCTACATCGGGCCGGCAGGCGCCGAGTGGGCCTCGAGCGGTTGGGTTGGCGCATTCCGAGTCAGTGATGGCGAGCAGGTGTGGCGATTCAACATCGTGCCCTCTGACGGCGAGCCCGGCGCAAACACGTGGGGGACGGATCCAGCCGCTCGCAAACACGGTGGAGGGAATCTGTGGACTCCTATGAGCTTTGACGAGGAGAAGAACCTGCTCTACGTACCCGGTGGAAACGCCGCGCCCGATATCTACGACGAAAGCCGCCCCGGCGCCAATCTTTACACCAATTCGATGATCGCTTTGGATCCCATGACGGGCCGTCTCGCGTGGTACCAACAGTTCATCCCGCACGACGTGCACGACTATGATGTCACGCACGTTGGCCCACTGTTCAAGACCACGATCAGTGGGTCGACACGGAATGTGGTCGCCAGCAGTGGCAAGGACGGAATGCTGAGGCTCCTGGACCGCGATTCGACTGACGTTGTATATAGCGTTCCGTTCACCAACCGGGTCAACACCGAGGCCCCTGTAACCGCGACGCCCGTGCGCGTTTGCCCGGGGACTCTCGGGGGCCAGGAGTGGAACGGCTCCGCATATCACGTGAAACTGAATTTGCTGGTTGTGCCTGCTACCGATTGGTGTGCGGAGTTCAAGAGAGATACGGCGCCGCCGGATCCGGATAAGGAACACACGCACGGCTTCTACTTCGGCGGCGAAACTAAGTTCGATCCGTGGTCTGCCGCACGGGGACGACTCACTGCGTTCGACGCTTCCACAGGCAAGGAGAAGTGGCGCTACGACGCACCGAAACCGATGATCGCCGGCGTCACGACGACCGAGGGTGATCTGATTTTCACCGGTGAATTGACTGGCGACCTGCTGGCGTTGGACGCCAGGACCGGCAAGGTACTGCTGCGAAGCCCGCTGGATGGCCCGGCCGCCGGAGGCGTGGTCACCTACAATGCCCGCGGCGTGCAGAACGTGGCGATCGTTACGGGTTTCGTGGGGGTATATAACTCGGTTGCTCCCGAAATCGGCGGCGGGAATACCACGGTCACAATCTTCCGCCTCCGTGAAAAATGAGTTCTTCGCCGTCCTGGCGACCGCTTGAGTCCGACCGTCGAGG
>JGI25616J43925_10001145_pt1 | contig 10309 bp, 8 predicted proteins | sample GraSoi2013_100cm_FD_43925 | JGI IMG/M metagenome (IMG submission 43925) | reverse complement strand
GCCGTCCTCCTCGACGCCGGCTCCGGTGAGCCCGTGGCGCCGCCACAGCGCGCGCATGATGTCGTCGAGCGATTTCCTCCCCCGCGTCTTGTCGCGGATGAGCAGGTCCAGGCACAAGGCGACCAGGCTCCCCTTGACGTAGTAGCTCACGGCCGCGTTCGGCGAATTTTCGTCCTGGCGGTAGTACTTGATCCAGGCGTCGAAGCTCGACTCGGCGACGCTCTGGATCGCCCGGCCCGGGGTGCGCAGATGCGTCGTGATCGAGCGACCGAGCAGCTCGAGATAGTCCTTTTTTTCGATCAACCCGCAGCGGACGAGGGCAAGATCGTCGTAGTAGGACGTGACGCCCTCGAACGCCCAAAGGAGCGTCGTGTAATTCTCGCGATCGAGGTCGTAGGGCGCGAACGCGGCGGGTTTGATGCGCTTCACGTTCCACGTGTGAAAATACTCGTGGCTGGCGAGACCGAGGAAAGTGCGATAGCGCTCGGTCACCTCGGTCTCGCCTTCACGNGGCAAATCGTCGCGCGAGCACAGCAGCGCCGTAGATGCGCGATGTTCGAGTCCCCCGTAGCCCTCGCCCACTGCCGTGACGAGGAATAGAAAACGCTTCATAGGCGTGGGTTCACCGAAGAAACGGATGTGCTCCTCGCACAAGCGTTTCAGATCGCGGCGCAATCTCGCCAGATCAGCGCGGTGGCGGCCCGTGATGACGATATCGTGCACCACGCCGCACGCCCGAAAGCTTGCGAGAGCGAACTCGCCCATCTCCACCGGATGGTCGATCAGCTCGTCGTAATCCGCCGTGACATGAGCGCCGAATCCGAAGGGACCGGCGCCTTTTCTAGGCATCGCCGTAGCGACGCGCCAATTGCGGTAACGCGCGCCCCGGGGCCGCAGGATCTCGAGCTCGCACGGCGCGCCTTCGTGCCCGAGCGCCCGCAGGAACACGCAAGCGCCGTTGAAAAATCCGTGGCCGGTATCGAGGTGCGAGCCGCGCACCGAAAGGTCCCAAGCGTATACCTCGTAGCTCACGCTGAGCGGACCGGTGACCGATTGCGCGCGCCAGGTGTGCTTGTCGATCTTCTCGAGAGGCACCGGCCGGTTGCGGCTCCGGGCGCNTATGGAAACGACGTGACGCGCGAAGTCCCGAATCATGTAGCTGCCGGGGGCCCACGCCGGGAGCGCGAACTGCTGCCCCGAAGGATCGGGTTCTTCGATCGTGCAGGTGACGCGATAAAGGTGCGCTTCGGGCCGCGCCGGAATGATCGAGTAGCGGACCGCGTTCATGTTCTCATCTCCGCGCGTGCGCGCCGCGCGCTTCGCGCACAGGGTCCCCGGGCGCGGTGCCGGCTTCCTGCGTTTGGGCTTGCTGCTGCAGCCAGCGCGAGAATTCGGCGACCTCCGGACGGGCGAGCGATCCTCGCGGCAGGACAATGAAATAGGCGCGGGAATCCGAGGGCGAACGCATATAGCGCTTTCCGAATGGCAGGATCAGCTTCCCCGTCTTTACCCAATTGGCGACGAACCAGCTCCGCCCTAGCGCAATGCCCTGACCCTCGATCGCGGCCCGGATGAGCTGATCGTAGTGGGAAAAGCGAAGCGTGCCGGCGGGTTTCACGCCGTGCGTCTGCGTAAGCTCGAACCACACGTCCCAGCTCAGCCACGGGTAACGCCGCTCGGGATCGTCGTAGTGGAGCAGTACCTGTCCCGAAAGGTCCTGGGGCGATTTCAAGGGGCGGCCGGCGAGCACCGACCTCGAGCACACGGGAAAGACCCGCTCCCCGAACAGCCGCACGGCGCCTGCGCCCGCCGCTTTGAGTGCGCAGTAGCGGATCGCGAGATCGATGCCTTCGCGTTCGAGATCCTGGATCTCGTTCGTCGCGGCAAGGCGCATGTCAATTCCGGGATGCCGCCGCTGGAAGTCATTGAGCCGCGGCACGAGCCAAAGCGCCGCAAAAGATACGGTCGTCGTGACCGTGAGCATCCCGGCCGGCCGCGCGACCAGCCTGCCCGCGACGTCGCGCAGCAGGCGCAGCACTTCTCCCGAGGTTTTATAAAGCGTCTGGCCTTGTTCGGTGAGGCGTAGCTCGCGATGGCGCCGGCGGAACAAGCTGATGCCCAGCTGGTCCTCGAGGGCCTTCACCTGCCGGCTGATCGCCGACTGGGTGACGAAGAGCTCCGCGGCCGCCTTGGTGAAGCTCAGATTGCGCGCCGCGGCCTCGAACCCCTTGAGCAGGTCGAGCGAGGGCAAGTCGCGCTTATGCATTCCGTCTACTCATGCAAACCATGTCAAAAAGATCGTTTGAGACGGCTCCCCTGATCCCGAATAATTCCCTCTGCACCGGCCAGTTTTCGGGGCCCGTTCTGAAGCCGCGCTGGTATGCGCTAGCTGCATTATGAAAGGAGTCGCCATGAACCTCAAGCTCGATCGCGCCGAACTGCGCCTCCAAGCCCGTCAAATCCTGCGTCTTCGCGACTCCGCGGGCACGAGCGTGCAATGTCTGAAAGGCGCGCTGTGGATCACTCAGGACCGCGACCGCGAGGACCACTTCATGGGCGCCGGCGACACGTTGACGCTCGACCGCCCCGGCCTTGCGCTGATTCATGCTATCGAGCCCACCGAGTTTGTGCTGTCCGAGCCCGCGGCGTGCCCTTCCCCTTCGGGCCGGATTGCACGCGCGCTGGTCGCCGCGTTTCGTGCCGTGGGCAGAGGGATTGCTCGGCGCTTCGGACCCGAGGCCATCGCCGATTGGCATTGGCGCGGGTGGTACGGAGCGCTGTGACACCTCGGCCGCTCAGCGCGTGAGATCGGAAGGCCTGTCGATGTCGCGCAGCACGCCGGGATCGTCCACTTCGTAGAGCGTCACCCGGTCGGAGTGCTGCGCAAGCAGCCCCTTTGCGCCCTGGTCACCGTGCAGCGCGGAAAGCTCGTCGAGGAAGCGCCGCGCGAAACCCACCGGATGGCCGCGCTCGCCGCGATACGCCGGGGCCGCGATCGCCGCGCCCTCGGAGAGCGCCTTGGCGATGACGCGGACGGTCTCCGGCCGAAGGAAAGGCATGTCCGCGAGCGCGACCACCCAGCCATGAGCGTCCGCCGCGGCGCGCACGCCAGCGGCGAGGCTTGTGCCCATGCCCTCGCCCGCGTTTTTGCAGACGACGGTGTTGCAGCCGGCGTCGCGCAGCAGCTTGCCGAGCTTTTGCGCGCGCGGCCTGACCACCGCGATGGATTCCGGGAGGGCATCGAGCAAGTGTCTTGCGGCGGCGAGCCCGATCGGCGTCCCCGCCTCCGGCATACCTGCAGGCAAGGTCTGCAGCAGCTTGTTCGAACCGAAGCGCTTGGAATAGCCCGCCGCAAGCAGAATGCCGCGGATGTTTGCGGCCATGAACTCCCCCTCGAAGGAGAGGGAGGATAGCTAGTTTTGCGGAACCTCGCAGCCGGCCGAGACGTCGACCTTCGGAGGCTCGATGGTTTCCGGAATCTGCACGCCGCGGCGCACTGCGGTCATCTCCGCGAGAATCGCCACCGCGATCTCGGGCGGGGTCTTGGAGCCGATCTTCAAGCCCACCGGCCCGCGCAGACGTGCGATCTCGGAGGCGGCGAGGTCGAATTCCGCGAGACGTTTGCGCCGTGCGTCGTTGTTCTTCTGGGAGCCGAGCGCGCCGACATAAAAAGCGGGAGATTTCAGCGCCTCAAGCAGCGCCGCGTCGTCGAGCTTGGGATCGTGCGTGACGGCGACCACCGCGCTGTGCGCATCGAGATTCATCGCCACCACCACGTCGTCGGGATAGCCGCGGTTGATGGGGACTTCCTTGAAGTCCCAGCCGTCGGCGTACTCGCCGCGTGGGTCGCACNCCGTGACGTGATAGTCGAGCGCCTGCGCCATCTGGGCGAGATAGCGAGTCACCTGCCCGGCGCCGATGATCAACAGGCGCCAGCGCGGCCCGTGTACCGTCTTCAGCACTTTGCCGTCGAACTCGAGCAGATCCGACCATTTGCCCGGCTCGATGCGCACCTTGCCGGTGTCCATGTCGAGGAAGCGCGCCGAGAGCTCGTGGCGCTCGATGACGGACAGCAGATCCTTGAGCTTCGATTCCGTCGTGANCGGCTCGAGCACGATCTGCAGCGTTCCGCCGCACGGCAATCCGTAACGCGTCGCCTGCTCCTGCGTAACGCCGTAGGTCGTGACCTCCGGCTTTTCCGCTGCGATCGCCTTGGTCCGGACCTTGTCGATAAGATCATCCTCGACGCAGCCGCCGGAGACCGATCCCATGACCTGGCCATCGTCGCGGATGACGAGCATCGCTCCCACCGGCCGCGGGGCCGAGCCCCAAGTGTGCACCACGGTGCCCAGGGTGGCGCGGTGGCCCGACTCGGTCCATTTCAATGCACTGCGCACCACTTCGAGATCGACGCTGTCCACGGGAAATCCTTGCTCAGAAAATATTGTTGAATCCTAACAAACGCTTGAACGCGGTAGCGTAGACCTCTCTTAAACTTGGGTCAAGCCGCCGCGAAATCAAGCTTGTGGTTGATTGCGGCACGATCATGGTCTAGGATTTCTCTCGCCACGCGTCGCCGCAAATCCCTCGACATGAATCGCCGTCAAGGAGGCTTTTTCGTCAAACGAATTCTGCACCCTATTTGAACGCCGTCCAAGAAAAAGTTCAACTTTCACCGAAGGAGTCAAATCATGACCGTCAAGGTCTCACTGACCGTCAACGGCAAGCCGGCAAGCGCCGAAGTCGAAGAGCGCACGCTGCTCGTCAACTTTATCCGCGATACGCTTGGCTTGACAGGTACCCACGTCGGTTGCGACACCGCCCAGTGCGGTGCGTGCACCATCCACATGAACGGACGCGCCGTGAAGTCCTGCAACATGCTCGCGATGCAAGCCGAAGGCGCAGATCTCCTCACCATTGAAGGCATCGCCAAGGCGGACGGCACGCTCCATCCGATGCAGGAGGCCTTCCGCCAACACCACGGCCTGCAGTGCGGTTTCTGCACGCCCGGCATGGTGATGAGCGCGATCGATCTGGTGAAGGACTTTCCGAACCCGACCGAGGAGCAGATCCGCGAACAGCTCGACGGGAATCTGTGCCGCTGCACCGGATATCACAACATCGTGAAGGCGATCAAAGCCGCCTCGCAGACGATGAGGAGCTGACCATGGGCGCGACCCCCTACATCGGCGCTTCGATCAAGCGCAAAGAGGACTACCGCTTTCTCACCGGCGCGGGCAACTACACCGACGACGTCGCGCTGCCGAGGCAGACCTATGCGCATTTCGTGCGCTCGCCGCACGCCCATGCGAAAATCAAATCGATCAAGAAGGACAAGGCGCTGAAGGCCCCCGGAGTCGTCGCCGTCTTCACCGGGGACGATCTCGCCGGTGCCAAAGTCAACGGCCTGCCCTGTGGCTGGCTCATCACCGACGTCAACGGCCAGCCGATGAAGGAGCCTCCGCACCCCTGCCTCGCGCAAGGCAAGGCGCGCTACGTCGGCGACCACGTCGCCGTCGTCATCGCGGAGACACGGCAGCAGGCGCGCGACGCCGCCGAGCTGGTGAAAGTGGATTACGAAGAGCTGCCCGCCGTGGTGCGCGCCGGCGAAGCCCGCAAGAAAGGCGCACCGGTGGTGCACGACATCGCGCCTGACAACACCTGCTACGTCTGGGGCCTCGGCGACAAGGCGGCGGTGGACAAGGCTTTCTCCGGCGCCGCGCACGTCACCACGCTCGAATTCCTCAACAACCGGCTCATCCCCAACGCGATCGAGCCGCGCGCGGCGAACGCGACCTACTCGCGCGCCGACGACAGCTACACGCTCTACGTCGCGAGCCAGAACCCGCACGTCGAGCGCCTGCTCATGACCGCCTTCGTGCTGGGGCTGCCCGAGCACAAGGTACGCGTGGTCGCGCCGGACGTCGGCGGCGGCTTCGGCTCCAAGATCTATCTCTACGCCGAGGACGTGGTGTGCACCTGGGCGTCGAAACAGATCAATCGGCCGGTGAAATGGACCGCGGACCGCAGCGAATCCTTCGTCTCCGACGCGCACGGCCGCGACCACGTGACCAAGGCGGAGCTGGCGCTCGACAAGGACGGAAAGTTTCTCGCCATGCGGGTCACTACCACGGCGAACATGGGCGCGTATCTCTCCACGTTCGCCTCCTGCATCCCGACCATTCTTTACGCGACGCTGCTCGCCGGGCAGTACACGACGCCGGTGATCTACGCCGAAGTCACCGCGGTGTTCACCAATACGGCGCCGGTCGACGCCTACCGCGGCGCCGGACGGCCCGAGGCGACTTACGTCGTCGAGCGGCTGGTCGAGACCGCCGCGCGCGAAATGAAGGTGAACCCGGCGGAGATCCGCCGGCGCAACTTCATCAAGAGTTTTCCCTACCAGACGCCTGTCGCCCTCTTATACGACACCGGCAACTACGAGGCAACGCTCGCGGAAGCGCTGAGAGTCGCCGACGTCGCCGGGTTCCAGGGGCGCAAGGCGGATGCCGCAAGACGCGGGAAGCTGCGCGGACTCGGATATGCGTGCTACATCGAAGCCTGCGGCATCGCGCCCTCGAATGTCGCCGGTGCGCTCGGCGCGCGGGCGGGTCTCTTCGAGGCGGGCGAAGTCCGCGTGCATCCGACGGGCAAGGTGACAGTATTCACCGGCTCTCACTCCCACGGCCAGGGACACGAGACCACTTTCGGACAGGTCGTGGCCGATCGCCTCGGCATTCCCATGGAGGACATCGACATCGTCCACGGCGACACGGGAAAGATCCTCTTCGGTATGGGCACTTACGGGTCGCGTTCCATCGCCGTGGGCGGCACAGCCATCGTGAAGGCCGTGGACAAGATCGTCGCCAAGGGCAAGAAGATCGCGGCCCACCTGATGGAGGCCGCGGAAGCCGACATCGAGTTCAAGGACGGCGCGTTCGTCGTGAAAGGCACCGACAAGAAAAAAGCCTTCGCCGAGGTGTCGCTCGCGGCTTACGTGCCGCACAACTATCCGCTCGACAAGCTCGAGCCGGGCCTGAACGAGAACGCCTTCTACGATCCGGCCAACTTCACTTTCCCGGCAGGGAGCCACATCTGCGAAGTGGAAGTGGATCCCGACACCGGCACCGTGAGGGTCGTCAATTTCACAGCGGTGGACGACTTCGGCAAGATCATCAACCCGATGATCGTGGAGGGCCAGGTTCACGGCGGATTGACCCAGGGAATCGGACAGGCGCTGACCGAAGGTTGCCACTACGACAAGGATTCCGGTCAGTTGGTGACCGGCTCCTACCTCGACTACTGCATACCTCGCGCCGACGACGTGCCCAACTTCAGGGTGGGCACCAAGGAGACGCCCTGCACGCACAATCCGCTCGGGGTGAAGGGCTGCGGCGAGGCGGGGGCGATCGGCGCGCCGGCGGCGGTGATGAACGCGCTCACCGACGCGCTCGGCCTAAGAGACGTCGAGATGCCCGCAACGCCGCAAAGGATCTGGCGGGCATGCCAGGAAATGAAGAAAGCTGCCTAGGAGACGCGCATGTATGCATTCAACTACCAAAAAGTAAAAACGGTCGCCGACGCGGCCAAGGTGCTCGCAAAGGACGGCGACGCCAAGCTCCTCGCTGGCGGCCAGAGCCTGATCGCGGCGATGAAGCTGCGCCTGGCGCATCCTTCCGAAGTCGTCGACCTCGGCACGATCAAGGAGCTCTCCGGCATCAAGGCGGACAGCAAGGCGGTCGTCATCGGCGCGATGACCCGCCACGCCGAGGTCGCCTCCTCGGCCGCGGTGAAGAAGGCGATTCCGGCGCTCGCGAGCCTCGCCGGAGGCATAGGCGACCGCATGGTGCGCAACATGGGAACGATCGGCGGCTCGCTCGCCAACAACGATCCCGCCGCCGACTATCCGGCGGGAGTGCTCGCCTTGGGTGCGACCGTCGTCACCAACAAGCGCAAGATCGCGGCGGACGAATTCTTCAAGGGCATGTACGAGACCGCGCTCGGCAAGGGCGAGATCATCACCTCGGTGAGCTTCCCGGTGCCCAAGCGCGCCGCCTACATGAAATTCAAGAACCCGGCCTCGCGCTACGCCATCGTCGGTGTGTTCGTCGCCGACTTCGGGTCGGGCGTGCGCATCGCGGTGACGGGGGCCGGCCCGAGCGTATTCCGCGTGGCGGCGATGGAGAAGGCGCTTGCCGCGAAATTCGCGCCCGAGTCGGTGGCGAACATCGCGGTACCGGAGAAAGGCCTCAACTCGGATCTNCACGCCAAGGCCGACTACCGGGCGCACCTGGTCACGGTCATGGCGAGGCGCGCGGTCGAAGCCGCGATGAAATAGAACATCCGGGAGTCCCCGGTTCCCGGGGCCCGCATGCCGTCCTCTCAGGCGGCGTGAACGGTCGGGGATCAAATCTCCCGGACCTGATCTCGAGGGCAAACCGCCTCGAGGGGATCCCGACCGGCCCTCCCCCGATAGAAGCGGGGGAGGGTTTTTTTATGCCTGTAGAACACACTGGCACAATTCGTGCCTTAATAGTTGAACCGAACTCAGAACCTGGCCCATTCCCAGTTGTCCATCGAGTAGCACATGTACAAACCTTTCTTCCTGCAGCGCCTGCTCGCCTCCGCATCGTCGCGCCCGGGGATGCCATCGCGCGCTGCCGTGCGCAGCGCCCGCCGCGTCGCGTCCATTTGCCATGATCTCCTGTCCCAGCGCGGCGAGGTGTCCGGCGCTTTGATCGCGCGCGAGGCGCTCAGTGCCTATCAATCCCTGGAGGGGGAGGCGCTCGAAGCTTTTTTTTCATTCCTGGTCAAGGAATTTTCCCTCGACCCGGAGGCAGTCGGGCGGTACGCCGACGCCTACCGCAAGGACCCGTCCCAGGGAAATCTCCTCCGCCTGCAGCGGGCGGTGGAATCGCCGCGCCAGGAGCTCTTCCGGCGCCTCAACATGGCCCCCGGCGGAGTCGGTGTGCTGCTGGAGATGCGTCGCCGGCTGCTGCAGGGCCTGGCCGAGCATCCGCATTGGACGGGCATCGAGACCGATCTCGCCCACCTGTTCCGCTCCTGGTTCAACCGCGGCTTCCTGGTCCTGCAGCGCATCGACTGGCGCACTTCCGCCCTGGTCCTGGAGAAGCTGATCCAGTACGAAGCAGTACACGAGATCCAGGGCTGGCACGACCTGCGCCGCCGGCTTCAGGCCGACCGCCGCTGCTACGCGTTTTTCCATCCGACGCTGCCCGACGAGCCGGTGATCTTCATCGAGGTGGCGCTCACCCGCGGCATGAGCGCCAAGGTGCAGCCGCTGCTCGCCCCTGACTCGCCTGTGGTCGACCCCGTTTCGGCCGACTGCGCGATCTTTTACTCGATCACGAATCCCCAGGAAGGCCTGCGCGGCATCTCGTTCGGCAATCTCCTCATCAAGCAGGTAGCCGAGGACCTCGGCCGCGAGTTTCCGCGCCTGAAGACCTTCGCCACGCTCTCGCCGATCCCGGGATTCCGCAAATGGCTCGCGGCCGGAGCGGGGCTGCGCGAGGGCGATCCCCGGCACGCGGAGCTCGCCGCCCTGCTCGCCAAACTCGATGCGCAGGATTGGTTCAAGGACAAGGCGCGCGCCGCGGAAATCCTGAAACAGCTCACCCGCCTGTGCGCCTACTATCTTCTCTACGCCAAACAGGACGACGAGCCGCTCGACGCGGTGGCGCGCTTCCACCTCGGCAACGGCGCGCGACTGGAACGCCTCAACTGGCTCGGCGACACCTCCGCCACCGGAATGCGCCGCTCTGCGGGGCTCATGGTGAACTACGTTTACCGCCTCGAGGACGTGGAACGCAACCACGAGGCCTACGCGAGGGAAAATCGCATCGTCGCCGCGCGCCGTTTCGGCGTATTGGCCAAGGATTCGCTGCTCGTACGCGGCGGCGCTCCCAGGCGCGCCGTCACCGCCTAGCGGCCGGGGGCCGCCTCTCCGGGAACCTGATCGAGTCAGCCTTCCCTCCTGGGGGAAAGTCTTTTGCCGGCCAGGCTGGCATAATTCGCCGATGAGCGCGCTCCCGAAGTCTATCGACGACACCCTCGCTCTGCTCGCGCGCGCGGACTACGTGGCCGAGCGGAGCCTTGCAACGGCCGTATTCCTCTCTCTCAAGATGACCCGCCCTCTGTTTCTCGAAGGGGAGGCCGGGGTCGGCAAAACCGAGATTGCCAAGGTCCTGGCCGGCAGCCTCGGCCGCCCGCTCGTACGCCTGCAGTGCTACGAGGGCCTCGACATCGCCTCCGCCGTATACGAGTGGAACTATTCGCGCCAGATGATCGA
>JGI25616J43925_10001141_pt1 | contig 10322 bp, 9 predicted proteins | sample GraSoi2013_100cm_FD_43925 | JGI IMG/M metagenome (IMG submission 43925) | reverse complement strand
AACCCCACACTCTTAAAATGCACATCATCAAGAATGGTCCACTCGATACCAGCCTCGAGTATCAGGCGTGGTAGACTCGGTTCCCAGACTCGTTCCGCGATCCACATTCCACTCGCCTTCACATCAAAATCGCGAGCAAGGCGCTCTGTAAGACGGCGAACCTGCCGCAATTTGTCTGCATCTGGAATGGAGGGCAGAATAGGTTCGTAGTAGCCTCCGCTGACGATTTCCACCTGGTTGCGCCGAATCAATGCCGCAATCCGTTCGAGGAACTCTGGATGGGTCTCATCGATCCAATCAAGCAGTGAACCCGTGTAGTGCAACGCGAGGCGTATTTTAGGATGTCGCTCAAGCGCCTCGATCATCGGAAGATAGGACTCCTCGTAGACCTGCTGGAAGACCCAGGGAAAATTGCCGACCGGTTGGTGATTATGGATTACCAGTCCAAGGTGGATACTGCTCGTTCGTTCTCTTATCATACACTTTCACCTGAAAAGCTAAAAGGGTCTGGATTTACTTCACTATAGCCTATAAAAATAAATGAGGTCAAGCACAATTTTAAACTCTTGCTTTTATATTGCAGCTGGGGTTATAGTTGCTAAAAATATAGACATTGATTACATGCCTACATTCCTAACCTTGACCTACGCCCGTTGACGAACGAACTGGGCGGGCGGAGGGACATCGGATGTTTCCGTGATTGTTCCTGTCCGGTGAGCGGGAACACCCGCCCGGAGAGTTCTCCAACCGTGCAGCCAACCGCCCAACGGAGCGTGCCTTGCTCTCTACCCAGGTACAGGTTATCCTGAGCGCGTGCTTTGAGCAGATCCAGCAGATCGTCTTCCGTGTGGGCATTCTCCTCGAAGCGGGTGAAAAAGTCATGCCTACCACGTTTGTACCCCTCACGAAAATCCTTCGTGTGGACAGTGACCAGCGTTCTCGCATCCGGGCGTAGCATGCCGTCAGGGGCGAGTACGCCGCCATGCAACATGCCCAGGAAAAAGCCGATATCCTGGCGCAACGGCTCATCATGGCATCCATCAAAACGATTGAGTCTTGCGCATATCTTGAGATTGTCGATCAAGTAGTGTTCAGGCAATGGGCCTTGCGCCTCGATTTCGCCATGCTTACGCCAGCCAAACAGTCGCCAACAGACACCTGACACGTACTGTTGGGCAAAGGTGGTACTCTGGATGTCGATCAAGGGAGGGATGTGCATGCGAGTGACATAAGAGCTGGCGCGGCAGCATACTCTTTGAGGCGGTCAAGTTGTCGTTCCAGGTCACGTTTTTGACCGATCGAAGAGACACGTGCATACAGAGCGACAGTGATGGCTTGTACGGGCAATGGATAGGCATCCAGTTTACCAGCTTGCCACCAGTGGTGAGCCGTCTGGTACGTCACGCCAATCTATCGAGCAGAGCTCCTCAAATTCAGCAGGGCAGATTACCATAAAAGGATACACATGTCCATTATTTGTAATCATATTCTGATGTTTTGATTTAAGGATTGCGAAAGGGGGAAGAAACTGGTCAGCCACTGGTTCTTAGATCAAAACATTGGTAATCATCATAAACTCTTGATTTTATACCAGCTGTAGAGTTATACTTTGTGAGGTGGCGGAAACCGACCTAAGGGATGCTTGACACATATTGTGAGCGTCCCTTGCAACAATTCAACGAACTACAGCAAAGCAGCGCACTGTGACAAGGATGCTACGGCTTAGCCTGGCGCCGCCGTATTGAGCATCAGGGTGCACGCTGCAAGGGAGGATTTTCATGCGACACACACACATGCGCTGGTTGATCGCGGCAGTTGCCCTCCTCGCGACTCTGGCTACGACCCTGCTGGCCGGGCCAGCCCTACCCAGTGCCCTAGCCGCCTCTAACCGGCCGCAGGACTATCTGGCCCTTGGCAACTCAGTCGCCTTTGGCTTTAACCCGTTGCTCGACAAAAGTAACGCGGACAACTTCATCGGATACCCGACCCCGGTGGCTGCGGCACTCAAGGAGACTCTCACGAACCCTTCCTGCCCCGGCGAGACGAGCAGCCACTTCATCTCTCTCGCTGGCTCCGACAATAGCTGCGGGGCCTACCGCCAAAACTTCCCCCTCCACGTGGCTTACGGCACCTCGCAGCTAGAGTTTGCCGACGGCTTCCTCCAGTCTCATCCCATGACCCTGGTGGTCAGCATCGACATCGGTGCCAATGACCTCTTCGTACTGGAAAATGCGTGCGGCGGGCCGACTAACGTCAATTGCATTCTTGCGGGCTTGCCTGGTATGCTGGCGACGCTCTCAGCCAACCTCGACACCATCTACGGGCACATCCGCAACCTGGATGGCTACACCCATAAGCTCGTCGCGCTGACCTACTACTCGCTCAACTACAGTGACCCCGTCGGCACGAAGGTGATCTCGCAGGTGAATCAGGCGGTGGCCGCTCGCACCCTGGCCTGGGGAGGGATCGTTGCCGACGGGTTCGGCGCGTTCGCCGCCGCCTCCACCGCCTTTGGCGGCGACACGTGTGCGGCAGGATTACGCATCGTGGTGGTGTCCTCCCCTCTTACCTGTGACATCCACCCATCACCTGCCGGGCGCGACCTGCTGGCGCAAGCCATCGTAAATGCGCTGCGCACCGACTGACCGTTTGGAGAGAGCCTGGGTGCTGCCGCTTGATCTCCCTCCGCATGAGGTATGTGTCAAGCATCCTTTAGGTCGGTTTCAGGCGGTGTACTCTTTCCTCAATCTCTAATACTTAGGGGTAATCCTTGCCGTAACCTCTGGGGGAGGCGGCAAGAATGGTTCAAGAACCTCATAAGGAGGGATCCTCATGCTCAAGGAAGCGCATACCTACCGGCGCATTATTGTGCCAATTACCCTCGCCATCTCACTGCTCTTTGCTTTCGCGTCCGTAACCTTAGTAGCTGCTCACGGCCAGGGCCCGCCGTTCCATCCGGTAGGCCCCAAGCAGCATTACCTGGCGCTGGGTGACTCGCTGGCCTTTGGCTTTCAGCCCAATAAGGACTTTACACATAGCTAAGTCCCCGACCTCTTCAACGACTTACAGCAGAACGGTACCAAAGACGTCACTGATCTCGGTTGTGGTGGTGAAACGAGCAGCACTTTCATCAGTGGTGGTATTTGTTCGTATTCACCATTTTCATCGCAACTCGCCGCCGCTGTGGCCTTTTTGAAGGCAAATCCTGGATAGGTGAGTCCCGTCACCCTGGATATCGGAGCAAATGATGTGCTCCATGATACTAATCCAAGTAACTGCGCGGTGAACACCAGTCAATTTAATGCTGATCTGAAAACGGTTGATAGCAATCTGACTTGAACCATTTTGCCGGCGTTGCTAGGAGCACTGACGGTCAAAGGCAAGGTTACAGGTAGTATTGTGATGATGAACTACTATGACCCGCTGTAAAATTTCTGTCCGAATACCGTGCCATTTACCCAAACCCTCAACCAGCACCTTGCCGCTCCTAAGAATGACGTGGCGGCGATGCAATCATCTTCGTCATCATAGTAGGAGCCCTCGTTCGTTCTTACAAACCACTTTTCTGTGCTCCGATAACTGTATACTTTCTCGGGAAACTGGTATACTTAGCTAAACTACGCTTCACCTTTACCAAATGCGATAGAAGGCGTGTCTAAAGTTATGGCTATAATAAAATTATTGCTTGTTGACGATCATGGACCTTTGCGCAGGGCCTTGCGCGAAGGATTGGAGGCCACCCGCGCCGTGCAGGTGCTGGGCGAGGCATCCACCGGGCAGGAGGCCCTCAACCGGGCGTTGGAACTCGATATCGACGTCATCTTAATGGATGTACAACTACAGGATGCGCAGGCCGGGCGCAAGGCTATCAGCGGCGTCGGCGCGGCAGTCGCCATCCGGCGTGAGCGTCCGCGCATGCCCGTTGTCTTTTATTCCATCCAGGATGATGACGAGTATTATCGCGAATTTCGTGCCTCTGGCATCCTCACCCACTATGCCTACGTACGCAAAAGCAACTATCTGCTGCCCGGTATGCTCGTACCCCTCCTGCGCGATGCCATCAACGGGCGTAGCCTGGTTGATCCCGAGATCGAAGACCGCGTGCAGGAAGTGCGCGACCTTGACGAGCAATCTCCCCGGGCCCTGTTGGAACCAAACGAACTGCGCGTGGCCGAACTGGTGGCGCAGGGCATGACGAATGAACAGATAGCCGCTCGTCTCAATCTGCATGATAAACGAGCTGTCAGCCGCACCAATGGGCGCATCTACGCCGCCTGGGGCCTGAGTGAATCCGCGGTTGACGATAAAGTCGCACGCGCCAGGGCGACCNTGATCTATACGCTCAATCGCATGATTATCTGGGATGAGTATGGTGTTGCACTCGTACAGGACCGTCGTGGTGAATGGGTGCCTCTNTACCTCGAAGATCAAACAACTGATGCGGGTCCATCTACAGCAGAGGCCGGGTCAGCGACGGTTGCATCCGTGAGNGAGGATGACCGGCGCAAACGTCTCNTGCGCAGGAACAAGTACAAAGAGGATTAACATGGCGCTCCACCACCTTCTGGANCCAGCATACCTGCTCCAGGCCATCGTNCTGGCCCTCTCCATCTTCAACCTGATCGCATTCCTCTGGCTGGCAATCACCGTATGGCTTAATGGAGACCGCAGAAGCGGTATCGCTCGCCTCGGCGTGGTTGGCCTTGGCCTTTCCGCGCTGTTTTTCTTCATTCACGCGCTGTTGATCTCAAGTCCTCTTACCCCGACCTCAGGGGTAAGCCTGCAAGAGTTCTTGTGGCATCTCATCTGGCTCCCAGCGCTGGGAGTCCCGTATATCTGGTTCGCCATTGGCTTATACTATGCTGCGCTGATCAACAAAGCGTGGCGCAAACGCCGGCCCTTGTTGCTAGCAATCAGCGGTGTACTTGGCTGCAGCATATTAATCCTGCTCGTTCTCAACCAATCAACCTTTACCTATGTTGGCACATTACGGCTGATTGCGTTTAGCGATGCTCTCAATGACCTGGGTGCCAGCGTGTTTTCATCCGTTGTGCTATTACCCGTATTGTTTTTATGCTACTTCACCTTTTGCGCCATAGGCCCCTGGTTTACACTTGGCCGAGTAACTCGTCTTCTCCGTGCCCTGTGGTATGCCCTGACAAAACGCCAGGTAGGCATGTCCGGCTTGCGCCGTGCCCTGGTCGATGCATTTTGGGATGATCCAACCGATGTCGAATTATTGGAGGAGCCACTTCTCTCCTGGCACCTGGCTCGCCCTGGATTGTTATTAGCAGCGCTGCTCATGGCTGGCCTCACAACTACGCTCGGTGTACTGGTCATCCAGTCAGTAGCGAACTGGGTACAATTCGGACATCACCTCCCTATTCCTGCTACTGTCGAACCTTCCATTCCCGTAGGGTCGTCTCTTGTGGATCGGTTTCCTCTCAACTTGACAGTACTGGATCTGAGCGCTAACGGGGCAGTGGCGCTAGTTATCCTGCTCATTGGCTATTCAATCGTTCGTCATGGAATCCTGATCGAACGCTCTCTGGCCCGCCGGGGTTTCTTCGAGCAATGGCGGGGTATCGTGATCGTTGCCACGGCTACCGCCATCTTCATTGTCTTCCTTGTTAATTTTACAAACAGCAGCCCTGGTGCGCTGCTGTTGATCACTTCACTTGCAACAGTTGCCTATGCTCTTTTTACCTGGAGTAGCTATACTGCCCACGATCGCTATATTGCCCTGCTGGGGCCATTCGTGCGCAGTACCAGCCTGCGTCACTGGCTGAATACCAACCAGCAGAAGACAGAGCAAGACCTGGAAAATCTCTTCTTTCATCTCTGCCACGATGTNTTAGCCGTACGCTTTGCGTANCTCACNATCATGGCCGGAAGTGTCAGGCGCAATTTCAGCTATCGCTGGCCGGTAGAGACGATGCTTGAACTTGTNCTCNCTAAAAAGAGAAACGAACCGGTAGACGGCCTGAGCAGCAGGAGCCGGATCAAGGAGGATGGTATTGCACCNGAAGCTCCTAAACGGGTACACATTACNCTGCATGGGCAGCCGATGATCTGCTGGGTATTGCCGATTTACGATGAACTTGGCCTNGTCGCCACCCTCTATCTTGGCCCCCGCGAAGATGGAGGAGCATTCACAGANGAGGACATGAACCTTGCGCATGCTTGTGGACAGCGTATCCTCGATACCCTGGGCGACCATGAAGCGATGCAGGCTGTCGCCGGGCTCCTGCGCCGCCGCATTGTAGATGTGAAATTACTTGGCGCTCAGCAGCGCCGCGTGTTGCACGACGAAATCCTGCCGCAGATGCACCTGGCCCTCTTGCGCCTGGAAACCTTGCGTTCTCTCCCTGATGCCAACGCGAATCCCCCATTGAGCCTGGAATCCTCTGAGCTTTGCCGCGAGCAGGCGCTGAATGAAGTCATAGGCCAGATCAGCGGTGCCCATCGCCGGCTGGCGAACATGATGCGTACCACCGCGCCCGGAGCTCCTCATCGTCTGGAGCGAGACGGCATGATGCATGCTATTCATACCATGCTGGAACAGGATTTTCAGAATGCCTTCGACGAGGTTGAGTGGTGCGTCTCTGAGGAGACGGCTGCCTGTATTGACGAAGTGACCCCGCCCGCCATAGCTGAACTGATCTTTGCCGCTGTACAGGAAGCCCTGCGAAATGCCGCCCGCCATGCTCGCGGCAGCGATGTCCACCGCCGCCTGCATCTTATCCTCAAGGCCTCATTCAGCCGCGAGGCTCCATACCTGGAAGTCATTGTTGCCGATGACGGNGTTGGCATCGTCTCCGCCAGTGGCTCCACTACTGGTACCGGTGGTGGCTTACTCACCCATAACGCCTTGCTTGCCATCGCCGGTGGTAGCCTGACCGTCAAAAGCGCCCCGGGAGAGGGCGTCACCGTGAGAATCCTGCTGCCTGCCGCATCACTACGCTAGGCGTTTCTTATGGTCTCTCTGTGAAGACATCAAAATGAGCGATTTTTCACCGTCTAGAAAAAGTGCCGCAGGCTGTTCCGCCACCATGAGCGTACTCACCATTCGATATATGTTCCCGCTCGCTCGAAATCCGTCTTATTACAGGCTATAATGCTAGTGACGACCCACAGATAACTGCCCTGATCTGATCATTCGCAGCGTCTCATACAAAAATAAGATACCCGAGGAGGAATCCATCATGATACTTGTTACTGGCGCCACAGGCTATATCGGACGACATCTCGTCTCTCGACTAATTGACCAGGGCGAACGACCGCGCTGCCTGGTGCGTAACCTGAGCCGTGCGGCAAACATCTTGCCCGCCGGCGCTGGTAAAGTCGAATTTGTGAAGGGAGACACCACATCTCCTGCTTCCCTGGAAACTGCCGTGCAGGGCATCGATACCATCGTACATACCGCGTTCATCACCGCCGATCACAAGCAATCCGCCGGCAATCACTACGAAGAAACGAATGTCCAGGGTACCGCCAACCTGGTCAAAGCAGCAAAAAATGCCGGTGTCAAACGCATCATTGAGCTGAGCGGCCTTGGCACCAAACCCGATAAACCCGGCAGCTACATGCAGGGACGCTACCTGGCCGAGCAAATGCTCAAAGAGAGCGGCCTGGATTGGACGATCATCGAACCCTCCGTCCTATTCGGCAAGGGCGCTCCTTTCATCAAAGGCTTGACCGACCTCATCCGCACCTCACCCGTAGTACCGCTAATTGGCGGCGGTAAGGTCATGTTCCAGCCGATTTACGTAGAAGATGTTGTGACCGTCATCATCAAAGTATTGCAAGACCCCGAGCGCACCAGGAACAAAACCTACATCATCGGTGGGCCAGCGTACTACTCCTTTACCCAGGTTATCGATCTATTGTTGCAGGCTATGCACAAGCAGCGCATCAAAGTGCCCGCCCCCACGCCCCTGGTATGTGCAGGCGCCGCAGTCATGGAAGCCATACTACCCAGGCCTCCATTGACCAGGGCCGCCATGACCCTCTTCACCTTCGATAACACTACCGACCTGCAAAGCGTCGAACGCGACTTTGGCTTTACGCCCATATCTTTCACCACCTTCTTGCAGGAACAAGGAGTATCTAAAACTAGTGTTTGAAAATATAGCGATTTTTAGCGTTTTACCCACATTCCGCAGTTTGATACGACCACATTAAGTGGTGGATATCCGGTGGACTGAGCGTGATTTTCCTGGTTTTTCACCCTCGACCCCCGTTTAATGTGGTACTACCAAAGGGGGGTTGTATAGTCAAAAGTTGTAGAGTTTAATCGGACGTTTTCTTTAGGCAAGGCGCCTAACCTAAGGTATATTCTTATTGGTGACCCCTAAAAGTTATCACCATATATCATACGCTTAAGAAGAATTACTAACTTACTTATAAGGTATCTAACGGAATATAGCAGCCTTGTTTTATAAACTGATGAATAAAATAATGAACCAAAAATAATAAACGCGATAATATAGGCACTTGCACAGAGCGCAACAAAAAGTAAGTAAAACAATTTGAGGCCAATGTTATTCTCATACTTGGAAAGAATAATATAAATAACGAATGCTAAGAATAAAATGTAAGAACAAAATGTAAATATTCTAGCAAGAGAAATGATAATAGGCGGGAACCTGTGAAAATTATGAATTTGATTAACCCCTGCAATATGTGCGCTAATGCTGAATTCCCTTGTTAATGGAGTTTGAGCAATTAAGGCTTTTAAAGTCACTGAGTTTCTACTGTTAAGTAACAACGGCTCCAATTTTATGCTTTCTGCCTCAATTTTAAGAGATGCTTTTGCGTTGTCTTTAATATGACTAGGTTCTGTCTCTAACACCTCGGCGTCCAATACCTCCGAATTAGTTCCAAATCTCAACCTAATTGGGTCAATATAATCACCTGGTAAGATAGGAGTACTCTCCGAATTCCATATTTTTATGATGACAAGTCGTGCATTACTGACAGGCTTATCCCTAAATAAAAGCTGTACAGTACCTTTAATTTCTTCTTTGAGGCTCAATATAAATGTATCAGAAATGATTTGATAGGTAACTCCCTTGCGATTTTGTTGCCTACGATAAATTGCTATTGAGATAATGCTTGTGAGAAAGATGCCAAGTAGACCGACAGTGCTATTTAGTATAAATTGCAAAGTAGGATCACGAAGGAACTCCATCACTTACCTCTTTAGTTACCCAAACCTGTATTCCTGTTGCCGGGAGGAAATGGGATTACTATTTATGCTTAGGAGGAGTATAACTTGTGCCGTATATTTTATCAAGGAGATGCTTATGAGTGGCAAGTTTAGCTTTAGCCTCACATTTCCATATGCTATAATGGATGGGCGTGAGCGTCTTTATAAATGGGGAGTATGCCCATCTGCCCATGACCGGTGGCAACAGCTAGTGATAGAGCACCGGGTAAAGGCAGGCCAGACTCTATGGCATGGAGGAAACTGTGACAGTGACGCCTGATCCAACACCGAAAGCGCATAACGACTTGCGCTCGCTCAGCGAAGCCCTTATGCGCATCGCGCATATGCTTCACGAACATACCAGCAAGCTAGAAGTAGCCGTCGAGGGCACCTATGCTGGCCAGGGCAGTGATCCTCGTATCCAGTTACTGAGCGATTCTTTGCGTGTTTCTCGCACCGCCGACCTGGAATTGGGGCGGCGTAGTCAGGACGCACAGCGTCTAATACTTGCGCTGCAAGAGCAATTAGCACAGGCGTCTCAGCCTCTTCCCCCATCCACACCTTCCCGCCCGCTTCCACCGCCTCCTACAGGCAGTTTCGAGCGTGAACGTGAGGTTCTTAAAACAAGTATAAACAACCTCCAGCGCCAGCGGAACGAACTGGAAACCCTCTACGAGATTGCGCGTGCACTCAACTCAACGCTTGAGTTTGATAAAGTGCTGCGCATGGTCATGGACGAAGTAATCGATGTCGTGAAGGCAGAGCGCGGCTTCCTCGTCCTGGTGAATCCCGCTACTAATAAACTTGAGTTCACCATTGCACGCGACAAAGAAAAGAAGACCATCGGCCAGAGCGCATTTCACCAAATCAGCCGTAGCACAGTCGAGAAGGTAGTACGCACGCGCGAGCCGGTGCTCACCGACGACGCGCAGATGGACGCTGCGCTGAAGGCCCAGGAAAGCATTATGGCCTATGGCATCCGCTCCATCATGTGTGTCCCGCTCGTCGTGCGAGACAATTGCATTGGCGCGGTCTATGTCGATAGCCGTATCAACGCCAATCTCTTTGGCGACAAGCACCGCGACCTTCTGCTCACCTTTTGCCACCAGGC
>JGI25616J43925_10001137_pt1 | contig 10350 bp, 9 predicted proteins | sample GraSoi2013_100cm_FD_43925 | JGI IMG/M metagenome (IMG submission 43925) | reverse complement strand
GAGCGAGATAGTGTCGTTGACCGCGGGTTCCAAGTTCAACTCCGTTGCAACTTGCTTCCGCTCTTCGTTCAGGACGCTGGACCGAGGGCCCAATACCGCCGGATTGCCATGCCCCTTTGCTATCGCATCAACGAGNCGATCAATCTCACGATTCAGTTCGCCGAGCCGCAACTCGAGATGAGCCCGTTTAGCGTTCGCTTTAGCTGAGAGACGCTTCCGCTCCTCATGATAGGTGCGCACATATTCGGCAATAACCTGCGGATGCCGCATCTCATTTTCTAACCCCGCAAGAACGGCGCTCTCGACGGTTTTGAGGTAGAAAGTCTTTGCGTCTTGGCAGGAACCGCTCTCTGTGGCTGCTGAACAGCGGAGGCGAATGCGTCCTGAATTGTCCTTCCCGTTCGTGGACATCCCTGCGCCGCATGCTCCGCATCGCCCAGCGCCGGCACGATCCGCTTTCTGAACATGTCGATCGAGAGCGGCTATCCCGAACGCGTGTTGCGGCAGGGTATCGTCCAGGTACCCGAGGGCCGGAAGATCTTCCGCAATCTGACGGTGTACGAATGCCTGCTGATGGGCGGCTATTCGCGCCGCGACAAGGCGGAAGTGAAGCGCGATATCAAAGCCATGTACGAGCGCTTTCCTCGTCTGGCGGAACGGCGGACACAATTGGCGGGGACCTTGAGCGGCGGCGAGCAGCAGATGCTGGCCTTTGCACGCGCTCTCATTGCGCGGCCGAAGCTGTTGCTGCTCGACGAACCATCCATGGGGCTGGCGCCCCAGGTCGTAGATGCGGTCGCCGATCTCGTCGTCGCCATCCGCGAGCAGGGGGTGACCGTTCTGCNGGTCGAGCAGAATGCCGAATTGGCCCTTAGCATAGCAGATCGCGGCTATCTGCTTGAGAACGGCCGCATCACCTTNTCGGGCGATGCGAAGACGATCCTGGCGAGCGATGAAGTCCGGCGAGCCTATCTCGGCCTTTAGTGTCCTGAGTCATAAGTTCGCATCGGGTCGGCAGTGCGTTTCAAAGCTGATAGTCGTATTCAATGACGTGCCGAACCGGACGGGGGCTCACTCCATCCGCATCGAGTGATGCCAGTGCAGGACGGCGCGCTCCAGCACGAGAAAGATCCGGTTGAGAAGATAGCCCCCAGCCGCCAGGCAGATCACCGCGGCATACATGGAATCTGCGCGCATGGCATACTGCATCGACATCAGGTAATTGCCGATGCCGCTGGCGCCGGAAATCATCTCGCCGATGACAGCCATGATCAGGGCCAGCGACAGCGCGATCCGCATGCCGGCGGTCATCGCCGGCAGCGTGGCGGGCAGCACGATCTTGCGCAGGGTGTCGAACCGGCTGAGGCCGAAGGTCTTGGCGGTCAGCAGCAGGGTCTCGTCGAGGCCGCGCACGCCGCCATAGGTGTTGACGAACACCGGCGGAAACACCGCCAGCATGATGATGAAGATCTTCAGGGTGTCGTCGACGCCGAGAAACAGGATCAGCGGCGGGATGATCGCCGGCGACGGCAGCGTGCGCTGGATCTCGATCAGCGGCCGGATTGTCCAGTCGAGAAAGCGGTTGCTGCCCAGCAGCAGGCCGAACAGCACGCCGAAGATGCAGCCGGCGGCATAGCCGGCCAGCGTCCGGTACAGCGTCGCGCCGAGAATTTCGGCGAGTTCGCCGGATAGCAGGCCGCGATACNCCGCCACCAGCACCGCGCTGAAGCGCGGCCAGTTGTCGCTGACGATCCAGCCGCGCGCCGCCGACACTTCCCACAGCAGCAGCAGCAGCACGATCAGAATGGCGCCGTTCAGTCTGGTGCGGCCGAGATCGCCGAACGGCCTGCGCCGTGCCGGTGATTTCGCCGTCAGTTCGCCAGTGAGCGACGCCGTGATGCTCATTTCAGGGCGTCCGGATCGGTCATGCCGCGGATGTCGATATCGCCGGTGATCAGCCCGTTATCCTTCATCAGCTTGACGGTGGTTGCCACCGAACCGAGATTGACCACCTCAGGCAGCCTCTGCAGGTCCAGCTTGGCCACAAGATCGGGCTGCATCTTGGTGAAGCCCGAGATGATGCGCACTAGGTCAGGGTCCTTGAGATTGGCGTTGTACCACTGCACACCCTTGCGAAAGGCGCGACTATACTTGGCCAGCGTCTCCTTGTTCTTGGCGAAGTAGTCTTGGGTGGAAATGTAATGTCCGACCTCGACGTCCGGCTGCACCTCGCGATAGGGCGCGGCGNCGAGCTGGAAATCCTTGGCGTCGGTCACCGCCGCGTTGAAGAATGGGTTGACCATGAAGGCGGCGTCGATCTGCTTGCCGCGCAACGCGTCGAGCATCTGCGGGAATGGCACTTCCTTGAAGGTCACCTTGCTGGGGTCGCCGCCGCTCTTGGCGATCCAGGCGCGCGCGAACAGCCAGATGATGCCGTTGCGAGTATTGACCGCCACGGTCTTGCCTTCAAGATCCTTGCCGGTCTTGATCGAATCGCCCTGCCGAGCCACCAGACCGTTGGTATTGACCGGATTTTCGAACTGCTTGGTGCCGGCGGCGATGACCTCCAGTTTGAAACCCTGCTGCTGCGCCAGCATGGTAGAGACTACATTGCCGTACATCACGTCGAAGGCGCCGGCCATCAGGCCTGGCACGCCGGCGGCGCCGCCGACCGACGGCGTTGGCACGATGGTCAGACCTTCCGCCGCGAAGTAGCCCTTGTCGATGGCGACGAACAAAGGTGTCACGTCGGTGATCGGGATGTAATTGACGCGCACGGTCTGCGCCGACGCAGTCGTCGCGAGGGCCGTAAAGGCGGCGGTCAGCACGACGCGATTGANATTTTTCATCGAAGGCATGCTAAATCCTCTCTTGCGATATCGATCATTGNCCGAAAAACGTCACGCGGCTCATTTCGCGCGCCACGGCACGGCGCGGTCTTCCACCATTTCGAACAGCACGTTGAGCACCAGGCCGACGGCGGCGAGGATCGCGATCCAGGCATACATCGGCCGCACCTGGAACGAGCGCTGCAGATCCAGGATCAGAAAGCCGATGCCGCTTTCGGCGGCCAGCATCTCGGCGAGGATCACCAGCACCAGCCCCATGCTGAGGCTGACGCGCATGCCTGTGAGAATCATCGGCAACGACGCCGGCAGAATGATTTTGCGGATGGTCGCGAGGCGGGAGCAACCGAGTGTGCGCGCGGTAGCGAGCAGCACGGAATCGACGCCGCGGACGCCCTGCAGCGTGTTGATCAGCACCGGAAACAACGCCGCCAGCGCCACCATGGTGATCTTCATGCCGGCGCCAATGCCGAGGAATACCACCATCGCCGGAATCAGCGCCGGCTTCGGAATCGGCCGGATCACCTCGACCAGCGGCTCAAGCAGGCCGTAGAGATAGTCGCTGCAGCCCATCAGCAGGCCGAGCGCGACGCCGGCCACGCAGGCGATGGTGTAGCCGATCAGCAGCATGCCCAGGGTCTGGCTGAGCGGCACCAGGAAGCTGCCTGACGCGAGGATCTTCCACAGAGTCGGTGCGATCTGCGACGGCGGCGGCAGCAGCGACAGGTTGATCAGACCGGCGCGGCAGACCAGCTCCCACAGCAGCAGCACGCCGAGGATCGACAGCAGCCCAAAACCCTTGCGGCCGAGTTCAGGCATCGACGCGCCCCGCATTCTGGCGGTTCAACAGATGGGTGACGAGTTCATGACGGAGCTGCAGGAAGCGTGGCAGTTTGCGCGTGCCCATGGCGTCGCGTGGCCGCGGCAGCTCGGTATCCACCACCATCTCCACGGTGGACGGCCGCGACAACAGCACGGCGATGCGGTCGGCCATAAACACGGCCTCGTCGACGTCGTGGGTGATCAGCAGAATGGTCAGGCCCTGGCGCGCCCACAGGTCGAGCACCAGCGACTGCAATTCGATCCGGGTCAGCGCATCGACCGCGCTGAACGGCTCGTCCAGCAACAGCACGCGCGGCTGCGCGGCCAGCGCACGGGCAATGGCGACGCGCTGCTGCATGCCGCCGGAGAGCTGCCACGGATAGTGTTTTCGGAAGCTCGCCAGCCCCACCATCTGCAGATATTCGCCGCAGCGTTCCTCGATCTCGCGCTTCTTCATGCGCTTCGATTCGAACACCAGCGCGACGTTCTGCTCGACGGTGCGCCACGGCAGCAGCGACTTGCTGTACTGCTGGAACAGATAGACCATTTCCGGCGGCGGCGCGGTCACGACCTTGCCGTTCAGCACTACTTTGCCGGCCGTGCCGTCGATCAGGCCGGCCACGATCTGCAGCAGCGTCGACTTGCCGCAACCGGACGGACCGAGGATGGCGAGAAATTCGCCTTGCGTCACCTCGAGCGAGATGCTCTTCAACGCTGTGGTGCCTTCGCCGTGCCGGTCGCCATAGACCTTGTTGACGTCGCGAATACTGAGATAGCCTGCCGTTGGAGTCATCGTGCGGCCTCCAGTGTCATCGACGGCAAGCGCTTGAACCACGGGCGCGCGCGCTCCAGTTGGCCGGCCAGCTGAAACAATGTCGCCTCTTCGGCGAAGCGGCCCCAGAACTGCACGCCCACCGGCATGTTGGCGGCGTTCCAGAACAGCGGCACCGACATCGCCGGCTGTCCGGTCATGTTGGCGAGCGCGCTGAAGGTGGACACCCGGCGCCGCAAAGTACCGGCAATGTCGTCTGTGTATTCGGGGCCCATGGTGCCGACCAGGAACGGGCCCAACGCCGTCGTCGGCGACAGAATCATATCGTAGGTCGTCATGAACTGCGCGACCTGCTGGTGCAGCGCGAACATCGCCTCGCGCGCACGCATCACATCCTCGCCGGTGACCGTCAGGCCGTAGCGATAGGCTTCCCAGGTGGCGTGCTCGAAATCCTTGTCGGTGGCCTTGCGGCCAAGGCCGCGCTCGGCGGCGTGAATGCCGGTGGTGGCGGCGGCGCCCTTCAGCACCTGGCGCGTCCGCAGATAAAGCTCGGCATCGACAGCGGGAGCGGCTTCTTCCACGATATGACCGAGCGAGGCGCACAACGACGCGGCGTCGACCACGGCGGCGAGACAATCCGGCGCCACTTGGTCGCCGAACGGCGACTGCGGCATCACCGCGATACGCAGGCGTGGCGGATCCCGCTGCACCTCGTCGAGAAGCGGCCGGCTTTGAACCGGGCTGGCATAGGACGCACCAAGTTCAGGACCTGCAACGGCGTCGAGCAATGCCGCGCTGTCGCGCACCGATCGTGTCAGCGCATGCACAGTGGCAATGCCGCCGCCGCCATCGAACCGCGCCGGGCCGAGCGGCGCGAGGCCACGGGTCGGCTTCAGTCCGAACAGGCCGCAGGTGGCGGCGGGCGAGCGGATCGAACCGCCGGCATCGCTGCCATTGGCCGCCGGCAGAATGCCCGCAGCAATCGCGGCGGACGATCCGCCGCTCGATCCGCCGGCGCTGTAGTCGAGATTCCACGGGTTTCGCGTGATGCCGTAGAGCTGGCTCTCGGTGGTCGGCGCACCGCCGAACTCGCAACTGTGCGTCTTGCCGAAAATCACCAGCCCGGCATTCTTGTAACGCTCGGCAACCGTGCTGTCGCGCTTGGCGACGGTGTCCTTCAAAAACACTGCACCGCTGGTTGTGGTAACGCCGGTCAGATCGATGAACAGATCCTTCAACAGGAACGGCACGCCTGCAAGCGGCCCCTCGGGCAAGCCCNGCGCGATTTGCGCTCTCGCTTTATCGGCGAAAATGTCAACAACGGCGTTGATCGCGGGATTNACGGCGTCGATACGATTGAGCGCGATGTCGAGAAGTTCGTCGGCGCTGGTGTCGCCGCTGCGAACAAGCGTGGCCAGGCCGAGCGCGTCGTGATCGACGTATTCCGCGAAACTGAGCCCGGGCGATGTGCCGCGCAACAATGATTGAGTCACTCACGCGCTCCTGTCAGGCGGACCAATCTCTGAAATGACCGTCAGAATGAGCGCCACCGTTTTTTATGCAGATCACGTGCCAGCGAAGAAAACACCGACCGCATTGCATCGTCGTACGGCTCACAAATAGTTGAAGTCATCGTCAGAACATTTCGAAATATTCGCGCTGTTCCCAGTCGGAGACTTCCGCCTGGAAGCGATCGATCTCGGCATTCTTGATGTGCGTGTAGTAGTCCACCATGGTCGCGCCCATCGCCTTGCGGAAGAATGGATCGTCCCTCAACGCGGAAACCGCTTCGCGCAGCGACTTCGGCAGCAGCGCGGCGTCGCTCTCGTAAGGAGTATCGGCGGAGGGGCCGGGATCGAGCGCGCGGTCGACGCCATCGAGGCCCGCAAGAATCTGCGATGACATGTAGAGATAGGGATTGGCGGCGGGCTCGCCGACGCGGTTTTCCAGGCGCGTCGCGGAATCATCGGGCCCCCCGAGCACGCGGATCAGGGCACCGCGGTTGTCGCGGCCCCAGATCGCGCGATCCGGCGCCAGCGAATAGGAGCGATAGCGTTTGTAGCCGTTGATGGTCGGGGTGGTGAATACGGTGGCGGCGCGGGCGTGCGCAAGGAGTCCGGCGAGATAGAAGCGGCCGAACGGCGACAGCGTCTCGTTTGGGTCGCTGCTCATGAACGCGTTCTTGCCGGTGTCGTGCGACACGATCGACTGATGCAAATGCCAGCCGGACGAAACCACATTCGGAATCTTCGGCCGGCACATGAAGGTGGCGTGATAGCCGCGGCGATGGCAGATCTGCTTCACGGCGCTGCGAAACAGCACCATACTGTCCGCCGGCATCAGGCCCACAGTGGGCTGGAAGGTGAATTCGCACTGGCTCGGGCCGTATTCGACTTCCACCGAACGCAGCGGCAGGCCGAGCGCCTGCACGTCGCGGCGGATGAATTCGAGCACCGGCTCCATCTGGTCGTAGCGCTGCTCGGTGAGATACTGGTAGCCGTGCGACAGCAGGCTGACCTCCGGCGGGCGGCCGGGCTGGCCGGCGTCTTCCGGCGCCATGCGGGTCTCTTCAAGCTTGAAGATGTGGCATTCGACCTCGAGCCCGGCGACGAAGTCGTAGCCGCGCTTGTTGAGGTTGGCGAGAACGCCCTTGTAGAGATTGCGGGTGGCGAACGGCACCGGACGGCCATCGGCGAAATGCACGTCGCACAGCAGCCAGCCGGTGCCCGGCGACCACGGCAGCACGCGGAAGGTGGAGGGATCGGGAATCATCAGGACGTCGGCAGCACCCTGCATTTCCGGGATGCCGAAACCGCCACCGGCAGTGAACACCGGAAACACCGTCTTGTGAGAGGTGTCCTTGGCGAACATCGTGGTGGTGATGGTACAGCCGCTTTCGAGGCAGCGCAGTGCCTCGCTGGCGATCAGCGTCTTGCCGCGCAGGATGCCGTGCTGATCCGGAAACGACAGCCGGATCACTTCGAGCTCCTGCTCCTCGACGATGCGTCGGAGCCTGACGGCGGCGTCCTTCTGCTCTGCGGACCACAGGCCGTGGCGTTCGACGAAACTCAACACACTCGTCCCGATTGATAAAAAGGACCGGTCATTCGGCAGCCGACAGGCGCGTCACAGTGGCCGAGGTTTCATTCGGCACCGGCGCGGCCCATGGCGCGCCGCGGCGGCGGGCGACATCGACTTCCATCCAGTAGGTTTCCCAGCCGCGGCTCGGGCCGATGCCGTCCATCGTGCAGGGACCCTGGATACTGCGCGCGTTGTCGGCGTCGAGGAACATCATCGGCTTGAGGCCGCCGGCAACCTTCTCGATCTCCTGCCGGAGCAGCTTGCGATAGGCGATGATCGCCTTGTCGGACGAGCCGAGATGCTCGCGGGTGCGATCCTGGATCTTGCCCATGGATTCCACCGCCCACTGGTCGTGCACGTTGATGTCGGCGCCCATGCCGGTATAGGTCTCGTGGGTCTGCTCGTGCGGATCGAAGCCGTAGTCATTGCTGCGGTTCTTGCGCGATTTGTACTCCGGCAGCTCGTACAGTTCGAGCCGCTGGGCCAGCATCTTCTCCCTGTCGATCCGCTTGGTGTAGCTGGTGAAGACAGCGTACCAGTAACAGTTCTCGTCATCCACCGGGACATGCCACTGCGAGATGGTCATCTCGGTGCTCATGGGAATGACGAANCCGTGCGGGAATACCTGGTTGGTGACGCGCACATGGGTGCGCTCGTCATCGAGCTGGCGCAGCGCGATCAGGCGCAGGCCGTATTCGGTGCTCTCGACATTGATGATCGGGCGATCGTATTCGCGCAGGATCTTGGTCATCGGCAGTTCGCTGCCGGCCGAGGCGCCGCGGAACTGCTTGCCATAGGCGGCCGACGTATCCTCGTCCTCGAAGAAGCGATGCAGGAACGAGGCGTGGGCGGGATCGATGCCGACTTCCAGCGCCTGCAGCCAGTTGCATTCGAACAGGCCCTTGAAGGCGAAGGTGTAGGCGCCCGGTGCCGCGAAGCAATCGAACTCCGGAAACGCCGGCGCTTCGCCCTCGCCGAGAAACGCCCAGAGGATGCCGCCCTTCTCGACGACGGGATAAGCGCGCTGCTTGATGCCGGCGCAGAGCTTTGAGGACGCCGGCTCGGCCGGGGTTTCCAGGCACTTGCCATCGACGTCGAACAGCCAGCCATGGAACGCACAGCGCACGCCACCGCCTTCGAGGCGGCCGAAAGCGAGATCGGCGCCGCGATGCGGGCAATCGCGGTCGAGCAGGCCGTAGCGGCCCTGTTCGTCGCGGAACAGGACAAAGTCCTCGCCGAGCAACTTGACCGGCTTGATCGGCCGCTCGCCGGTGAGTTCGTCGACCAGCGCCGCCGGCTGCCAATACATCCGCATCAGCTTGCCAGCCGGCGCCTTCGGCCCGACCCGGGTGATCAGGTCATTTTGCTCTTGGCTCATCATGGAGTGGGCCTTCGAAATGAATGATGCCGCGAAGCGAGCATCAGGAGACGATCAAGAAGATTTGTTCGTCTATTGAACTTATGGGCGATTTTATAGTTAGACGAATTCTGAGCAAGCAGATTGTTTCGGCAAGGTTTGGCGCAATATTGAGCAATAATTGGTTCCAATACCCTGATTGCGCCCAAAGCGTCGACTTGCGCAGAGCGAACATGTGTTCGATATACGAATGGTATCAAGGAGCCCGCAGTGCCTCGAACTATCTCCATCTCCGCCTGCCGCAAGCCGGGACGGCGCGATCATCTGGTCGCCCGGCCGGTTGATGCTGTCCACCGCGGTCAGCGAGGCGTCGCGATAGTAGAACACCGAGAAGCGGCCCTGATCGATGGCGCCGCGGATCACCGCGACATCCTGCGGCGCCGACCTGAAGAAACTTGAAGCCGTCGGATGACGCGCGAAAGGGCACGATGTCCAAGCTGAAACGCAGTCCGGACGACACCCGCGGCGGCACCGATTTCATCGAAAGCCTCGACCGCGGTCTACGGGTGTTCGAACTGTTCGGCGCCGATCCGCGGCCGATGACCCTGAGCGATCTCGCCAAGGCGGCCGATCTGCCGCGCGCGACAGCACGCAGGATACTGTTCACGCTGGAGCGCGCCGGATACGTGACGAGCGATGGCAAGCTGTTTACGTTGACGCCGCGAGTTCTGATGCTGGCCGCTTCATACCTTTCCTCAAACCAGATTGTCTCGGTCCTGCAGCCGGTCCTGGATCAGGTGTCGAGCTACGCGCAGGAAATCAGCTCGCTGGCGATCCTTGACGGCAACGACGTGATCTTCATCGCGCGTGCCAGTCCGGCGCGCGTGTTCTCCGCCGGTATCGATATCGGCTACCGCCTTCCGGCGTTCTGTACATCGGTCGGACGCGCCATGCTCAGCAAGCTTTCCAATAGCGAACTCGCGGCCGCTCTCGCGGCGATGGATCTGAAGGCGATGACGCCGTACACCATCACCGACATGGACTTGCTGCTGGCGACGATCATGACCGATCGCGAGAAGGGTTACTCGCTGGTTGATCGCGAAGCGGAGCCCGGGTTTCGCTCGATTTCGGTGCCGGTCCGCCGCTACGACGATACGATCGTCGCAGCGATCAACATGGGCGCCCACGTCGATCGCGTTTCGACCGGCGAGATGATTGATCGCTTTTTGCCGCTGCTTCGCGACGCCGTGGACTCGGTGAAGCCGTTGCTGCTCTAAGCCGATCAATTGGAGATCANATGCCGCATCTCGTCGTCGAACATTCCACCGAAGGCCATGGCGATGCCTTCGACGCTAAAAGCCTGATGGAAGCATTGCATGACGCCGCGGCAGCCACCGGCGTGATGCAGGCGGCGGATATCAAGATCCGCGCGATGCCCTATGCTGATTACCTGCTGGCCCGGAAGCGTGACG
>JGI25616J43925_10001134_pt1 | contig 10366 bp, 7 predicted proteins | sample GraSoi2013_100cm_FD_43925 | JGI IMG/M metagenome (IMG submission 43925) | reverse complement strand
ACCTTCATCTGCCGTTGCCGACGCCAGCGCCCGGCGGTGCAGAGTGGATCACAGCGTACCGCCACTGGCGCAGGGGATTCTGAGTGAGCGAATACCAGTACTACGATTTCCGGGCGATCGACCGGGCGCTGACAAGAGCTGAGATCGCCGAATTGCGATCCATCTCCACGCGCGCCGCGATTACTTCAACGAGTTTCACGAATCACTACGAATGGGGGGATCTGAAAGCAGATCCCCTCAGACTTCTGGAGAAGTACTTCGACGCGTTTCTTTACGTTGCGAACTGGGGAACGCGTGAATTCTATCTCCGCCTTCCGCGGGAATCGGTCGCGTACAAAGTGTTCAGAACCATGATTCCCGGCGAAGCTGCTCACGTGCGAAAAGCTGGCGGCTGGGTGATCGTCTCTTTTGAGAATAGCCTAGAGGACGATGACTGGGACGACGGGACAGGATGGATGGGCTCACTGATGTCGCTGCGCTCGGAGCTTCTGCGCGGGGACATCCGCTGCCTTTATCTCGGATGGCTACTTTGCGCACAGAATGAAGAGTTCGCGGAGGACGAACTGGAGCCAGCTGTGCCTGCTGGTCTGGGCGAATTGTCGGCTCCCCTCCATTCGCTGATTGAGTTTCTTGGAATAGACGAGAACCTCGTCGAAGTTGCTGCAACTGTTTCGGCGCCGCTGAACGCTGGCCCGGATCGGGAGGAACTGGCGACTTGGATTCAGAGCCTGCCCGAAAAAGAAAAGAACAATTTGCTCGTTGCCGCGGTCTCAGGAACCGGTGAACGGTGGAAGCACGGACTGCTGCGACGTTTCGGGCAACAGACCGCGCGACGCACTCTGTCCGCGCCCGACACAATTTGTCGGCGCACTGCAGGCGATCTTCTGAGACTGGTTCATGCCCGTGTGGAAGAAAGAACGCGGTTACTGGAGGCAAAGCGAGCAGCGGAAGCTGCGCGACGGAAGGCAGAAGACGAGGCTAACCGCTCTCGCTATCTGGACCAACTGGGGAAGCGCGAGGAGGCGACTTGGAATCAGATTGCAGCGCACATCCAAAAGCGGCAGCCCAACGAATACGACAAGGCGGTCACTCTGCTGACTGACCTGCGTGATCTCGCGGTCCGGCAAGGCCGGGTGACTGCATTCCAGTCCACACTGAGGGAACTCCGTCAGGAGCACGCCGCCAAGGAAAGTCTNCTGCGCCGGTTGACTAAGGCAAAACTGTAACGACCGAGGGGCGATGAAGGAACCGGATCGGAAGATACAGGCTCGATCTGGGAGGACACCCCCTCTATCGCACACACCCAGGTAGAGATGGCCCACCACGAGCCGGAATGAGTCCCGGAACCGTTTCAGTTTCCGTTCCGGATCAGACGAGCCTATAATCCGAAATAGACGAGCCATCAATCCGAATTAGACGGAGCCTCCACCCGGCATGGACGATACCGATCACGTGCTCTTTTCTCGCTTTTCCGCCGAACTGGTGGCCACCGCGCTCAAGGACACGCCGGTCGTTATGGTTACGGGGCCTCGCCAGTGCGGCAAGACCACCCTGGTACGCGATTTGGTCGCGGGTAANCGCGAATTCATCACCATGGACGACGACACGGTGCTGGCCGCGGCACGCAGCGATCCAACTGGGTTAGTGCGGGCGCTCGATCGAACGACCATTGACGAAGTACAGCGAGTGCCCGACCTTCTCCGGGCCATCAAGAAGTCAGTCGATGATGATCGCCGGGCGGGCCGGTTTCTGTTGACGGGCTCAGCCAATATCCTGACTCTGCCTCAGGTCTCAGAGAGTCTAGCCGGCCGCATGGAGATCGTGAGCCTTCTGCCCCTCTCACGGGCTGAAATCCGAGGCAAAAAGCCGGGTTTCCTCAAAGCAGCGTTCGATAGCAAACTCGGCAAACCCGCGGAGCTGATGATCGGCAAAGACCTAGTACAAGCCGTGCTGACTGGCGGCTACCCCGAAATGCTGCGGCGCGAAGATCCAAAGCGACGCCAGACATGGGCGCGGGATTACATAAGAGCCATCGTGCAGCGGGATGTACGCGAAGTTGCCGACGTGGAAAAGCTTGATCAAATGCCAAGGCTGCTGCAGGTTCTCGCCCACCACTCTGGCAGGCTAACCAATTTCACGCAGATGGGCGCCCAAGTTGGGTTTGACGACAAGACGACCAGGAAGTACGTCGCTATTCTGGAGCAGTTGTTTCTTGTCCGAAAGGTGGAACCGTGGTTTCAGAACCAATTGAAGCGGCTGGTAAAGACGCCCAAGTTGCATTTCCTGGATTCCGGTCTACTCGGCGCGCTGTTGGGGGCTACCGCGGAACGGATCGCGAAAGACCGTTCAAGCTTCGGACCGCTGCTGGAGACATTTGTTTTCTCTGAGGTGTTGAAACAAGCGTCGTGGTTCGGTGAGAGCTGCGCTTTGTACCACTACCGGGACAAAGATCAGGACGAGGTTGATCTGGTGATCGAAACGGGGAGTGGCGCATTGGTCGGTATCGAAGTCAAGGCGAGCGCTACCGTGAATGCGGGTGACTTCAAAGGGCTCCGAAAGTTGGCGGACGCTTGCGGCGATAACTTCAAGCTAGGAGTGGTTCTCTACGATGGCGGAAGACCGGTCCACTTCGGCGACCGTCTTGTGGCTTCGCCAATGTCTTGCTTGTGGGCGTGACTCGATTTTCGCGGTCTTCGGGCGCCGCAGAGGATGCAGGTGTTGCAATACGTCATTACATACCAGGAAGTGATGACACATACCCGTGCGTACCGAGCCAGACCGAGATCGGAAAAACTCTCCGCAGCCGAGGCCGTGGAAACGAACCGCGGCAAAACGATGCCAGCCGGTGAGCACAAATCGCTCGGAGCCGTATTGAATCTGAAACGGCACAACCTTTGGGTGCACCAACCGAAAATACGGAACCGCGCCATGTCGCAAACCAGCCAGCGCCATAGCGCGAACTACGACATTTCCGACTTGACACGCGCCAGCGTGACATCCAGCTCTTTCCGAGAACGAGCAAGCTAGAGTATCTGCGCCCCTCCCCGGATCTGCATTTCGTAGTGGAGAACGTCCCGTCTGTATAACGGGGCTGCCTTGCAGTAGCTTACGACCTCTGGGGGTCGGCGTAGCGGCTATCGATGTCGGTGACGACAACTCAATGCCGGAGCAAAACATGGTGCGCGCGGATAGAGTCGAACTCTCACAGGCCTTTTGAGCCTTGCGGGATTCGCCGCCGCCGATGCCGTGCGAAGCTTTGGTGTCCGGTTTGCGGTCTGGACCATCCCTCACCTGGGTGATCCGAAGCTTAGGTGCTGCCCGTCTAGTGTCACAACTTCCCGGCTCAGCCTTGGCTTGGTCGCCGATTTTTACCTGCGAAATAGCTTGAGCACCACAGGCTGCTGTTTGGACGCTTGTAGACGTGAATCTTGCCGCCAAGGTTGGTGCCTTGTTCCGGCATCTTCATTTATTGTTAGAAGTGGCGCGAAAACCTGAAAATGTGTAACAGATGTGTAAGCCATGCTGACTACAGCATTTTGTCAGTAAACTTAACTTTTTCAGTGAGATAGATTTTACACTCGTTGGTGTGGGTGTCAGGTCTGCTGCGTCTGCTACAGAGGTGCATCTCATGCGGGGAGCTAGCACCAGCTAGCCGCTTATTCTGTAGGCTCTTGGGCTGGTGCCGGGAGGGGGAGTCGAACCCCCAAGACCCGAAGGTCGGCGGATTTTGAGGGGGCGAGCTAAAGGGATCTTGCGAGCGTAGTTGGGCGTGAAGGATGGCTTCCGCAAGGAGCGGCACGACCCGATCGCGGCGAGATTCGGGAGCTCGTTTTAGCTCTACGGCGTACTCCAAGTCGTCCTTCTTGATGATGAGGTCCTCTTGGCTAGGAGCGTGCGGACGCGGGATAACTTCCCAGCCAGAATCTCGAAAGATTTGGGCCAGCTGATTCTCGTATTGTTGTTCGGGCTTGTGTGACTTGGCCATGACTATCAAGGCCATGACTACAATCTTGGCCATGACCATAGCATAAATGTTTTCAATGAGTTACAGCGATGATTCCCGCGCATGGGTGGGTCGCGCATGATCAGGGGACGGTAGTCTTCNCACCTGAGCCTCTCGGGCCCTCCTCAAGCCGAGCCGCTTGTAGGGCGATTTGGAAAGCGGGCACCGCAAAAATAGGGAGTGACGTTGGGCGCCAATTCAAGGGGTAAACGCTTGTCTTGCCAGCTCCTCTTGCTCGGCTTTTCTCGAACGAAACGGGTCGCTTCACATTGTCCTCGTCAATGTCCATCGCCCCAGACCAGCACACCCTGGCGCACACTGATTTTTCGCAGGGCAGCCCTTTTTTCAGGGCCGTTAGGCTAATACTCAGTCCTAACTACCCAATCTGAAAATCCGACGAAAGGGGAAAATTAATTATTGTTCATGGAAGGATGGGAGCGGAGTCAGTCGTTTGATGCCGCCTCCGTTAAAGGCCGTCCTCGGACAAAGGAATCTGAACTCGAAAGACGGACCCTTCACCAACCTTGCTGACGACTGAAATGTTGCCCCGGTGAGCTTCGGCAATCCATTGCGCAATCGATAAGCCGAGCCCAGTTCCGCCAGACTCCCTCGAACGCGACTCGTCGGCTCGATAAAACCTCTCGAAAATATGAGGAAGGTCGGCGGGTGAAATCCCCACCCCGGTGTCACGAATCTCGGTCACAGCAGCGCCGTCGCTCAAATCCAGTACAACTGAAATGCGGCCTTCGCGTGGCGTATACTTCACCGCGTTATCAATCAAAATCAGAAACAACCTCCGCAGTGATGGAGCGTTTCCGTTGACAAGAAGCGCGGTCTCCGAGAGTTGCTGGTCGTACTGAATGGACTTCCCTTCGGCCAGAAGTCTAGCTGGCTCCGATATTTCGAGGAGAAGTTCATTTAGATTCGTCGCCGCAACCTGCAGAGGCTCACTGCCCGAGTCAGCGCGGGCGAGGGTCATCAGATTCTCAATGAGGGAGGAGGTTCTTTCCAGTTCTTGATGGATGCGGAGGACTGTCTCCCGGTATTCGGCCTCAGAGCNCTGCTTCCGCAACGCAACCTCGGTCCTGGCGCGCACTAGAGCAACCGGTGTCCTCAGCTCGTGTGAAGCGTCGGCTGTAAACTGTGTGACCCGCTTGAACGCACTCTCCAACCGACAGAACATCTCGTTCAAAGTTTCAGAAAGACTTCTAGTTCGTCTCCCGTCTGCAGGATTGGCAGACGTCTAGATAGTTCATGCTCACTGATCGAAGCTGCATATGATGGGGCTTGCGCAATGTCAACACAATATATTGTAGTTGTTGTGGAAATCGAGACTAGTTTCCAAATGCAACTTCTTCGTCCAATTCTGGCGGGCCTGCCAGTGATCGGATCAGTTTGCTTACGCTGTGCGCGACTCCAAATGACTCGGCCATGGCAGACGTATCAAGCAGTCCAAGGCCGCAGGTTGCCGTGATCATCGCACGTTGGGCGAATTTCTGAGGATCACCAGCCAGAGACGCGGCCTTCAGCCAGCGCAGGAAGATGCTCGCCGAATCAACGGCGTTCACTCCGGGACGTGTGGGGACTATTCCATAAGCAACGGTTCCACCCTGTTGCATGAAGTCCAGCGCATGCCAATCCGCAAAAAACGAGTCCAGTCCTTCATGGGCATCGAACGAGATGATGTCCGGCTGCACGCGGCACATGCGCTCGAAGGGACGGGCCGCGCAGCAATGCAGTCCTGCATAAGCTCCGTGAGTTCGCACGCCTTCCAACGTGGCCGCCAATGCGTTGAGACGCTTTTCCTCGGGAACGGCATTCGAGACTGGCGCGTCCAGGCACAAGGCCGGTTCATCGACAAACAGCAGCACCGGCAGGCCCGCTGATCGCAGGCGATCAACCTGCCAACCGATGATCTGCGAGACATGGAACACGATGGCTGCAAAAAGTGTTGGATCGGCCAGGAAGGGCCGACCATTGTGGAACAGATATGCCGACAGGGTGATTGGGCCCTCGAACTGCCCCTTGACGGCGATTGCGGAGCTGAAAAGACCCGATGACAACGCTTCTTTGAACGCGCCGAAGCCTGCCGCGTTTGCCGGTGTCAACTCCCCGCTACTCCGGTGAAGGATTTCAAGCACCGAATCGAGCTGGCCTTCTTTCACCTGATAACCGTAGCCTTCATTGCGAGGCTCAGTCAGGTCTTGCACAATACCAAGGCCTTGGCCAACGATACTCTCCTGTTGTGAGAGTTGAGGCAACTGCGGCCAAAAGGGGACTTCGGGAGAGAATTCCGCAACGGAACGAATCGCCGATGTGACCGACGTGAGAGGCAGGCTGCCAACGCCTGTGACCGCGCCCGCCGCGACGAAGGGCATTCGGCTGTTGTGAGATCGAATGGCTGTGGATTGCACTCTTTTTAATTCTCCGCGGAAAGCCTAGTCGTCAAGGTCTCAGGATAAAGGTCTTCTCTGTCATCCCTCTTAGACCCAACTCAACTTTAACCTATCACTATTACTTCAGTGATCACACTCCTCAGAACTTGGAAATCCTGCCACTCGCTATAATAAACGAGGCTTACTTCCGGGGAAATGTCGTCAAGTTAGGCCGAATCGAAGGCTGCTTAAGGTCATCAAAAAGACATGAAGAAAGTCCACCAGCATCCTCTGGAAAAGATCCTAGAGAATCGAATCGCTATCATCGATGGNGCGATGGGCACGACTATCCGTACCTATGGCATGACGGAAGCGGATATCCGAGGGGAGCGATTCAAGGACGCGACGAAGAGCCTTCTGAACAATGGTGACCTGTTCTCGCTGACGAAGCCAGAAATGATAGGCGACATCCATCGCCGGTTTCTGGAAGCTGGGGCGGACATCATCGAGACGAACACCTTCGGGGCCACGAGCATCACCCAGAGCGAATTCTTTGTCGACGATCCACGGGAGCGTGGCGGCCGCAAGGACCCCGCGTTCTACCGAAAGATCGTTGACGATTCGTTTCTCGGCAGCCTAGCTTGGGATATCAATGAACAGTCCGCGCGGCAGTGCCGCGAATGGGCCGACCGTGTCGGAACCGCAACCTCGCGTCAGCGGTTCGTTGCGGGAGCAATCGGGCCACTGACCGTGTCTCTTTCGAACTCGCCCGATGCCGACGATCCGGGCTTTCGGGTGGTTACGTTCGACCAAGTTAAAACCGCTTACACGCAGCAGGTGCGCGCTCTCATAGCCGGTGGAGTTGACTTGCTGCTGGTCGAGACGATCTTCGACTCCTTAAACGCCAAGGCTGCCCTTGTCGCCATCCGTGAGGTGTTCGATGTGGACGGTAAGGAGTTGCCGGTAATGATCTCGGCGGCTGTGGGGCGTGGCGGCGAGACGATGATCTCGGCGCAGACGACGGAGGCGTTCTGGAACGCCGTGCGGCATGTGAAACCACTGTCGGTGGGGCTCAACTGCTCTCTCGGTCCCGATCTGATGTACCCGTTTCTGGAGGAGCTCTCGGAAAAGGCGGAGGTGGCGATCTCGTGCTACCCCAATGCCGGCCTCCCGAATCCCCTGTCGGAAACGGGCTTCGATCTGGGGCCGCAAGACATGGCCCGTTATCTGGGCGACTTTGCTCGTGGAGGGCTGATTAACATCGCCGGCGGCTGCTGTGGAAATACTCCTGAGCATATCGCGGCGATCGCCAAAGCGCTCGAAGGCCAGCCTCCGCGAACGTGGGGGACGAAGCTCATTCAGGGATCCTACGCACGTCCGAGCGGAATTGAGAGTCGGGCGTGAGCGAGTCCGATAGCATCAGCGTTCCCGAAGTTCCCGCACTCAACCAAGCGAAGCCACTCCGTCTCTCGGGATCGCAACCCTTCACCCAGCAGCGAGGCGTCTTCATCATGATCGGCGAGCGGACCAATGTCGCTGGTTCGCCGAAGTTCGCCAGGCTAATCAAGGAAGGCAAATATGAAGAAGCGGTAAGCGTAGCCCGGCAGCAAGTCGAGAACGGGGCGAACGTCCTCGACATCTGTATGGACGAGGGCATGATTGATGGCGTCACGGCGATGACACGCTTCCTGCAATTGCTCGGGAGTGAGCCGGAAGTCGCCAAGGTGCCTTTTATGGTGGACTCGTCGAAATGGGAGATCATCGAGGCCGGTCTGAAGTGCTTGCAAGGCAAGGGCATCGTCAATTCGATTTCGTTGAAAGAAGGCGAAGAAAAGTTTCGCCAGAACGCGGCGAAAGTTCTGAAATACGGCGCTGCCGTTGTAGTGATGGCTTTTGACGAATTGGGCCAAGCCGCCACTTACGAGGACAAAATCCGGGTCTGCGAGCGCGCCTACCGCATACTGATCGACCAGGTCGGCTTTCCCCCCGAAGACATCATCTTCGATCCCAATATCCTCACCGTCGCCACAGGCATGGAGGAGCATAACAACTACGCGGTCGATTACATCAACGCCACCCGCTGGATCAAGGCCAACCTGCCGCACGCGAAAGTGAGCGGCGGTGTCTCGAACATCTCATTCAGTTTCCGCGGAAATAACAAGGTCCGCGAAGCCATTCACTCCGCGTTTCTTTATCACGCCATCGCAGCCGGCATGGATATGGGCATCGTGAACGCTGGCATGCTTGAGGTTTATGAAGAGATTGAGCCGGAGCTGAAAGTATTGGTTGAGGACGTATTGCTCAACCGGCGTCCCGATGCCACCGAGCGACTGGTGGATTACGGCGAAAAGCTCAAGGGCGTCGGCAAGGCGGTAAGTGAGAAGAAAGCTGAAGAATGGCGCAACGGTACGGTTGAGGAACGACTTTCTCACGCGCTGGTCAAGGGAATCGACACCTACATCGAGGTTGATGCCGAGGAAGCTCGCGTCAAGCTGGGCCGCCCTCTTTTGGTTATCGAAGGCCCACTGATGGCGGGCATGAGCGTAGTGGGTGATCTTTTCGGCGCGGGCAAGATGTTCTTGCCCCAGGTGGTCAAGTCAGCCCGAGTGATGAAGAAGGCCGTGGCGCACCTCACTCCCTACATGGAAGCCGAGAAGGAAGCTAGGGCTGCGGCTGGCGAAGTGGTCAAGGCGCAAGGAAAAATCGTACTCGCGACGGTCAAAGGTGACGTTCACGACATTGGCAAGAATATTGTCGGCGTCGTGCTTGCCTGCAATAACTACGAAGTCATCGACATGGGCGTGATGGTCCCCTGCGAAAGGATCCTCGAACGCGCCAAGGCGGAAAAGGCGGACATGATCGGACTCAGCGGGCTGATCACTCCGTCTCTCGACGAGATGGTACATGTGGCCCGAGAGATGGAACGTCAAGGCTTCAAGTTGCCGCTTTTGATCGGGGGGGCAACCACGAGCCGCGCGCACACGGCCGTCAAGATTGCGCCGCATTACAGCGAGCCAGTAGTCCACATCCTCGACGCCAGCCGAGCAGTGCCCGTTACGACCAGCCTTCTGAGCGACGAAGGTAAATCTGCATTCGTGGAGCAGCATCGCGCCGACTACGAAGCGTTACGCAAGGCCCACTCCGCGCCAAAGTTAAGTGTCGTCTCACTTGAGACAGCTCGCAAGAGACGAACTCCGATCGAATGGCGCGCAGAGGATCTCCCCGTGCCCGCTTTTACCGGTGTGCGCGTGCTAGACAACTTTCCCCTGGCGACGCTGCGCGAGTTCATTGACTGGAGCCCGTTCTTCCATACCTGGGGACTGAAAGGAATTTATCCCCGGATTCTCGAACACTCAGAGCATGGTGCGCAGGCACGCCAAGTCTTCAGCGAAGGCAACGCTCTTCTCGATGTCATCATTGAGAAGAAATTGATCACAGCGCGAGGCGTATACGGGTTCTTTCCAGCCAGCACTGTGGGCGACGATGTCGAGTTGTACGCCGACGACAAACGCGAAAAAGTCCTCGAACGATTCCACTTTCTCCGCCAACAATCAAATAAGGAAGGCCGCGAGCCGTGCCGGTCTCTCGCCGACTTCATCGCGCCCAAGGAAACGGGATTGCCCGATCATATCGGTGCATTCGCGGTAACCAGCGGCATCGGTTTGAAAGAACTGTGCGACGGGTTCCGGGCTAAGAACGACGACTACAACGCGATTATGGCGGAGGCCCTCGCCGATCGCCTGGCTGAGGCTTTCGCCGAATGCCTGCACAAACGCGTGCGTGATGAATGGGGTTATGGTTGTACGGAGGGCCTGAGCAACGCAGACCTTATTCAAGAGAAGTATCGCGGCATAAGGCCGGCGGCAGGTTACCCGGCGTGCCCGGACCACACCGAAAAAGGTCCGCTCTGGCGTTTGATCGATGTGCAGGCGAATACCGGAATGCTGATCACGGAATCGTTTGCGATGTGGCCCGGATCGAGCGTGAG